>Ga0163154_10000664_pt1 | contig 53209 bp, 36 predicted proteins | sample OliLakLV19MP9P1_FD_148649 | JGI IMG/M metagenome (GOLD analysis project Ga0163154, IMG submission 148649) | Freshwater microbial mat bacterial communities from Lake Vanda, McMurdo Dry Valleys, Antarctica - Oligotrophic Lake LV.19.MP9.P1 | ecosystem: Environmental > Aquatic > Freshwater > Lake >...
CGCTTCCCAGTGCGAAGTCGCATTCCACCGTACGGTTCAACGCTTGGATTGGTGACGTAGGCCTGATCGAGCAGTTGTTTTAGTTCATCGCGTTTTTTTGGCAGCTTCGCGGCTAAATCCGTGAGTTCGTCGGGATCTTGGTCAAGATTATAGAGAGAGAGCTGGTGGCTGTCGTCACGGGTGGCGAGCTTGAATGCGCCCTGGATGAGTGCGCGGCGCGGGGCATTGTGGCTGTCTTCGGGAAGCTCCAGCAAGATGAAGGGGCGTTCTTCGGCGGTACCAACCCCGGTGAGTTCGGGAACCAAGCTTTTGCCGTGAAGCGAAGGCGGCGCCGGACAGCCCATGAGGTCAAGGATGGTGGGAGCTAGGTCGATCGCGGAGCGCCTAGCTAGAATTCGCTGAGCGGGAACGCCGGGAACGTGGATGATCAGAGGCACGTGCGTGAGCACATCCCAGAGCTCGAAGGCGTGTTTATACATTTGGTGTTCGCCAAACGCCTCGCCGTGGTCAGCACTCACAATGATCGCGGTGTGAGAGAACCAGGGCTGCGTCTTCGCCCAATCCAAGAGCTTCTTCACAAACAGGTCGGTGTAGAAAACCTCTGAATCATAGCGATCGCGATTGTTGCGGCCAAAATCGGGAGATTCTGGGTGTTTGACATATTGATCGTGGGGGTCCATGTAATGTGCCCACGCAAAGAACTGCTTTGAAGTGTTCGCCGGTTTGCCGAGCAATTCGATGCCGAGAGCTGTCATCTTGTCGCTGGTGACGTGCTCATCGGTTTCACTATTGAAGGTGAGCCCGGGCACGAGCTGCCACTCATCGAAGCCTTGGTCTAGCCCCTTGTTCTGGCCGAAATACATGTGCGCATGCCAGCCAATGGTGCGAATTTTATGGGCCTGCAGCGCTTCGGTGAAGAAGAAATTGGCAGGCGAGAAGCTCGCGAAGAAGGCGCCTGAACGGTAGAGAGTCGAAGGGTAACGCCCTGCCAACAACGAACTGATGCTCTTGGCTGTGTAACTCGACATCGAATAGGCGCGTTCGTAGACAACACTCTTAGCGGCCAACTCGGTCAAAAATGGGGCAATCTTTCGCGGATACCCCGTCCACGGCATGTCCGCCCGCAAGCTGTCGATGGTGATCAAGATCACGTTCATCGGCGGCCGGGGTGCTGCCGCAGGCGCAGCGAGCGGACCAGGAGTTGGAATCGGGACTGGTGCTCGAATGGGAGCGGGAGCGGTCGCTGCCGGAGTGGGTCGAGGAGCCGCCTTCTGTTCACAGGCAACCGTGAGGAACAATAGTCCAATGGGCCAAAGGCAGGTGGTGAATCGCACCCCATGGCTCTAGAGGGGGGAGCCTTCCGAAATCAACCTTCCAAGCATGGCGCCCGGGTGTTACTCCTTTGAGCAAGCTAGGAGTCGTGGGTAGGTGCGAGGTTGAGTGCGGTAGCGAGGTTATTTTTGGGGCTCGCGGCTGTTGCCGTGATTGCTGCCTTGTTGCTGATTGGGACCACCGCGGTTGTGCTGACACCCGCAAGCATTGCGAACGAGGTGGTCGCACAGGCGAGCCTCGCTTTTGCCCCAAGTGCGTGGAGCTGGTTGTTGCGTGTCACGCTGGTTGCCGTGGCACTCGCGCTCGGATTGCGCTTGCTCCTGTTTTTGCTTTCCATCCCTGCTGCGCGCGAACGGTTGGTGTTTGAGGGTGGGGATCGTGAGACGGTGCGCGAAGGGATCGCTGAAACCAGCAATCGCGTGGGAAGTCTGGCGGCGCTGAAAGAGCCGGACATCATCGGACTGGTGAATGAGCTCGTGCGCGGAGCCGCCAGCGTCCGGGCCAGCGATATTCATATGTCGCCGAGCACCGACGGTTTTCGGCTGACGTTCCGTGTGTCAGGCACGATCTTCGAGGTGTGCACGCTCCCGCTCAGCTTCGCGCCGCTCTTAGCGACGCGCATCAAAGTCATGTCACGCTTAGATACGTACGTGCGCAACGTGCCCCAAGATGGGCGTCTCGTGGTGGATGTGGAGGGTGGCACTGTTGAAGCGCGTGTTTCGACGTTGCCTGCAGAGGGTGGGGAACGCATCGTGCTGCGCCTGGTGCGTGGCAGCAGGACCCCACCCGATCTCGAGTCGTTGGAGCTTTCGCCGGGTGTGATTGCCTCCGTCAAGGAACTGCTAGAAAAGCCCCAGGGTCTGCTGTTTGTGTGTGGCCCCGTGGGTTCTGGCAAAACCACCACGCTCTACGCGGCTCTCAAGCACCTTTCTCGCAGCCGCGGGCGAACGATGACGATGGTGACGTTGGAAGATCCGATTGAGCTTGAGCTTGCGTTTGCCACACAAACTCAGATCAATATCAAGACGCAGATGACGTTCGCCAGAACTCTGCGCAGTGTGCTGCGCCAGGATCCCAACGTACTCATGGTCGGGGAGATCCGAGATCCAGAAACAGCCGGGATTGCGATTCAAGCCGGTCTCACGGGGCATCTCATTTTGACGACGGTTCACGCCGAAAACGCAGCGGCACCCTTCGCGCGGTTAACCGAAATGGGCGTCGAATCCTACGCCATTGCAAGCGCTACCTTGGGCTGCCTGTCGCAGCGGTTGGTTCGCCTACTGTGCACCCATTGCCGTCGAGAGCAGCCACCGCCAGCTGCCATTGTAGATCGTTTCTCCAAGCATGGCATAGTGCTGCCTTCGGGCGTTTACTACGAGGCCGTTGGTTGCACCTTTTGCGAGGATCAGGGTTTTAGCGGTCAAGCCCCAATTGCGGAGTTGCTAGTGGTCGATGCCACACTTCGCAAACTAATCCTGGAGCGCGTACCCACGAGTGCACTCTTCGAGCACGCGGTGCGTGAAGGCATGCGGCCTTTGTTGGTTGAAGGCGTCGATCGCGCCGTTGCCGGCGAAACTTCCTTGGCGGAAGTGCTGAGGGCGGCGGGATGATCACCCAGTGGGTCTTTCAGTTGAGCCGCTGGGCGGAGTGGGTGAGTGCGCTCTTTGTGCTGGCGGTCGCGTTGCGATTTTCAGGCACTGCTTTTGCGAACCTGGTGGGCGCAAGATTGAAGGACACACAAGCTGCGGTCGAGATACCTCTGCCGAACCCGGGTGGCGTCGCCAACTCTCAACCCCAGCCCGCGTCCTCACTCGAGCTGCTGCGCGCGCTCAAGGCGCATCTGCCCCCCTTGCCTGACGAGAACACCCCGGACGGCGACAACGGGCAGGTGGAACACAAGGAACGCACCCAGTTTGTGACCGGCGAGGCGGTTCAAGTTCAGCTCATGGTTTCCGTGCCTCCCGACCGCAGCGAAATTCTAGTGAATGGCACGTTGGTAGGGCGCTCACCGTTCATTGGAGACGTCGCCTGTCGCGTCGGGGATAAAGTGAAGATCGACGTGATTCCGGAAAGAGGGATGCCGGTGTCCGTGGAACGTCTGTGTGTGCCGGAAGTCATTCGTGTGGATCGCAGCAGTGTGGTTGTTCCGAACGACAAGTGAGCATTGTTTGCTATAAGTCTCGTGGAATGCGACGCCTCCCCTACCTGATACTTTCCTGTTGGCTGCTCGCCTGTCGGCAGGAGAAGTCAGAACTCGCGGCAGATGCTGGTTCCACTGCGAAAACGGCGTCATCTCAGGCTCCCATCAGCAAACAGGTGACAACGGGGCCCGCTCCTCGTGAGTCACGGACTGCGCTCGTGGGGTTGAATGGTTTGGGCTCTCAGCCGCCAGCACTGTCAGAGCCACACACCGGAACCCGGATCTATGCGCGGGCTCTGCGTGTCACCGTGTATTCGGAACCTAACACCTCAGCGACCAAGCTAGGTTACCTACGCGCGGGCGCTTCCTCTTTGACGCACACGGAAGATGTGAAGAAGGGAAATGGTTGCGCGGGCGGTTGGTACCCAGTTGAACCGGTGGGCTTCGTATGTCTTGACGCCAAAGCGACACTTGACCCTAACGACCCGATCGTTCAAGCCACTTCAAAGACACCGCCCGATCGCTTTCGCAAGCTACCCTACATCTACGGCACCGTTCGCAAACCAGGGCCCTTCTACGCGCGAGTTCCCAAGCGCGAGGAACTCGCGGAGACTGAGCCCGGGTTCGAGGAGCGCCTTCAGGCTTGGTTGGCGCTCAAAGGAGAAGAGGGCGCCAGCTACGGTCAAGCGCTCTGGCATCCGGGAGAGGCCGTTGTCGATCCCAAGGTTGCCTGGGAAAAACGCCTGAGCGACGCGTTGCCGGTCTTCCTCAACGATCATCGTGGGACGCCCAATATCAGAAATGAACCGCGCTATCGAGATGCGCTCTCGCTCGGTGTCATGCCATCGCGTCTGGGGCACGGGATCTTGCAGACCTTTCTCTCGGAGGGCCGGCGTTACGCCTTAACGACAGATTTGGTGATCGTACCGACAGACCGATTGCGGCCGATTCGGGGTTCCGAATTCCATGGAGTTGTACTCGGCACGGACATTGATTTCCCTTTTGGTTTTGTACGCAGCATCAAAGCGCGCTTCTACGTTTTTACTAAAGCTTCTGGCCTCACGGCTGGAGCTGACGCGCCCTACCGCGCTGCCATCAAGCTCTCGGGAAAGCAGCAATTTTTCTCAGGACGTCTGTACTACGAGACACTGGAGGGTCAGTGGTTGAGCGATCAGGACTTTTCACGCGTCGAGATTGCGAAACGGATGCCCGGTTGGGCCACGCGTGGCGAAAAGTGGATCGACGTCAATGTCACGAAGCAATTGCTCGTGCTTTATCAAGGTACCAATCCTGTTTACGCCACCCTGATATCGAGCGGGGAAGCGGGCCTTGACGATCCAACGAACACAACCGCCACGCCACGTGGCATTTTTCGCATTCATACCAAACACATCTCAACCACCATGAGTTCCGACGAAGTTGGCGAAGAGTTCGAGCTGCGCGACGTGCCCTATGTGCAGTACTTTGAAAAGGGCTACGCTCTGCACGGTGCCTATTGGCATGATCGCTTTGGAATGCCCAAGAGCCACGGCTGCATCAATTTGAGCCCGGAAGATGCTCGGCGCATCTTCCATTGGACGGAGCCAGGGGTACCCCTAGGGTGGCATGGCGCCCAGAGCGCCAACACCGGCACGGTCCTCTTCGTCCATCCATAAATCCCAGCCGAACGGTTGATTCAGATTGGTGCAGACTCCCCACAGTGCTAAGACGCGCCCTCCGCTGGCAGGGTGATCTGACTTTCCACGCGGTCAAACCGAAGGAAACGAGGATTTATGAAGCGCACCCAACTGGCTCAATCAACCTATGGCATCGGACTCCTTGGCTTAGCATTCGCAGGGATCCTGCCCAGCTGCCAACAGAAGAAGCCAAAGCCGGCAGCTGTGGCTGCCAACGGCACCAAGCCCGAAGCCAAAACAGCTGGACCCTGCGCCGACTATGCCGCCAAATTATGCGCCAAAACGGGCGAGCAAACACCACTCTGCGGCGCAACCAAGCTGGCAACCGGCGTGATGGCCCCAGCGGCGTGCACAGCGGCGATCAAGGGGTTTGCTTCGACGGAAGGTCTGTTGAAGGATCAACGCAAGGGCTGCGATGAGCTCGTCAACAAGCTCTGCACCGAAGAGGGCAAGACGTCCGAGGTGTGCACGCTGGTTAAGGAGAAGATCCCGCAAGTCCCTGCGGAGCGTTGCAGCGGATTCCTCGAGCACTACACTGAAATCAAGGCCCAATTGAAGGCCGAGGTCATGAAGAATCAGCCGCTGGCTGCAGCGCAACAGGCTCAAATCGCAGCGAATGATGCACCAGGCTTTGGCCCGACGGATGCAAAAGTCACCGTCGTAGAGTTTTCGGATTTTGAGTGCCCCTATTGCTCACGAGCGGCGACAGCCACAGAGCAGATCCGCGCGAAGTATAAAGACCGTATTCGCTTTGTGTTTCGCCAGTTCCCGCTGCCAATGCACTCCAACGCGAAGAAAGCGGCAGAGGCCGCCTTGGCCGCGAATGCACAGGGGAAGTTCTGGGAGTTTCACGATCTGATGTTCAAGAATCAGCAGCAGCTGGGGGCGAGCGCTCTTGAAGGCTACGCCAAGGAAGCGGGCCTGGACGTCGCTGCCTTCAAAGAGGCACTCAGCACGAGTAAGTATGCTGATCAAGTGGCACGCGACGTGAAGCTTGGCGAAGGGGTTGCTGTGCAGGGAACGCCTACGATGTTCGTCAACGGCAAACGCATCGAAAATCCGACTGACGTTGCTGCGATTTCTGTGGTGCTGGATGGGCTCCTGAAGGCCGCAGGCTGAATATTTAAGGGGGGGTGTGCTGGGGGCCTACACGTGCCAAATTGCGCTGATTTGATGAGCGGATAGGGAACGTGAAGAGGGGCCCCTCAGGCTCCGCCCAAACTGTCCGTTACTTGCTCTGGCATGAGGCAGACCGAAGAGGGCAACCGGTGACGAAACTTTCAGCCTCAGGCGGGGTTGCTTCGGAGCCGTTGGATCTCGCGTCGACCGATCCGCGCACGAGCAAGCTCATCGGGCAGCATGTGGGCAACTACATCATTGATCGTCCGTTGGCGCGCGGCGGAATGGGCGCGGTGTTCGTGGCTAAGCATCCACGACTCGGGCGTGAGGTGGCGGTTAAGTTTCTCGACGCAGAGATCAGTGCCAGAGTTGAGCTATCCCAACGCTTCCTCAGCGAAGCACAAGTGACAGCCAGCCTCAACCATCCCAACATCGTCGATATCCTCGATTTTGGAGAGCTTGAGGGGCGCCTCTACTACGTAATGGAGCTGCTCCGCGGTCAGAGTCTTGCCGCTCATATGGAGGAGCACGGCCGCTCCTCGCTCAGCGAAACGTTCAATATTATCCGGCAAATTTGCAACGCACTCGACGCCGCGCATGGTGCAGGAGTTGTCCATCGGGACCTGAAACCCGCCAACATCATCGTTCTTGAAGGCTCACCGGTAAGGATCAAGTTGGTCGACTTCGGTGTGGCTAAACTGATGACCACTGGTGAAGGTCATACTCGAAATGGACAGGTCCTGGGGACGCCAAGCCATATGGCACCTGAACAAGCCATGGGAAACATTCAGCTCATCACCCCGCAGACCGATCTCTATTCGTTGGGCGTGATTGCGTTTGAAATGCTGACGGGAGCGCCGCCCTTCGAGCATGAATCTGAGTTCATGCTCATGATCATGCACGTTCGCGATCCGGTGCCATCAATTCGAGAACGTGTCGGAAATATTCCAGAAAATATCGCGCATCTGATTGAAGGTTGTCTTGCCAAATCGCCCAATGATCGACCGAGGAGCGCGCGGTACCTGGGCGAACAGCTACAGAGTGCGCTCGAAGAGGCTCCCGTTCCGAACGAAGGTCGGGATGAACTTCAGGTGCTCACGAAGCCACGAAAACCGCCATCAGCCCAGACGAACTTTGGGGTGACTCTCGCGCATTGGGGCGATCGGACTCAGCTGGATGGCGAAGCCGTGGTCGACGTAGGTAAGGCAAACTACGAAACGGCGATCGACTTGGGTGAATTGGGAGCGAGTGTCGAAGAAGCGGTCAAGAATGACCGAACCCGTTTGGGCGCACAGGCCACGTTGCACAGCGAACGCGATCTCGGAGCACCAGAGCCCGTGGTGTTCTCCCGTGTTGATCCGGGCACTAAAACTCTCGCTTCCGCCGGCGCAATGACCACCAAGAGCGCGCCCACGCGTGCACTTGAGCAGGAACCGCTCCGACAAGAGGTAGAGGCTCCGCGGCCTCACGCTCCAAGCATTGCCGAGCCTTCGCAAGCGCGTGCTCAGCCCGTGTCCGAGCAAAAGCAGGAGCACAGAGCAGCGACGCTGAAGAGTGCGAGCGCCGACGTTCACGAGGTATCTGGAACAGGGCAAGGAACACTCGATGTGCTGATGGCGCGTCTGCAACGCAAGGGTGATTTCCCAGCGTTTGCTCAAAGCGTTGGTGAAGTGAGTGTCAAGGCTGACGCGAATAGTGCCTTTTCCGCGAGCCAGCTCGGGGAGTCGATTTTGAAGGATTACGCGCTCACCGCCAAACTCCTGCGTGTGATCAACTCGACCTACGGGGGGCGCTTTGGGGGGAAGATCTTTAGTATTCGGCATGCGATCGTCCTGCTTGGTTTCGATAGGATCCGTACCTTGGCGCTCGGCATCAGTTTGTTCAAGAGCGCGGGAAAGGGAGCTCAATCGCGTTCTGTATCGGATTCAGCAGTTGCCTCAATTGTGAGCGGTGAAATCGCGCGTGCGCTCGCGGCGGATGCACGGGTGAACGACGAAGAAGCCATGGTTTGCGCCATGTTTCGAAATCTTGGGCGGCACCTGGTGATCGTGTATTTGCCTGAGTTTTTCGAGAAAGTTCGGCAAGCGTGCGTAGCTCATCGGCTCAGTGAACGAGCGGCTTGTGAACGAGTCCTCGGGATCTCATTTTCTAAAGTGGGATCAGCCGTGGCGCAGAACTGGCACTTGCCGCTCGGGGTTATCGGAGCGATTTCAGCGAGAACAAGCAGTGGCAGTGCGATGGCCACTTCCGAGGATCGTTCCAACGCCTTAGCAGAGTTCGCCAATGAGCTGTGTGAGATCATTGCGTCCGAGTCCTCGGCAACTCGGGGCGCTGCCATCTCAGATCTTCTAGGCCGGCATCGACGTCTGCTCACGCTGAGTGAAGCAGACGTGCTGAAATTGGTCTCGGATGTTGAGGGCGTCTTCCAACAGCGTTACGCCTCAGTGCTTGGTCTGGAGGCAGGCGCAAGCCGTTTTCTGACCAATGTGGCGATCATGAACGCTCCGCCTGTCGAAGAGCCGGCTTTTTCCAGCGCAACGGAAGTTCACAGGGAAGGGATATCGGAAGTTCGCGAGGAAGGGGTATCGCAAGTTCGCGAGGTGGTCACGGATCATTCCGGCCGCGTTAAGCCGCTGGTGGCTCGCCTTGAGTTAGGGAGAAAGCCTGGCCCAGCCAAGACGAGTCAGGCCGAGGCGGATCGGCCACTCACGCCGACTGAACGCGAAATTGAGAAAGTTCGCGCAGCTTTGGCCGCCTTCGCCCCCGCCGATCAAGTCTTGAACCTCGCGCTTCGAACTTGGAGCCAGCACACAGGACTCAAACGCCTATTGCTGTTGGTTGCGACGTCTTCACGGGATGAATTGGTGATTCGTGCAGGGTTGCATGAAGACCTCGACGCTCTCACCAAGGAGTTGCGTTTGGGTATCAAACCTACGCGCGGGGCGAGCAACGTCTTTCAGAACGCTTACAACTCAGTGAAAGATGTGGTCGTGCCTGACGTATTCCTGGGCCAGGCCACTAGCAGCGTCCCGCAACGCTACTACGAAATGCTCGGTTCCACTGCGTTCGCGCTGTATGCATGCGGTGGAAAGGGGCGTCCGCCCGCGATATTGCTAGCCCATACCGATTCAGCCGAACTGTTGGCCACCCCGACCCAACTGCAAGAACTCGCAGCACTCAGGCCACTTTTAGCGCAAGCAGCGGCCTCGAAGTAGTCTGCGACCCTGCCTCACCCTGCCTCCGGGGGAATCAGTTCTTCGGGCGCGTGCCGCGGTGCGGGCGATAACCAACGCTAGAAGCCGCCAGAGGCGCACGGTTGGCGCTGGGCTTCCCGGCAGCCTTCTTCAGCGCTCTCGCTTCGGGTGGGGGAACTTCAGGGATCAGGCAACGCGCTCCGCGTCCGATCAAATCTGCACGACCCGCTTCGAGCAGGGCTTGCTTCACTTCAAAGTAATTCTCTGGCTTAAAAAATTGAAGCAAGGCACGTTGGGCTTTGCGATCTCGAAGGCTTTTAGCCACATACACGGGCTGCAAAGTCATCGGATCCAGCCCCGTATGATACATACATGCGGCGATATCGAACGGGCTTGGAATGAAATCTTGCACCTGGTCGGGTCGATACCCGCGCTGTTTTAAGAACACCGCCACGTCGATCATGCTTCGGGCGTTGCTTCCCGGATGGCTGGCGATGAAATAAGGCACCAGATATTGGTCCTTATTGGCCTTTTCAGAGGCCGCTTGGAAGCGTTGACTGAACTCATCGAAGTCTGAAATCGTGGGTTTTTTCATCAAAGTAAGCACCTCCGGATCAGCGTGCTCTGGAGCCACTTTGAGGTGCCCGCCCACGTGGTGTTTCACGAGCTCATCCACATACTCAGGATCGAGTTTCGCTAGATCCATCCGCACCCCAGACGCGACGAGCACTTTCTTCACGCCCGGCTCCGAGCGGGCTTTTCGCATCAGGCGCAGCAGCGGCTTGTGGTCCGTGCCAAGAAGCTTACAGACCGTCGGGTGAACGCAGCTTAGGCGCCGACACTTGGCCTCAACTTCGGGGCGTGTGCAGCGCATGCGATACATGTTGGCGGTGGGGCCGCCGATGTCGCTCACCGTCCCGCGAAAGCTTGGATCTCGGACCAATTCGCGTACTTCTTCGAGTATCGAGGCTTCACTTCGGCTCTGAATGATTCGCCCTTCGTGCGCCGTGATCGAGCAAAAGGAACAACCACCAAAACATCCGCGCATGATTTGGACGGAGTGCCGGATCACATCAAAGGCTGGGATCTTGTTTTCGCCGTAGCGAGGATGCGGTTTCCGCGTGAACGGCAGCCCATAAACGAAATCCATTTCCGCCTCGCCCAACGGCAGGGCGGGGGGATTCACCACGACGGCTTCCGTGCCGTGCTCCTGCAACAAGCGGCGTGCATTGTGAGGATTGGTTTCGCGGTGGGTGACACGCGTCAGTTCACAAAACGCGAGCGCTTCAGTGCGGACCGAGTCGAAATCCGGCAGTGTGATCACATCGGTGGGGCGGGCTTCTTTTTCACCGATCCGATACGCAATGCCCGGAATCGAGCGCAGCTCAGCGAGGGAAGCCTGCTTGCTGAGAGCAGCAGCGAGCGTCAAAATGGTGCGTTCGCCCATGCCAAAAGCAACGAAATCTGCCTTTGAATCCAACACAATCGAACGTCGAACGGTATCGCTCCAGTAATCATAATGAGCCAAGCGCCGCAGGCTTGCTTCAACTCCACCCGCCACGACAGGCACACCTTTAAAAGCTTCCCGTGCCCGTTGGCAGTAAGCAAGAGTTGCTCGATCTGGGCGAAGGTTGATTTGCCCTCCCGGGGTGTACGCGTCCGCGTTCCGCTTCTTACGATTGGCGGTGTAGTGGTTGATCATGGAGTCCATGTTGCCCGCGCTCACCGCAAACATGACTCGGGGTCGGCCAAACTCACGAAACGGTTCGACGTTCTTCCAATCTGGCTGACTCAGGATAGCCACGCGAAAACCGGCGCTTTCCAGCAGGCGGCCGAGCAGCGCCATGGCGAAGCTGGGATGGTCGATATAGGCGTCACCCGTGATGAATACGACGTCGACTTCACTCCAACCGCGCGCGCGCATTTCTGACGCGGTGGTGGGGAGCGGCAGGGCGCCGCATCGATTCCGGTCGGGGTCTACTCCGGGAAATGGAGTGGGCTTGGGTGTCATTCACTCACTGGTTAGCTTTCGGACCCATTCTGAACAAGCGGTGGGTTCCTTTCCCTCCGCTCTTGAGTTATTGCAAGGCCCCTATGAGCAAGTTTGTCGGATCATTGGTTGCAATCTCAGCCGCGTTAGCCTCGCTCGGTTGCCCTCGCTTCCATTCTGAGTGCCAGGGTGGGGAGTGGGGCTCGACGACTGTGACCTATGGCTCGTCGAGCTCGACCCCCTCAAGTGGGGTTAACGGGAGCTCAGTGGATAGCGCTAGGGGCTGCAAATTCTGGCTGTGTCGCGACGGCTACCTCAGACAGGATACCTCCTGCGTAGAAAGCTGCGACACCGAAGAGTACACGCCAAACGGTCGTTGGTGCGTGCGTAAGTGCCCTAAGGGCCAATGGGCGAAGGATGACGCCTGCGTCGCATCCTGTGGAACGTCCTGGTTCTATAAAGAGGATTCGAAGCAGTGTGTTCAGTGGTGCGAAAAGGGCTATATCCAAGAAGGTCAGAAGTGCGTGAAGCCAGCGCAACAGGCGAGTTCGCCAGTCGAGCCGCTGACCCTCTAAAGTCCCGCTCAGCTCGGTGGGCTAAGCCAGGGCATAGCAATAGCGAAAGAAGAGCCTTTCATATTTGAAAGCTCCTAACCCTGGCCCTAATGTGAAAATCAGGTGATTTCAGCGTGGCCCGGAGTGGCACGAAACACGCAATAGGACAAAGTGAGGCGGCGCCTTGGTGATCCCCCCCTCCGCCAGGGAGGCCGCCTGCTTACTACCCAGCGGTTCAGAGACCCCCCCTCCTCTGAGCCGCTGTTTTTTTTCCATGGCCCCAATCAAGGACCCTAGAAGATGCCAAAGGGGTCGTCGGGGCCGCGCGTAATGGGTGAAAGGCCCGTGCCTCGTCCCGATTGGCGCAACTGCATCAATTGTTGATCGGGCTGGGCTGGACAGGCTTCGCCACGAAGCAGCGCCAACGCAGCCTTCATGCGAGCCTCCTCCGGATCTCCAAGCAGGTGCTCCAGGTCATCGGGCACCGCGCAATCTGCTTTGATGCCCCCAAAGTAATCTCCTGTGCCCTCGCCGTTCAGGGTTCGGAAAGTGATCGGGGAGATGGCCTGCTCGCAGCGTGTCCAGGCGCTGCCACCCACCGGCTTGCCGTGCGTACTAGCGCCCACAAGCTTCACGTCCATGAACGGTTTCAGGCCGTTGAGCAGCAGCTCGCTGGCAGACGCTGTTCCAGGCCCTGTGAGCGCCACCAGGTGCGTCCCTGTGAGCGCCTCGGCCTCTCTGCGCAGGGGGGTTATCGTGTCTTCGGCGCTGTGGTTCTTGTTGTGCGCCAGAATGGAAAAAGGCTTGCCCACCCCCGGCGGCCCAACGATCAAGCTGGCTAGATCTGTCGCGACGGAAACAAAGCCGCCTCCGTTGTATCTGAGGTCGAGAATGAGCTTGGTGATGCCAAGCGGGCGAAGCTCCGCGAACGCTTCCCGGAGATCTCTCTCGGAAGTGCCGAGGAATCCGGTGAACAAGAGATAAGCAATCTTGTCTTCGCCCTGCTGAATCACGCTGCTCACCGCGACTGTTCGGACCACCACAGTATCTTTGAGCACCACCAACTCAACGACGGCACCTGTTGAGCGCCGTACCTTGTAGGTGAGCGCGAAGCCCTTTTCATTGGGCCCTTCGATCGTTCCCCAGAGGTTTGCGCTCGCAATCTCGGCGATCGTCTTGCCGTTGATCTCAAGCAGTGTGTCACCGCGGCTCATCCCAGCAAGCGCCGCCGGCGAATTGGGGTGCACAAAGGACAAGCGAATGGCGCCAGTCGTATCGGAGAGCGCCTGGTAGCCCACTCCAAAGAACTCACCCTTGTCGAAAAAATCCCTGCGCGGTGCCGCGCTCGAAACCCCCGACCAATGGTCAAAATCCTGGTTCCGCATCGCCGCTACCACGGCTCCGGGGCCAGAAAACCGAGCCGGATCAATATCTGGCACCGTGTCCGCCCACAAGTAAACATCCTGCATGAGAGCTTTCGCGTACAGATTCTGCGCGAGCACACTGCAATCCTCTTCTTCTGCCCCGAAGGGGGCGCTACAGCTCACCCCCAACCAACCCGCGACGAAGCCGACAAGTGTGCGAGCGAATGAGCGAGCGGCAAAGACCTTTGGCATGCGGAAACCTCAAAGTGGGCCCCGCTAGCGTAGCTCACTCGGCCAAGGGTGCGAAGAGATCCTCGACGTCTTCAAGCGAGAAAGCTTTGGATGTTTCTTGGCTGCCGCCCAGAATCGTCTCGGCCAGGTGCCGTTTGCGCTGTTGCAGGTGCACCATGCGTTCTTCAACACTCCCGGAGACGATCAGGTTGTGGACGAACACGGGGGAGGTTTGCCCGATCCGGTACGCTCGGTCCGTTGCTTGGGATTGTGCCGCAGCGTTCCACCACGGATCGTAGTGGATCACGGTGTCGGCGCGGGTCAAATTTAGCCCAGTACCCCCAGCTTTCAAACTGATCAGGAAGACGTTCATTAGCCCATCCTGGAAGGCCTTCACTTGCTTTTGGCGATCAACCGTCGCACCCGTGAGTAGGGCATACTTTACGTTGCGCTCGACTAAACCCGCCGCCAAGAGTGCCAGCATGCGCGTGAACTGGGAGAACACCAGCACGCGCCGCCCCTCCGCGAGTTGCTTTTCGAGCAGGTCAAAGAAAAGTTCGTACTTGGCGGAACCGAGCACTGCACCGGCCGACGCCACGTTGACCAGCCGTGGATCGCAGCAGATTTGGCGGAGCTTCATGAGCCCGTCCAAAATGGTCACGGTAGATGCCCCAATGCCCTTGACCTTGATCGCTTTTCTGACCTCGCTGTGGGCTGCGACACGCACGCTCTCATACAGATCTCGCTGGCCTTCGCGCAGCTCAACCGGTCGAATCATCTCCGTTTTCGGCGGCAAATCGCGAGCGACCTCCTCCTTCATACGCCGCAGGATGAAAGGGCCCACGGCTCCCCTGAGCGCCGCTAACCGGGACTCGTTGTTCTCACGTTCAATCGGTTCGCGGAAGTAAGATCGAAAGCGATCTGGGCTGCCCAGGAGTCCTGGCATCAGGAAGTTGAAGAGGCTAAAAAGCTCGTCGAGATTGTTCTCGACCGGTGTGCCGGTGAGGCACAATCGATGCTCCGATTGTATCTGACTTACGGACTTCGCAGCCTGGCTCCGCCGATTTTTGATCGCTTGAGCCTCATCCAAAATCAAATAGTAAAATGGCTGAAGCTTGAACCATTCGAGATCTCGAATCAGAAGCGCATACGTAGTAATGACGACGTCTGCGCGGGCCACGAGATCTCCGCTCTTGTGGCGAGCCTTGCCGTGCCAGATCCGAGTCCGAAGCGCAGGGGCGAAACGTTTGATCTCCGCTTCCCAATTATGGAGTAGGCTGGTCGGTGCCACCACGAGCGTCGGAGTTTGGGAGCGGCGGCTCTCCTTTTCGAGCAAGAGATGCGTGATCGTCTGAAGTGTTTTGCCGAGACCCATGTCGTCCGCAAGAACGCCAGCCGCATCCTGCTGGCGCAAGTGCTGGAGCCAGCGCACGCCCTCTTCTTGGTAGGGACGCAGCGTTGCTTTGAGACTGACGGCGTGCACCGTCGTCGGGGGGGGGCCCGAAATCGTTCGGCCCTTCACGCGCATCCCTGGCGCGTCATCCCAGAGCAACCTGGTGCCCCCTTGGGTCAGTTCTTCATCGAGCTTTGAGAGCGCTCCGCCGAGGAGATCGCGACACGTGAGCTTTTCGTCGGCTGTGCGTGAGCCGCGGTACATTTCCATCAAGATCACGAGCAGTCGCTCCAAGCGATCCTGTGGAATCACCACGTAACGGTTCACGCCAGCCGGCACCGCACGAAAGCGCGCGGGCACGCGCAAGAGGGAATCAAGAGTCAGCTGCTCGCCGCACGCATCGAGCATGTCCAACAGGGGGGGCAACATGTTGACCCGATGGCCATCAATGTCGACACCCAGCTCCAGACTGAACCAATCAGGCGCCTCAGCTTCGGGAACCGTCTCAACTTTAGCGTACCACGGCACATCAGGATTCACGACGTCGTAGGGGTAGCCCGCATCGATCTCAACGTTCCAACCTTGAGCGCGCAGTGTGCCCAAAGCGTAAGCTGTGAACGAACACAGCGAATGCACATTGCCATTCACTTGGATCACGTAGTCCGCCTCTGAATTCAGAGCGGGGATGTATTCCTCCAGACACTCGGCTTCGAGAGCGCCGTGCACCTCAAGCATGCACTGGGCCTCAGCTTCGGCAGCGCGGTCGCGGGAAAGAGCTAGAACCGAAGTGCCGTTCGTGACTCCAAGCTGGCGCTCCTGATCGGTGCTTCGGACGACCGTGCCGCCGTAGTCAAACCAGAGGCTGGCGACTGGCACTTCCTGCTCACGGTACCCGTGGCGAGCTCGTTCACTCACAACGCCCATCTGTTCAGTGAACAAACGAAGCCTAGGCGTGAAAGGCCATCGGACCTGCCTTTGGACACTGTGGGTATTCTGTGGAGAAAGGGGAACGACGCTGCCGGAAATCACTGACCACCCGTGTAGAACTATTTTCTATCGCACGCGTTCCGCTCCAGAAGCAATCAACAACTGAACAAATCGGGGGTTTCGGGCCCCTGACGGGTTGACTGCCCAGCGCTTGGCGCTGAATCTGTGTTCAGTGTCGTGCGAGGTGCAGGAGGCAGTGCTGCTTACTGAAGGTTTCCCTACCGTCAGTCATTAACTCACAAGTTATCAACAGCCCCGCGTTTTCTGTCACGGTTTCGAGAATGTTACGCGACAAAAAGATGTCGCTTGGCGTTGCATCGGGGCGTGCTGTCTTGAATAGTGAACCGCGCATGCTGGCCGCCGCTAAAGCTTCGATCGCTCCGCAAACAGCAGCGGCTGACGAGCCCTTTGTTGCGGAGCGCGTGGGTGAGTGCTGGTGTTTGACGGGTGGTGACGGTCCGATCTCGCGGCGCGAGTGGCATGATTTCCTGCACAGCGTTCGCGGTGAAGCAGCATCCAAGGTGTTGCTCCTGGCCAGTACAGGGGACATGGCTCCCAACGCATTGCAGCGCGCGCAGCTCTATCAACTAGCCTCCGAGTGTGAGCTGCGAGTGGCTTGGCTGACGAACTCAACGTACTCTCGCGGCGCGATTCGAGCGCTCGGGGGCGGGGGCGGGGGACGGCTGCAGATTGCCGCGTTTGATGTCGGTCAGGTGCCTGAAGCCCTGTCCTTCCTGGGGCTTCAGACTCCAACAACGGCCGAAGCCTCGATGCTAACGGTGCTCCTGGATCAACGCGCGTAGGCGCTCAATGGCCAGCTTCAACGTGCTCTCTTCTGGGCCAAACGAGAAGCGGGCGTGATGCTTGAACCTGGAAGGACGCCCCACGCGGCGTTGCCCGGGATCGACGTCGAAGAACTGACCGGGCACGACGATCACTTGCTTCTCTAGCGCTTTTCGGAAGAACTCCTCGCCCGTGTTGAGTCCCGGGGGCAGTCCAGAAAGGTTACCCCAACAATAGAACGTGCCCTGTGGCTCGAGCTCAAACCGCACGCCAATTCCGCGCAAGCCATCCATGAGGAGATCGCGTTTTCGCCGGAAGGTGGTGGCGATAGCATGAGTTTCCGCGAGCGTGTCTCGGGCATTGAGAATGGAAAGGGCGGCGCGCTGCATGGGGCGTGAACCACCGCCATCTAAAAAGGAACCTGCACTTGCGACCGCGTCAATCACCTTGCGGGGGCCAATCGTCCACGTCATCCGCCAACCGGGATAGCGCCAGTTCTTGGTGAGACCATCGAACAAAACCACGGGGTCGCGATCGACGTCTGCCACGTAGGCGGCAGCGCTCACGAGTTCGGAATTACCCTTCCAAATGTAGTGCGAATAAAATTCGTCCAGAAGCAAGCTGCAATCCAACTCGCGGGCTGTTGCCACCCAACTTTCGAGTTCGTTGCCTCCGATCACTTTTCCGGTTGGATTGCAGGGGTTGGACAGGAGAAGAGCTCCGAGCCCGCGGCCCAGAATCTCGCGTCGCAATTGTTCAAGCGAGAAGTCGTAACCGCGCTCGGATTCCAGTAAAATTGGGATCGGAGTGAAACGTCGGAAAACACCCAGAAGCTCTTCGTAGGCGGTGTAATCGGGCAAGAAGTGACCAAGATTGATCTGCCCGATGGCTGCGCAGGCGCGCATGATAGAGACGCGGCCGCCGCCTGAAAGCGAAACATTGTGGGGCGTGTACTTGCTGGGCAGGCCTTTGCGGTAAAGGTCGTTGTAGAGTTCGGCGACAGCCTCGCGCACTTCCCACAGCCCGGGCACAGGTGCGTATTCGAGATCGTCTACGGAACAGACAACGCTTTCGACACGCGGGGGTGCTCCGGGGAGCGTCCCTGTTTCGGGTTGCCCTTGGCCCAAATTGCACCAGTCGGGGCTACCTGACCGATAGCCCGCCTTCTCGGCTTCAGTGCTTACGTAAATCACGCCGGTGCGCGGCACGGGGCGAAAAGCGCTGGGCGAGGGCTCGTTGGAAGGTGGCTGCATGCAAGGACGCTAGATCTGACATCGACAATCGGCAATCTGGCGGTGACCGTCAGGCGGGATCCGGGGTATGGTTCGGTGGATGACCCCAACGCCGAGTACCACCGAACTGCTGTTTCAGTCTTTGGGTCGGTTCCGGAAGGCATGGCCCAAGGGTGGTTGGAGCTGGGATGGGCGGTTGAACTGCGTTGCTTCGTCGTTTGTGATTGAGCTGACCGATGAGGCGCAGCTATCGATTCGTGACGTTTTCGTCGGGCAGTGGAGCACCAAAAACATTGCGCTTGCTCCGCAAGCCGTGCGCGACATTGCCGACACAACCGGCGGCATTCGTTCGGACCAAATCCTCTATTCATCTGAGCCAGGTGGCCGGTTGATTTCCTACGGCCTCTGGTGGCCTTGGGGGGATGACGTGACGATCTCGATGCGTGTCGGTCTCGGGGGTTATGTTTCTGATGCTGATCTGACTCGATTTCGTCAGCTTTTCGGCGCCGTCGAAGATTAGCTCTCGGTTCTCGCGTCTCGCGTCTCACGAGACGCACACATTGGATGAAATCTCGCGCGCGCGAGAGGCACACATTGGCCGACACCCCAATCAGGCGACCCCCCACGACCTTAACTGTCTTGCTGGGACTGCCGCATGATGGGTGCGGTCCTATCCCATGTCATCCCCTACTCGTGTCCGAGGCCCTGATGCTTTTCTCCAACGCGTCGAGGATCTCGGCGAACTGCTCGATAGCAGTCTTGCCAACGCTCAGGAAGCGCTCGATGTGCTCGTCACAGCGGTCGCTAAGGGACACCAGCCCACGTTAGTGTGGGAGCGCCTGCATCAGGCGGCGCTCCGTGATGACAAGTCTGCTGAATTGGCGTTTGCATACGAGCGCCTAACATCCGACAGACGAATCAAGATCCTGGCAGCAGAACAGCGAGCCTACTTGTTTCTGCGCGCCGCCGCCTTCGTGGGCGATCTCTTCGGCGATATCGAAGGAGCTACACGCTACGCAGAACTTGCTCTCGCCGCCATGCCTGGTCACCCAGAGGCTTTTGGACTCCTCGAACGATTGCTGGGAGAAGCAGAAAAGACCGAGCAGCTAGCGCTCTTGTACTTTGAGGCGAGCCGTGGGGAAAAGGAGGATTTGAACAAGATCCCGCTCCTCAAGCGCGCCGCATCGCTTGTCCAGGATCGACCGCTGGCTAACGAGCTTGCTCTCAAGATCCTGCACGCCTGGGTCACGGCTGAGCCTGCGAGCCCGCGAGCTAAGGAGGCCTTGATCGAGCGCTATATCGCCGCAGCCAGGTATCGCGACGCCGCGAAACTGATGGAAGAGAAGTTGGTGTCGGAGCTCGCGCCGAGCGCGGAGGAGGCCCGAGCCATTCACGAACAGCTGGTTGAGCTCTACATCCATCAGGTCAAGGAGCCCAAAGAGGCCATCTCGCACCTCGAGGCCATTTTGCGCGTCGATCCGACGCACCCCGGAGCGCTCAAGACCACTGAGGTATTGCTCGAAAATCGCGCCGTAGCCCAGCGCGCGGCGGCAGCGCTCTCGGATGCCTACGAAAGTGCTGGAGATACTGCAAGCGCGATCGCCATGCTCACGATGGAGCTAAAGCTCGTGAAAGGCTCGCGACGCCTGGATGTCCAGAGGCGCCTAGCAATACTCAGGCATGACACGTTAGGTGATAAAGTTGGAGCGCTAGAGCTTCTAGCGCCCGTGGTCTCAGCAGGGCCTGGCGACGATGATTTGCGTCAACGCTATGTGAATCTGAGCCTTGAGTTAGACCAACCCAAAGAAGCCGCTCTCCTTCTCGCGCGCGCCTTGCAGACCACCCGCGAGCCCGGAGTCCGCGCCCGGATCGGTGTCGATGTGGGCAAACTCTACCTGAAAACAGGTGATAGTCGACGCGCCCAAGGTATCTTTCAGCAAGTCATCGACGGCGGGCAAGGGGAGATCGCCGTGCTTTCAGCGGCTCGACACCTCGTCGAGCTCTGCGGAGAAGCAGGAGATACGAAGGGACTCGGAGCGGCGCTTGAATTAGTTGTGAAATTGGAACCAGACACCCAAGTGCGCCAGACAGCGGCGCGCCGGCTGACGCGACTCTACGACGGCGAGAACGTTGCCGAGGAGCGTTCCCTGGGTGCCTGGCGTGCTCTGTTAGGTTCCGAGTGGACGGACGAAGCCTTGGGTCGACTTGAGACGCTTTACCTCAAGCTGGATTCAAAGGACGGGCAAGCCGATGTTCTCGCTTGGCGGGCAGAGCGAGCGCTCGACCCAGAAAAAGCGCGTGAATTAGCGTTCGCTGCGGCTGAACTCCGAACCACCCATCAACGCGATCAAGCCATCGCCATTGGTGTCTGGGCTGAACTTCTCACCAAGTATGGTCCGTGGCAACCGGTGCTTGAGCGAAGCGTGCCGTTGCTCGAACAGCTGCAAGAATGGCCGCGTTTGGCTGAGACCTTAGAGCTATTGCTAGCGTGTGTGGATGATGAACAGAAGCCTGACTATTTTTCGCGTCTGGCTCAGGTGCGTCAAGTCAGGCTAAGTGATGTGCGGGGTGCCTTGAGTGCGCTCGGGTCCGCACTTTCGATCGACTCTACGCACCGAGCATCCCGCGTCCTGCTCGAAAGGCTGCTGTTCACGGAGGGCGCCGCGCTCGAAGCCGCCGATATCTTGGAGCCGATCTATCGAACTGAAGCGTCGGCAGCTGGCCTCGTGAAAGTGCTAAGTATTCGTGGAAAGCTGCAAGGGGATCTTCATGCACGCTACGAAGCGCTCTACGAAGCACTCACGCTCGCCCAAAGCGATCTCGGCGACCCTGACCGAGCGCTTGATCTGGCGGGCCAAGGGCTGAACCTCGCGGTAGAAAACGAACAAGGGATCCAAGCCTGGCTCGAACGGGTCATGCGTCTGGCGGAACTTGTGGGTTCTGCGCAGGCCAAAGCACAGGTGCTCTCAGCGGCACTCGGGAGCCGTCCCGTTCGAAGCGAAGAGCTCTTCGAACTTTGCCGGCTCACCGGCGAAGCGCTTGCCAACGCCTCCGAGCTGGATGCCGCAGTTGAGGTCTACAGAAGGGCGCTCGAGTTCGATCCGGCGTCACGCGATGTCTTGGAGCGCATCGATCGGCTGCTCGTGGAGCAAGGAAATCCTAGCGACAGGATGGAGTTGTACCGCGCAGCGCTCGAGCAAGAACGCGAACCTTCACGAAGAAAAGAGCTCCTGCATTCAGTCGCCACGCTCCAACACCGAGAGCTCGGAGATCGAGCTGCCGCCATTCTGACTTGGCAGCAGGCCATCGCAGAAGATGCTGCAGACATCACGGCCCATCAGGCCCTCATCGAACTCTATTCGGAAAGTGAGGATCTGAGTCTCGCTTACGAGCAATTGGAGGCGCTCCTGCCCCACGTAGCGGCGGAAAGGAAGCATAAAACACTGCTCCGCCTCGCGCGCGTGGCCGAACAACAGAAGTACCCTGGCAAGGCGCTCTTACACTACCAAGAACTGATGGCGGCCTCGGAAGTCGGCGATGCCGTGTTGGAACGTATCGAGGAGCTGGCACGCGAGTATGGCCGCCCTGATCTGGTGCGCGGAGCGCTTGAACAACGGCTGCACGGAGCTGCGGATGCCACGACCCAGGCCGATATCTTGGAGCGTCTGGGCAAAGTTCTTGCGGATCAACTGCAGGATTTGAGTGCGGCAGTCGATGCACTGATGCGAGGCGCGGAGCTGTGCGAAGGGCTCGCGGCCGACACGGGCCGAGCACGGCGCATGTATGAGCACGTGCTCGGAATTGCTCCTATGCATCGAATTGCCGCGGAACGACTGATCGAGCTTTCGGCTAAAAATGGCTCCTACGAGCGTTTACCGTCTGTGCTTTCGTTACTGTTTGCTGCAGCCACGGTACGGGACTGGTTGCCCACACTTTTGGGTTTGGAATCACGCCTGGTGCAAGCAGGGGCTCTTTCAACGTACTTGCTGTTAGCCGATCAAGCGCTGGATCGGGAACTAGAACCCGCGCAACGGCATCACCTCATGTCGTCCAAAGCTCGCGCGCTTTCCAGCGACCCCACTCATTACGAAGAAGCCGCGCTCCTCTATCGTGACCTGATCAAGCTTGACGGTACGCCTGCGAACGTCGCCGCCTTTCAGCGATTCCTGGAGCAAACGGGCACCGGTGCTTCCGTTGAAGATGAGCGTTGGCTTTACGGATGGCGCGCAGAGCGTGCGACTGAACCGGTTGGCATCCTGTTGGACTGGGCGGACACTGAACAGGACAGATTCGGACAACCCGACAAGGCCATCGAGCTCTACCAGCGCGTGCTTGGCATCGACCCCGAGCGTGTTGACGCCATGCAACACCTAGCGGCCCTCAAGGTTGAACAGGGGGACTTCAAGGGCGCGCTCACAACCCTCGAAACACTCAGACAACGCACTGACGGTGAGCCACGAGTCGCGCTTGAGCTGGAGATGGCCGGGCTCTTCATTGACCATCTGCGCAAGGCAACTCCGGCGTTGGAACTCGTGAGTTCGATCTTGAGTACCCAACCGAGGCATCCTGAAGCCCTCCGGATCGTGCACAAAGCCCTCACGTTCAAGGAAACACAGGTGCCAGCAGCCGAACTCTTGGAGCAGGTCGCTGAATCCTCCGAAGATGAGGTAACGCAGAGCGAAGTATTGGGAGTTTTGCTTGGCATGAGCGAGGGGATGGTGGAGCTCCGAGATGCGCGCAAACGCTGGATCAAGAAAGTGATCGAGCTTCGGCCTGACGACGATCCGAAGCTCTACGAACTGGCGCTTGCGGCCGCAAAGGACGCGAAGATCGACGACGAACTCTGGGAGGCAGCGGAGCGCTGCGCTCAGAAACTGCACGATCCCGGCCCGCTTGCCGAGGCTTACGCGGCAACGATCGGGAGCCAACTGAAACCCGAAGTGGCTGCAACCCTGGGTGAGCGTATCGTCAACTTTTACGAAGAATGGTTCGACGATCCGGAGCGGGTGATCGGCCTCTTGCGGCGTGTTCTAGAGCTCTGCCCAACAGCGACCTGGGCCTTTGATCGTCTAAAGCTCGTATTCAACTCGACTGGGCGTTGGGAAGACCTTTTTCAGCTGTACGACTGGGCATTGGAGGGTTCTGAAGTCAGTGTGGAACGCGCGGAGCTGTTGCGTGAAGCAGCGATGGCGGCGAAGGACTTTGCGGCCAATGCCACGCGCGCCATTGGCTATTTCGAACAATTGAACGCGCTTATCCCACGTGACCCGCGTGTTGAGCTGGCTCTGGAACGCTTGTACGAGCGCAATGACCAGCTCCGACCGCTCATTTTGCTGTTTGAGCACCGTTTGCAGGTGGCTGATCCGGTTCTGGGTCAAGCGATCCGCGCCCGTATCTCTGCGCTATTCATGGATCTGGGCGAACCAACAGCCGCGTTTGACTACGCCCGACAGATCTTAGCCAACGATGCGAAGGAGTCCACCGGTTACCTGCTCCTGGAACGGCTTGTCACGCTGCCCGTATCAGACAAAATCGCGGAAGAGGCACGCGGGATCCGCGAGGCAAGCGCAGAGTTGCTCGCTTCGCACTTCGAGAGTCAGCGACAGGATCAGCGATTGGTTGAGATGTTGGAAGTGTTGGTCGCAACCGCCACCTCTGAGTCCGGGCGAATTCCGCGCCTCAGAAGACTCGTCCAGGTGCGGTTAGAACGCCTGGACGACGCAGCCGGCGCGTTCCCGAATGTCTCGGAACTGGTAGCCTTGTGCCCTGAGGATGCCGGCGATCGCGAGCTCCTCGGGACGCTCGCAGACCGTCTCGGTGCCCAGGAAGCGCAGGTCCAGTTGCTCGTGCGTGTGGGTCGCGCCCAGAGTGCAGCGGCGCTTCGCGTGGTGCATCTCTCGTTAGCTGCCGAGGTCGCCGCCCAGAAGCTTCAACAAAGCAACCTGGCGATCGAGCTCTATGCTGAGGTCCTGGCAGAGGCGGTCGCTGAGCCCGCGGCGGCACTCTTAGCCGCACGGCAATTGGACGAAATGCTGGGGGCTCTGGGACGCGCCGAGGAGCGTTGCCTGGTGCTTGAAAAGCTCGCCGCGCTTGAAACCGAGCTGAGTCGCAAGGTTGCAGCTCTCGGAATGGCTGCACGACTCGCCTTCGACACGCTCGGCGATCCGGGGCGTTCGATTGATAACTGGAGACGGCGTCTCACGCTCTCGCCGAATGATCTGGTGGCACGTGACGGAGTGGTGGAGGCGCTCGCCATCACGCAACGCTATCCGGAACTCATCGAGGCACTTTCGGCTCGCATCAGTCTGACCACGGATCCCGTACTCGCCAAGCGCGATGCAGTCTGGGTGGCTCTGACCTATGCCGACAGGTGCGCGGACCGAACGAACGCTATCGAAAGCTGGCGCAGTGTTCGATCTTTGTACGGTAGGGATCCAGAGAATTACGCGGCGCTGCATCGCCTTTTGCTCGCTGAAGCGCGTTTTGCCGAAGTCGCCGAACTGGTTCTCGATGAAGCGAAAACTGAGGTCGAGCCCGCGAGGCAGCTCGAACTCTACCGGCATTTAGGTTCAATTTACCACGAGCGTACGCAGGAGCCGGAGCTCGGGCTTGTGGCATTTGTCACCGGCGAGGACTGGCAAGCCGCACGCGAAGTGGCGGGCGCGAGCCGCGCTGATCGAGAACTATCCCGGCGTCTGCTGGAGAAGCTGTTGCAGCTTGCGATGACCGCGTGGCAGGGCACGCTTGAGCAACAGGCCGACGCGACCAGCGCGCCAGCGCGCACACTCGAGTGGGCGATCGATGAACTGCGGGAGCGTGGCCTCGAGGAGGGCAACCACAAGTACGTGGTAGAGCTGCTCTTGAGGGGAGCCCAGCTTCCATTTCAAACAACACGCAGGCGTCAGCTCAAGCAAGAGGCCGCCTGCCTATATGCGGATCGCCTTGACGATTCCAAGGCAGCAACAGAACTCTTACGTCAGTTGTTCGCAGAAGAACCTGCTGACGAGATCGCTGCCGGTTCCGTTTCGCGGCTCGCCAGCTTGCTCGCAGCTCAAGGTGAGGACGCTGAGGTCACGAGCCTCTGGGAACAGCAAGCCGTGTGCAAAGAGGCCGCGAACGACCGAGCTTCGGCCGCACTCTTGTGGGCCAGAGCCGGCGAACTTGCTGAGAATACGCTGAAGGATCGAGGCCGTGCCCAGAAGAACTATAAGCGTGGCGCGGCACTTGGCGGCGAGGCGAGCTTGGTAGAATTGGGCCGAATTTACACTGAAAGTGGAGCTCACGCGGAGGCCTCTCAGGTTCTAGAATGGCTCTCCGCGCAATCCCCGCGAGAAGCCCTGGCCACCCGCGCCCTCACGCTGGCCAATGCCTACGTGGCCTGTGGTCGCAGGCAAGAGGCCCGCACTCGACTCGAACAGGCAGCGGCTCGTGCCATCGATGCGGGTGCCGTTCGGGCACGGCTCGCCGAACTCTATCGCGAAGATCGCGAATGGGATCGCTTGGCAGCGCTCCTGTCTGACGAAGCGGAGCGCACGGAAAGGCCTCAAGCGCGCCTGCAGTACCTGCGAGAGGCCGCGCGTCTCCACGTTGAGGAACGCAAGTCGCCGGATGCGGCAGTACCGTTGCTCGAGCAGGCTTGCGCCATTTCCCCCGATGATTACGAAGTCCGCTTGGCACTTTCCGAGGCCTTGCTGCTCGGGGGACAGCATGAGCCCGCGCTTGGTGTACTCCGCGAACAGATCGAACGCTATGGCACGCGAAAACCGAAGGAGCGTGCACTCGTCCACTTTCAGATCGCCAAGGCCAATCTTGCTGCCGGCAGCCGTGCAGAAGCTTTGGGGGAGCTCGATAAGGCTTCTAAAATCGATCCAGCCCATCCACAAGTTTTGTACGCACTGGCTCGCCTCGCATTCGAGGAAGGGCAACTGGATCGCGCGGAGCGTCAGTACCGTGGGCTATTGTTGATCATGGGTCGGGAGAGTTCAGCCGCGAGTCCAACTCGTGTCGAAAGTTTGCTGGATCTGGCTGCGATTGCCGAACAACGCGAGGACGCGACGCGCGCCCTGGAGTTCGTCGAATCCGCATTTGAAGCGGCCGCAGAGGATCCGCGGGAGGCCAAGGCGCTGGAGCGGGCCTTGAAGGAGCGTGGGCAGCCTCAGCTTCTCGTTCGGGCACTCCGGTCAACGATGGAGCGCACCCATGTGCCCGCCGAGGCGATCACGGCATTGGCTCAACTGGCGGAGCTCTTGTCCGAAACCAAGGCCGAGCTCGAGGCTTCTCTGCCAGAGCTCACGCGACGGGCGCTCTCACTTCAAGAGCAACTGGAGCGAAACAGCCCCAACGACTTCGTGGCCTGGTCGGCTCTGGGCCGTGCCTTCGAGGCCTTGGGTGACACCGACGCCGAGCAACGGATTCTGGAACGGCGCGTGCGGGCGTCGTTGGCTTCAGGTGAGGTCACCACGGATGCAGAACCGTTCTATAGACTTGCAGAGCTCAAGCTCAAGGAGAGTGCGACGCGCAGCGAAGGCCTGGCACTCTTGGAGCGCGCCCTCAGCACAGCTCCCGATGCCAACCGCGCACTGGCGATCTTGGAAAAGTGCGATCAACGTGAGTGTTCGGATTTGCCCTCTGCGCGATTGTTGGAACGGATAGCACGGGACACCCGAGACAACGGCGCGCTGCTTTTGGCCCTGGAAGCTCGCGTGCGTTTCGAACCCCAGAATGAAGACGCGGCCCGCGAAGGTTACAAGCTAGCGATTCAGTGCAACGACGCCAAGCAAGCAGAATCCATATTGCGCACCGTGCTCAGTGTGGATACGCGGGATCTGAAGCCGGAATTCGTGGGTTTTGCCATGTTGCGCTTGGCAAAGATCTGCGATGTTTCGGGGCGTGGGCACGAGGCGCTCGGCCTACGTGAGAAGGCCATTCCGTTTCAGGACGCGGAGCGAGGCCCCAAGCTTCGTCGGGCCGTGGCCGAATCGGCGCTAGCGGCGCGCGACTTCGAGCGGGCCGCGCGCAACTACGAGGTCCTGCTTCAGGCATCCCCGGAGGCCCGAGAGATTTGGGAACCACTCTTGGCCGCCCACCGTGAGCTCGGGAACACGGATCGACTGGTTGCTTTGATTGGGGCGACCATTCCGTTCGCGGAGAGTCGTGAAGATCGGGCGCGGCTACGGCTGGAAGAGGCCAATGTGCTATTGGGCGAAGCGGGCCACGAAGAAGAGGCGATAGCGAGCCTCAAGCAGATCTTGGCCGAGGATTCGCGCCAGGTAGATGCTGCTCTGCTGCTTTCAAAGGTCCTCGAGAAGCTCGGGCGGCTGGATGAGCTTACGGAGCTTTTGAACGTTCAGCTGGAGAATGCCAAGCGTCGAGAGCATCTCACTTCGATTCTCTCTCTCTCGATGCGTTTGGGAGATCTCTTGGAGCGTCAGGCGCGCCCTTCAGATGCTTTGTCCGCGTATCAGGCAGTGTTGACCTTTGATCGCCAGAGCGCACCTGCACTTGGAGCCGTGCTCCGGCTCTCCCAGTCAACCGGCGATACTGAGCTGATGGCGGAGGCGCTGGAAGGTCTCCTTTCAACGGAACGGGGTGCCAATGCTGAGGCCTTGTGCGAACAGCTCTATAGCCTGCGGAGCGAGCGCGGTCAGGATGATTTGGCACTTCGTGCACTTGAACTCGGATTCGAAGCCTGTCCGATGAGCAGCCGAATCTTGGCTGAGCTCATCGAAGCACACCGCAGGCGCGGCAATCAAAACGAAGTGGTGCGGGTGTTGCGTCGCGCGTACGACGAACGACCCGGCGAGGTTCAGCTCCTGCAGGCACTGATTGAAGCGTACCGGATCGCCAACCTAGAAGATGAGGCGCTCACAGTGCTCGAGCCCTTGATTGCTGCCGCCCCCGAGCAAGCTGATCTTCTAGGCTTACGCAGTACAATTTTTCGCCAAGCTGGCCGAGATCTGGAGGCTCTTGCCGACCTGGACAGAGCACAGGCTCTCACTGGAACCTACGGCGATGAGCTGGCAAGTACGCTTGAGATCGCCGTGGAGCGTGGCAGTTCGGAGCAACGTCCGGGCCTGCTTCTGCGTTGGATTGACCTCTTGCTCCAACGCGGTGAACGAGACACAGCGCGCCAGTGGCTGGCTGAACTGGTGAAAGCTTCTCCCAAGGACACGGGGGCTCTACGAAAGCTCGCTGAGTTGGAAGAGGAGGCCGGGAATCACAGCCAAGCCAGCGCTGCGTATCGAAAACTGGTCGCACTTGAGGAAGGGGATGCGCTAACGGATGCAGCACTGCGTTTGGCCGCGGTCTGCAAGAAGGCCGGCCGACTTGAGGATGCTCGAGGAGCGCTTGAACGTGCTGTCGAAGCGGCGCCGAGCAACGTGGCGCTCAGGGCGATGCTCTACGAGGTCTATGAAGAGACGGGTGCCCACGCAGAGCTCGGCGAGATACTGATCCGGGATGCAGCACGCGCTACGGATGTCTCCGAACGACTCCAATTGCTGTATCGCGCGGCCGAGCATCTGCTCCAGCCTGAAGGTGATTTGCCACGCGCTCTGGAGGTATTGACCGAGGCGCGCGAGCTGAGCCCGGAAAGCGTTCCTGGAATCGTGCTCTTGGCCCGCGCACACGCCGTGGGCGGCAACCTGGATGAAGCAGAGTCTGTTTTGCAAGGTCTCATCGATTGCTACCGTGGCCGCCGTGCGAAAGTCTTAGCCGAGGTCCACCGGGAACTAGCACGAATTGGGCTCATGCGTGGCGATCAACGCGCTGCCCTGATTTCGATGACGCACGCTTTTGAAATGGATCTCAAGAATGTGGACGTCGCGATGGAGCTAGGTCTATTAGCGCTTGAGCACCGCGACGATGAACTAGCGACGCGCGCGTTCCGCACCGTAGCCATGATGCGCACCAGCACCGAAGAAGAGGACGGTGTCTCGCAGGAGTTGAAGGGCGAAGCGCACTTTCACCTTGCGGTTCTGGCAGCGCGTCAGGGCGATCCGCGCCGAGCTAAAGTCCTCTTGGCTAAGGCATTGAGCGAGAACCCGAATCTTTCAGGGGCCCAGGAATTCCTGGCCCAACTCGACAACACCTAAGCCACCAGCCTGCTGCAGGCCTTGCGTTTTTATCGGGCAAGGGGCTATTTGCCTGCTGTGGAAACTCTTCCTGAGCGAAAGACACACGTTTTGAGCGCCCTGTTGATAGGCACCGGCGCGATGATCGGAACCGGGCTCTTCGTGGCTCTTGGCTTTGCGGCTGACGTCGCTGGTGCGCTGTTGCTTCCCGCTTTGGCCGTCGCGGCGCTGGTGGCTGCTGGCACTGCCCTGAGTCGGGCCTCATTGGGGTTAGCGCAGCCAACGGGCGTGGGGGCCTATGATTACGGGTACAAGTATCTGAGCCCCGGACTCGGGTTCACCGCTGGGTGGGCAGCCTTAGTGGCATCGACAACAGCCGCGGCAGCTGCCGCTCTCGGCTACTCTGCGTATGTGATGGAGCTGCTCCGTCGCGGGGAGCCTGGCTCAGCCATGACCATCGCGATTGGCGCCGTTGCGGGATTAACGCTGCTGGTGTTGAGCGGGTTTCGTCGTAGTGGTGTGGTGAATGTTGTGTTCACCGTGGGCGGCATGCTGGGGATCCTCGTTTTCCTGGCGATGATGGCTTCGCGCACCGATAGCTCAGCCTCGCAAAACCTCTCGTTGGCGAATGCCAGCGTTCGCTCGCCGGGTGAAGCGCTCGCGGCGGCGGCAGCGCTCTTGTTCCCAGCGTTTGCGGGATTCAGCCAGGTTTCGAAGTCGGAGGCCCTCTTGGCGGGCCCGAAGAACGCGCTGCTGCGGACCACGCTGCTGGCGGTTGCGGCTGCGTTCGTGGTGTACTTGTTGGTGAGTGTCGTCACGCTTGCCGTGGTGGGTGCGCCCTCTTTAGCCCAGCAAACGACTAAAACATTGGCACCTTTGGCCACCTTGGCGGACCGCTACAACGCACGTTGGGTGGGGCAGGCGGTGAGTGCAGGGGCGGTGTTAGCGATGCTTGGGGTTGCGCTGAATCTGATTGTGGGCAGCGCCAGCTTGGCGAAAGCGATGGGTGAACGCGAAGATCTGCCGGCTTTTCTTAGCAAAACTGACAGCAGCGAGACGCCGTACGTGGCAACCGTCGTCATGGGCTTGGCGATCGGCCTTGTGGCAGCCTTCACGGATCTGCAGAAGAGCTGGTTGTTTGCGGCGTTTGGCACACTTGCCTACGCCGCACTCACAAACCTTGCTGCGCTCAAGCTAGACGAAAAAGACCGCATGGTGCCAAAGCTCGTACCAGGCCTGGCACTCTTGGCCTCTGTCGGTCTGATCGTGGCGCTGCCATTCGAGATCTGGGCAACCGGCATCGTGATCTTGCTCGGCGGCCATGTGCTGCGTTTGTTGTGGGTTGCGCTGCGTCCAGCACCGAAAAGCGCTTAGTTCCCGAAGGCGTACGCCTAGCTCTTGGTGAGCTCCACACCTGACGCCACAAAGGTGACTGATTCCGCGCTGCCGTCGGGATGCTTGTTGTTGAACGTGGCGCCCTCGGATTCAAGGTGCTTAACAAAGTCAGGCGCTATTGTTTCGAGTTCGACGCTGCCTTGAAGCTTCGCCTTCGCACCTGCCGAGTCGGTTGGCACAAAGAAGCTGTAGTCCTTGAAGGTGACACGACAGCCCGGAGCCGCGGGATCTGGGGACGCGCCGAGCTCCATCCAGCAGCCCTTGCGGCTGCAAGCCTTGCGCACATCACCTGCCACAATGATCGACTTTTGCACAAACGCTTGCGGCGCCGCCAAAACGGACGCTAGCGCAACTTCCTGCCCGGGAGTGATCTTCGCGCCGAACGCCTGCGCCTTGGATGCCTCCTGTTCAACCGGGCCGGAAGCAGCAGAGCTTGGAATAGAGCCGGTGGTTGTTTCCGATTTCTGAGGCGTGGGGGATTGGCTTCGGCACCCTCCCAGCACGAAAGAAACGACCGAGATCAGAGTTGGGATCACGAGTGATCGTTGTCGCATAAGGCCCGACTATAGCGCCCAAGCGGGAGCACTGGTAGCTTTCCCAGCGTCGCGCAGGAGCCCATGTTTAGTTTCGATAAAGTCAGCCTAATCAGCGTGTTGCCGCCCGGGTTCAGTGAGTCGCGGAGTGTGCGTTTTCAGGATGTCGATGCCGCCGGGATCGTCTTTTACCCCCGGATCATTGAGTATTGTCACGATGTGTACGTGAGCTTCCTCGGGGCTCACGGCCAGCCGCTCGATCAGGTGCTTCGGGAACGCACTTGGGCCGCGCCGATCCGCCACAGTCAGGCTGATTTCCTAAAGCCGCTCAGCTTTGGGCAGCAAGTAGACGTAAGCTTGGTGCTGGCCCATCTGGAGTCAACGGAGGCCACGCTCGCCTTTCAGGTAACGCTTGAACGAACAGTTTTGGTAATCGTCCAATCCGTGCACACGTTCGTGAGCGTCGAGGGGTTTAGGCGCATTCCTATTCCAGAGCGGATGCGGCAGCTCCTCGCTAGCCTGCCGCAAGGCTGAAGTCCGAATTCAGCTTCGAGGAAACGGGCGGAGCTGGGCTGCAAGTTCTACTGCCAACCGCATACGCTCCATTTTGCCGCTTTGCCCAACGGGTATTTCATCGACAGCGGCAATCCAACGCGGGCGCTTGAATCCAGCTAGCGAAGTCGAGACATGCTCAAACAGTTCTGAAAGATTCTGAGCTGCTGGCGTTACCGCACAGGCTAACGCTTCACCCAACTCGGGATCAGGAAGCCCGAAAACACACACCGTTTCGACGCCGGGGAACGCTCCGATCACGGCCTCCACTTCCGCAGGATGCACATTTTCCCCTCCCGATATCAGCATGTCGTCGGCTCGGCCGAGCACATATAAATGCCCCCCAGAGTCCAAGCTTCCAAGATCCGCGGTCTGAAACCAAGCGTCCGAGTTCCGAGGCGTTTCGCCCCAATAACCCACAAACATACCCCCGCCTCGCAGTTCGATGACACCTGATGTCGTGCGCAATTCCAGGTGGCCGAGCGGTTTGCCTACCGACCCCGTGGGTGCGGCGACACCGAGTGTGCGCGTCGCGACTTGCGAGGCTGCTTCGGTGAGACCATACGTCGGAAGGATTGGCCAGCCGCGCTCCACTGCGGCATGTTCGAGATGGGCAGTTAGCGGGGCGCCACCGATCAGAATTGCCCGCACGCCTGCGGGTAGCGCGAGGCTAGGCTCGCGAAGCATGCGCGCTAGTTGAGTGGGGACCCAACTCAGGAGTGTGGTTTGGCTCGCGGCGATCCATTCCAGAAGGGCCGCAGGCTCCCGATGCTGTTCTGGATTGGCTAAAACGCAGGGCTTTTGAGCGAGAAGGCAACGCGTGAGCACTGAAATGCCGCCGATGTGGGAAAGGGGCAAGTTGAGGAGCCAACGGTCGTTCTCTTGCCACTTGAGATTCTCGGCACTGGCTTGTGCCGCAGCTAACAATGCCGACTGACTCAGGCAAACGCCCTTGGGTGAACCGCTCGTACCCGAGGTGAACACCGCTGCGGCCAGCCTATCTTCAGGGAGTCCTCCCGACGCTGAGCCCAAGGCTTCGTTCAAGACTTCGTCCGCGACCGAAGAGGCGTGCTCGGGAACAGCTTCTGCCCAGGCCTCGGGTAGTAGCAAATGTATCGGTTTACCAGCCAGGGCGGCACTCCGTTCGGCCGCCCGCCAGCGCGGATGCAGCGGCACGAAAGGCACGCCTCGATCCAGCAGCAACGCGATGAGAATCCATGTGGGTCGATCGATGCGCGCCACGAAAGCCACGGGGACCGAGGCCTCCAGGTCAAGACCGAGAGCGAGTAGCAGTGTGAGTGTGCGTGCGGCTTCCCTTCGGAGCGCGGAGTAGGACAACCCCCCGTCGGTGTCGAGCACTGCCAGCTGCGCAGGTTTCAGGCGCGCCCGGGCCTCAAGACAAAAAGATAGGTTGGGGGAAGCAAGCAGGTGCACGGATAGGTCGAAGGAAGCAAGCAGGTGCACGGGTTCTACGCGCGGCTTGGCTGAGGAGTGTAGTGCAGGCCCTGTGCGAGATCACGTGAGCCAAGGCTGCGCGCGAGCCGGTGCTCCCAAGCTGTGGCGATGGGCCCGCTGAATAGATGGGACACCACGCACTTGGCGCCATAGGCGTCCGCAAGCTGTGCCCAGCGGATGCAGCGCCGCAGGCCGAGCGACATCGGTTTTAGAACCAGCACCTGGATCCAAGCGTTTCTCAGCCAAGTCCCCACCTTGGCTTCATCCAGCGTCCGCAAGGATTCATCCAGAGCGATCGGAATACGCACGCCGCCTTCGGTCGCAGCATCGAGCAACGATTCGGCGAGAACTAAGACGGAACTCGGTTCCTCGATGAATTCGAGCGCAAACGGTTCAAGTGCGGCGAAGGTCTGCGCCAGAGGCAAGGTGAAGGTCTGATTGGCATCTACTCGAATCTTGACCCGACTGCCGAATGCCGCGCGCAAGGCGCCGAGCTGCGCCAGCTCAACCTCAAGATCCGTACCTAACTTCAGCTTGAAGGTGGTGATACCCGTCGCGAGTGCTCGCTCGGCACTGCGCAGACAAGCTTCAACGCTTTCATTTTCGAGCAGCGCTGCGACCGCGAATGGCACCGAAGCCGAAGGGCGCAAGAGCGGACCCCAGAGGGATGAATCGGCGCCGAGCTGAGCCGCTTCGGGGCGTTGGGCAAGTAGATCTAGGTAGGCCATCTCGAGGCAGCATTGAGCCGAAGGCAGCTCTCGAAATTCGGGGAGTTCGTTCAACGTCAAGAGGGCTTCAGCCGGCGACTCCGACAAACTGAATGAGCTCGCCAATGTTTGCTTCAACGCCGCATCGCACTGCTCCAGCGTTTCAGTGCTGTAGCCGGGCAACGGACTCGCTTCGCCATACCCCAAACGCCCAGCCTCATCCTGCAGCGTTAACACCAAGCCCTCGCGTTCTGACCATGAGCCGCGCGCCGAGTGCACGCGTTCCGAGACCGTCCATGTCGTTCTTTCGACGCTGATCGGTCGAAATAGGAGGCTCAAAGCGCCAAGCCCACGGCGAATAGAAGACCGTAAAGCGCCAACAACTGAGCCGTGCGAGCCAGTAGCGCGTTCATGGCTTTCCCGCGCACGGAAGCCACTTGGCGCACCAAATACACTCCCAGCGGCAGCGAAAACAGCGGCAGCAAGCTCCACAACGAAACGCGACTGGACACAACCAAACCGAGCGGTACCGCATAGGCGAGCAACACCAAAGCAGCGTACTCAAGCACAGCCCCACGCTCACCTAGCCGCACCGCCAGCGTGCGTTTACCCACTCGCGCGTCGGATTCGCGATCCCGCAGGTTATTCACGACCAAGATGGCGGTCGAAAGCGCGCCCACCGGGATCGCTGCGAAATAGGCCAATTCGGGCACATATCCGAGCTCCACATACGCTGTGCCGAGCACCGCCACGAAACCGAAGAAGAGCATCACAAAAATATCGCCCAGCCCGTGGTAGCCAAGCGGGTAGGGGCCACCGGTGTAGGCGACGGCCGCCAGCATCGAAGCCAGTCCGATAGCAATGATGGGCCAGCCACGCACCGTTGCCAGATAACACCCCACTATGAGCGCCGCCCCGAGCACGGCGATCAGTCCTCGCCGAAGCTGCTGGGGAGTCAGCAGGCCGAGCTGTGCCGCACGCGGTGGACCGAGGCGATCGTCGGTATCGGCTCCCGCCTCGAAATCGAATACATCATTGGCAAAGTTGGAGGCAATCTGGAGCAGCAGCGCACCCATCAAAGCAGCTAAGCCGGGCCACGCACCTTCTTGTAACCAGGCCGTTTTCCCGACAGCTACTGAAACACCCGTGGCAACGAGCACCGGCGTTGCCGCCGCGGTGAGCGTCTTCAGGCGCATGGCAAGCACCCACGCGCCGAACGAGCCAGGGTCTGGGAGTTGAGCCACAAGTGGCGATTTAGCCACTTTCTCCGGTGTTGGCGAGCTAGCGCAGGAGTTCCACGTAGAAGATCGCCTTATCCGCGGGAACCTTGAGCACGCCGTCCGTGATCAATCCCGCACCGAGGGCCTTCTGGTCCCAGCCAACATACCGATACTTCATGCCTTTCAGACCCGGGGCGAAGATGGTGGCTCCGGCACGCGCATACAGTACCGGGAGCTCGCCCTGGTTCTCCAGCTTGGGGGCGAAGAATTCGTAGAGCTTGGACATGTCGAACTTGAAGCCACTATTAAAGCTAGTGCTCACCAAGGAAAGCACGGCGTGCTTGGTTGTGGCCAGCGGTGCTCGGTCGAGCGATACTAGACTGAATTCGATGAACTTTTCATCCGCCTGAACAGGGTACGCGATCCCGGCGTCGTTTTTAACGGTTACGTCGCGAAGCACCACGCCGTTCTTAAAACGCAGAATGTTGCCATATTGAGCAAAGAAGCCCGTGTAGCTCGCGACACCCGGTGCATCGAATTTGAGGTGGCCTTTCTGCCAATCGTATTCAATTTGATCATTGGGCGTGATCGGGTTGGGCTCGAACGTTCTGGGGCGATAATTGGGGCCAACGATCAGATAGCCTTGTTCAAGGAAGCTTTCAAAAGAGCCTTTCTGCTTAAAAATAGGATCAAACGGACGCTTCTCCAGCGTGGGGTCAATTAAGAGCCGGGAACCGTAGCGATAGGCTGTGGCCATCATCCGATCCAACATGCCCGGGGTGTACGAGTTTTCCGATTCCATGCTCGCGGGATCGAAGAGCGAGCGTTTGCCAAACACAAACAGTGTGGGAGAGGGTGCGGGCTTCAAGAGGAAGTTCCGAAAAATTGCCGAAGCTGCCTTCATTGAAGACAGCTGCACTTCGTCAAACTGGTAGTGCAGGTTCAGCGAATGCCCGGTGTCGAGCTTGGACAAAAATGGCTTATCTTTCCGCGAATCGGGCGCAAATCCGTAATAGTGCCAGCAAATCACGTCCCAATCTTGAATCGCCCCCAGCGACGCCATCCGCATCGGAAACTCCGCGCGATATTTCCCGGTGTTGTCGATCTGCGTCTCGTAGATCAGGTAGGGCTTGCCGGGCATGTGGTTGTGCTCGATCCAGGGCTCCTTCCAGGCGATACGCGGCAGCTCCTCAAGGCCACTGAAGAAGGGAAAGCGTCGGTGAGTGGAATCGTGGTGTGTCCCGCCGATGTACGAATCGTGGGCAATGGCGTCGGCGTGCTGCTGCAGGAACTGCGCCTGAATGTTGGAGCCCGGGAACCCAGTATTCCAGACGAGCGGCGTTTTGGTGAGGCTCTTGCCGAGAGGCTTCAGTGCATCCGCTTCGCGTTTCTTGTGCTCCACCCAGAGCCCGGTGAGAAACTCCAACACGTCGCTCGCGCGCGCTCGATTGAAGTCATCCCGAGAGTACTTCTGCTTGCTTGCTTGCAGCATCGCTACAGCTGCCGGATTGGCGTCGCTGATCACGACGGGCAGGCTCTTGCTTTGAATGGGAGCTAAAAGCAGCGTGTTATCTTTGAGCGCCTCGCCGGCCAACAAGAAGCCCCAGGCCTTCTTGACGCCGTAATCATCCTTATATTTCGCCCGTACGAATTCTTGCCAACGTCCGATCAGCTCATCCTGAAAGAAACGGGGCAGCTGCTGCCACTCGCCGCCCGTCATCTGCGAGATCCAACCCTCTTCATTCGAGAGCTCCCAGATGGCGTAAACTGGGTCATCGGCGCGCTTGAGCCCCGTGTAAGGATTCACTTGAGTCACCGCCCGCTTCATGTTGGCGATGCCAATCGCTTCCAGGCGTAAGTCCCAAATCCGGGCAACATTTCGAGTGAGGGAGATCGGGCGATTGTCTGATATCTTCTCCCATTCTTGCATGGCCGCGACCCATGCATCTTTGGTCTTCGTGTCGGGGAGGATATCGACGTCTTTGGAACCCGCACGGCGTGCCCCGTGACTAAGATCTGTGGACCAAATCTTACCGCCCGCTTGCTTGAACTTGAAGTGGAAGTAATCGCTCAAGTCGGCTTCGGAGCGATCCCCTTTGGTATACGTTTCCGCGCCCCGATGCCCATCTCGAACCAGATTAAATCCGAGCTCAAACAGGCGTTTTACCACCAGATCCACGTCGGCATAGCTTTGCCGATCTGCGCCTTCGGCACCGAGCGAAAAGCCACCGGTGGCGCCCCAGAAACGCACTCGCTTTCCATTCAGCTGCAGATGCCCATCCTTGCTGACCGTGACAAACGCATCGATGTCGCTCGGTCGCTTCTGTGCAGCGGCGGCACTTGAGCAAACCATCGCCGAGAGTATGAGGAGCCCGGTCCAAAAAGTTTTGAACATCTTACTGACCAATCTGAAGAAGGAGAGAGGGGCGCATCATATCCAGACTTCTGAGCGCAGCAATATCCAATTACGTGGAGTCGCGACCCGACCACGAAGCGCGAATGCTTGCGAACACGGAGGGCTCACGAAGCTGGCCCAGAGCGAACATACATGGCTGGGTTAGTCTTGGCCTTTGGGGTTGTGTTTGCCTCAAGCACGCGCTGTATTCAGGCCACTCATGCCCTGGACCTACGTGATTCTGATCGGCACTCAAATCCTATTTTCCATCAGTGACCTCTTGGGGCGCAACTATATGAAGCTGTACGGTTTTTCTACAGCTGCGTTTGCCAGTGTTTGGTTCGTTGCCTACTTCTCGATTCGGATCGTGGCGACAATGGGCCAACTCTACGTGTTTGCGTCCATCGATTTGGGAAAGACGATGGCGTTGTTTAGTGCGGCGTCGATTATCATCGCCAATGTCCTTGGGTTGTTGGTGCTGAAAGAGGTGCTCTCCCCGATCGCTTACTTGGCGATCAGCCTCGCTGTCGTCACATTCGGGCTGTTAGCATTCTCGCGCTAGCTGGCCGCCAGATCAGGAGCACGATTCGTGGGTGCACCGTACTGAAGAGCCAGGCGACTTAGGGCCGCTGTGCCTGCCGGAACCTCGACATAGGGCTCAGCCGAAACGTGAGTGCACTTGCAAATTCGCCACCAAGTGGTGAAAAATTCGCCATGGAATGGTGAATTTGCATGCTCACCATGCCATTTTAAGCCCCTTTCTTAACAGGCTTTGCCAAGCAGTCGCTAGAAGACGTTCGGGGGCTCGACCCTAAACCAACTCGACAGCGCGCACGCTGAGCTGCCTTCCTAGCCAATCGGGAGCTTCCAACACCACGTTGTGGCCGGCAGCTGGAGCCTTATGGTGTTGAGCATGAGGCATGAGCTTCAACATGCTTTGCGCAATTGCTGTGAATTTCAGATCATGCTCGCCGGTTATCAAATCAACGGATAAGCGGAGCTCACTCAAGTGCTTGGCGTAACTGGGCATACGGCTCAGACTCAGTTGGCGCAGCGCGGCAGCTAGCGCCCGGGGTTCGTGACGCAGTCTGATACGGCGCTGTTCCGCAAGCGCCTCAGCGTTGACCTCAAGCTGAGTTTGAAAGAGTGCTTGTGCTTGCCAAGCCTCGACAAAAGGGCCGATCCCTTGGGTTTCGAGCAAGTTGGCCCAGGCTTCGTCACTCTGGCGACGCTCCTCACGAGCTGCATGAGAGTCCAGTCCTGGGTGAGCGCCAATCAGCGTGAGTGAACGAAAGCGCGTGGGAGCTGCGAGTGCCATTCCGAGCGCTAAACGCCCTCCGAGCGAGTAGCCGACCAGATGAATGGGATCGTTTATCCCATCGTTCATCCCTTCAGGAAGCGTGGCGAGCAGCCGCTGCACCTCGTCTTCAAACCCGCCCGTGCTGATCGGCAGAGTCGACGCTTCATTCCCGTGCCCAATGAGCGCCGGTGCCTCCAGCGTCATCGCGAATTCTGGACCGAGCGCGAGTGCCAAGCTGCGTCTCAGTTCATAAAAACTCTCAGGTGAGCCAGAAAATCCGTGGAGGAGAACGAATTTCACCTGTTTAGCCATCGCTTCTAAGCCGCTCCACGCTAAGCGCGCTCCGCGCTAGGCGCTCCGCCACACGACGCGAGGTCTGTTGAGCTCCCGAGGGCGCAACCGCAACGACGATCAAGCTCGGTCCAGCAGACGCATAGGCCCGACCAAGTGCCGCATCAAGGGCAGGGGCGTCACTCACGCGCTCGGTGTGAAGCCCGAAAATCTCACCCGCTTTTTCGAGCCGGAGCTCGTGGCAGAATACCCAGTTTTGCAGCTTTTGCGGCGTCATGCCCGCGCTCTGTTGAATCGGTAGCTGTTCAAAAATGCGCCCACCAGCATTGTCGAGTACCAGGACGACAAACGGCGTTTCCAGGGCTTGGCAGCACCAAAGCCCGCCCAAATCGTGGACAAAACTCAAATCGCCCAACACCAGCGTCGTAGGTTTCCCGCTGGCCTCCGCCGCTCCCGCCGCCCCAGAAATCAAGCCATCGATCCCGTTGGCGCCACGTTGTGAAAGCACCGCGGCCTCGGCGTGTGTTCGCGCAACGAACGAGCCAAAATCACGGATCGGCAGACTATTGCCGAGCGCTAGCACTGAGCCCCGAGGCAAAAGCCTTGCGATGGATGCCACCGCGTGCGCTTCTGAGAATTCGCCATCCTCCTCCTTTAACACCTCGTTCACGGCTCGGGCGGCACGCTGATTGGCTTGCTCGAGCTTCCGTGCATAACCCAGTGCTTCAGGCGAGGGTGCTTCCGGTGCGTGAGAGAGGAGCGCTTTGAGGAGCTCAGCTGGGCGACTTGGCAGCTGAATGCTGCCGTTTTGGGGATCGCACCAAGCCCCGTCGGTAACGACATAGGTGGTCGCGGTTTCCCAAGTGCTGAGACACAGCTGCAATGCAGAAGACACCAGCGGTGAGCCGAATTGCACGACGACCTCGGGGCGCATTTCTTCCGCGAGCGTGGGCAAGAACCACTCAGCCAATTCGAGCAGAGTGGCTTTGTCTGCTTGATTTCCGCGGAATCTGAGGGGGCTCGCTGCATCGACCACGATTGGCCAACCAGTGCGTTCAGCCAAGCTCAACAGGAGCTCTGAGTAACCGGCGGCGGCGGGATTCTCGGGCCCCGAGAAGAACAGGCCGCGTGCTGTGGTGCGCAGGCGCCTTAACAAGGACTCGGGGATTGTGCATTCAAGGTGAGAGGGTGCGTGTTCTGGTGGTGTTTTGGCTAAAAGCTCGGAAACCTGGCCTGCAAGAACAGCCGAACTCTGGGGTTCGAGCGGCTTGCGGGCTCGGGCGTTGATGTGGATGGGGCGGGAACCAGGCTGGGTTGAACGGGTGAGTGCCTGAAAGGCGAGGCGCCGCGCAAACTTGAGCGCTTCGGGATGTGGATCGGGCATTCCGAGCTCGAAGTACTCGGTGTTGTCGCCGAACAGCTTCACTTGATCGATGGTTTGAGGGGCTTTGACGGCCTGTAGCTCGAACGGGCGGTCGGCGGTGAGCAGTATAAGCGGAGTCGACGTTAATCTGGCTTCTATAATAGCGGGGAAGTAGTGCGCAGCGGCGGTGCCCGAGGTGCAGAGCAACAAGCTCGGGCGCCCTGTGATTCGCGCTTGGCCGAGTGCGAAAAACGCTGCCGAGCGTTCATCAAGAATGCTGTGGCAGTGCAACGGAGGAGTATTCAGGGCCGCCCACACCCAGGGCGTTGAGCGCGATCCTGGACTTATTACCACGTCGCGAAGGCCTGCTTGGGCGAAGCTCCCCAACAACAAGCGAGCCCACTCCGCAAGAGGGCTCGCTTCCATCACCCACTCACTCCGAGTGCCCGCAGCAAGCCCTGGAACTTGAGCTCCGTCTCTTGATACTCGGCATCCGGCTCAGAGCCGCGCACGATACCGGCGCCTGCGTACAGATGCGCTTGGTCGCCCTTCAGGAGCGCGGAGCGCAACGCCACCGCGAAGGAGCCATCGCCTTGGCTATCAAACCAGCCGATCGGACCCGCATACCAGCCCCGCCGGTCCCGTTCGTGGGCCTCAATGAAGCGCTGGGCGCGCTCCTTCGGCACTCCGCCGACAGCAGGAGTCGGGTGGAGTGCGGCTACTAGTTCTAGAATATGCGTGGGGGCAGCGAGGACCCCGGAAATGGGCGTGCGCAAATGGGAAACGTACTGGAGCGCGTGGACGTGCGGCGCCTTAGGCGCAGTCAGGCTTTCGGCGAAGGGCTCCAAAGCCCGTAGAATTTCTCGCACTACGATTGCGTGCTCTTCGAGATCTTTGGCACTCTCTAGCAAGGCCAACGCGCCCTCAGGACCCGAACGCGCTGAGCCGGCGAGAGCTTCGGTGTCGAATTGGGTGTCGAGTTTTCGCACCAACCGCTCCGGGGTGGCGCCGAGAAACGCGGAATTGCCATATTTTAGCGCAAAACGCGTACAAGCTGCGTTGTCGGCAGCGAGCCGGAGCAGCACCTGACGCCACTCGGGATCGGGCTTGAGACGCAGCGAGCTGCGCCGGGCGGCGACGATCTTCTCTAAGTTTTCTGCTTCGATGCTGGCTCGAATTTGACCGACGAGTGTGCGCCATTCCGCCTGACCCAGTTCCTTGCGTTCAAGTACGGAAACGGAAACGGGCAGAGCGGGTTCGGTTGGATGCTCGGTGGTTAGCCGCCGCAGATAACTGGTGAGGGTCAGAGCCACTTCGCGAGCCAGCTCCTGGCGGGAAAGAGGCCGTTCCAGATCGCAGGCGATACCGAGCGTTGCCGTGCCGTCGTCGTGGATCTCGTAAAAGATTCGCGGCAAAACAAACCTTGCCTCGCCCCAAGCATCCCACAACGGATCTGCCGCAAGATTCGAGAAGCACGAAAAACCACCAAACAGCCGAGCAAGCGAGCCCTCGGGCCGGGAGCGATGAGCGGAACCGATACCCGCGAACAGAGCCTCTGCTCGGCGCTGAACGTCCTCAAAGCGAGTCGCTCCTGAGGCCCGCACTTCGCAGAGAGTGCCAATCGCGGCAAAACCGCCTTCGCCAGGCGGATCCCAGAGCCAGGCATCTTCATCGCCAGCTAACGCCAAAAACCGATCGAGCGGCAAAAGCGGCACTGGCACGCCAAGTATTGCCACTTTGCACTCGCGCAGCCGCTCCAGCTCGCGCAGCACCCAGTGCGTGAGGAGACCTTCCTCAGAAGCCGCGACGGGGACTTCTAACTGGGCCAACGAGGAATTCACCCTGTGATCCTATTCTCCGCAACGTAGAGATGTGCCACTCCAAACGTGAGCGGCACGATCTCCTCCACGGCCAACCCCGCTGCCTCGATCAACTTTGCAAACTCGGGTGCGGGTGGGAAGGCGGCAATCGAGCGCTGGAGATAGCGATACTCGTGGGCGCCTGAAATCAAGGCACCCAACCAGGGCACCAATACATGCACGTGGAACTTCGCGAGCAGGCCTACAACACCGGCTTTAGGCTCAGACAATTCCAGGATCGCTAAACGCCCACCGGGCTTAAGCACACGCTTCATTTCGCGCAGCGCCTGAACACGGTCCGGCACGTTACGGATCCCAAACGCGATGCTGATCCCATCAAATGAGCTGTTCTCAAACGCCAAAGCCTGCGCATCGCCCAACACCAAGCTCACGCGCGGAGCGAGCCCCAACGCTTGCAGCTTGCTTCGCCCTACCACCATCATCTCTTCGGAAGGGTCCACGCCGATCACCGTGAGAGTCGGCTCAGCCTGGGCTGCCGCGATGGCTACGTCGCCGGTGCCAGTCGCCAAGTCCAGCATTCGGCCCTCGGGCTTGAGCTTGAGGGCTGTGATCGCGAGCTTGCGCCAACGTTGATCGAGCCCAAACGAGAGGAGCCGATTCAAAAGGTCGTAGCGGGGAGCGATGCCGTCGAACATGGCGCCGGAACCATCGCGACGAACCAAGCTGTTGGGAGTTGAGGACGAACTCATAGTGAATTTTAACTTCTACAGCCGATTGGCTGCTTCAAACGACGCTGAAATGACCTCAATTCGGCGGCCACCCTAGGCTTTGGCCCGAGGAGCGGTCAAGCGCGCCAAAACACTGGATGCGACTCGGGGGGACGCGTGGCAGAGTAGCCCCACTCTCGATGACTCGTGGCGGCTTGAATCTGATCTGGTGCTCCTGTTTCGTGCTGGCCAGTGCCCTCGCGAGCGCCCCTGTTTTTGCGGACGCGGCGAACCCGGCGAACCCGGCGCACCAGGGCGAGTATGTGCCGGGCGAGCATGACCATGAGGAATATCTGCCCGGCGAACATCGCTTGGCGGGCGAGCTGATCGCCCCCTGTTGCTGGAACCAGACGCTCGATATTCACGATTCGCCGATCGCCAGCGAAATGCGCGCGGAAATTAGAAAACGACTGAGCGCGGGCGAGAGCGTTGATCAGGTACGCGCCGTCATGGTCGCGCGGTATGGTTCCAAGATCTTAGCGGTGCAGCCCAACAGCCCGCTCCGAGGTTTCGCAGTTGGTCTGACGCTCTTGCTCGGGGCCGCGGGCGCTTTGGCGGTATTCAAACTCCGTAAGTGGCGAGCCCAATCAGAATTGACACCCAAAGCTCCGCCCGAAGCTCCGAGTACCCCAGCAGCAGAAGCCAAAAACACAGCGCTCGACGCACGATTGGACAGTGAGCTGAAGCAGTTTGAAGGCTAGGCTTCGCAGCCATGGAGCTTGAATTAGAGCGCATTGAATGCGCCGGATCGCCGCGAGAATTGGGGTTAGCGCAGGGTGAAGCGTTGGCGGAGCGGATTCAGGGGTTTGTGGCGCAGCGCTTGGATGCAGCTGCTATCTATCTGAGCGAACGTGGCGCTCACAGCGTCGCTGACCTTCTAGACGTGGGCAAAGCGTGCCTGGCAGTGAGCAAGAACTATCACCCGGATGGCTATGCCGAACACTTGGGAATAGCCGAGGCGGCCAAGATCGACCCCGCCGTTCTGTATGCGACCACGAACATGACCGACGTGCGCGACATCTTGTTGTTGGGTAAGCGCGCGGATGCGGAGGGCTGCTCGGTCGCGTTGATCCCCAAGGGTCTGGCTCAGGATCATCGCTTGATCGCCGCGCAAACCTGGGACCTGAATCCCACGGATCTAGAGTATGTGGTCGCGATTCACCGCACTCCGAAAGTGGGGCCGCGCACTTGGTCCGTCACCTGCGCGGGGGCACTCTCGCTCGTGGGGATGAACGAACATGGGCTGACGGTTGGTACCACCAATCTTAAAACCCACGGCTCGCGTGTCGGAGTCGGTTACTTAAGCATTCTGCACCGGGCACTTTCGAGCCGTTCACGAGTCGAAGCCAGCCAGCTGGTGCGTGAGGCGCCACGCGCCGGCGGCCACACTTACTTTCTCGCGGATGCCAACGGCGCTCAAGAGTTCGAATGCAGCGCAACGCTCTGCGTGGAGCGGACGCTCGAAAGCGAGCCTTTGGTCCGGACGAATCACTGCGTCAGCGCGGAGGTGAAGTCGCTGGAGGGGGAGGCGCCGTCGAACTCAAGTTTGAAGCGGCTCGCTCGGCTCGGCAGCGTGCTCGCGCGCGGCGAGCACAGCGTGGCAACTGTGCGTGCGCTCTTTTCGGACCGAACAGACGGAGCCGACAGCGTCAATCGCTACGCCGAGGACAAGCAAGGCACGTCAACCAACGCTTGCTTCATCGGCATCCCAGAAGCTTTGACCTTCTCAGTGTGTCGCGGCTCGGCCGATAGGGGCCGCTGGGTCACGCTTTCTTTTTAACGGCGGGTGAAGCTGGCTTCTTAGCTTTGCTGGAGGCCTTTTTGCTGACCTTTTTCGGAGCCTTACGCTCCTCTTCCTCAAGCTTCTCTTTGGTGAATTGCTCAAGCGCCGCTTGAGCTACGCGTTCGGCTTTTTCATTGTCGCCGCGCATCTCCATAATGAAGCGGCTCGGAATGCAAGCTCGCGCTTTGCCCCATTTCATCCGTTCCTTACAGAAGCTGATGGTCAAGTGATCTTGCGCGCGAGTGACTCCCACATAACAAAGCCGACGCTCCTCCTCGACGGTCCCCTCCAGCAGAGAACGCCGATGCGGCATGATGCCTTCTTCGACTCCGACTAAGTACACATGTGGAAACTCTAGGCCTTTGGCGCTGTGCAGCGTCATCAAGGTGAGGGCGTTCTTCTTTTTGTTTTCGTCCTCATCTTTGTAGTCATCCTTTGAGGTCAAGGAAGCTTCTTCCAGAAATCCAAGCAAGCTAGGATTTTCGGCCTGCTGTTCGTACTGGGCCAGTGAGTTCACTAGTTCTTCCAAGGAGGCCGTGCGCGACTCAATTTCACTCGCCGTCTTGTAGGTGCGCTCCAGCTCCGCTTTGTAATTCACACTGCTCAGCAGCTCTTTGGCAAGATCAGCGAGCGACCCTTTGCCCAGTTGTGACTGAAAGGAGAGCATCAGGCTCTGAAACTGAACGATCCGCTCTCCCGTATGGTGACCAATGTCCGGGTGCGTCAGACTGGCGCCGAGCACGGTCCACAACGGTACGCCCTTCTCGACGGCATGCTCCAGCAACGTTTCGATGCTGCCCGTCCCAATCCCACGCGGGGGGGTGTTCAGAACTCTGAGCAGCGAAAGCTCATCCTTCGGATTCGCGATCACGCGCAAATAAGCCATGATATCGCGCACTTCCTTGCGATCAAAGAAGGAGAGCCCGCCCACGATCACGTACGGGATCTTCGCGCGCCGCAGCTCCAGCTCAAACACACGTGGCTGTTCGTTGGTTCGAAACAGGATGGCGATGTCACTCGGAACCACGCGTGGCCGGTCACTCGAAGGTGTGAGTTGGTCGCGCACGTCCCGCACCACCTCCTCGGCCTCTTTGGTTTCATCGTCGAACCGGATAAAGCGCGGTGCGGCTCCACCTTCACGCTCAGCAAACAGTTGCTTGTCGTGACGGCTCTTGTTGTTAACGATGAGTGTGTTGGCTAACTCCAAGATCGCGGCTTTGCTGCGATAATTCTGCTGAAGGCGAACCACTTTCGCCTTAGGCCAGTGGCGTGCGAAGTTCAGAATGTGGGTCACTTCCGCCCCACGCCAGCCATAGATGGACTGATCGTCGTCGCCCACGACGCAGAGATTCCCGTGGGCCTGGGCCAAGTGCTTGACAATTCGGTACTGGAGCCCGTTCGTGTCCTGATATTCATCGATGAGCACGTGGTCGTGCCGGGAGGATTCGGCAAAGCGAACTTCGGGGAACTTCTCAAAGAGCTCCTCGGTGAGCATCAGGAGATCATCGAAATCAAGCGCTCCAGAGGACTTCAGGGCTGCTTGGTACCGAACATAGGCTGCCGCGGCCAATTGATCCTTGTCGTCGGTGGAGACATCCACAGCCTTGCTCGGACTTACCGAGAGGGTCTTCCAGCCGCTGATCTTGTTGATCAAATCCGAGGGCCGGAGCTTCTCTTGCCCCACCCGAATGTCGCGCAAAGCGTTTCGAGCAAGAGCTTCCTGATCGCCCCGATCGTAGATCACGAACTCTTTTGGGTAACCGAGGCGGGTGATGTGACGGCGTAAAATACGCACGCAGAGCGAATGAAACGTCGAAATTTCAGGCGGCAGAATATTCCTCGGGCGTTTGCCAAGCAGCTTCATGGCTCGCTCACGCATCTCTTTGGCAGCCTTGTTTGTGAAGGTGAGCGCCAGGATCCGACTCGGCGTGATGCCGCTCTGAATCAGCTCAGCGATGCGAAAGGTGATCACGCGCGTCTTACCGGTGCCAGCTCCCGCGAGCACCAAAAGCGGGCCATTCAAAGTCTTTACTGCCGAATGTTGTTCAGCGTTGAGCCCGGTTGCCATAGAGCGCGAACCATCCAAAAAAGTGCCGGGGGGGTCAAGCGGGTCAAGCGGGTCAAGCGGGTCAAGCGGGTCAAGCGGGTCAAGCGGGTCAAAGCGCGGTGCTTCTTCGCACCCGCACACACGAAGTACGCACGCTCCACGGTGCGCTAAGCCGAACAAAAGAATTGACTTGCGTGATAAGTGTCGGCTCTAATTTAACTGGCAGCGCGCGAGTTGCCTTTGGAATGAATGACTTGAAGTTGTTGAAGCGGTTCACCGAGACACGCGGTCGAGGCCCGGGCATGCTTGGGCTCACGGCGTTGCAAGCTTCGGCAGGCACGAAAGCGCAGGTAAAGTAATGATTTTCTCCGCGTTGAGGCCTGCGTGTCGCCCCACGCCTGACGACGCAAACGCGGACGAACTTGCGGACGAACAAAGGTATCGCGCGGCGTGCGCACTCCATCCCCTTAAGCAGCTACGTCGGCGAGCGTTGGCTGAGTTGTCAGATCTTCGAGATTCATCCGAGCAACTGACCCGGCATAGGTACCACCAGTGATCATCGCGGACTCATTCGACACCGACGCGAGCCAAGAAGGCGAAGGCCTTGCGCGTAGGCTAGCCGTTCGGCGATTGCTCATCGTTGAAGGCGCTGCTCGGGTCGTGAATCTTGAGAAAATGACGCCTGCGAGCAGGCCGTCGCAGACTTCGTTTTGGGGATCTTCTGCGGGGGCCGCGAGTGCCAGAATAATGGCATATTTGCCGCGTTTTAAGCGGTGTGGCGCGATCCGCAGCTTGCCCGGGCGGAACGAGATCTTGAGCAGGGTGGCAAGGAAAAAACGCAGCCACCTAAAAATAATTGTTGACAGAAAACCATAGATGGCAATATATGGGAGTGCATTGCCATACGGTGGTACACATTCCACTAACACCTTGGAGGGTTCATGGCCGCAAAGAGGAAAAAGAAAAGTTCCCGTAAAGTAGCTGCTCCCGTTGGAGCAGCAGCCCCCGCAAAAAAGAGCCGTCGCAAGAAGGCTTCTAAGAAGAAGGCATCCAAAAAGGCTGCCAAAAAGACTGGTGGCCGTAAGAAGGCTGCCAAAAAGACCGGCGCTAAGAAGAAGCGCGCCGCAAAGGCAGCCCGCCCCGCAAAGAAGGCAGGCCGCAAGAAGAAGAAGGGTCGCCGAGCAGCAGCGCCCGCAGCAGCACCCGCAATGTAAATTGCAGGCTGCAGCCCCAGCAGGTGTCGCTCGGTTTCCCAATGGGAAGCCTGAGGGGCACCTGCTGAGGTGTTTTGTGGGGGTGAGTTTTTCTGAAGCGGCCTTTTAGGGCTGGGCGGAGAACAGGGTGGGGACCAAGAGCGCGTCCGCTTCGCCGTCGCTGACACGTAGCTCTGCACGAATGGCAAGCGCTCTTGTGTTTTGTGGCGCGCAAACGCTGGCGAACGCCACCCAGGGGCCGTGGCCTAGGGCAAGCTGCGCGGCTGTCTGGGCATTCAGGAGCCTGACTTCGATCCCGGTGGCGCCCGGCCCGAGGGCAGCGCTGACATCAAGGCAGTTGCCAGAAGGTATTGAAAGAGCCTTGCTGAAAATGCGGGTAGCAGCGAGCGGGGCAAGTTGGGGATTTGCTAGGCGCGCCACCGAGGTGATGCGCTCGCGTTCGACCAAACTGCCAATGAGCCTTGCAGCGGCAAGAGGGTGCAACGTGAGAAGCTTGGGGTCGTGCTGCTCGCGACGAAGTTGCAAGAGCACCTTGCCCGGGCGTGTGAGAGTTTCGAGATCGAGCCGTGCCGCGACGCTCGTGGCACAAGGAAAGAGTCGGAGTTGGCTCATGCCGTTCTGCTGCACGAGCAGTTCCTGATGCTCATTCCAGACCGACGCTGCTAGCAGCCGAACTGGCGCTTCGCTCAGAATATCCAGGCGAAAACAGCCAATTCCTAGCGAGAGTGGCAGGCTCTTCCGCTCGCCCACCTGGAGCTCAAGTTGGCTCTGCCAGACAGGTTTCCCGTAACCGAGTGCGCTGAGGGAAGCACTGAGTCCAGCGGCCGTGTCACTCAGCTTTCCTTGGGGGAGCACGTTCGTCACACTCACGTTCGGATGAAGTTGCGAGACAATGCCCGGCCCCGATTCCGCAAGGACGAGGGCAGTGACACCGCGACCCACGTGCGGTCGCAGCGAAATCGTAACGCTCACGCGCTCAGGCGAGCAAAGCACGCTGGATCGCTCCGTGCCTCGCGCTGCACCTCGAGTTAAGTAGCGGCCCACCGTATCTTGCACAGTGAGCTCCAAGTAACCCACCTCTTCGGACGGTAGCGCTAGGACATCCAAGCACCCGCCTTTGGGGATGTCGGCGGTGACTTGTGTTGGTGTATCGGGTTCAAGCGGAAGAGCGACGCGGCGGCTCTCTTGCCATACTCCACCGATCCGGCGGCGATGTTCGGCAATGCCAACCTCTATTCCCGCCCAATTTTCGCTCGCAAGCGCTACCTGGGAATTCACCAGTGCTTGTCCAATCGCTGTGTTCAACGGAACTTTTTGCTTGGCGTCGACCTCTTGGGCGATGATCGCAACGAAGCCCTCGCCGGCCGCGATTCGAGCCACTGCGTACACGTGTTTGGGGTGAGGGGGGCACACCAGCAGGGAAGGAGAACGGTCTGGAGATTCATCGCTTGCTAGGAGCGCGCCATCGTCGGCAAATAAGAAGAGATCCACATCTGCCACACTGGGCGACACGCGGGCGACGAACAGTGCGCACTCGGACTCTGGTAGTGCGTGCCTAGCGAGCATTCGATCCCCGGGTATCCCAGCTTCGATCGCGAGAACCTTGCTGCGGCGCGCTCCGTCGCCGAGCGCTTTCGTTAAAACGGGGCCCAGCCAGAGATGCATGTCTGGGTCGCGTTCTTGGGCTCCTGCTGGCGGCGGCGTTGGGTTCTTGAGTCCTGGTCGTACGGGCGGCGGACTACACCCGAGCGCACAGCCCAACACCCCGAGGAGCAGTAGCCTTTTCATTCTACTACCTGCCCGATCGGGAGCCGGGCCGTCTGCCAAACTGCACCCGCCCACACGAGACCCTGGCCTCGTGCCAAGACTTCGAGCTGAGCCACCCCAGGCTCCGTACTGCAGAAGCCAACCGTCGCAGTCGGTGCGTTGGGCTCGCCTTGGTCCTCTTTTTGAACTGGGCCCACGCGTACGTTCAAGCTGAGCGCTCGGGTGCTTCCCCCAGCCGCACCGACAATCGCCAGGTAGCAAGCACCCGTCTCGAGAGCGAGGGGAACCAAGGTGCGCCCCTGCACGCCCAAAAAACGGGCCACTGCGTCGTTCTGCAAGTGTTCGAAGTGAGCTTCACGCAGCGCGAACGCGAGCACCCCTCTGCCCATGGGGCCAAAACTTTCTGGAATGAATTTGGGGAAGGGCGCCTGAGCGGCTAAAAGCCGGAGCGTGGTGGTAGCTGTTGCGCCCAAGATCCGAAGGCGTATTTTTAGTGGCAACGGCGTACAAAAACCTGCCGAGGCGTCGTAGTTTTCAGAAGTGTCCCGCGCGAGGCTCTGTTCTCCTGAGCCATCCAGCACTTCGAGATCTAGGTCCGCAGCAGCAATGTTCCTAAGTCCTTCCGCGTTCGCTTGAAGGACCACTATTTGATGGCATCCGGCACTCACTTCGAGCGTGCCCTCCGCTGTTTGCGCCGATCCCAGGCTAACCTCACGCACCTCGTTGTTCGCTTCGGCCCGCAGTCGCGCTAGAGCTTGGCTCAATCGCTGTTCGAAGGCAGCGAGGCGCGGCCTGGTGGCACGAATGGGCGCCGCCGCCGGCCCTGGAACACGGTTCAGCAGAATGCTGGCCAGGTTGGGTGAGCTGCCGTGCGAACGGACGCGCAACGCCTGAATAATCCCGCGTGGAGACCGCATCTCCAAACGTAAGGAGCGGAGTGCTGTTCGTTCAGCCCCGCAGATTTCGACTTCAGCAGCACCCGCAACGCTCGCCAACGCCGCATGCAGGCCGTCCTCGGATTCCCCAGGATCCTGACGGAGCGAGAAGCTGGAGGTTGTCGCTGCAAGAACGATGACGCGCCCACAGTCCTCCGTATTGGTGGAGTTGGCAGCTGGTTCTGTCAATTCGGCCTCGAACTGCAGCGGGAGCTGTTGGGTTCGTTCAAGCAGTCGAGGTTTGAGAACTTCGACTTTGGCTCCCAGCTTGCGATACGCGATTGCCAGGCGCTCAATGTCCGTGGCCACATCCGCATGCGCTTGGGCGAAAGGCACGAGCATGCCGCCGACCAGAAGCGTGAACGAGAGTCTTGCCCGCATGCGGTTCAAAGCTTAGCTGGGTGGCCCCCCGGGCGCCCAGAGGGACTTAAAAAGCGCGTCCGTGGCCTGTTTATGGCTCGACAATGCTGAAGGGCGCTTCGTCGAACTTCCCAGAACTCGCGTTGTAGACAAACAGGCGATGCGCCGTCACTTGCCCTTGGTCTACCGCCGTTACTAGGTACGCCAGCTCATGCGCAGGTTCGCTTTTGCCGCCGAGCGTCATGCTGTCCGCGTCTTCCTGGCTGAAGTACGCGCCGCAATCGAGATGTGAGTGGAAGAAGACTTTTACGGGCCGGCCGCTTTGAACCCCTTGAGCGATCGCCTTTTCGAACTTGAGCGCGTTGATCTTGAAGTAATCGTGGCCCGTACGCGGGTGCGCTTCGGGATCCACTTGGTGGTATTTATTCGCGAGATTTTCGAGGGGAACGGCGTTATCCGCGAGTAACTCATCGTCGGCCGGACCATCAAGGTAACCGCAACCTTCCTCGTCACGTGCGTACGCGGCCCTCCCGGTTTCTTCGATGAGCACGAGGGCTTTGCGGGTGATACGAATGCCACCAAGCGTCCAACTGGGCTTTACCATGTGTACTTCTTCTCCCATTTCATGGGCGCAAAGTATCGATCGCCGCGATCACAGGCGATGGTCACGACGCAGCCTCCGCCTTGTTCGCGATGTAGCTTTTCTGCAAATTTGAGCGCGCCAAACACATTGGCTCCTGTCGAATGGCCGACGTGGAGCCCTTCTTCAGCCGCCAAACGGTCAGACATGTCCCAACCATCTTCGGTTCCCACGGGCAGGATCTCATCGGGAAGCTTCGGATCGAAAATAGCTGGCACGATGCTGGACCCCATGTGCTTCAAGCCTTCAAGGCCGTGCAGCGCTTCGGCAGGCTCAACAGCCACGCAGTAAATAGCGTGCGTGTGCTCCTTCAAACGGCGTGTGGTGCCCATGCATGTCCCGCTCGTGCCAAGCCCGGCCACAAAGTGCGTGATGCGATCTCCGAGCGCATCCAGGATCTCTTGGCCAGTGCCCAGATAGTGCGCCCTGGGGTTGGACGGATTCGAATACTGATCCGCATAGAAATAGCGCTCCGGATGTTCTTCGACGAGTTGACGCACCTTCCGAATAGCTCCATCCGATCCCTCCATCGGGTCCGAATAAATGAGCTCTGTGCCAAAGGCCTGCGTGATATCCTTGCGGGCTTTGGTGACATTGCTCGGCATCACCAACTGGACGCGGTAACCGAGCGCCGCGCCAATGATCGAATACGCGACGCCCGTGTTCCCGCTCGTTGCGTCGATCAAGATCTTACCTTGAGTGAGCCGGCCGTTTTCGATCGCGTCCAGCATGATGCGCAGGGCAGGGCGGTCTTTCACCGAGCCTCCTGGGTTGGCGAACTCGAGCTTCAGATACAGCTCGACACTGGGAATATGTCGGGTGAGCCGATCCAAACGGACCAACGGCGTGTTGCCGACGGCCTCAACCACCGAAGATAGGCGGCGGCTTCTGCGAAGCGAGCGGCTCATGCCTAAAGCTCCAAGACTGAACGCAGCTTCTTGAGTGCCCGCCAGCTGCCCGCGGCAGCCTCTCGGCTTGCCGCAAAATGAAAACTGCCCCGATGCGTAAAATCCGGCTCTGGGGCAGAAGCAACGGATTCCACATGGCTCACGTGTGCGCCCGCACGCTCCAGATAGAGGGCTTCCAGCCAGGCCCCTTCCGCCTGGTCTGAAAGCAAGAAGCGGCTGGCAAAAATCTTCGCCATGCCGGAAGCTCCCACTTCGGCTAACTGTGCTTGCGGACGAAAGCGCGCATCAATGATCATTTAGCCACCGGCGATGGCGGGAACAATGCTGATCTCTTGCCCATTTTCGAGGGGCGTTGCGAGCCCGTCCAAGAATCGAATATCTTCTTCGCCGACGTAGATATTGATGAAACGGCGTACGCCCTTCTCATCAACCAGCCGGTCCTTGATGCCCGGATGGAGTTTCTCAAGCGCATCGATCACATGCTGGACGTTATCTCCAGAGACTTTAACTTGCTCTTCGCCCCCGGTGAGGGTGCGGAGCGGGGTGGGAATTCGAACGATCACATCCATGACTTTTCCTTTCACGCGGACGAAAGAGACAGGCCGTCGATGTACCGCGACTCGCGCACATCGCCAATGCTTTGAAATGGGCCGCATAGCGGACACTGCTGATTTGCAGGAACCTTCACCC
>Ga0163154_10000665_pt1 | contig 52991 bp, 37 predicted proteins | sample OliLakLV19MP9P1_FD_148649 | JGI IMG/M metagenome (GOLD analysis project Ga0163154, IMG submission 148649) | Freshwater microbial mat bacterial communities from Lake Vanda, McMurdo Dry Valleys, Antarctica - Oligotrophic Lake LV.19.MP9.P1 | ecosystem: Environmental > Aquatic > Freshwater > Lake >...
AATTTCTTTGCTCATGAATTGTAGTCCGGTTTCTATTTTTGTTGTTTGGATGATTTAAGTTTTCTATAACTAAAATGATTTTTTATTGGCTTAAATTGCTATTGGAAATTTGTAGTTGAATATTCAATTGTCTGGTGGCATTTAAGGATTTATTTTTTGTTGAAATATATTTTACTGTACAAGAGTGCGACGCCAATGCAGTTGATATATATTCTACAGCTTGGTTCAAAAAGATTTTTATTAAAAAAAGAATCATTTTTTATCACTTGATTAACATACAAAAGCAACTCTTTTTTTGAATTGGCAAATATTTTGAACTAAACATTAAAGCCACAAAGGCCACAAAAATAGTAACTTCAATTTTAAACAGCTTAAACTAAATATCATGAACAATAAACTCTTACTTTTAGCAATAGCGGTAGTTTCATTTACCAGTTGTTCTACCATATATAAATCGGGCCAAACTCCCGATGATGTGTATTACTCACCGGTAAGGCTTGTTGGCGAAACCAGCAAGACTGAAACACGAAACCAGGAAAGAAATTATTCGCAGGAAAGAAACTACTCGGAGGATCGCCAGATAAGGTTGGGAATTTACGACCCGAGATGGAGGAATTTCGACAACGATATTTCTTACAATCCATACCGCTATGGTTTTAATTATGGGTACTATTACAATCCATATTATTACCCATTCCCTGTGTACAATAATATTATTGTAGTAGCTGCTCCCAACCCTAAAAACAGCACGCCAAGAATGACAAATCTTGCCGCTTATGGTAGTGCAAACAGCAATTACAACTTAAATACTAATACCAAAACAGGTAGTCCTTACAGGGCTCCGGTAAGATCTTATAATAACAGCAATGGCAGCAAGCTGGGTAATACTTTGAGGACTATATTTTCATCAGATACACCATCAGGTTACAATGGAAACAATAATGGAAATTCTTCTCAAAGCAACCGCAGTTATACGCCCGCTTCCGGCACCCGTGGCAGTTCTGGCAGCGGTAGTTCTGGTAACAGCGGCGGCGGTAGTTCGTCAAGACCAACCAGGAATGGTAAGCAGTAAATTCATTTTTAACAGTTAACCTCATTAAATATATGGAGTAGCAGGTGGCTGCTACTCCACTAAAACAATATTGCCATGAAAAAATGTTTACCATTTGTTTTACTCTTTATCGGCACCAGTACTTTTGCTCAAATTCCTGAAGATGTATTGCGTTATTCTTTTTTCCCTCAAAATGGTACTGCCCGAAGCCTTGCTATTGGTGGGGCAATGGGATCTTTAGGTGGCGATATTACTGCCACCTATGTTAACCCTGCTGGATTGGGCAATTACAAAACCGGCGAAATAGTATTTACCCCCGGGCTCAATTTTTTTAATAACAAAAGCAACTTCAGGGATACAAAAAACAACAATAAGGAAAATAATTTTGGCATCGGCCCCATTGGTATTGTATTTGGCGCAGCCAATAGCTATAACCCTAAAATTAGCAAGGCATTTAGTTTTGCAGTAACGCAAACGGCCAACTACAATAATACCGTACAGTACAAGGGGTATAATAACTCCAGTTCTTTTAGTGAACAATGGAGCGAAGAGATATCAAAAAGCGGATTAGAATTTGATCCAATACGTGCTAATCCTCAATATGTGTACGGTTCGGCACCTGCGCTTGAAACTTACCTGGTAGATACCTTTAGGGTAAACGGAAACCTGCTGGTAAAATCAACGCCCGAATTTATTCTTGAAAGTGGCAAGGCTTTGCTACAGCAAAAAACTATTGAAACTACCGGAGGAATGTATGAAATAGCTCTTGGCTATGCCGTAAATAAAAACGACAAATGGTTGTTTGGCGGTAGCCTTGGCATTCCAATTGTAAATTATAACAACACAACCACTTTTAAGGAATCAGATACATCTGGTATTACCAATAATAAGTTTAATAGTTTTGAATACACGGATCAGTTCAGCACCCGTGGAGCTGGGGTGAACCTTAAAATGGGGCTTATTTACAAACCAAAAGATTACATCAGGCTAGGGCTTGCATTGCACTCACCAACCTATATGTTTTCGCTAACAGACCGTAGAACTACCAATTTAGATACTGACACAGAAGATTATAATGGAAAGTCCTCTGTATCCTCCACTTTTTTCAACAATCAGCCTGGGGAAAGCAGGTACAGCATGGTTACTCCCTGGAAATTTTTAATTAGTGGCAGCTACGTTTTTAGGGAAGTAGAAAATGTAAAAAATCAAAAAGGTTTTATTACTGCCGATATTGAATATGTAACCCACACAAGCAGCAGTTTTTACAGCGCCAATGAAGTGCCAACTTCGGACGAAAAGCAATATTACAATGCCTTAAATAATGTTATACGCAATGAATATAAAAGTAACTTTAATTTCAGGGTGGGTGGCGAACTTAAATTCAATGTAATTATGGCCAGGCTTGGCTTTGCCTATTATACCAATCCTTATAAAGATGCTGCCCTTAAAGCTAACCGGATGTTACTGAGTGGTGGACTTGGTTACCGCCACAAAGGCTTTTTTATTGATTTAACCTATATTTATTCCATTAATAAGGATGTAGATTTTGCTTACCGCCTGCAGGATAAAAGCAACACTTTTGCAAGCCTTGATACCCGTCGTGGGAATATAGTGGCAAGTGTAGGATTTAAGTTTTAAGATTATTTTTCCGTAAAGGCGTTTAGGTGTTCTAATATAGACTGACTTGAATTAATTAGCCGCAAGTTTTGGGTGATAAAACTATTGAAGTTGTTTTTTCACTATTGCTATAACATCTTCAAAATCGGGACTACACCATTGCACTGCTTCATCTTTTTTAAACCAGGTAATTTGGCGTTTGGCATATTGCCGGGTATTTATTTTTATTTGTTCAATAGCTTCTGTTAAAGTAAGGTCTCCCTGCATGTGAGCAAAAATTTCCTGGTAGCCAACTGTTTGCAAAGCATTAAGCGTTTTAAAAGGAAGCAAACTTGAAATCTCCTTCAACAGACCATCCTGCATCATATCATCTACCCTTTTATTGATTCTTTCTATTAGCTGCGGTCTTGGTAATTCAAGGCCAACTTTGATAATATTAAAATCCCTTTTCTTTTTTTGATTGGTATGAAATGCCAGCAAAGATTTACCGGTAGATTGTACAACTTCCAACGCTCTCATCAGGCGTTGTGGATTTAATATTTCTCCGATTGAGTAATAAGCTTCATCTTGATTTTTAACCTGTTCTTGCAGCCATTCAATGCCATTGATGTTGTAATTGTTAATGATGGCTTGCCTGATGGCAGGGTCAATGGCAGGCACTTCATCCATACCTTCGCAAAATGCTTTTACATATAAGCCGGTACCACCCACCATTACAGCAATATCGTATGCCGCAAAAATAGTGTTGATTTTTTCGAGAGCATATTGTTCAAAAACGGCAGCGCTAACCGGCTGCTGTATGGAATGGGAATTAATAAAATGATGATACACCAATTCCAGTTCTGCGTCGGATGGTTTGGCTACGCCAATATTGAGTTCTTTAAAACATTGACGACTATCGCAGGAAATAATTTCGGTAGAAAAATATTGGGCAACCTGCAAAGCAAGGGCAGTTTTGCCTATTGCCGTAGGACCCGTAATTAGAATGCAGTTTTTTTTCATTTAATACAAAGAGATAATATGCCGGGTACAGGATTTTTAATCTGCAATTTTTGATCTGTGATTTTTTTTCCGTGATCTTTGATTTTGGATTTTGATTTAGGATTTTTGATTTTGGAGGTAAATTGCATTTTCTATAAAAAAATTCATCCCCATCAGCAGCTTGTCAAACTCAATCAACCTTTTCAACCCTATCAACTTCATCAACCTTATCAACCTCATCAACCTCATCAACCCTATCAACCTTATCAACCTCATCAACTCCATCAACCTTTTCAACCCCATAAACCCTATCAACCTTTTCAACCCCATCAACCCCATCAACCCCATCAACCTCATCAACCCCATCAACTCCATCAACCCCTCACCCTAAATCTCATCACCAATTTCCTCCGAAGTACTATCTTCCTCTTCACTTTCGGCAGCGTTGCCATCTTCATCTTCCTCGCTAAAACCTTCCAATAGTGCAGCACTGTTTAAATCATATTTTTCTTCTACCTCTGCCAGGCGTTTATCTACCAAACCTTTGGTACCATATTGGGCAGGTGCAACACCTTCTGAGCGAATAGAAACAGGATAGGTAAGTTTTTTACTTTCCTCTTTATCTACATTGATTAACTCCACTTTAAAAGTCCAGAATTTATTAAAGTCGTATACATAAATAAACTTTTGGTTGGGATCTTTTATCTCTGAGCCCATAGTAGTTTCACCCATCAGCATAGGGTCTACTTTATAGGTTTTGTCTTCGTATTTTTGCAGCGAAATCTCACGGCCCCTAAGCCAGTTATCATTGCTACGGTAAAAAGTAGCTTTATGTTTACTATCAAACTCATAGCTTTTTAAAATAGCAACGTGCAGATCTGCAAAGTTTTGGGTATGACGTATCAACACATCTCTGTAAACACTGTCATCATCTTCCCAATAAATTCTAAAGCGTAAAATAGCCATCTTTGTGTGTTTGTAATTAAAAAATAAGAGTACCAAAAGTAAAGAAAATATGTCAGGATAATGAACCCATTCTCATTTAAAGTATCTAATTTACTATATCCTGCCAATCAAATTATCTCAATATTTTTTGCAGGATCATTTAATTTACATCGCTGTGGTTACACCTAATTCCTTAGCCTTATCTAACATAAACGTATGGGCTGCTTCGTAATTATTGAGTATAACTCCATCCAGTATCGCCTCCCGGATGGCATTCTTAATAACCCCTACTACCCTGCCTGGTGGAAGGTTAAACACTTCCATAATCATTTCACCTGTTACTGGTGGTTGCCAGTTTCGGAGCTGATCACTTTCCTCCACTTCGGCACAGCGCTGGCGTACCATTTCGAAATTTTCTAAAAACCGTTTTACTTTTTGTTTGTTTTTAGAAGTAATGTCTGCATTACACAAGGTCATTAATGCATCGAAATCTTCACCGGCATCAAACAATAACCTCCGGACTGCAGAATCGGTAATGTTTTCTTTGGTTAAACTGATGGGCCGCAAATGTAATTCCACCAGCTTCCGTACAAACTTCATTTTTTCATTGAGCGGCAACTTAAGTTGCGTAAATATTTTAGGTACCATCCGCCCTCCTACTGCTTCATGCCCGTGAAACGTCCAGCCATGACCATCTTCAAATTTTTTAGTAGCTGGCTTGGCAATATCATGCAAAACGGCTGCCCAACGCAACCATAAATCATCTGTGTTTTCTGCAATATTATCAACTACCTGCAGGGTATGATAAAAATTATCTTTATGCCCTTTACCATCAATATATTCAGCTCCGGCCAATGCAACCATCTGTGGAAAAATAATCTTTAGCAGGCCACTTTTATACAACAAATCAAAACCAACAGATGGTTTTTTGCACATCAAAATTTTATTCAGTTCATCGGCAATTCGCTCACCACTTACAATTTTTATCCTGTTGGCATTTTCCTTTATAGCCTCAAATGTTGATGCAGAAATCTGGTAGCTTAGTTGTGCTGCAAAACGGATGGCTCTCATCATTCGTAGGGGATCGTCGCTAAATGTTTGTGAAGGTGCAAGCGGGGTTTGAATTACACCTGCTTTAATATCCCCCAGCCCGTTAAATGGATCAATCAGTTGCCCGAAATTATCTGCATTCAGGCTAATTGCCAGTGCATTGATGGTGAAATCACGCCGGTTTTGGTCATCTTCCAAAGTGCCGGAAGTTACCATGGGTTTACGGCTGTCGTAACTGTAACTTTCCTTTCTGGCACCTACAAATTCAATTTCCCACTCAGGTGTTTTAACTTGTGCGGTACCAAAATTTTTAAAAAAATTGACAATCGGACGGGGAGAAAAAGCGGCAGCTACTCTATCTGCAAGCAATATTCCATCTCCCAGGCACACAATATCCATATCTTTTGTAGGCCGGCCAATAATTTTATCTCTCACAAAGCCGCCGATTAAATAACACTCCACCTGCAGTTCCTTTGCCGCAACTGCAATTTTATTTAAAACAACCAGTTCCCCGGGAGAGCAATTAATATCCATAGCTGCAAAAATAAGCTGATTGGTTTTGACGGAGGCAGCTGAGGGGGAATTTGATAAATTCTTTTTTGGAGGATAATTATTTAATAGTAAAACTGAAAAACCAATTCCTATTCCCAACTGAGTGCAACTTGATTTAAAACACTGTAGAGCCGTAGGCTCGTTTCTGTTTTGTAACAACGGGTTTCAACCCGTTGCATTTAAAAAATCTTCTGGCCGAGAGCCGTAGGCTCGGCACATATAATTCGGAATATCAATAAAATTATATAGCTTAATTATTTGTTGCGGCTCCTTTCATATGCACCGAACTTAGGGTTCTCTTTATACTATGTCTTACTTCATCAATGGGTTGAAACCTCCCGCCAATGGCGGGATTACAAAATTGTCCGACGCTACGCCTCTTTATAGCAACTTAAAAATAACCACGAAAAACAGGCACCGTTTACCTGAATTGAATAGCATTAACGGGCTTAATTTTTTTAACCAGGATAGTGGGTATAATTAATGTAGCCAGGCATATTAACATCGTACTTACATCCACCAACACTACCTGCCACCACACCACCTGAGCATGTGCAGCACTCATATAATACGCTTCTTCATCTAATTTAATAAAGCCTGTTTTTTCCTGCAGCCAGCAAATACCCAGGCCCAGTATGGTTCCTGCAATTATTCCTGTAACGGCAATAACCGAAGTGTTATATAAAAAAATTTGTTGAATCATCCAATCGTCAGCGCCAATTGCTTTTAATATGCCAGTCATTTTGGTTCTTTCCAACACAATAATCAGCAGGCAGGTAATTAAATTTACTACTGCCACCACAATCATAATGGCAATCAATATAAACTTGATTTTGTTTTGAAGTGCCAGCCAGTCAAATATATTGGGGTTAATATCCCGGTAGGTTTTGCAGTTCCAGCCAAGCGGAGTTTCATTTTGGATAACAGTTGCAACGGTATCCGTAAGTTTGTAATCGTTTAAAAAAACTTCATAGCCACCAATCTGGTTGGGTTGCCAATCATTCATTCGCCTGATGAGGTTAATATCGCAGATACCCAATTGGTGGTCATACTCTTCAATAGAAGTTTTATAAATACCGGCCACTCTCAGTTTCCTGGGCCGCTTGGTTCCATTGGCCTGAATAAAAAAAGACAGCAACGTGTCATTCACTTTTATCTTTAACTGGTTGGCGATGTAAGCCGAAATATTAATTTCTCTACTGTAACCGCTATCCGGAAAAGAAATCCATTTACCCGACTGTAAAAAAGGCTGCAACCGGCTGTAATCGAAAGAAGCATCAATCCCTTTCAATAAAATACTTTCAATGTCATCACCATAAGTGAGTATTACCGATTTGGTGGCGTAGGCCTCCACCGTCTTTACATCTGTTAATGATTTGATATAATTTTCTACCGAATCGTTTTTGGTAATTACGTATTCTTCAGCCGTACTCACCCTGCTTTCGATATCCTGCTGTACATGAATATGACCAGAAAAGCTGAACACCTTATCGCTGATTACCTGCTGGAAGCCATTTACAAAGCTGATGGCAACAATCATAACCGCTACACTAATTGCAGTGGCAACTGTAGCCAGCCTGATAATAAAACGAGAGAAAGTTTTTTCACTGTTAAAGGCTATTCGCCTTGCGATAAAAGCTGCAATATTCAAACGGAATAATTTTTGGTATCTTTCCAAAAGTAAAATAATTAAACATTACATGAGGTATTTCCTGAAAATCCATTTTATTATTGCCTTTTTCTGTACACTTCAAACAATTAAAGCGCAACCAAATCCAAACCGAGTATTTGCAGCTAATATTCATTCCGCACGCTTACATATGCTCGGCGACCAACAAACAATGCCCGTATATAAACTCAACAGCGGCGACAGAATGGAACTTCATTTTGACGATGTGGATACCAGGGTAAAAAGTTATTACTATACCTACCAGTTGTGTGATTATAATTGGCAACCCGTTAACATAAGCACATTCGATTACATAAAAGGATTTACACAACAACGCATTTCCAATTACCGTTTTTCTTCCCTTGCCTTTACCCGGTACATACACTATCAGGCTGTATTGCCCGAGGCCAATTCCTTACCAACCAGGAGTGGTAACTACCTGTTAAAAGTTTATTTAGATGGAGACACTTCTAAAACTGTTTTCACCAAGGGCTTGCTGGTGCTGGATCCTAAAGCTGGCGTGAGCGGACAAATGATACAACCTTTTACGCCGCAATATTTTAATACACACCAACGCATAAAATTTACAGTAAACATAGATGCGCTTAATTCCTTTAATGCCAGCCAGCAGATAAAAGTACTGGTGCTGCAAAATTATCGCTGGGACAATGCAATTGGCAGCACTCAACCAACATTTATCAGGGGCAATACGCTGGAATTTAACAGTGAAAATAATTTCGTTTTCCCGGGTGGTAAAGAATGGCGCTGGCTGGATTTACGCAGCTTTAGACTGCTGAGCGAACGGGTACTAAAAGCTGAAAACACAAAGACCACCACAGACATTTTTGTTAAGCCGGATATTGACCGAAATGGTCAGCGGTATGTTTACTACCAGGACCTTAATGGTGGATACATGGTTACTACGTATGAGACCATCAATCCTTACTGGCAGGGCGATTATGCGCTGGTTCATTTTAATTATGTAACACTATCGCAAACTCCTTATCCCAACAAAGAACTGTATTTAACCGGCGATTTAACAGACTACCAGTTAACCGAAAAAAACAAAATGGTATTTAATGAGGAGAAAGGCTACTATGAGGGCACCCAGTATTTAAAACAGGGTTATTACAATTATGGTTATAGCCTGGTTGATAAAAATAATCCATTACAAAAAACAGACCTCGAGGGCAACTACTGGGAAACAGAAAACAGTTATACCATCCTGATATATTACAAATCATTTACCGACCAGGCCGACCAATTAATTGGAATTGGAAAAATCAATACCCGTCTTGATAAGCCAGGTTTTAGTTTTTAAAAATAGATTATGTCGGGCAAAGTGTTTAAAACTTCACCCAGGCTTGTGTGACCTCACCCCAACCCCTCTAATATATAACTCGAATGCCTGTACCTTGTATGACCTCACCCCCAGCCCCTCCCCAAAGGCAGAGGGGAGCTTGACACTGATACCTCAAAGCTCTTTTCCTTATGAATGAGTACGCTCATTTTTCTTGTCCGTTTATTTAGAATCAGCTTTGTATTTTCAGTTCTATTCCGCACAATATTAACGTACTTATAGTATACTCCGAAGGAGAGGGGCTACCACCCAACCCGTACGACTTTTAGCATTAAAGCAAAATTTTATTCGGATAATAGTGTTTTAAAAAAAATAGATTATTGCTCAATAAACACTTTATACTTCAGGCTACCCTGTGTTGTAATTAACTGAACTATATATAATCCTTTGGTAACATTTGGTAATGAAATACTGGTAGTTCCGGTAAAGTTGTTGAACTTATTTTCAAATACTTTTTTACCATCCATTGTAAACAGGTTTAGCTGATTGATAGTATTGCTGGTTTCAATAGTTAGCTGGTTATTGTTAATAATGGTGGGATAAACCTTTGTATCTTTTAGGTATTTCTTTTGTAACCGTACAGTAGCAGAATAGGAGACACGGCCATCAATCCCTGTTACTTTTAATCTGTAAAAAAAGGTATTAAAATTATTAATCCGATGAATAAATGTATAAGTTGAAAGGGCGTTGTTGTTGGCAGCTACATCACCTGCTTTTTGAAAGTGCAGCCCGTCTTCGCTATAATCTATCTCCATACCAGCAATGGTTATGTCGGTATTTATACTCCATTTTATTTCGTTAAAACCCTGCCTGGCAGTTGCAGAAAAAGATTGTACCAGCACCGGCAAAACAATACTGGTGCCTACACTGTACAACCGTCCATTTAAAGTTACCGCAAATAATTCTCCATTTTCGCTTTCGCCAAAACCGGCGATAGAAGCAGGAGCGCCTGCCTGAATAGTAGCCGTAAATCCTCCTCCACCCGCAGGTGTAATCAGCCATGCGTTCGCACTTACATAATCGGCACAAACATAATAACCATACAAGGCAGGATAGGTACTGCCACGATAAACGTATCCGCCTGTAATGGAATAACCACCCGTACTGTTATTGTGTGGGTATTGAAAAACCGGGTAGGTATAATTACCGGCAGGTAAACAACCTGCAGTGTTATAACTGCTATTGCCTTCATAACAACGCCAGCCATAATTAACGCCACCGGATGCTGCAAAAGGCAATTGGTTTACTTCTTCCCCGGCACCCTGACCTACATCCGCAATCCATACGTCATTGTTAAGCCTGTCAAAACTCCATCGCCAGGCATTGCGTAACCCAATGGCAAATACTTCATCTCTAACAGCACCATTGCCAACATAAGGATTATCAGCAGGAATTGTATAGTAAGGCGCTGTGCTAAAATTATCTACATTAATACGAATCATTTTACCTAATAATGAATTGCCATTCTGTGCAAAGTTGTTTGGATCACCACCACTTCCACCATCTCCAGTACCGAAGTACAGATTTCCATCCGGCCCAAAATGCAGCTTGCCGCCATTGTGGTTTGCAAATGGTTTAGCAATGGTTAGTAATTCAATAAAGGAAGATCTGTCGGCAACATTTGGATTACCTGCTGTTGTTTGCATTCTCGCAACAGATATCGCACCACTTTCATTGGTGAAGTACAAAAAAAAATATCGGTTAGTGCTGTAGCCGGGATGAAAAGCAATACTCAATAAACCTCTTTCGCCTCCTGCAGAAATCGTATCAGCTATGTTTAGAAAAGTTCCCGTTTGTAATGATCCACCTGAATATATTTTGACTGTGCCTCCTTGTTCTACTATAAACAAACGGTTAGTTCCATCGCCCGCATTCACCACATCGAGCGGAGCAGTAAGTCCCGTTGATACCAGCGGACTAAAATTTAAAACCGGCGCCTGTGCTTCGCCATTGCTGTTTGTAAGAAAAAGGAAAATGAATAAAAATAAGCAGTGCAGAACCAGTAATTTTTTCATGATAGTAAATGTTTATATATAATTTCAATCCAAATTTAATGCCAGCAACATCTTTGTGCAAGAGAAATGGATTAAAAAAAAATCACATTAAACAAAACAATCAAAAATGGTTTACCCCAACATACAGGCACCCAATAGCTGCCCGCTTTCCACTTCTACAGAAATATGTTCATCCAACGTAGTTGAGAAGGAAACGCCTACATAGTCCAATGCGATGGGAAACGATTTGTGGGTTCGTTCTACCAGGGCCAACGTTTGTATTTTTTTGGGGAACTGTTGCAGCAGTGGTTGCAGCGCATACAACATTACCCGGCCACTGTTTGCCACATCATCAATCAGTAAGACTACCTTATTACTTACATCAATAGCAGGTTGCAGCGTAATAGCGCCCGGCATTTTTTTATCTATTAACAGCGAAACAACAATTACTTCACCGGAAAAAATCTCCTTTAAATGTGCGGCAATTTTCTCAGCAATTAAGCTGCCATTATTTTTAATGCCAACCAACACCAGTTGTAGTTCCCCGTAATTACGTTCTGCAACTTCCAATGCCATGCGCCTGAGTTTCTTTTCTGCTGCATCTTTTGATAAGATATATTTTGTATTACTATCCATGTGCTATTTATAAAGGTTGAAAATTACCAACTATTCAACAATGTAACAATTAAACACAAGGAAATAATTAACTTAGCCCAATTAAAAAATTATTATGCAATTGCTTCCTCAAATTGTTTTTGCAGCCATCCTTGCTGCAGCCATCTGGCTGTTTACCAAAAACATTGTACAAATACGCCGCAATATTTTTTTGGGCAGAGAAGAGGATTTCACCAATAACAAACCACAGCGCTGGAGAAACCTGCTGCTGCTGGCTTTGGGACAAAAGAAGATGTTTAAAAATACCACGGTTGCCCTGATGCATTTTGTTATTTATGCAGGGTTTATCATTATTAATATAGAAGTGCTGGAAATTGTGCTGGATGGCCTATTGGGAACGCACCGGCTATTCCTGCCTTTTACGGGCAGCCTGTACACTTTCCTGATTAACTTTTTTGAAATACTGGCAGTGGGCGTAATAGTAGTGTGTGTGGTATTTTTAGCAAGACGCAACGTACTTAAGCTGAAACGTTTTATCAGCAAAGATTTAAACGGCTGGCCACGTAGTGATGCCAATTATATTTTAATTGTAGAGATCATTTTAATGAGTCTTTTTTTAACCATGAACGCCACTGACAGAGCATTGCAGTTACAGGGTAATGAGCAATATCATGATACCGGTAACTTCATCATAAGCGGTATGCTGGCGCCTGTTTTTAATGGCCTATCCGGCAGCACTTTAATGGCCATAGAAAGATCTTGCTGGTGGCTGCATATCATGGGAATTCTGGCATTTTTAAACTACCTGCCTTACAGTAAACACCTCCATATTATGCTGGCTTTTCCAAATGCATACTATACCCGTTTAGAGGTAATGGGCAAGATGACCAACATGGAAAATGTGCAGAACGAAGTGAAATACATGATGCAACCGGAACTGGCACCTGCAACGAACAATGAGGCCCCGCCAATGAAGTTTGGCGCCAAAGATATTTTTGATTTAAGCTGGAAAAATTTATTGGATGCCTACAGTTGTACCGAGTGCGGTAGATGCAGTGCAGCTTGTCCTGCAACCCAGACAGGTAAACTGTTGAGTCCAAGAAAAATAATGATGGATACCAGAGACCGGCTTCAGGAGGTAGGAAAAAACATTAACAGCAACGGCAGCTTTAAAGATGATGGAAAATTACTGCTCAACGATTATATTTCTGTTGAAGAATTGCGAGCCTGTACCACCTGCAATGCCTGTGTGGAAGAATGCCCCGTAAGCATCAGCCCTTTGGATATTATTTTGCAAATGCGTCGGGCGCTGATTATGGAAGACAGCAATGCGCCACAGGAATGGAACGGCATGTTCGGCAGTATTGAAAACAATTTTGCGCCCTGGAAATTCTCTCCTGATGACAGGGATAAATGGGTGGAGGAAATGAAGGGGTAGGAAATATCAATGACCACCTGTAATTAGGTACCAGGTAATTGACTATAATTATGCTAAAGCAGCTACATCAGAAACCTATTGTAGAGCCGTAGGCTCGTTTCTGTTTTGTAACAACGGATTTTAATCCGTTGTGTTCTAAGAAACCAGTGATCAGAGAGCCGTAGGCTCGGCACATATTGTTGTGTATTTAATTACAACTGCCTGATTTTAACTAATTGTTGCCGCTTTTTATTATGCCCTAATCTAAGGTTTTTATTATATTAAATGTTACTTCATAAACGCCTGCCCGTACAGGCGGGTGTTGAATGCGGTTGTTATAATATAAACCGAGGCTACTTCTCTTCGCACCTAATTGCTGATATTTATTTAAATATCAATGAAAAGAAGCCTATTGAAAATAAAACCGGCACTATATATTTTCAGCTATTGTTTACCCAATAAACATAAAAAAACAAAACACTAAAGTATATCCACAAAATTGAAAAAAAGACATGAATGATTGTTTCAAATTGTTTTCCTTTCCAGTGTGTTGATGAATAGCCGATAAATTGAGTCAGGAGTCTTGCCGACCAAAATATACTCAAACCCAATGCTATCCTGTTTCCAAAACTTGTTCCTATAATTTCTGCAGAAGAAGTTAAACATAAAAGCCCCATAAGTAATACTATCAATGCAACAAAAAATGTATGAACGTATATCATCTGCCTGTTGATCAGGCTCAATGAAATGAGCTCGTTTTTCCAGTTGAAATATCTGGGAAAGGAAATATGTATCAAAGCCAACATCACTAATAAAAAGCCTGCTATTTTAAGCTGTAGTTCCATTTTTTGTAAGAATATATGTTGTTATAAATGGAGTAATTTTTATCTGTTTCTTTACATCCAGCCGGGCATTTTTAAAAACACTGTGCCAGGAAGAAGTTGAGAAAAAATGAAAGAACCCGATATTATATGCAAGGAAATTTGGAAGATCTCTGGTATGTTCCGTCACTATAATTATTCCGTTTTGGTTTAAAGCCCTTTCCAGTTCTGTGAAAAAAATATTCTGTTCAGGCAATTGCCTTATTTCATGAGCAGATAAGATCAAAAAAATAACATCCAATTGGTTATCGGCTATGGGTAAATAATCAGTATTTACTACAATCGTATTGGGGTAAGGAGGATAGGCCTTTCTTGCCCGTTTTATTGAAATCTCAGTATGCTTAAAAGGATCATAAAAATCATACACATGCAATTCTGCATGGGGGAATTTATGCTGCAGCAATTCACTTGTTTCATCAAAGCCTGCATTGATATTGGCTATTTTACTGTTTGCTTTGATAGGTAAATTATCTAACCATTTTAAATGATACAAACCCGAAAGATCGTACACATAAAAAGAAACCAGCAAGGAAATTAATGTGACTAATACTATTAACCAATTCAGCATATTTGCAACAAAACGAAAAGGTTCAATTACAAACTGACTTAAAAGAAAAAGCGACATTACCATCACAAAAGAAAGAACATAAAAATGCCAGTTAAACCGGATGATATTTATTATGCCCTGCAATGGTTTTCTCATCCGTTCCATTTTTCTATTGTTCCCTTTTTCCAAAAATAAGGAATGTTGTTTATCACAAAAGCATTTGCCAATACTGCACCCGTTATATTTAATTCATCCAAAAATGAAAATGAATATTCCAATACTTTTATCGGCGCCGGCGTCCAGTTTTTCCGCACACCTTCAATAATTAAAACTTCCTTTCTATCCGTATCAAAGGTGAAAGTAAATGGTAATGGACCAGCAAACTTCCGGGCTTCTTTCCAATCATTAAATGGCGAATTTTCCGGCAGGTGAATTTCTTCTGTTGTTTTTTCAACTAACACTTTAAAGCCTGATTTTACAGATTTTATTTCAGTTAACTTTTTGGTATTTGCAACTTTAATATCTGTAGTTGAGTAATTGTAATGTGTAAAAATATTCCCCAAAAACTCCATTTTCCTTTTGTTTGTTTCGGACTTAAGAATGTATAAACCTCTTAATCGTTTTCCCGCAGCATTGGTATATCGCACAAATACCCGGTAGCCTGTCAAAAAAAAATCATTCCCCAAAATTGCCGGAAACCCTTTTGGCCTAAGGCCGGTGGTTTCAACCATTGCAACGGCAATAAAGGCCCATTTATCGTTGTGTGTATCTAATTCCAGGCAGGGAGGAATTAACTGTTGAACCTGTTCTTTTGGTATAGCAAAAGTGAATACCCATGAGCTTTTAAAAAAAGCCTCAACCGAAAAGGGATGGTTTTTAAGATATGAAAACATTGCGGGTTTATTGATTTCTGGTATTTAGTACAAACTCATTCCAGTAAATTATAAGAATAAAAATAAAAGCAAATAAGGCATTCCATTTACCCCAGAGTAAAAGATCTGACACCAATATAAATTCCAGCGTATTCATTGCAGTAATGATAATGATTTGAGTTATGGCACTTAAACGAGTATGAATTTTACTCACAATCCATATCGCAAAAAATACCTCAGACACGCCGATTAGTTTTGTAACAATGGATGCATATTCAATGCCCATTATACCAGCAACTATTTGTTGGTGCCGGGGAACAAGATTCAAAACTTTGCAAAAAAGACCATTTACAAGCCAGACAGCTGCTATCAAATAAGTTAGCATTATATTGATGATTCTTTTTCTGGTCATTGATTATTTTAATGCAGGAAAATAAGAGAAGACAATAAAATAGGTTACAATTTTTTCTCTCAAAAAATGTAACCTATTTGTAAATTAATCAATCGATTCATCCTGGAATTACACCCTGTGGTAATCTCCTCTCCAATCTTTAATTGCCTGCTTAATATCTTTTGGACTTAGGTTTTCATCTGCAGCTTTTTTTGAAAGGGCTATAAATTCAGCATCACTGGCAAATCGTAAAGCAATAACCTGGCTTAACCGAAGACGGCTATCCATGGGCTTGCCGGTTGCTAAAAAATGACGGAAATTTTCTTCAGCCCTGATGGCCCTGTCCTGAGCTTTCAACCCAAACATACGTGCTAAAAAAGACAGGAATAATAAAATAATTGCAACAAGGCAAATAAGCGAAGCACTATATACTCCTTCGCCTTTACCTACAGCATCAGACAGATTAAAGAATGAACCGATGATGAGCGCAAGAATTGCAGGCAGTGTTACAAAGTGGAATAGAGGCACCAACTGAGAATGATTCTTAAAATTTTGTGTTTGCATATTTAATTTTTTTGCCAAATTACTTTAATACATCCAATACTTTCCACATTTTTTCTCTTACAGTAGCGGCGCTGCCATCAAAATTATTTATGATAAATGAAAAGGAATATGCAGCTCCATTTTTACTTTGTATAAACCCTGTATAAGACCTTACACCGCCAATATATCCGTCTTTCATTTTAATACCATTCATTTGGGGTAAGGCATTGTAAAAAGAAGCAAACCATGATTGTTGCTTTGCGTATTGCAATACTGTAACCAAAGCCTTTGTGGTAACCCGGTTGGCTGGCGACAAACCGCTACCATCTAAAATATGAATGGCAGATTTTTCGATCCCGTTTTTACTACAGAAATCCTTTATCAATTCAATACCTTTTTCTAAACTGCCAAACTTATCCTTTTCAAATGCAATGGCTTTTACAAATGCTTCGCCATAAAGGTTGATACTTTTTTTAAGAAACCAGTAATTAATACTATCCAGCGGCGGAGACTGGATGTGGAGTAATATTTTTGAATCATCCGGCAAAAAAGTTTTCAATGAGCTAATGCTGCCTTGCTGATTTGAAACAAGGCTGATATTTTTTTCATTTAATGCATCTGCCAATTCATTGATTAATTGTTTATCAGGGGCGGGCATTGCACCTGCTATTACAAAATTGTTTTCTCCAACCGGAATCGTTCCGCTCACCAAACCATGTGTTGAATTGGGGGCCAAATAAATATAAGCATTATCACCACTCCCCTTTGCAGCCGTTGTTAATTCCGAAGATAATTCCACGTCTTTAAGAATTGGTTTCATACCTGTAATACTAACAGCATCACCGATGGCATTGCCTGCTTTCAACATAAGGTCATACTGATTTTCACGCCAGTTAATGGCCGAAGTTCCGGCACCATAATAGTTACCGATATCTTCCCAAACCCAGCCACCAGGCGTACTATTGCTTTCCCAATTACCAGTAAAGCTTGCAATATTTCCATTAATTTTTTTTATCCCTTTCAACAAAACAGCATCTGTACTATTTTTCATAATCACTTGCGCTTTTGTATCGGGCCATCGCCAGCTGCCAAGGGTTGGGTCTCCATAACCCCTGATAAAAAGATTTCCATTTAATATTCCATCTGCAATTGTTCCATCATATCCCAGTTCTGTTTTAAAGCGATAGTTATTTCCCAGTAAACCAAATGCTGCAGCACTTGTAATCAGTTTCTGACAGCTTGCTAGCACCAGTCCCATTTCAGCATTTTTTTCAAAAATAATTTTAGCGGTTTTTGTTTCTACCACATACATACCAATGGCTGCATGTTTAAACTGTATATCAGCTTCTAATAAATTTATTGCTTTGGCAAGCCGGTCATTTACTGTTTGAGAAAACAAATAAAATGGCAAATAAAATAAAATCCAACAGCAGCATTTTTTCATTCTATAAAATTGTATTGGCAAAACTAAAAGATTTAAATTTGACCCCATGGAAAATACAGTGAATGAACCTGCGCTTAAATACAACTACATTTCGCCTGCAGCTTATTTAGCCGAAGAAAGGGTTGCTTTGGACAAGCATGAATATTACCAGGGTGAAATTGTTGCAATGAGTGGGGCATCTTTAAAACACAACATAATATTCTCCAATTTATTTGCAGAATTTGCTCATATACAAAAAGGAAAAGGTTGCAAGCCCTACGGCAGTAATTTAAGAATACATATTCCTAAAAACGGCTTGTACACGTATCCCGATATCAGCATCATTTGCGGCGAAGCCGATTTAACCGATAAAGAATTTGATACGGCTACCAATCCATCGGTGATCATCGAATTATTATCCAAATCAACCCGTAATTACGACAAGGGAGAAAAGTTTACTTTGTACAGGGATATTGATACGCTTACAGAACACATATTGGTGGATACGGAAAAAATTTATGTAGAAAAACATATCCGCAATACAGATGGCAGCTGGCAACTTACCGATTACAGATCATTGGAAAACTCCTTCACAATCGACTGCCTGCAACTCAATATTTTATTAAAGGATATTTATGAAGGAATTTCGTTTGCATAAGTATTTTTCTTCTCGTTATCTTTCCTTTCCATTATTAATAGTTTACAATTTTGTGCGTCAACTAAACTTCTAAACCAACTAAACTAAGCTGCTGAAAAAATCATGGTGCAGCCTAATACTAAACGAATAATATGATACAAGCAAGCATCATCACCATTGGCGATGAATTATTGATAGGACAGGTTATTGATACCAACAGTGCCTGGATGGCACAGGAATTAAACAAAGCAGGCATCCGGGTGGCAAGGCGGGTAGCAGTGGGTGATGTGTGGGAAGAAATATGGACCGCACTGGATGAAGAAAGCAAACATGCCGATATCATCCTTATAACGGGCGGGCTTGGCCCAACAGCAGATGACATTACCAAACCATTGCTTTGCAAATATTTTAATGGTAATATGGTAGTGGATGCAGGCGCATTGGCCAATGTGAAAAATATTTTTGAAAATATCCTTAAAAGGCCCATGATTGAACGCAACCTGAAGCAGGCCGAAGTACCAGACAACTGCAAAGTGATTTTAAATAAAAGAGGCACAGCACCGGGTATGTGGTTTCAAAAATCCACCAGCGAAGCCGAAAACCAGCAAAAGATTTTTGTAAGTATGCCTGGCGTACCGTTCGAGATGAAAGGCATGATGACGGACGATATAATACCGGCACTTACGCAACTGTTTTCTTTTCCGCATATTGCTCACCGCACTTTACTTACGGCAGGTGTGGGTGAATCATTCCTGGCAGATTTAATACAGCATTTTGAAGAGGCGTTGCCTGCTGATATTAAGCTGGCTTACCTCCCCAACTATGGCATGGTGCGGCTGCGTTTATCTGCAACCGGCTTTGATAAAACGATCACAGAAGCTAGGCTTGAAAAAGAATTTGCCAGCTTACAGGTATTGCTAAATGACCATATGGTAACCAACGAAGATTTACCCATGCAGGAAGTGGTAGCCGATCTGTTAATTGCATCAAACAAAACCGTGTCTACTGCCGAAAGTTGTACTGGTGGCTATATTGCAAGCCTGCTGACTGCAAAGGCAGGGGCATCTAAATTTTACAGCGGCAGTGTGGTAAGCTATTCTTACAAAGCAAAGGAAAGCCTGCTACAAGTAGATAAAAACATATTGGAAACCCTTGGGGCAGTAAGTGAAGAAGTGGTGATACAAATGGCGAAGGGCGCATTAAAAAATATACAAACTGATTATACCATCGCTGTATCCGGCATTATGGGTCCCGATGGCGGCACTAAGGACAAACCGGTGGGTACCGTTTGGATAGCCGTTGGCAACAACAACAATATTGTAGCAAAAAAAATGCAGTTTCGGTTCGACAGGCAACGAAACATTGAATTAACCGCTACCAATGCTTTGAATATGCTGCGGATTTTTATACTGGAACAGGAAGGTCCTGCTATTAAAAGTAAATAATTACCTTTGATGCCGATTGTTTAAAAGGAGGATTACCGCTTAGGTGGCTCTGCCTGTTATTTTTTACAAACTTCAATTTATTGTATGCCGTTAGTTGATTTGATAATGCCTAAACTGGGCGAAAGTATTATGGAAGCCACCATTTTAAAATGGCACAAAAGCCCCGGTGACCTTATAAAAGAAGATGAAACCGTTTTAGACATAGCAACCGATAAAGTTGACAGTGAAGTACCTTCTACCACTGCCGGCGTATTAGAGCAACTATTGTTTAACGAAAATGATGTAGTGCCCATTGGCGCCGTAATTGCAAGGATACGGGTAGGCACCGAAAGTGCTGTAACCATCTCTACTCCTGCCCCGGCACCGGCACCTGTGGCACATGAAGAAGCCAAAGTGGTGGAGCATATCCCCTATCAACCGTCGGCAACAACAACTGCCGCAGGTAATAACAACATCAAATTTTACTCTCCGCTGGTGATAAATATTGCACAGCAGGAAGGTATCAGCATGGCAGAACTGGAAAATATCCCCGGCACAGGTCAGGACGGCAGAGTGAGCAAGCGGGATATACTGGCGTATTTAGCTGCCGGAAGAATCGTTACCAGTAATGCGGTTATTGCCACTGAGCCAATTGCAACGGCAATAGTTGAACCGGTAGTTATCAGCCAGCAACAGCCTGCTGCAACCAACAACCAGGTAGCAACTCAGCCTAATAGCAACACGCAGGTTGCTGCACCGCAAACCTATACCGGTAATGTAGAAGTGATAGAGATGGACCGCATGCGCAAGCTGATTGCCAAACACATGGTAGATAGCAAACACACCAGTCCGCATGTAACCAGCTTTGCAGAATGCGATGTAACCAACCTGGTTTTGTGGAGAGAAAAAGTGAAGAAAGATTTTGAAAACAGGGAAGGCGAAAAAATTACTTATACACCGATATTTATTGAAGCTATTGTAAAGTGCATCAAAAAATATCCAATGCTGAGCAGCTCGGTCGATGGCGACAGAATCATTATTAAAAAGGATTTAAACATTGGTATGGCTACTGCCCTGCCTACCGGCAACCTGATTGTTCCGGTAATAAAAAATGCGGATCAATTAAATTTATCCGGGCTAACCAAAAAAGTAAATAGCCTTGCCAATGCAGCCCGTACGGGTAAATTAAAACCCGATGACACTACCGGCGGCACATTCACTTTTACCAACGTAGGAACTTTTGGAAGCATTATGGGTACGCCCATCATCAACCAGCCACAGGTAGCAATTATGGCCGTGGGTGCCATTAAGAAAAGACCGATGGTAATTGAAACTTCGCAAGGCGATTGTATTGCTATCCGCCACATGATGTACATTTCCATGAGCTACGATCACCGGATTATTGATGGTGGCTTAGGTGCTACTTTTTTAAATGCAGTATCCAAAGAGCTGGAGAATTTTGATAGCAACAGAACGATTTAATTTTCAATAAAACAATATACAAAATGGAGCGCCCCGGTTTACGGGGCGCTTTTTGTTTAAATGATTGGCTGGAAATTTAATAGTGCCATGCCTGCTTTGTACGAATAACAGACATCATCATTTTATTCGGCTATGCGATTTTTAAAGTGCAGCAATATGCTGCTATTAATATTTACCGGTTTTGTTTATCGTTGTGCGGCAGTAGTTGCCCTGTATAAAATGTCAGTCAATCTCTCCCTTTAAGTACATGGCTATTGCTGCAGATTTACTGTTTACATGGAGCACCTGGTACAGTTTTTTTATGTGCGTTTTTACTGTTTCCGGAGATATAAATAATTCAGCTCCAATCACGGTATAGCTTTTCCCGTCTACCATGCGTTGCAGAATTTCTCTTTGCCGTTCGGTTAAGATAGTGGCCTTGCTAACCCGGCCGCCCATCAGGTAGGTAACAATCTCCCGGGCGATGGATGGCGACATGTACGAACCGCCTGCATGTACTATGCGGATGGCATCCCCAATTTCCTGCAGGCTGGCTTTTTTCGAGATGTAAGAACAGGCGCCGGTACACAAGGCTTTTACAATGATGTGCTCTTCTTCGTAAGTGGTGAGCATAATAATATCCATGCCTGGAAATTTTTCTTTCAGCAACGGAATCGCTTCCAGGCCAGAAATGCCCGGCAACCCGATATCCAGTAGTACTACATCGCTTTTTTTAGGAGCCGCTTCGGTTTGCGACAGGTAGTCTTCTACGGACCCGGCAACGGTGTTGAGTTCAAAATCTTTCTGGAAACCAAAATTCTTCACCAGGTTTTCCCTTATTACCCGGTGGTCTTCAATAATATCGATATAAATCAGTGCTTCCATCTTAATTGAATTGTAAAGGTGCAGGTTTACAATGTAACCGTCAATACCCCAACAAGGTGGTTTTTAAAATCCTCATTGCGATTTCCAACTGCAAAATCCGGGGTTAATCATCTATGCGAAGTTCGGCCTTAAAGCCATTTTCAAAATGGATGGTAAAACTCCCTTTTATATTTTTGGTACGCAGGGCAATATTACTCATCCCCATGCCATCTGTTTTCTTTTCTTTTTGCAGCGTTCCGTTATCATGCACCAGTAGGTAAAACTGGCTTTTTTTGTGTGTTAATTTTATCATGATCTTTGTTGCATCTGAATGCTTAAGAATATTGGTGATCAATTCTTTAAAAATAAGGTAAATGTTTTGCCGCCTTACCGGATCAATAAAAGCTTCGGGATCTTCCATATCCACGTCAAATTGGTGATTGATATTATTTGTTGACAATTGCTGCTCGGCAAAGGAACGCATCCTGTCTATGAGGTTAACGTATTTATCCTTTCTTGAATCAATAACCCACACCGTATCCCTCATCCGTTCCATTGCTTCCCTGCTCATTTCCACAATTTCATCCAGGTCCTGTTTTGTGTTTTCATTGGCCAAAATGGCTAGATTCTGCGATTGCATTGCAAGCCCTGTTAAGATGGAGCCGACATCATCGTGCAAGTCGCTTGAAATTTTTGTACGCAACGCTGCAAGTTCTTTTTGCCGTTGCACTATTTGCTGCTGCTTCGCCAGCCGTTTTTTTATTTGCGCTCTTGAATACCACCACACAAGCCCTGCAATTACCAGAAACACTAAAGCTTTCACCCACCACTTATTATACCATTGCTGTTGTACCAGCAGCTTGAGTTTATAATAAACCGGGTTATTATCATTTAAAGAAGTGGAGGCTTTTACTTCAATCGTGTAATTGCCCGGTGTTAAGTTCCCGATATTTACTTTGCCAATGGTATTTTCATCCTGCCAAAGTTCGTTGTACCCGGGAATGCGAAAACTGTAAAAAATGGTGTTGTCAAAATCCGGAACAGAAAACTCCAGTTCCAGGTTACTCTCATTTGGTGCCAGGGTAATGGAAGCCAGCTTGCTTAAATTTTCCCATCGGTGCATTGCCTGCTTTTTGTGCTGATCGTACCAACTCATATTTACAAGATACAGGGTAAGATTTGCTGTACTCGATTTTGTAAAAGGTAATTGATCTGGGAAAAATGAAAACAAACCATCTATAGATCCAAAATAACATTTACCATTAGAAGCCAGCAGGGTGCTGCTTCTATTAAATTCCATCTGCGACAGCGGATGGTTTTTATCAAGATTATACCAGGCATGCTGGTGAATATTAAATGAGTGAATACCTGTATTAGTACCCAGTATCAACAAAGAATCCTGGTAGGGAAGCATTGAAAAAATCACCACATCCTTCAGGTTGCCGCCAGGGCTAACTACCGGTTGTTTGTATAGTTTAATTTGGTAGGTTTTTAAATCAACTGTACCTAATCCTTTATCCCACCCAAACCACAAATAATTATTTTTAATGTACAGGCAATGTACCTGGCCATACAATTCTTTTAATACTTCGTTGCTCCATTCTTTTACAACATTACCTCCCTTATCAATTTTTGTAATAAAATGGAGTGAACTATACCATATATGCCTGTTATCCGGATCGGCAACCATACTGGTAATATTATCTATACCCTGGCTGGTAAAATCCCCCACCAGCCTTACTCCGCCTGTAGTAAGCGAAGCTGCATATAATTTATTATCCTGCCATGGATAAAGCAAGAGGCTATCCCCCAATTTGAGCAGGGTGGTATGGCCACCAAATTTGTTACCACTAATAAAAGCAGCAGCTAACGAAGGCAACTGCAGCCTAACATTATTCCAGTACAATGCATTGTTATGATAAAACAGGTCGAAAACACCTTCATCTTTTAAGTTATTTCCCAATGGAAAATTGAGCCATTTAAAAGGACCTTTACCACCGGTTTGTTTGGCAATGCCGGAGTAATAACTGGCGTAAATATTTTTTGCATCATCTTCTGCCAAAGCTCTAAAACTAAGCGATGTTCTATTAAGTTTATCAATGACCGTTTCTTTAAATTCGGCTGCAAGTGGCTGTTTTTTTCTAAGGCGTATAACCACATTTTCTGTCCATAAAAATACATTCCCATTCCTGCATACAAATGTATTAGCCCCAATGGTACTAAGATTAAGCGGATAGTTTTTTTTTAGCAATGCAATAAAATCCCCGGATAAATCTTGATAGCTATGTGAAGCCAGGTTGATTAATTGCAGCCGCTGGTTTCCTGCAATCCAAAGTAAACTGTCTTTAATTGTCATTTTGTTTACCGTGCTGCCGGGCAAAAATGACAGGTCGGCTAAAAATTCCAGCTCAAGCGTCTGTCTGTTTAAGGCAAGTATTTTTTGGGTGGTATTGTCAAAAAAAATTGCGGAGTACGCAGGAATATTACAAGCCGACAAGGCACTAAATTCATGACCGGAATTGTATATTTTCTTTACTATTTTCCCTTCACTGTCATAAATAAAAATGCTGTCTTTTATACTGTAAATAAATTTATTGTCTGTCAAAACATTACTAAATTTATCTCTTCTGTAATCGAAGTTTCTGGTTAAAATGGGAACATATTCATTACCGGTGTTTTTAAAAACCTTTAAATATTGTTTGGAGTCATTGGTTACTATTATAAATAATTCACCCCTGTTATTAATCAAAAATTCATAGCCGTCCTGCGCCAATGCTGATCCTTGCGATAAACCATTTACTTTTTTTAAACTGCGGCGGTAGGGGTCAAACTGGTTAAATCCATCCTGGCAATTGTATATCAGGCCATCTTTATCAGTAGCAAAATAACTAAAGCTATTTTCTTGTAGTGGTAGCTTAAACGATTTGTTAGCGGCAGAATAGGTAATGGTTTTTTGCCCATCCCAGCAAACCAACCCGCAATTGGTAGCCATCCAGATAAACCCTTGCTTATCCTCTGCCATATTACTGATTGAAAACTTTCCATTTTGCTCCGGCATGGGTATATACTCCAATTGGTAAGTGGGTGTTTGTTTTGTAAACACAGGTTGCTGTGCCTGAAGCCTTAAAAAGTTGGTGGTACAATTAATAACCACAAAAAAATATATAATCTGGTATAGCCGCAAGGTTATTGAATTTGTTTTACTGCAATATATGAATTTAAGAATGGAACCTGGTAGCGGCTATTGAAAATTTGTTACACAACGCTACCCCATTTGGGGGATACTGCGCTTTTTAAAAACCCTACGTTGGGTGATTGACTGGGATTGCGTTCAATGATATCTTTAACGCCGGAAGTTTTAGACTGATGCGAAGGGTAATAAAAGCCAATGCAGTAACAAAATTTACGCCTACCTAATACAACCAATACTAAATTATTATGAAAGAGATTTTCGTTATTACAATATTATCTGCGGCCAAACTATTTGCTGGAGAATATACCTATAACAAGCTAAGCCCCCCATACTTATTCACAGCCGTATGTAGAAGACCGTTGCCATTACGCATCGGAAATCAGAAGCATTGACTATTTTAAAACTGTGGGCAAAACTGGGGAAGCATAACCAAATTTCATTCAACTATATCTATAAGGCAAATAGCAATAAAAGAACCTTAACTATCATCAAACAAACCAGCTAATATCATTTTTTTATGAAACAACATGCTACTTTACAACAGTTTTTTTTAAGTTCTTTTTTACTGCTGATAACAGCAGTTGGTTACAGTCAAGTATTGGATAGTAACTACAGATACCAACTCGAATTAGTACAGAGTGGTGGCTGGGGTGGTAACCCAACAAGGCATACGCTTCGGCTTGCGGCAAAAATTGATAGTAACAATACCGCCGGTTTTGTAGATCCAAGAACAGCGGATTCAATGTGCTATGCTTTTACCGGAGCCGTTGGTCCAGTAATATCAAAAAATATTTTAAATGGTGTTAGTAGTAACACAGGAAAAATAGACCTATCTCTATTAGGCTTCGACATAAATAATAACAGGTCAAACATACTATTCCCCAATCTCTGTAATTTTTCTTCGGGCCTTTTTGGTCAAAACCCAGATATAGAACGTTTTAGATCATCTCATCTTCTGCCAGACCCCAGAACGGTTCAAAGAAGCAATGCTACTTATAATGAGTTTTTTATTAATCATGCCCCGGGAGGCTCCACCACTTTTAGGGAATACTGGCGGTATAACAAAGGCACAAAGAGCAATCCACTATACTTTGACGACATTACTTATGCACCAACAAAAACTCATACAAATAATAATATACCCACTACCGGTGCCTACAGTAATTATGGATATCCGAACGATTTCCCTGATGGAAGCTTTAATAACAACTCGCCGGATGTTAGTTATACATTTAACTTAACAGCACCAGCAACGGTTACAATCAGCACAGCCAATCCAGGAACAAACTTTAATACCATTCTTGTTTTATTCAAAATTGTCAGTGATCTAAACTTGTATGTTACATCCAATGATGATGTATCTGCCGATGATAAACGATCAATAATTTCTGCTGAATTATGTCCCGGACAATATAGGGTAGTTGTAGAAGGAGGAACAGCAAATGACGCTGGCATATTTGAACTGCAAGTAAATGCCAATGTTTTAACTCCTGCACAAATTATTCCAACAATAGAAAATGGTCATGCCATTCCTAACCCACAACAACTGTTCCCGGATTTTGTAGCAGGGCTCAATCCAATCATAAATTACATGGACTTGAATCCTTTTCAATCCCAAGTTACCGTAGCCTGGGAAAAAAATGATGGTATGGGCTGGCAAGAATTAGCACCAAGAGTGAGCTCCCAATCTTACACCTTGCCTGCTTTAACCCAGAATACCCAATACCGCAGACGAAATAGAGGCTGTAACAATACAGCAATATATTCCAATACTGCTTTAATAAGAGTGGTAAACCCCAATGGCGTTATTTCCGGCAAAGTAAAAAGTATTAGCGGTGCAGGCGTAAAAGGCATTGCTATAGCTGTTAAAAATCGTATCGCCATCCCAGGAAGCCCTGCCGGATTTACTTACAGGGATACAACTGATGACCAGGGAAATTATTCTGTGCAGCCTATTTATTATGGACGCACAGACTCAAACGCATCCGCAGAATTTGTGGTAAAGCCTTTTAAACTCAACCATAAATTTGATAATGATTCCTTAAAAAAGACATTGACTAATTTTACGGCACAGGCAACCGGGGTTGATTTTATTGACTCTACGGTGTACAGCATTAGCGGTAAGGTTGTGCAGGAATGTATAGATTGTACAGATGCCAGCGGAAATATTCAAGCACAAACATGCCCGCTGGACAGTGTGCGGCTGAGCAGCAATGTAGCAAGCGTTATACCAGTGTTAACAGGCTTTTCGGAACAGGCCGCCGCTTATGGGAGCTATGCATTAGCGGCACAAAACCCAGGAACTTATAATGTTACACCTAACTACCGCAATCATTTATTTACACCGCCAATACAAACCGTTACCTTGGTAACTGATGATGCAAGTAATGTAAATTTTAAAGATATCAGCACAAGGGTAATTTCTGGCAAACTCACCGCAGGCTGTAATGATTTTATCGGCACGGCTGTGTTGGAGTTTACTGACGTACTCCCCAATGACAATTTGGGTAATCCAAGAACTTCTTGCTTTAGAAAAAGGGTTACCACCGATACGTTTACTGGCAATTACAGCATTACCCTGCCGGCGAGAAAATATAAAGTAACGGTAGTAGGCTTTAGCCCAACATCAGATGTAACACAACAAAATGTTATTGCATTTTTTGCACCGGCCAAATTTGAAAGAGACATTACAGAAAGAGACACTACCATAAACTTTGTTTATCAGCGACCGCCAGTACTTGAAGTGCTTGGGCTCAACAATGATTGTCCGGGTTTAAGTGGCAACACTATAGACTCTTCTTTTGTGGTTATACCGCAAAGTTTTACCCGTGAATTTTACGTAAACGTATATCAGGGGCCTAAGCCACTAAACGGAGCAGGTTGCCCGGCGGCAGACACCAATTTGCGTATTATTACAAATGTGCAAAACGACGATAATTTGGAAACCTACAACCGAAGAACTGTAAATGGTGTTGACACTATTCGTTTAAAAGGAGGCATACCCAATACTATCTATCCTTTTTTTAAAACACTCACTATTTTTTACACTGATATTTTTGGAAGGCAGGTTCAATTTAACAAGAAGATAGTGGTAACAGGAGTTAAATCAGATATTGGTACATTCACTACCGTATCGCCACAAATACCGTTGATGGTATTACACGACCCACCGGGAGATAATAGTTTTAGCTTTTGGGAAAAAAGTAAATCTGTTGAAACAGCCATGCGATTTTACTCAGCAGATAATGTAGGCGGCAACCTTTGGACAGAAGTGAAATTAGGTACCAAGGTGCAACTAGGGTTGGGGGTTTCTACAGAAACAAGTGTATGGGGCTCACTCAACACAACGCTTGGTGTAACTGCAAGAAATGCCAACACAACGGAAGCGATTGTAACCACCACCACAACAGAAAATTTTTCCACCTCTAATAACCCTGCGGTTACAGGAGCAAACGGCGATGTATTTATTGGTACAGCACTCAATTTAAAATATGCAAGGGCAGATGAGATTAAATATACAGCCCCCTGTAACCTTAGCAAAGTGGGGCGGATGATGATTGCCAACGATGGCTTTGGTACTAAATATATTTATTCTGAAGGCCATATAAAGAACAACATTATACCTACGTTAACAGAGTTTAGAGACAATCCAGGTAATACTGCAGCACAAATTGCCAATTGGCAAAACCAAATTAATGTATGGCAACAAATGCTGGCAAATAATGATGCCAATAAACGCCGGGCTATTTGGAAAGAAAACTATTCTTTTGATGGCAATGTAGGCACATACTCCAATATAACCGACACCTTTTCTACTAAAAGCAGTACAATAGAATTTGCCATGGAAATAGACAAAACGATTGCTGGCGAATTGGGTTTTGAAATTGGCGGCAGTGGCCTAAGCGGTGGTGTAATGGTTAATTTTAAAATAGAAGAGGGTAATAGTACTACCAATACCGTTACCAAAAAAACAACTCTAGGTTATACATTAGATGATGATGATGATGAAGGCGATTATTTTTCGGTAACGATAAAGACTGACCCCGTTTACAACAGTCCTGTTTTTGAAATGGAAGCAGGCACCTCAAGCTGCCCTCACGAAGCTGGCACACAGCCACGAGATGATATGCAACTAGCAGCAACTAAGCCTATTTTAACTGGTGTAAATAGTGATACCGCCTATTTTACTTTGCAACTCACTAATACAAGCCAAAGTAGAGAAACAAGAACCTACCTATTTTCGTTTGTGCAGCAAAGTAATACCAATGCCACCGTAACGATTGGCGGCAGCCCTGCATTACCTGTGCCCATTCCATACACAATCAGCTACGGAGGTACAGTTAGTATAGATGTAGGTGTAAAACGAAACGGCGATGTATTTGCTTATGAAGGCTTGCAGTTTCAGGCAACAGACGAATGTGGTGGAGGTATCTCAAAAACAGCAGCTATTTCAGCATTTTTTACTACAGCCTGCAGTAGCATACAGTTGGCATCGCCAGAAAATAACTGGACGAATACAACCTTCAATAACAACATCATTCCTGTGCAGATTAAAGGATATACAGTAGCTAATTTAACTACCGTATCACTGGAATATTCTAAAGCCGGCATCAGCAACTGGATAGAAGGATTTAGCAGAACTGCCGCACAACTTGTAAACGGCGTAAATGGCACATTGGTTAACTGGAATGTAGCTGCCCTGCCCGATGGCATCTATAACCTGCGCTTAAAATTAACCTGTGCATCAGGCATTGTTTATACAGAAAGAGTAACTGGTATCATTGACCGAAAAGGTCCGTCACTGCTGGGTATTACTCAGCCTACAGATGATAACTATGTAAATGGCGACATCATTGCTGCCGATTACAATGAAAACATTGACTGCAACAGCCTTACCAATTTTAATGTGGAGTTAAAAAGGCTCTCCAACAACCAGTTGATAGAAGCAAGGCTGGGTTGTTATCAAAATAATATTGTGGTGGTGCCGCTTACTCCCATCACTTCTTTTGTGGGAGACAGTATGGAGGTAACCCTGAGAAGCATTGCTGATTTGTATAGCAATATTAAACCGGCGAGTGATAGCTGGAGGTTTATTGTAGGCAGCAGTGTGCCGGATGTAAGCAGCAGAGCTTTAAAGCTGGTAAACAACAAACCAAGCGTTTTAGAAAACTCCGGCGACAGTATTGTTTACACGTTTAAACTTCCTGTAAATACCCCAAATGATGTTCGGGTAAACTACAGTATTTCTGGCAACAGCACACCTGCTATTGACTACAATGTTGTGTACGGACAGACACCAACACAAGCAACATCTTACACAGGTTCGCAGGGTTCCATCATTATAAAAGCCGGCACAAATTCATCCACTTTAAAAGTAAAACCAATACCCAATACACAGTTTGCACCTAATAAAACGATTACACTTTCGTTGGCAGAAGGCGGTGATTATTTACTGGGCGACTCTACACTTGCCACGGGTACAATTATAAATGATGACATACCCAATACTTACACCTTTACAGGCAATGGCAATTTTACGGAAGTTTCTAACTGGCAAAATGGGTTAGTGCCGCCTTACAATAGTTTAATATCTGATGAAATCATTATTGACCCGGCAGGCAACGGTGAATGTATTGTAAACGTACCGGTACGTATGAGGGCGGGCGGTAAGTTCACTGTAGCACCTGGCAAAAAAGTAATTATTAATGGCAATGTAAGGGTAGCAAATTAACAGCGAATACCCTGGAAAAGCCTTCAAATTCAAGAGGCAAAAATTAACCCACATCCACCTGTTGTTATTTATAAAATAATGACAGGTGGATTTTTTTATCTTTGAGTATTGGGAATGATTGATTAAATTTTTCAAGACCCAAATTCTAAATTTTGCCATCAAAATATGTTATTTACATACAGAGCTGCAAACAGCAGTAAGATAAAATGAAATTGCCGCATTATTCTTCAACCAAAATAATAGGGTACTGCAAGAGAAGCAATTATACCGGACTGATAAAACCAATAAAAGGATTCAATATTTTAATCCAGATGAAATTATAAGACTGGAAGCCATCAGTAACTATACCCGTATTTACTTCATCAATCACCAACCGGTTTTGATGGCCAAGGTACTCCGTAAATATGAAGACATATTATTACCGTTTGGCTTCATCCGCACCCACCGTAGCAACCACATCAATAGCCATTTTATTCTTAGCGCCAATAACAACGGTACTATCACTATGAAGAATAATAGCCTGCCAGAAATTTCAAGAAGAAAAAAACCGCAGTAATTAATGCTATCAAACAATCTGTCAAGCAAATGATAATTGCCTGCTACGCAATTTGTTTTTTATATAGTAGCAGATATTTTTTACGGTGCCAATCTTTCTATTGTCCATTCACCCATTGTTGGTTGCGAATACAAAATCCTGTCGTGCATGCGGCTTGGGCGGCCTTGCCAAAATTCAATACGGGATGGCTTTACCCTATACCCTCCCCAATGCGGCGGCTTGGGAATTTTGCCATGCTTAAACCGTTCTGCATAATAATCAAAGGTTTCCTGCAACAATGCCTTGCCTGCTACTACCATGCTTTGCGGCGATGCCCATGCTCCTATCTTACTGCCATCAGGACGGCTGTCAAAATAGTCCAGACTTTCCTTAACGGATATTTTTTCAGCGATGCCATTAATACGAACCTGTCTTTCCAATTCTTTCCAAAAAAACAATATACAGCATTTGGTATTATGTGTTAGCTGTTCACTTTTTGCACTGTTATAATTTGTAAAAAATACAAACCCTTCTTCATCAAAGGCTTTCAGCAACACTGTTCTTGCATCTACCATTCCATCCTTTCCTGTACTGGCCAATGTCATGGCATTCATTTCCAATATTTCAGCCGCTGCTGCCTCATCCCACCATTTGCCAAACTGTTGAATGGGCGATGTAGCCACATCTTCTTCATTGAGATGGAGCTTGGAATAATCTTTGCGTATTTGGGATAGCTCGTCCGGGCTCATAATTGTACTATTATTTTATTGCAAAGGTAATTGAATGTAACACTATTGGTTTTTCTCTGTCGTTCTCCCTTGAAACAGTTTTAGACTGATAAGGTTTAAGCTATTTGTGAAATAAAGCAAGGAAGTACAATAATCTTAAAATTTTAAAACACTAAATATTTCGTTTTAAAAAGAAGTAGTGATCTATTAAAAATGAGATGGCCCAAATTAAGGTGGAAACCCGCTCTTATAAACTTTACAAACATTAAAACATAGGGGCTATCACCTTTTTTCTATTAAGTCAAAATACGCATTACACACAAGGCCTTGTGCAGGTGAAAAAATAGAATTCTGATTGATTGAAATCGATGCTGATTAAAATATTTTGTTACATTTAAGAAATAAAGTTGGATGTTTTTGTCCTGCCGGGCCTGAAACAGGTAGCAAACTACATCCGAAGCTCACAACGCCCTACTTGCACAAAACCCCAATTTTGGTAAAAGAGCATTTGTCAGAGTCTTTCAATCTCATTTTCGAAAAGTCCTGTCAATTTAGATAAATCTGAATTATTAAGTCCCATCTTTCTACCTTGATAAATAACTTCTTTTTTCCCTTCAATTTTCCCGTCGTCAAAAGCTGTATCAAGTGTGTTGTTATAATCTCTAAACATTTTTAAGCTTTGTTCATACTCAGATCTTTCCTGTTCAGTATAATTTGCAATTTCTGCTATCTCAAAGGCTTGTATAAAAATTTCATCCTTAAATATCTCTGGAATATTTTGAAAATCTTCTAAATGTTTGATAAAGTATAGCCATTTGTCAAGCCGTGTTTTCAGGTCTTTTTCCACTTTTTTGAAATTTGGCATTTCTAAATACACATATTTCAACTTATCGTAAAAAATCTGGTTATACTGATTTTTTAATTGTACCCTATGAATAACTTCCTCTACATGCTGTTTATCCTCTTCAAATTCAAAGTCTAAAATACCAATGCAAAAAACAGCTTTTAATTCAAAGTTCCATTCTCCCCTTTCAGCTTGTTCTTGTATAGGAAATGAGGAATAATAAATTGTTCTATCCTTAAAGTATTTTTGTTTTGCCTTTTGTAGTTCTACAATTATTTTTTCTCCATTTGAATTTTCGCAGTAAATATCATAAACGGCTTTTCTATCATCTGCTAAATTCCCTAATTTGTCTTTTGGCTTTAAAGTAAGGTCAACAATATTTGCTTCTGGAATCAAGCTGGTTAAAAAATCAATAAGCATTGGCTTACTTGCTTCTTCGCCAAAGATTTTCTTAAAACCAAAGTCAGTAAATGGGTTGATATATTTTGCTTTCATTTTTTCTATAAATATTATTGCAAATTTAAAAAATAAACGCTTTAGTGGTCATTTTTTTAAATTTATACCTGTCCGACTGCATTTCTGCCGTCGTAACAATATTTTCAGATGAATTTTAAATTGGCAGTCTCAAAAGTGAATGTTGAATTATTGTACATTCACCATACACGCTTACCTTAACACTGGATTTATAGAAAACATAAAACAAGTTTTTCACATTAACCGCAATCGGGATAATTAAAGCAATACAAAAGAATTGTAAAGAATAAATGCACCACTTGTAAAATATCAGCATGAAAAAATTATACGTCAGCACCTTACTATTTACCTTACTGCTGGTTTGCTCCTGTAAGCTATTGGCAACTAATTATTATGTATCAAATGTTGGCAACGATGCTGCAACAGGCAAAAGCAGCAGTAAAACCTGGGCCACCTTATACAAGGTCGCAAAGTTTCCCTTTTTACCCGGCGACACTGTTTTTTTTAAACGGGGTGATGTGTTCAGGGGAACTATAGCTTTTTCCGGAAGTGGCAGCATAGACAGGCCCATAGTTTTTGATGCATATGGCACCGGTCCTTTACCATTGATATTGGGAAGTAAAAATTTAAGCACTACTAACGAATGGACTTTCCGTAGCCCTAACATTTATAAAACAACCAATACAATCGGTATTAACAGGCGTGTAATTGATGTAAGCCAAATGGTATTTAATAAGGAGAAAGGTTTTGGAGTTAAGCGAAACAGCTTTACAGAATTGGTTAACCAGGGCGATTTCTTTCTATCGCCATTTACAGATACGCTGTATTGCTTTTCAAAAAAAAATCCCGGCAGTATGTATACTTCAATAGAAGTGGGCGGTGTCTACAGCGAAGATGTAATCGCTGTCAGATCAAGCCGGTTTATCAGCATCAGAAACCTGGATGTAAGGTATAGTGGTAACAATGGCATTATCATAAGAAACTGCAGCAATATATTGGTAGAAAACTGTAAGGTAAGCTGGTGCGGCGGTTGGTGGTATAGTTACAAAACACCCCGGGTTGGCCCAGGCAGAATGGGCAATGGCATACAAATGTGGTTAGCAGATTCAAATATCACCATCCGCAACAACAGTATTGATCAAATTTATGATGCCGGCATTTCGCCACAGGGTACAGGTGAGTATACACAAATAAATATTTTTATGTATGGCAACGTAATTAGCAACTGCTACTATTCTTATGAAATTTTTTTAAAAGCACCTGCCACAATCAACAATATAAACTTCGATAATAATACTTGTATCAACTCCGGTTCACAATGGAGTCAGCACCAGCGGCCGGATAGCCTGTTTGCTGAACACATAAGACATTCTTCCAACACCGGAAATATATCCGGCTGCAGTATCAGAAATAATATTTTTAATGGCAGTCTCATCAGGCATTGCCAGATCAATTCAACAACAGGCTTTGTTATTGATTACAACCTCATTTACAATGCGCCTGCTTTTTCATTCAATGGAAAGGTTCATGCTACTTTTTCCCAATGGAAGAAAGTAAGCAGTTACGATACCCACAGTATTTACAGCGATCCACTTTTTGTTTCTGCTGATGATTACAGGTTACAAGTGGGAAGTCCTGCCATTGGCAGTGGCACAGATGTTGGGTTTGGGGCAAAGGTTAATATGGGTGCCTATGCAGGTAAAGGAGTTACTGTATCTTATAAAAAAAGGAAATAAAAAGATTGCAAACCTTGATTGCTACTTAAAATAAACTGTGTTTTTCATCTGCAAAAATTTAAACATTTTCACAATAATTTATCTACCTGTTCTGCAACAAGATTTCAACAGGCATCTCCATGGCAAATGCATTACAATATTTTCCTTAATTTTAAACCTTCTCAGGCATGATCGGCATATGCCAAAACAAAAGAAAAAACATGATTTCTAACCTGCTTACTAACCCTGTTTTCCGTGACTATTTCATTGATGATTATTCCTACGATGAATTACTGGGCAATGATGGCAAGCTCCGTCCGCATTGGGAAACTTTTTTTCAAACCTATTGCCAGCTGGGCGAAGGAGAGATATTCAGCAGAAATGAGGATGTACTCCGATTGCTAAAAGAGAACGGTGTTACCTACAATATTTATGGTGATCCATCAGGTATGAACAGGCCATGGAAACTGGATATGATTCCCTTTATCATTAGCAAAGAGGAATGGGTAATTATTGAATCTGGTCTATCACAGCGGGCGCAATTATTAAACCTTGTGTTGCAGGATATTTATGGCGAAGGCAAACTGATAAAAAACGGTTTATTGCCAATGGAACTGGTGTACAACCATACCGGTTTTTTACGCCCTTGCTCCGGTATTCAATTGCCGGGAAGCAAGCAACTGGTTTTGTATTCGGCAGATATTGCCCGTAGTTCGGATGGTAATATATGGGTGGTGAACGATCGAACACAGGCGCCTTCCGGTTCCGGTTATGCGCTGGAAAACAGGACCACCATGACGAGGGTAATGCCGGAGGTTTTTGAGGGATTAAAAGTGCGGCATTTGTCGCCGTACTTTGATGCATTGGGAAAAGGATTAATTGAAATTGCACCGCATAAGCAAGTAAATGCAAGGATCGTTATTTTAACACCGGGCTCAAGCAATGAAACATATTTTGAACATTCTTACTTGTCAGGTTACCTTGGCTATACCCTTGTGCAGGGCAACGACCTGATTGTAAAAGATAATTTTGTATGGCTCAAAACAATGGGCGGTCTTGAAAGAGTTGATGTAATTCTGCGCCGGGTAGATGATATTTATTGTGACCCTTTAGAGTTAAAAGAAGATTCGCAACTGGGTGTTCCGGGGCTGTTGCAATGTGTTCGCAGTGGCAATGTTAGCATCGCCAATCCGTTGGGAAGTGGTATCCTGGAAAACCCCGGGCTGATGCCTTTTTTACAACCTATTGCACAATATTTTTTAGGAGAAGATTTGATATTGCCTACCATCGCCTCCTGGTGGTGTGGACAGCCTAAAGAACTACAATATGTTTTGGATAATATGCAATCGCTCGTTATCAAAACAATCCATCGCAATCCATCCGGGAGTTCTTCAATAGATGGGGCATCGCTTACAGCCCCGGCGTTGAGTGATTTTAAACAACGAATTAAAGCAAACCCTTCGTTATATGTTGGCCAGGAAAAAGTAGGAATATCTTACACGCCCTCTTTAATTAACGGAAAAATTGAACAACGCAAAGTGTTGTTCAGAAGTTTCCTTGTTAGCAACCAGGATAGCTATGTTGCCCTGCCGGGCGGATTGTGCAGAACATCTTCGGATGGAGGTAATTTTATTATTTCCAACCAGGCCGGGGGCTTTAGCAAAGACGCCTGGATTATTACACCCGAACCGGAACAAACTTCACCGGTTATAAAAGAGTTACCGGATACTACGGAAACTTCTTACAACAATATGCTGCCAAGCAATGCGGCAGAAAATTTATTCTGGACCGGTCGCTATACGGAACGCATTTTAGGCAATGCCCGTTTGTTGCGGACGGTAATGCAATTTGTAGCAGAAGGAAACAAATTAAAAACAGAGAACAACCGGCAGACGGAATATAATTTGTTGGTAGCGTTTACCCAATTTAGTTTTACCCTGCCGGGTTTTGCAGGTGAAAAAAGTGAAGCAGCGTTGGCCAATCCCTGGAAAGAATTTAAAGACATTCTCTTTAATGAAACAAGAGCTGGTGGAATGAAAAGTAATTTTAATTCCTTTCTCAGATCTATTCACGAAGTAAGAGACCATTGGTCTACCGATACCTGGCGGGTGCTGCGGGGGATGGAAGAAGAATTGGAAGGTACGGTTGCTGTATCTCACAAAGGCAACCTGCAGATGCTCCATACACTTGATAACCTGATTACTTCCATTGTGGCTTTTATCGGCCTAAACAGGGAAAGTATTTCCAGGGAGCAGGGCTGGATTATGCTGGACCTTGGACGTAAAACGGAGCAGAGCCTGCTGTTGATTACCCTTCTAAAAGTAACCCTGGCAGATCATCACAATGAGCAGGTTGCTTACAATTTACAGCAGAGTGTATTGATGAGCAATGAAGGCCTTGTAAACTACCGGTACAAATACAGGAAGCCCATACAACTTTTGCTGGTATTGGATTTGATGTTGTTTGACCCAAACAATCCCCGTTCACTCACTTACCAGGTAGACCGTTTAAAAAAACTGCTGCAAAAACTTCCCTCCACCCGGTATGGAGCTGAACTTACAGAATATGAACGCCTTATTCTGGAAGCTGACACCCTTATTAAACTGACCAATAAAAACGAACTAACGGAAGTTGATACAGCAACAGATTGTTATAAAAAACTGGATGATTTTTTAAGCCGGATGTATCAATTAATTTCCTCTATTCCTGTGGTAATATCCAAAATATATTTTAAGCATGAGCTTACGCCAAAAACAATTATCTCCAACTGATAAAACCGGGTTTGAAATCTTATGAACTATACCATTCAGCACAAAACAGCCTACACCTATTTTAAACCGGTAAGCTGTTGCCATAACATTCTAAAATTACTTCCACGCAATACCCCTCAGCAATATTGTAAAAGCTCTTCAGTTAAAATATTTCCGCAGCCAGATGTAGTAAACGAATACGAAGATTTCTTTGGCAATAAAACCATTTATTTTTCTATTGAAAAAGAACACCGGCAACTAACGGTAAACATTACCTCTGTAATAGAAAAACAATTAAATGCAGCCAACGAAATTGACTTACCAGCTAATAGCAGTATGGAAGCAATTAAAGAAGAGTTGCAAACGTTCAACCAGCAATCTGTTGCCGTAAAACAATACATTTTTGAAACACCGATGACCGCCTGGAATGCTGCCATTGCAACGTACACCCTGGAATCATTTAAACCCATGCGGCCTGTTTATGAAGCAACGAAAGAGCTGATGCACCGTATTTATAAAGACTTTGAATTTAAGCCGGGCTTTACCACCATCGCCACTCCCCTTTCTGTAGTAATGCGGGAGCGCAAAGGTGTGTGCCAGGATTTTGCTCACTTAGCCATTGCCTGCCTCCGTTCGGTTGGTTTGCCTGCAAGGTATGTAAGCGGATATATTGAAACCATTTCACCAGAGGGAGTAGAAAAACTGGTTGGTGTGGATGCCTCTCATGCCTGGTTCAGTGCGTTCATACCCGGTATGGGCTGGGTAGATTTTGACCCTACTAACAATGTGCTACCAACCAATCAGCATATCACCATTGGCTGGGGCCGGGATTATGCAGATATTGCTCCTTTGAAAGGAATCATCCTCAGCAGTGGTTTGCATAAATTGTTGGTATCGGTTGATGTTAGAAGGGAGCTTTGAAAATATTTTTGTAGCTATTTTTATTGCTGAAGTTCAATATCATATTTGGCCTCAAAAAATCTATCTAGCTCATCTTTATCTTGTTCGTCAATCACAAATTTTATTTCGTCTTTGTCTAAGTCGCAAATACCAAAATTTCTAATATAGTTACTGCTGAAGGAATAATATCCGGAAGTATATGGCTTACTCGAATTTTGAATATAAAACCAAAAAAGCCTTGACTCCATTATTTTTTTCATCACCAACAGTTCATTTTTTGATTCTGCAAGTAGCGCCAGGCCATTATAGAATAGCAAGTTTTCATCTGAGTTGATTAAATAATTGGGAACTTTTGCAGCCAGATGTGGGAAGAAAAGTTTATGCTTCATTTTTTCCAATGATTGAGTTCTGCCGAAAGCAAACCAACTTTCATAGTCCCCTTCACCATTATCTCTTGCAGCCAGAATAGCTTTTTTATTTTCTAAATACTTATAAGCTTTTGGGAAATTACTTTTAAGGAAATTTTCGTTTAATAGCTGAGGCTTTTTCCCATCATCATAAGGGAAAATTACTTTTTCCTTTAATTTAGAAAAACTATCGTTTGTATTTAGTTTGTTTGAATTTAGAATATCCCTGCAAATTCCTTTTTCAATTGGATACACACTTCCATTTTGAAGATAGTAAAAGTCTTTGTCTTCCTTAATTGGTTTAAAAATGTAAATGTCATTTTTAAGAGTTGCAATTCCATTTCTGGTTTTATACAATTCACCTAATGAAACACCAGTAGATTCAATTTTAGAAATTATTTCATGGTTTTGTAAGTTCCAGCCTTTTTTAAAATCTAAGTTTGAATAGTTGACAGTGCCAAATAGCATTTGACTTATACGCAATTGATTTGAACCGCTCGATTTATAGTATTTTATTGAATCCTCTTTTCTATTTTCAATAAGACAAATACAGGTATAGGTGTGACGAGATTTAAATATTTGCTCTGTGCCAAAATCTATAATTTTAAATGCCAAACTGGTTTTTTGAAAATATTCTCTTAGGCTTCTTCCGTTTAAACTCTTAAAAAAACTGTTCATCGTTATAAATCCTAGCACACCATTGTTTGCCAGATTTTCAATTCCTATTTGAAAGAATGGAATGTATAAGTCGGGATGCCCAGATTTACAAACTGACCATGTACTAAGTTTAGTTTTGGTTTCCTCAGTTAAATGTCTTGAACATACATATGGTGGATTTCCTAAAATAATATCAAAGCCTGAAAAGTTTTTCAAAACATTTTGCCAATTAAAATCCAAAGCATCGCCAGTAAACAAATTAAACTGAAATTCTTTTCGGTCTTCTCCTCCGCATAAAGCTAGAAGTGTAAGCAAAAGTTTGGTTCTGGTAATTGAATACTGTTGAATATCTAAACCGAAAATTTGGTTCTTAAAAATTTCAAAATAGGATTTGTTGGTAATTCGTTTGACTTCTTTTGCAGCATTATAGAAAAAGCTACCGCAGCCACATGATATATCCGCAATTTTTACATCATTTATTGCATCTTTTTTTGCCGTAAATGTTTGCTTGATTATGTACTCACGGATATTTAAAGGTGTATATGTGGCTCCATTAATAATTCGGTCAGCAGGTGAAATAACAAATTCAAAAAGCTCTATAAGTTCTTCAAAGTCAAATTTTGTAATCTCTATTTCAAGTATTGAAATAAATTGTTGAAGATTAGCGAATTCTTCTTTTTCATTTTCCAGGATAGTAAATAATTTCAGGAATATATTTTTCTTGACTTCTACTTTGTTCATTTGTAGAAATGCAGAAATAATTAGCCTATCAACTTGGTTGGGTTGAGTTGGACATTGACTTAGATATTTAAACATTTGTTGCTTCATGATTTTATAAACCCACGTTTCCCAATTCTTTTACATACTTCCTATATTCTAAAAGGCATAGCGTTAATTTTTCTTTCAAGTTGTCGTTTGGTGCATATTCAAGAACTTCGTTAATCTCATCAATCAATGTGTCAAGAAGTTCAATGTTCCAAATTACTTCATGTTGTGGTTTGTATAACTTTATTGAGTTGTATATCCAATTCCCTAGGCTTGTGATGGGCAATATTCTGCCGTTACTTAATCTCTTGAATTGATTATTGTAAGTATCGTCACATGGGTCAATGAAACCTATGTCGTTTTGGTTATGAATTTTTTCAACTTTTGTAGGCCACTTTGCCCTCTTTGCATTATTACAAGAACGGCAAGCATAAACTAAGTTTGAATAATCAGTTTCAGTAATGGTTTTAAAATACACTTTAGGGACAAAGTGGTCTATCTCAAACCATGTAATGCGATATGATTCTATATCGTTACAATAACCACATCTGTTTTTATAGTCAATTCTTAAATCAGAACGGTGGTCGCCATATGTTTTTACAGCGGTTTTTATATCTCTCCTCTTTGGCGTATGTTCTCGAAAAACACTCATACTATTTTTTGTTTGCTTTTTTTAGTTCTTTTAAAATTTCTTTTGTTTGAAAAACAAAATCATTTAGTTTAGTTATCGTTCCTGATTGTATTAAGTTAGCAGGCAACTCTTTTCCACCAGGGTCTAACTCATCCATTAAAATAAAAAGCTTTGTCAATGTTTCTTCTTCTGAAGGCTCTAACCCTGTTGCATTCTTTTTCGCTACTAAAACCTCAATATCTTTTTCTGTATTTTTTATTTTTGAATAAACCCGTTCAATATTGGATTTTATTTTTGTTTTAAAAATCTCCAATTCTTCTTCGCTTTCTCCATCTAGAATACCTTTACCATAAATTATATGCACATCGTCCATGTGGTTAATAGCTTGAGGTTCATGTGATGTAAGCATTATAATTGGGAAATGTGGTCTCGTCTTCTTTATTTCATCAACAATTTTATTTCCATTGAATGAAACATCACCTTCCTCTTCGAGTAAGTAATCTGTGACGATTGCATCCAACTCACTCTGTTTTAAAATCTCTGTAATAGACTTTACAGTGGATTGAGCATCAACTTTGATTTTTAAAATATTAAAATCATTTTTTAATGTTTGGTAGAATGTGTTTAACCAACCATCATTTTCATCTATATATGCTATGTTGTATTTCATTTTCTTGTTTTGAAATTGATTTTAAGTTGTAATCCTGTAGAAAATCCAATAATGGAAATACTTGAGTTGTTATATTCTTCTATGATTGATTTTACAATGTATAAACCTAACCCAGTCCCAATTACATTTCCCTTTTTGTCTTTCTTGGAAGATTCATTTAGATTAAATATTTCATCGGGATTTTCTTGATATTGAGTATCCAACCCTTTTCCATTATCAGAGAAAATAACTTCTATGTTATTGTCGTCTGCTTTTTTCCAACTGATAGAAATTGTTTTTGGTTCTTTACTAAAACCTTTCAAGGCATTCATTGAGTTTGATAAAAGGTTGTTGAAAATGGAATCCATATCTACCTCAAATGCTCTAATGACAAAGCCTTTGTCTCTTTCTCCGTTTAGCATAACACTAATATTTCTTTGTGCTAATGCTTTGCTCCATGTTGATTTAAAGCGTTCAAAATAGTCTGTCAAATCAAGATTTGTTCTTTCTCTTTTATCTCTCTTTAATGTATTTAAAGAATAGTCTAACCAATGTTTGAGTTTGGTATCTTCCTCTTGCATTAGCCTAATCATATAAAAGGGATTGTCGTCTTTATCTATGTGGCTTAAATCTCTCTCGTTGATATGATTACTTAGTTCTCTTAATAAAAAAGTTGTTCTTGGAATTAGTCTTGACCTTAAACTTTTAACTTCATGTGCAAACGAGGATATTATTAAACCAACGCTTGCTAAACTTCTTAATAGACGTATTTCATCATCTTTACTCTCTATTTCTTTTGTTAGGATATCAACTCCAGCTGCTAAAGTTTTCTCTCGTTCAGATGATGTAATGCTTGAACTATTATCAGAATTACTTCCTTGATTATTTTCGCTTTCTTCTTGTTCCTTCTTAACTCTATCAGCTTCTTCCTGTGCTTTTCTTTTTGCTTCTGCTTCTTTGTTCTTTTTCTTGTATAGTTCAGATAGATGGAACATTACTACATTTCTGTCCTTTTCAAAAAATGCAATTACTTCTCTTAAAATATTATTGAATAATTCAAACACATCATTTTCAATAATCCCTTCCCGACCCGATTTATCTTGAAAGCTTAAGTTGTGGATTCTTGAAATATTAACGGTCCCTGCAATTTGATTTGGCCCAATTCTGTATCCTCCAAGTTTTTGACCAGCTCCCCCTGGACTTTGCGATTGGCGTTCTCCCAACTTTAACCAGTCTTGTCCATTTTCGCCATAAGGTCTAATTCTGAAATCATCTCTGAACATTTTGATGCCACCAAATTTTTTCAACCACGATTTTCTTGTTCCGCTAACAAAACTTTTGTAAGGATATTTTTTTAAATCGCCATCTGCTTTATCATCAGAAATAGTATTTTTTAGAAAGTAAAAACTAAATTTAAATTCTCCTACTTTATTAATAAGTTCCTTATCAACTTCAATTGAAAAAACTGTATCTAAAGTTTTGTTTAATGTTATAGTTTTCTTCTTTAAATCTTCAAGTCTGAATGGGAATACTTTCATTGGCTCATAATTAAAAACCTCTGAATAGCGATTTTCAATAGCATCAATATCTAACTCGTTTCTTGTAATTTTTATTTCAAGATTTTTGCTTTCGCCATCAAAATATGTTGCTTCAACTTTGTAGTCGTAGTCGTCATAGTATGCTGTTTTTACTTCCCCAAAAAGCTCAGTGTTGTTTATAGAGAACAGGTTAATCCTAAAGTCTGATTGCTCTTTGGGTGGCAGCAACATCTCTAAGTTGCCAAACAATTTTTCTAATTGCTCTAATTCCCATGTGTCGTTTAATTCTGATATTTCTATTACTGTTCCAGAATCAAATGAAGTAGTATTGATGATTTCAATTGCTCTTTCTGAACTTGAAAATTTATTAAGTAGAAAATCTTTTAAACCCGGATTCTCAATGTTAACCAATTCGGCTTCTACATCTGATACAGTTGCACCAGATTTATCAAAGTCTTTCCAGTCAACCTTCCAATTTAATCCTTCTCCATTTTTATTTGAAAGTGTAATTAGATTGGTTATTAAACCAAGACGATTTAGTGCAAATCTTCCTATTCCTTTTGCCCCAGTCTTAACTCTTCCGTTCTCTGATAAATGCTCATATAATTTATTGTCAGTGCCTATCGTCATCCATTGATTTGATATGATACTGTCTGTCATTCCGACTCCGTTATCTATTACAAATATTCTACTATCTACACTATTAAAATGTTTTACTTCTTCACCCTTTGCGTTAACGGATATTGTGTGTTTAATGTCAAAAATTAAAATGCAGTTTTTGGCATCTGCATCATAAGTGTTTTTTACTAATTCTATTATTGCGCCTTCTTCATTTGAAAAGTTTTCAAGTCCAATTAGCTTTGCTGTTCTTGCTGAGACCTTAAATGGGATTTTGCTATTTGCACTCGGGTCTAATAATCTTAATTCCAATTTTTTTATTTGTTCCGAAAGAGAAAGAATGACATTATTGTCTGCATTATCCTTTTGAACTTCTTCAGTACGATTTCTTTTCAGTTCTTCTATTTGATTAGTAATGTTCATTAGTTAATTTCAATTTCTCCTAGTTGTTTAGTAATTCAGTTACATCAACTTTTAAAACCTCTGCAATTTTTACAAGTGTCTTCAAAGGTGGTTGCACATCATTTGTACACCATCTTGAAACTGTCACCACATTTTTGTTTAGTTTTTCGGCAAGCCATTTACTGTTAAATTTCTTTTCAACGGGCCCAAACTCCAATCAGTTTATCGCTTTTTGCTCACATTCATTGCATATTATGCAAATTTATTGACTTGTTGGAAAATATGAAGTTCTTAAATGCTCTCATAAGTTGTCTTGTCGAAAACATGTTAGTGAGTTGTTGACTATATCTTTTTCTTTTGTAATTCCGACAGCAGATACTAAGAATTCCCTCCGAACGGTGGTGGGTGAGCATGAGGCGTTGGTATTTTTAGCTCTTTTCAAAGGAGTCAGAATTCTATGCAAACCGCAAATTTGCTAAAAAATAGCTTTAGCAGGGTTTTTAAAGACCGTAGTTGTTTTGTACCAGAATTTTATTTTTAAGGGATTTACGGTCATTTTTTTGAGCTACCTGCGGGTTAATGGTTTGTATCTTTTAATGACTGTTTTTTCCATTAAAATTATCTCTCAAAACCTACAATCAATATTGATATTAACGGCATCATTTTTTTCTCCGCAACTTTCGTAAATCCAGCAAATAAGGATACTCTTTATTTATTTCCAGCGGCGGCGGATCTTAAAAAAAAGGTTGCCGGTTTTCTTCAATATAGTGTGCAACAATTGCAAAGTAAGGCGCAGGTATAATTGGCTCCAGGTCACTAATTTATCCCTTAAGTAGTATAAATGCTGTTGAATAACCCCGTCAGCCGTTAAAAACGCTGACGGCGGTTACGAATGAAGCAAAATCCGATACTATAGAATTTAAACTTCATCCGTTTACTTCAATGATTGCAATAGCATAAAAAAAAAGTTAAAGGTTATTTGTTATTTATAAAAAAATCACCACTCGTCATTTCATCAGCAAGATTCTGGATAGTTTTAGTATTAAACAAACGAATCAGCTGCAGTTTTATGGATTGATAATCGGCATGCAGCGGACATGGTTTGGCTTCTGAACATTTTTTTAATCCGAGTACACATTTTCCAAAAACCTCCTCTTCTTCCATAGCTTCGAGTATGGCACGCACGGGTAATTTTTTGGCTGCATCCGTCATATAAAACCCACCATTGGGTCCTCTTGCAGAGCCGATAATTTTACTGCCAGCCGTAAGCTTTTGAAGAATCTTTGCAGTAAATGATTTAGGCGAGTTGATGCCCTTTGCAATTTCGGCAAGCCCGAGTTTATTTTCTTCACTACTCTTTTGAGCAATCAAAATAGTTGCCCTCATCGCATACTCCGTGGCTTTTGAAAACATCTTAACAATTTTGAAAATAGTGTAAAATAATTCAGTTGCAAAATAGGTATAAAATCAGTGGATCGAAGTAATATGCAATTTCAATTTTAAAGGATATCGCTTGGTATACCTATAATTTTATTTTATACCGATTGAAGACATTGCAAAATACAGCAGCATTGTATCAGTTAGCTGATTCAATACTGCTGTATACGTTTCAATACCAGCAAATTAATAAAAGGTACGCTGGCAAAGGATTTAAACGGGCATTATTGATAGGTATTGAAAGATATTTTTTAAATGGCTTTACTAAAAACAGGATTATTGGCATGTACACCTTCTCTCAATAAATTTAAGTCGAAAGCACTGCATATATTTCTGATAAAATTAAGCCCGGTGGTAGTTACCACAACGCCGTCTGTGGTGAAGTACAACAAACCATCTGCTTCCATTTTTATCAATGTAGGAAAACAAAATTGTTGTAGCGTTTCAATATCGGCTGCTCTAAAAATGGTGGCACCCCTGCAACTGATATCGAGTATATAATTCCGGAAGGCTACATCTTCATCAGTTAAAAAATAACCCCTGAAAACCGCCAGTTCGTTTGTATTAATAGCAGCTGTATAATTATGCAAAGTTTTTTCATTTTGTGCAAAAGCAATACCTGCATCACTAATACTGGAAACACCTAACCCAATAATCATAGATGTATGTTGTGTAGTGTAACCCATAAAATTGCGATGCAGATTTCCTTCTTTATGCGCCTTATATAAATTGTCTGTTGGCAAGGCAAAATGATCCATACCTATGTTGATATAGCCATTTTCTGTAAACAATTTTTTACCTAACTGGTAAAGCTGCATCTTCTCTTCGGTGGAGGGTAAATCCTTTTCATCAAAAAGGCGCTGCCCCCTGCTGTTCCAGGGTACATGCGCATAACTATAAAAAGCAATCCTGTCGGGTTTCATTGCAATGGCTTGCAAAATTGTTTTTTTCATTCTTTGCAGGTTCTGCAAAGGCAATCCATATATCAAATCAAAATTTACAGATTGGTAACCAATTTCTCTTGCAATATCTGTAGCAAGCTGCACATTTTCTACCGGTTGAATTCGATTAATTATCCGTTGTACTTCAGGATCATTGTCCTGCACCCCATAACTAACCCTTCTAAATCCGAGATCATACAAAGCCTGTAAATGCTCTCTCGTTGTATTGTTGGGGTGGCCTTCAAAACTAAACTCATGCCTTGGATGAATAACGGCGCTGCTAAAGATACCTTCCAATAAACGGGTAAGGTTTTCAGGTGAAAAAAAAGTTGGCGTACCCCCGCCCAAATGTAATTCCCGAATTATGGGTGCGGCTGTCATCAACGACCTGTAAATAGCCCATTCTTTCAAAATCGTCTCAATGTATTGCCCCTCAACACTATGGTTAGTGGTAATTTTTTTGTTGCAGCCACAGTAGGTACACAACGATTCGCAAAAAGGAAGATGCAGGTATAAACTTACCCCATCAACACTGTTTTTGCTGATAAACTGTTGTTGAAAAGCATGCTTCCACTGCTGCCTGTTAATGGTTTCGTCCCAGAAAGGAACAGTTGGATAGCTGGTGTATCTTGGTACAGCAACATTGTATTTATCAAGTAGATTATTGGTAATTACCATAAAAAAAATTAACAATGCAAAAGTATCCATCGCTTAACTAAACAAATTGATGAAAATCATTCCCGCAATTGATGTATATCATACAATGCACTGCAACCGGGCATTTGAGAAAATCAATATACAAGTAAAACAGTCCGTTATGCTCCATCATCGTTTGTACAGGTAGCGTAGGAATCGCTGGTTTCATAAAGCGTTAACTGGTTCAGTCTTATATTGTCGGGCATTTTTAACTGAAGTGCCTGTTGTATATAAACCAGTAAATTTTCTGCTGTTGGTTCTGCATCAAAAACAACAAGATTATCCTGGTTTTTGATAGCTTTATTCTCTGCAATAAATGCCTTTGACAAAACCAGCATATGATCAAATGGCTTAACAACAACTTCAGTTATCATCCGTTATAAATCGTTAAAATCAAGTAAAAAACCCGGCTCCTCTATATAACCTTCCACTTGTAGGCGAGCGGCTACTGTTACGTGTAATATGTAAGAATGCCCATGAATATTTTTACATTGACCAGCATACTCATGAATAGCATGGGCCATTTTAAAACGAACAATTTTTATTAATTGTAGTATGGTAAGAAAAATAATTAGCATAAACCAACAGCGGCAATTATTTCTGCAGGGAAAAATCACGAACTATTAATTAAAGACAAAGTTATCCTTATTTAATATATTTGCAGGATAAATAAATGGCAGGAAGAAAAAAAACCCGGAGCTGCTGCAAGATTTAATTGGAAAATTCGGGAAACTGCCCATTAGAAAGGTTCAAACTATTTTTGATAAAAATTAAAAGACAACGGTTTTTAGAACAGAAAGATTCACACATAATTTACCAACCACAATGAATAGACAAAGTACTCTTCTCTTACAAATTAAAATACATACCATCTGGCGCTTTCAATTCCTGTTGCTTTTGGTTACAGGTATCTTGTATAAAAAGTAAAAGAATTTTATAATTAAGGACAAACTTATCCTTTAATATTTTTATTGTACCTTTATAAATTAGAAAGGCAGTAACATTACTGCCATGTCAACTATTTTTTTAAAACAGTAATGGTAAATTACATTAACGCATGAACCAACATCCCCAACATAAATTTCACATCCCTGTTATGGGATTGGCTTATACAATTGACTCCCCGATTAAGGTGGCCCGCTTTGGAATTGCGTCTGTTATTTCTATAGTTGAAGATGGATTAATTGAAATGATGAGAAGCTATTATTATCCAACGATACAACAGGTCTATCATCCTATTACAAAAGATGAAGTAGACTACCGTGCCAAAAGAATTACCGATTACCTGAACCTGGTAAATAAAATAGTGAAGGATCAAATGGAGAAAATAAAAAAATCTGCCTTTGAGACTGGTTCGGAAATTGTGAAATATTTTGAGATGCTGCCGGATGACAGTAAGTTAAAACAGTTGTATCATCACATGATGGATACACCTAACAACCTGGAGAAACAAGAAGTGGCATCTTTTTTACGCACACAGCTAATACCGGGAAGTATTGATGTAAATATCATGACCAAAATAGATAGTGATAAAAGAAATGAGAATAAAGCTTTAATAGAAGATGGTTCAGAAGCCGTAACTGCATTGAGAGGCTACCTGCAAAGTGACCTTACCAATTCGTCGGTTATTTTTTCTGCAGGCATGAACCCTCGCTTGTACAACTACCTGGAAAAATGTACTGAGTTTGATGCGGATGAACAGGGCGTGTTTAAGAAGAAGATCGTAATTAAAGTGAGCGATTATCGCTCGGCAATTATACAAGGTAAATACCTTGCGAAAAAAGGTATCTGGGTAAGCGAATTCAGGATTGAATCCGGATTGAATTGTGGAGGACATGCTTTTGCAACAGATGGCTACCTGATGGGCCCGATAATGGAAGAATTTAAAACCAAAAAAGAAGAACTGATTACTACCATATTTGAGGTATATAATAATGCTATCAAAGCAAAAGGCCGCAATGGTTTCAATGCGCCACATCCTGTTAAAATAACAGCACAGGGAGGCATTGGTACTTACGAAGAAGATATATTTTTACACGAGCATTATGGCATTGACAATACCGGCTGGGGAACGCCTTTTTTAGTTGTACCCGAAGCTACTACTGTTGATGATAATACGTTAAATTTATTGTGTAAGGCAAAGCAGCAAGACCTTGTGCTAAGTAACAATTCTCCCTTGGGTGTAAGGTTTCATTATCTAAAAGGCAGCAGTGCTGATATTGAAAAACAAGAACGAATTAAAAAAGGAAAACCGGGTAGCCCCTGTACTGAAAAGCACCTGGCTTTTAATACAGAATTTACCGAAGCACCGATTTGTACAGCATCACACAAATACCAGCAATTAAAAATTGCTCATCTTAAAGCGCTACAACTTTCCCCGGAAGATTATCAAAAACAATTGAATGCCGTGTTGGACAAAGAATGTTTGTGCGTAGGATTAAGCAATGCTGCGTCTAAAGTTTACAATGTACCATTTGTAAAAAGACAAGAAGCTGTTACAATTTGTCCGGGACCCAATATTGTCCATTTCAATAAAGTGGTATCACTCCAAACAATGACTGACCATATTTATGGCCGCACTAATATTATTGATGACAAACACAGGCCCCATATGTTTATTGCAGAATTAAGCCTCTACATGCACTACCTGAAAGAACAACTGGCAATGGATGCCGATAAAGAACCCGATAATAAAAGGAAGAAATACTACCAGGAATATTTTAATAACATGTTGAGCGGCATTAAGTATTACCAGCAATTACAAGACGTTGCCACCACCAAGCATCACGAGTTTTTAGAAGCACTTGAAATAGCTGAAAATAAATTGAATGAAATCAGTTTTCAATTCATGAATAAGGAATTGGCCAATCAATCGCTATTGCTTGTTCACTAAAACCAGCCAATCAATACGTAACGATAGTATACACATCGCAAAATCTTAATAAAAAGATTGACCCTTTTAAAATGATTTTTTTTCAAGAATGGTTTTTAAATAAATATCCTGCGATGTTTATTTAAAAACCATTTTACATAATAAGGCAAACGAATGGCTGGCAATACAACCGCATTAGGCCCCTAATATAAATTACTGAATTGTAAATGCCCAAGGCTGTCTGCCTTAGCTAATGTCTCCACCAGCCAGCTACAATTTTACATGAACCTTAAAGATATACCTACAAAGAATCTGTATTCAAACAGGTATCTTTACAACCATTCAAAAAAAGGGCAAGTTTATTTTTAAAAAGATTAAAAAAGTTTATAAAAGTGTTCGGTAATATAGTTTAGAACTTTACATTTAATAATAAATTAGCCAAAAGCACATCATCGTATTTATTAAAACCTTCAAAACATTAAGACCTCATGCAGTACACCCCATCATCAAACAGGTATAATGAAATCCCTTATAAACGTTGCGGAAACAGTGGCCTGTTATTACCGGCTATTTCATTGGGACTTTGGCAAAATTTTGGATCAGTAGATAATTTTGAAAACGGCCGCAGGATTATCCGCAGGGCATTTGACAGGGGCATTACCCATTTTGACCTGGCAAATAATTATGGCCCGGTGCCGGGGTCGGCTGAAGAAAATTTTGGAACCATTCTTAAAAAAGATTTCACCGGTTTTCTGCGTGATGAATTGATCATTTCCAGTAAAGCGGGATATACCATGTGGGATGGCCCATACGGCGACTGGGGTTCCCGGAAATACCTTTTATCCAGCCTGGATCAGAGTTTAAAACGAATGCAATTAGACTATGTAGATATATTTTATTCTCATCGGCCTGACGCAAATACACCACTCGAAGAAACCATGATGGCTTTGCATACGGCTGTAAAAAGTGGTCGTGCATTGTATGCAGGCATATCCAATTACAGGGCGCCTGAAGCCAGAAAAGCCATCAGTATTTTAAAAGAATTGGGTACACCCTGCGTTATTCACCAACCAAAATATTCCATGTTTGAAAGATGGGTAGAAGATGGGCTGCTGGATGTTTTGGAAGAAATGGGTGTGGGTTGTATTCCGTTTTCACCATTGGCGCAGGGTATGCTTACAGATAAATATTTAAAAGGTATTCCAGAAAATTCAAGGGCATCAAAAACCGGAGGTTCACTAAGAGCAACAGACATTACGCCGCAAAGATTGGAACAAATAAAAGCATTGAATGAAATTGCCCAACAACGCAACCAATCACTTGCCCAAATGGCTATTACCTGGCTGATGAAAGATAAGCGGGTGACAACAGTATTAATTGGTGCCAGCTCCGTGCAGCAATTAGATAATAACCTGGATAGCCTGCATCAAATGGATTATACACAAGAGGAACTACAACTAATTGAAACTATTTTAGGAAAGTAAAATATTTACCTGCTGAAACGGGCCTTGATAAATAAACTTAACAATTATACAAGGGTTAGCATTGCTCTTTTATTTTGTCTTATGATATTCGTTAATAATTTACCTGGCCTAATAAACACCTTGATTTAACCTCTTATAATGAATTCTTTCAAATATCCTCTTGTTGTAATTTTTTCAGTTTGCAGTTCCCCTGTTTTTTCACAGCAATTTATTCCCTTCCGGGATAAACATATTTCTTATGAAGGAAGAATTGCTTTTACAACTACTGCTGCAGAACTAAACTGGCCGGGCACTTCTGTACGAATTAACTTTAAAGGCACCCGAATTTCAGGCCGGTTTAAAGACGCTGATACCGCCAATTATTACAACATTATTATTGATAATAAAGTCGTGTCAAAATTCCATTTCGATACCATTCAAAAAACATACCTGCTGGCATCCGGCTTATACAATGGAAAACATTCTCTTCAGGTGTTTAAAAGAACAGAATGGGATAAAGGAAAAACCTGGTTTTACGGATTTGAAGTGGCTGATAAACCAAAATTACTAAACCCAACTAAACCTCCAAAAAGAAAAATTGAATTTTTTGGAAACTCCATTACCTGTGGGTATGCAATTGAAGATACCGTTACTGATTCACCTGTTGGGTATTTTGAAAATTGCTATGATGCATACGCAGCAATTACAGCCAGGCATTTTAATGCGCAAATGCACGCCACAGCTAAAAGTG
>Ga0163154_10000669_pt1 | contig 52850 bp, 33 predicted proteins | sample OliLakLV19MP9P1_FD_148649 | JGI IMG/M metagenome (GOLD analysis project Ga0163154, IMG submission 148649) | Freshwater microbial mat bacterial communities from Lake Vanda, McMurdo Dry Valleys, Antarctica - Oligotrophic Lake LV.19.MP9.P1 | ecosystem: Environmental > Aquatic > Freshwater > Lake >...
AGCTCGCCCGCCCTCGCGCTGATGTGGGAAAACACTTTGCACCAAACGTTTGCCGATTATCATGTAGAAAGAGAGTGGTTTCAACTCACCGAATATCACGTAAAAGCTATACAAAATTTGGCTAAATCGTTGGATGGCTTGTTCTAAACTAATAAAAAAACACCAACTTTATGAGTTGGTGTTTTTTTTTTGGTTTTTATTCGGAAAAGTGTTTAGCCTCTGTTTTTTTCTAAAATCATAGCTGTAAAAACACCAAGTAGCACACGCATTTCTTCTTCAGGTGTTCGCGCAAATTTTTGGATTTCATCTAATAAAAATATACCTTCAGTGATAGAGCGTTTTTTGGTAAGGCGCATCACGATTTGTTGGTCACTGTTCAATACAACGTATTTAGGATTGAACATCAAGCCTGTAAAGATGTTTACTATAGGAATTTCTCCCATAATATTGTCCATGATTTTAGCAAAAGGGTTTTCCTCTTTGAGGATATAATCAATTTGCTTATCGGCTTGCATAATTTCATAAGTAGCTTTCCAAAACGACTTCATACCCCGCCTTTTTACACTCCCTATATTGATACCGTCAGGAGTTTTAAAGTCATATATACTTGACCAATCTATCCAACTTTGGGCTTTGATGGCAAATATTTCTTCGGTTTTGTTTATGTCATTGTATATTCTAATGTCTTCTTTGAATTTGAAGGCTTTTCGTTCTACAAAAAAAATTACACGTTCAGTGGCATCAGTAACTGTTATTTTTGAGCCAAGTGTAAGATAGGTAAACCTGAATTTGATAGGGTACTCCATTTGATTGTTTTTTTAGCGTAGGAGATTTTTGTATGATGTTACATTTGCGCTATGTAATCATAGAACATTTCGCGCCACACAGGCCAGTCGTGATTTGCATAAGGGCGAATGTCTAGCCAATGTGCAATGCCTTTATTGTGTAGGATATTGGACATGTACTCGTTGTCAGTTTTACAAAAGTCGTGTTCTGATGTACCCAGTACTATTTTCATGTGGTTGTAACGCCAGCCTTGTTCATTTTGCATGAAGTCTACAGGGTTGTTAAAATACACGTTGTCATCATAATAGCCGCCCAAAAAAGTTTTGATGTCAAATGCGCCACCCATGCTGAACATGTGTGCTACCAATTCGGGGTGTTTGAAGGCAAAATTAGCGGCTTGGAAGCCTCCGAAACTGCAACCGCCTACGCCTATTTTTTCTACGTGGGAAGTGCTTTGCAGGTAAGGTACAATTTCTTCGCTCAACATTCTGTCATAGCAAATATGGTTTAGTACACGCACTGCAGGGTGCAAATGCCTTGCATACCAAGTATCAGCATCGATGCTGTCAATGCAATAAAGTTTTACCTTTCCGCTATCTACAAAACCTTGAACGGTTTTTGTTAAACCGAAATCTCTGTTTTGGTAGTGTGTTCCTCGTGAAGTAGGAAAAAGGAGGATAGGATAGCCCCAATGCCCATATTCGAGCATTTCGATGTTGCGTCCAAGAGAGGGCGAATAGAATTTGTGATATTTTTCTTGCAAAGCTCAAAAAAGTTTAGTATATTTGAAATTATTTTTAATTTTTCTTAATTTTCTTGTATTTTGGCCTTTCAAAGTATTACTTTTGGAATGAAACGCACCCAAAATAAAGGCTAAAAATCGTAAAAACCAAATAAAAGTAACGAATTGTGGCTAAATTTTTACCGAAATCGTTTCTACTAACTGCATCAGCTCTTTTTAATCCTATTTATGTTTATTTTACATCCCTCTTTTACGCTATGTGGGCATCCGAATCCACCGTCACCTCTTGGAAAACAAAAAATGTAGTAATTACTTCAAAAGTGTTGCAACGTGATGTGAAACTTATGGTTATTGTACCCTATCATGGGAGCAAAGCCGTGAGCAATTTGCCTCTATTGCTATCGAATGATGGGCAAGACTTTACTAAAATGAAATTGCCGAATACTTTGGCAGACTTACATACGACTTGTAAAATCCCTGCTTTTTTGCTTGTGGGTATTTATTGCAACCATGACCGCATGCATGAGTATGGTACAGCCTCGCAAGCCGATTATGCGGGGCGGGGTAGCAAGGCAGGCTTGCATACGCGGTTCGTATTGGAAGAGCTATTGCCCTACCTTGCCTCCCAATATAGTTTGATAGGCGGTTCAGAAAACACCTATTTCATGGGTTTTTCTTTAGGTGGACTTTCAGCTATGGATATAGTTTGGCATCACCCTGCGCAATTCTCTAAAGTGGGTGCGTTTTCGCCTTCTTTTTGGTGGAGGCAAAAGCCGTATGAAGAAGGTTATGACGAAGACAATGACCGCATCATGCACAATTTGATACGCAACGGAACATACAAACAAGGCATGCAGTTTTGGTTTGAAGCTGGTACAGAAGATGAGAAAGAAGACCGCAATAACAATGGCGTTATTGATGCTATTGATGATGTGGCAGCTATGATGGAAGAATTAGAAAAGAAGCACTACAAACGCGAGGAAGACTTCGTATATTATGAGATACAAGGAGGCACGCATGATGTAAAAACATGGGAGCGCGCTATTCCTGTATTCTTGGAATGGGCATTTAAAAAATAGCCTGCAAACGTTTGCATAAGGGCAATGGTGTTAAAATACCTTGCCTGCTTTCTGTATGAGCATTATTCTCAAAAAAACGTTGTAACTTTGTATTTTACAATGGTTTATTATTTAAAATCTAAAAGCCACCATAAAAATCATGCTTAAAATTGCCCTACTCGACATGTACGAAGGACGCGCCAACGAAGGAATGCGTTGTATTCGTCAACTGTTGCAAGATTTTTTGAACAAAGAAGGTATCAAAGGTCATTATGACGAATTTGATGTACGTTCAAAGAATGAAATTCCTGATTTAAGTTATGACATCTACGTGTCGTCTGGCGGACCTGGCAGCCCACTGCCGTCTGATGCTTTGTGGGAGAAAAACTATTTTGAACTTATTAATGCGCTTTTTGTGCATAACAAGAAGTCTGAAAATAAAAAGCATCTTTTTTTGATTTGCCACTCTTTCCAAATGGTTTCACAGCATTTTGGTTTGGGCATTGTAAGCAAGCGCAAGTCCACCTCTTTTGGTGTAATGCCTATGCATCGCACAGATGAAGGGTTTGAGGAAAGTTGTTTCTCGGGCTTGCCTGATCCTTTTTATGCTGTCGATTCGCGTGATTATCAACTTATCCAACCTGCTTGGGACAAGATAGCGAAAATAGGCGCGAAAGTCCTTGCACATGAGAAAATACGCCCTGAAATACCGCTTGAGCGTGCCATTATGACTATCCGTTTTTCTGATGAGATATTTGGTACACAATTTCACCCTGAAGCAGATTCGGTAGGTATGTTGCACCATTATCAAACTGAAGAGAAGAAGAAATTAGTAATTGATAACTTTGGAGAAGAGAAGTATTATCAGATAATTGACCATCTCGACGACCCTGACAAAATTCCTTTGACAGAGTCTATTATTCTGCCTAAATTTTTAGAAAATGCTGCAGAAACTTTGCTTGGTGTGCAATTGGCTTAAATGAACTACTTGCGAAAGTATTCTTTAAAAACCCCCCTCCTAGCCCAGAGCTGTTAAGTTCTCGGTTAGACATCAGTTATCGGTTTAACTCCCCTGCGCCCTAAAAAGGGGGAGAAATAATCCACTGTCTATCAGCTTTTTAAAGGATTAATTACAAGTGGTTTATCTCTCCCATCCTTTTTAGGGGGTGGGAGTGAAATGAGGGTTAAACCAACTTAACAGTTCTGGAGGGCAGGGAGAGATGTCAAATATTTGGCAACTTGCCTGCCCAAAATGAAAAACATAATTAAAAAACTGCCTCTAACTGTTTTAGAGGCAGTTATTTTTTTGTTTGCCGATATTTTATATACATTCGTCTATACTAAAAAACACTTTGTCTAAATCTACATAGACTTTCTAACAAATAAGTGTTATCTTTGGAGCGATTTATGAATTCAAAAGGGTGTAATTCAAATCAGCATATAATTTTAAAAATAATGCGATACTTGCAAAAACTATTTTTACGCCTTTCTATACTGTTAGTGTGGGTGATATTTCTTGTGCCTACAGTTTTTGCTCAAAAAGACATTGACAGCCTGCAAAAAGCCTTAGAAAGCCATAAAACGGAAACGAAAGAACGTGTTCAGATACTGCTTGAGCTTGGTTGGAAAAATCGTAATAAAAACATAGAAAATGCCAAACGTTTCTCAAAAGAAGCATTAGACCTTTCGCGCAAACTCAATCTAAAACATGAACAAGTAAAAGCACTCAATTATTCAGGCGTAATCATGCGCAACATTGGTAATTACGAGAAGGCTTTTGATCACTTCTTTGATGCTTTGGCTTTTGGTGAGAAACACCAACTAAAAGAACAAATAGGCTACGCCAATAATAACTTGGGTGATATATATAAACTGCAAGAAGATTATGAGCAAGCTATCAGTTATATCCAAAAAGCCAATAAAGTTTTTGAAGAAATAAATGATTTGGGGGGCGTTGCTTATACTTATTTGCGTTTGGGCGAAATACATCAATTGCAAAAAAACTATCCTGTGGCTCTTGAGTATTTTGAAAAGTCATTGATTATTCGTAAAAAATTAGATACAGCAGATTTAGTCGTTGCCTCCATGTTGCGCGTAGGCGAAGTATATTATGCTATGGGCAAATTGGATACTGCTATGCAATATTACAATGATAACCTTATCATAAACCGCAAAATCAATAATAAGCGCGGTATGGGTTATGTCCTTTTTCAAATAGGCAGGGTACAATGGGAACGAAATGAAACAGACAATGCGCTCAAAAGCACACTCGAAAGTTATGAAAAAGCCTCTTTATTGAAAGAAAACCAACTTGTTCAAAATACAAGTGAGTTGTTAGCAAAAATATACGCAAAGAAAAATGATTTTCTCCAAGCCTATAGATATGAAACCATCCACGCCATAGCTAAAGAATCCGTTTTGAATGAGGAGTTGAAATCACGCATGGAGTCGCGCCAAGCCAAATATCAAATAGATAAACATAAAAGCGAAATCATTTTACTGAATAAGGACAAGGAAAGGCAACAAGTTGTTTTTTTATTTGTAATAGTAATTGCAGTTTTATTTTTATTTTTTACAATTATCATTGCGTATTTCTTGCAAATGAGTAGGAAGGCTAACAAAGATTTGAAAGTGTCTCGAAACGAATTAAGTTTGCAAACACATGAATTAACCAAATCTAATATAAACTTAGAACAAACGCTTGAAGAACTTAAAAGCACACAAGAGCAACTCGTCGAAGCAGGCAAGATGGCGGCTTTGGGGCAACTTGTAGCAGGAGTAGCCCACGAAATTAACAATCCACTTGGAGCAATCAAAGCTTCAGGATTTCATATTATCCAAATATTAGAAAAAAACTTAGCGAAAATGCCTGCGTTCTTTCAAAATATGCCTGACACAATTGAAAAAGAATTTAATAGCCTTATTGCTAATGCAGTCCAAAACGATTTTAATCTTTCTACTAAAGAAGAACGAAACTTAAAACGCACTTGGCGCAACCTGCTGAGTGAAAGCAAGATACATGATATAGATTTGTTTGCCGAAAATTTAGTGGAAATCGGATTAGCTCCTACCGAATATGAAAAATACCCCCATATTTTTAAGTCGGAGAATGCAGAAGAAAATATCAGCATGACACTTTGCTTGATAGAACTTCTGAAAAGCGGGAAACTCATCAATACGGCTGTAGAACGTGCTTCTAAAATCGTATTTGCACTCAAAAAATTCTCGCATACTGATTCGAGTGAAAAAGCCACACTTACTAACTTGCCTGAAAGCCTCAACACAGTCCTTATGCTGTACCATAATCAAATTAAACGGGGTATAGAATTGCATTGTGATTTTCAAGAAGTTCCAAATATTATGGGTTATCCTGATGAGCTAAATCAAGTTTGGACAAATCTTATTTACAATGCTATGCAAGCAATGAATTTTAAAGGCGTTTTGAGAATAAAAATTATACAAGTACAACAAAATGTTATGATAAGTATCGAAGACTCAGGAGTAGGTATTCCTGAAGAAATTCAAGAGAAAATTTTTCAAAATTTCTTTACTACTAAAGCGGCAGGTGAGGGAACAGGACTCGGATTAAGCATCACAAAGAAAATAATAGAAAAACATAATGGCAAAATAGAAGTTGAAAGTAAAGTAGGTGTGGGTACAATTTTTAAAATATTTTTACCCATTTCATAAATATTTATTTTAATAATAAATTTAAAAAAGATGCAAAAAAATATATTATTGCTTTGTTTATTTTTACCTTGCCTACTTTCTGCACAATCTAATAAAACGATTGTTTTACAGAAAGTAACAGATTTGTTGTTGGTAGGCAAGCAGACATATTTCTTAGAAGATAAAACAACAAAATTAACTATACAAGACGTTCAAAAAGATAATTATCAAACGAGTTTTTTAAAACACAAAAAAAATGTATTTGCACATCCAGCTACACGTTCTGTGTATTGGTTCAAAATAACCATACAAAATAAAAGTGAAGAAGATGCGTGGTTAGAAGTCGGAAGTATTCTTCTTTGGCATATTGATTTTTATGCTGTGGATACGGCAGGCAAGGTTTTACAAAAAGTAGAAACAGGCAGTTTGCGCCCATATAAAAACAAATTGCAAGATGTTATTATGTTTTGGTTGCCACTCAATAAAGCTAAAGATGCAACAAGCAAAACGTATTACCTGCGCATTTTTACAGAGCGTGCTATGGAAGTTCCTTTGCAAGTAGGAACTTTGCGCTCTCTGCACAAAGGAAAAGCATTGCATGATTTTATAGCTACAGGCTTTATAGGTGCGATGCTTATTATGCTTTTGTATAATTTATTTGTTTACTTTACAGTACGTGATAAATTGTACCTTATTTATGTAGCCTATTTAGCTTCTTTACTTTTTATATTGCCTTTCAATAATAATTATCCATTTTTTGATTTTATAGAAATAGGCTTTATTACTAAAAATTGGTGGCATAGCCACCTGCTTTTATGGCAAACAGCTGTGTTTTTTTTTATAGGCTATTTTAGTATTTCTTATTTGCGTTTGCGCAAGCGTGTTTATTGGATATATTGCTTAATCATTGTGCAATTGTTTATTTTAGCTGTGCTAATACCTTTATTGCGCGCCTTGGGTGTTTCGCATGTTTCATTGGCTTTTCCACAACAATATATGCTTTTAATAAATACACTTACCTTAATTTTTGCAAGCTATTATATGCTTTTTAAAGGATACAAAGAGGCGTATTATTATGCTTTGGGTTGGACATTTTTTATGATAAGTTTCATAGCATATATTTTGACTATCAACGGCATACTTATATTCCACCCTATTTTAAGAGATGCCATGTATTTTGGCACCGCTTTAGAAGTTTGGCTATTTTCATTGGCATTGGGAGATAGGTATAATATCATTCGAAAAGAAAAAGGCACTATACAAAACGCTTTATTGTTAAAATTACGAGAGAATGAGCAACTTGTATCAAAACAAAAAAAAAATTTAGAACAGAAAGTAAAAGAACGCACAGAATCTTTAGAAATTGTTTTGAAGAAAATCAAAACTACCAATCAAGAATTACAAGTCCGCGAAGAGGAAATGAGGCAAAACACGGAGGAATTGGTGGTAATCAATGAAAGTTTATTAAATACACTCGAAGAACTCAAAGAAACACAAGACCATCTTATTCAATCTGAAAAAATGGCTTCTATTGGGCAGTTGGTGGCAGGTATTGCACACGAGATTAACAATCCGCTGGGTGCTATTAAGGCTTCTAATTATCATATTACGCATATTTTAGGAAGTGTTTTGCAGAAAACCCCTGCATTATTTCAACAAATGACGGTTGAGATGCAAGAAGAATTTCAACTATTGCTGGTTCATGGTTCAAAATCAAATTTTAATCTATCTACACGAGAAGATAGACAGCTACGCCGCGAATGGCTTGATTTTTTATCCGATAAAACGATACATGATGTAGATACTTTTGCTGAAAATTTAGTGGAGGCAAATTTAAAAGTAGCTGATTATACAACTTACCAACATTTACTTTCACATGAAAATGCAGAAAATATTTTTAAGATAATCGCAAATTTTATTGCACTATTTAAAAGTAGTAAAATTATTCAAACGTCGGTAGAGCGGGCAGGCAAGATTGTATTTGCATTGAAAAAAATATCTCACTCAGACCAAAGTCAAGATATGAAAAAAACGGACATCAACGAAACTTTAGAAACGGTACTTATTCTTTACAGTAACCAAATAAAAAGAGGCATAGAACTTATATGTAATTTTGAAACCTTGCCTACCACGATGGGCTTTGCTGATGAACTGAGCCAAGTTTGGACAAATCTTCTTTACAATGCCATGCAAGCGATGGATTATAAAGGTGGTTTGGAAATTGCTACAGCTCAAATTGGAAATGATATTGTAGTAAGCGTGAAAGACACAGGCAAGGGCATTCCGCCTGAGAATTTAGAAAAAATATTCCAAACTTTTTATACTACCAAAGCGGCAGGTGAGGGAACAGGTTTGGGATTAAGCATCACAAAGAAAATAATAGAAAAACACAATGGGAGGATAGAAGTACAAAGCGAAGTAGGTGTAGGTACTACTTTTAAGATTTTCTTGCCTATAACGACAATAAATTAATTCAAATCTTAAAAATTAGCTGTGCTGTAAGCATCGCCTGTCGCTTTAACACCACACTTTTTAAGAACCAAAAAAACGCTTCTTTTGTGCATATACAACAGACTGAAAGTCTGTTCTACAGGTATATAAATCGTTTTTTTATAGTTTATAAATCTGAATGGATGCGTTATTTTTTAGCGCGTCCCTAATTCAAACAAGTCTTATTTTTAATTTATACAAAATCATAAAACACATGCTTAGTGCATCATTGCCAACAAATGAATTGCAACGCCTTGAAGCGTTGGCTCGCTATCAAATTTTAGATACAGAAGCCGAAAAAGATTTTGATGAACTCGTACAATTAGCCTCTCAAATATGCAATGTCCCTATTTCGTTCGTTTCTCTCATAGATGAAACGAGGCAATGGTTTAAAGCGCGTGTCGGACTTGCTGCGCCTGAAACGTCGCGTGAAATGGCTTTTTGCGCCCATGCTATTTTGCAAGAAGATATAATGGAAATACCCGATGCCACAAAAGATGAACGCTTTTTTGATAATCCGCTCGTGATAAATAGCCCTGACGTAGTTTTTTATGCAGGCATGCCATTAACCACGTCTGACGGCTTCAAATTGGGTACACTTTGTGTGATAGACAATAAGCCCAATAAACTTACTGATTTGCAGAAAAACGCTCTGCGAACCTTGGGCAAGCAAGTTATCATGCACCTCGAATTGAGGTATAGAATACTCGATTTTTCGCTTAAAAATACAGAAATAACACAGACTGTTGAAAAATTAGAAAATACTCTGAAAGAGCTAAAAGAAACACAAGAACATCTCGTACAATCAGAGAAAATGGCGAGCTTAGGGCAACTCATAGCAGGGATAGCCCACGAGATTAACAATCCTCTGGGTGCTATCAATTCATCAAATCAAAACATAAGGCATATATTGGTTTCAAATTTTGCCAAACTCCCTGCCGTGTTCCAAAATATGAATCCTGAAACGCTGGAAGAATTTCAAAAAATAATCATACATGGTTCGAATGCAAATTTCAACTATACTTCAAAAGAAGATAGGAAAATGCGCTACGAATGGCAAAACTTCTTGAGTGATAAACAAATACAAGACACTCAAAGTTTTACAGAATGCTTGATGAATATGGGTTTGCAAACAACAGACTACCCCGATTATATCAATTTATTGACAAGTCAAGCTATTGAAACAGATATCCAAGCTATTAGTCAATTTATTGCACTTTTTAAAAGTACTAAAATCATCAAAACCTCCGTTGAGCAGGCAGGCAAGATAGCTTTCGCGCTGAAAAAAATATCGCATACAGATAACAGCGAAGTCATGAAGGAAACCAATGTGCGCGAAACGATTGAAACCGTTTTGACACTTTACAACAACAAAATGAAACAAGGTGTGGAACTTAAATGCGCCTTCGCTCCCATTCCTACTATTATGGGTTTTGCTGATGAACTGAGCCAAGTTTGGACTAACCTAATCCACAACGCCTTACAAGCTATGGATTACAAAGGCATGCTCTCCATTTTTACTGCCAAAATAGGCACTGAAATTGTAGTTAGTATGAAAGACACAGGCAAGGGCATTCCACCTGAGAATTTAGAAAAAATATTCCAAACTTTCTTTACTACTAAAATAGCAGGCGAGGGAACAGGTTTGGGCTTAAGTATCACAAAGAAAATAATAGAAAAACATAATGGGAGGATAGAAGTACAAAGCGAAGTAGGTGTAGGCACTACATTCAAGGTTTTCTTGCCTATTGTTTAACTTTTAATGATCGATTAAAAGCTACACATTCGGGTGCATTTCAAAACCGCTCCAATTTTGGAGAGGGTTATACAGAACTATTTTGAAATGCACCCAAATATTCATAGTTTTTTTAAAAGAAATACATCTTTTACAATTATATGCGTTTATTTTGCATACTATTATAAAATATTATATCCATGAAATCTCAAAATACACAACAACTCATTCAAGATATGCAAAAGGCTATCGATGATTTGAAAAATATTTGCACGAACGGAAGCAAAATTATAGCACAACACCAAAAAAGCAAACAAACACAAACAGAAAAAAAAGAATAAAATTGTTCACTTAAAATTGGTATGTTATTATGACAAGTAGGAAAAACACTATTCTTTGTGTTGATGACGAGAAAATAGTACTTGACAGCCTCAAAACACAACTAAAAAGCATCTTTGGTGATTCATATAACTATGAAATAGCCCAAAATGGCAAGGAAGTACTCGGAGTAGTTGATGAACTACAAGCCGATGAGCTTGATGTGATTGTAGTCATTTCTGACTATGTAATGCCAAACACCCCAATATACGAAAAATCATGCTCACAGGGCAAGCAGACGACTCGGCTGTAAAACGTGCGCGTGATAGTGCTAACTTATTGTTTTGCCTGTGCAAACCGTGGTCAGAAACAGAATTAGCCAAAATAGTAAAACTCGGGTTAGGCAATTAAGTCTAACAAAACTCAGATTTCACTTAAAACAATACACACAACAACATGCCTAAACCCGTTATACTTTGTATAGATGACGAAAGCATTATCCTTAATAGCTTAAAAGCAGAACTCCGTATAACCCTTGATGCCGCTTATTTGATAGAAGTGGCAGAAAGTGGTACAGAGGCTATAGATATATTAGATGATTTGCTCGAACAAGGTTACGAAGTGCCCTTAGTAATATCAGACTATATAATGCCCGAAATGAAAGGCGATGACGTACTTATTGCTATCCATAAAAAATCGCCTAATACACGCAAAATTATGCTCACGGGTCAAAGTAGCCTCGAAGGTATTGCAAATGCCATTAACCACGCTTCTCTTTATAGATTTATAGCCAAACCATGGAGTCCAAGCGATTTGTCTATCACAGTAAAACAAGCCATCAAAAGCTATTACCAAGACACAGAACTTGAAAGCAAAAATAAAGAACTTGCTGCACTCAATAGCTCTCTCGAACTGAAAGTACAAGAAAGAACAAAACAAATAGAAGATATGCTTGAGGAGGTACACAAACAAAAAGAGATAATAGAACAACGAAACGAAGACGTAACGGCAAGTATTCAGTATGCACGTAGAATACAAAAAGCAGTACTGCCACAAGAAGAACAAATTAAAGATTTATTGCCCGAACATTTTATATGCTACAAGCCTCGCGACATAGTTTCAGGTGATTTTTATTGGGTAGAAAAAGTACCCGAAAAATTTATTTATGAAACAGATAAAGAGAGACGTGTACAAGTAATAACAGGTTTTCAAAATGAAAAAATTATAATAGCAACTGTAGATTGCACAGGACATGGCATACCGGGCGCGTTCATGAGTTTGGTAGGCAATGACCAACTCAATACCATTATACTCCGTGACGATATAGTAGAAGTTGATAAAATACTTGCTGAACTTCATAAAAATATACGACAGGTATTGCGCCAACAAGAAACATTGAATAATGATGGCATGGACATGTCTATTTGTGCCATAGACATGGAAAACAAATATATTGAATATGCAGGAGCGCGAAACCCGATGCTTTACGTCCAAAATGGAGAAATTCATACAGCTATTGCTAATAAATTTTCTATCGGCGGATATGGCGGACACGAACTAACACATGTCATAAAACATAAAATAGCCATTGATATACCCACTTATTGTTACATGTTTTCCGATGGTTTCCAAGATCAATTCAGCAGTCATACTGGCAAAAAATTTGGTGTCAAACAATTAAGAGAACTCTTGTTGTCTATCCATCATCTGCCTTTTTCCACACAAAAAAAAGTACTAAATAATACGCTCAATGAATGGCAAGGCACAGAAAAACAAATAGACGATATATTGGTTATAGGTTTTAAATGTTATGCACCAAGTGTTTAATAAAATGAAACAGTTAATAAAAAAAATGTTAATTGAACTCGGTTTATATCCACAACCCAAAACACCTTATATAAAGGTAGTAGTAGATAAATACCACGACAGCCCCATACATACTGCTATTGAGGGCAACGAATATATCAAACAAAATATAATTGCACAAAAACCGCTCATGGTAAGCAGGTTTGGAAGTACAGAGCTTGCTACCATCATCAATTACCTAAATATACAAGAAGGAAAAGTAAAAAAATGGGATAAAAATATATTATATACACTTTATAATAATGCTGGTTTTTTCCCAATCAAAACAACACTTTATAATCAATTCGCAAATTTGTTTATTGAGTGTATCAAAGATATAGATGTTTTGGCTGTTTGGTTCAATGAAGGCGAGGATTTAATAGCAGAAAAATATTGCCCCAACGCATATTTAACGAGCCTCAGAGCCTTAGAACCTTACTACCATGAAAATCCTTGGAGTGAAGCATTGGCAGGCAAGGTCGTTTTAGTGATACATCCTTTCGCAGACGCTATCACCAAACAATACGAACAAAATAGGGCAAAGCTATTTGCTGATAGCAAAATCTTGCCTACGTTTATACTCAAAACCATCAAAGCCGTCCAATCTATAGCAGACAACAAACAACAAACGCCTTTCAAAGATTGGTTTGAAGCACATAGCCACATGTGTAACCAAATCAATGCTACTGATTTTGATGTAGCTATCATAGGTGCAGGCGCGTATGGTTTGCCTTTGGCCTCTCATGTCAAATCATTGGGCAAACAAGCTATCCACATGTGCGGGGCTACCCAAATACTCTTCGGCGTTTTTGGAAGCCGTTGGGAAACCAACCCGATCATAAACGGCTTTCAAAATGCACATTGGATACGTCCTTCAGCAGATGAAACTCCAAAAGGAGCAGGCAAGGTAGAAAATGCCTGTTATTGGTAATTTAGCGGCAACTTCGGACGAAGTTAAAATCTCCAATCTAAAATAGATTTAACTAAATCTTCTTCAAACAAGAGCAGTTCTTGGAAAGCGATTCTTGGTATTTTGTATAATACGACTTCAGTTTCTGCCTCAATAGTTAGTTTAACATTTTCTGAAAAAAACAAAGGCAAAGCACTCAAGAACTCACCTTCCATGAACGATTTAGGTACTTGATTTTCGCAAGTCAGCTTAATGACACCTGAGTATATTACAAAATAGTCAGTATCCAACCAATCGGCATACGCATTTAAGATTGTATTTATTGGGACTTGCATGGGTTCTATCAGGGAGGCAAGGCGGGTTAATAAAACGCCACTCACTTTTTCAAATTCGGGTATTGTCCGCAAAAACTTGGCGATTTCAAAACGCAATATGGGTGCTTTCCCCATCGAATTTACTTCATGCACTACTTTTTTAACAACCACATTTACTTCCTGATATTTCTTTTTTTGGCGCAATACGGCATGCTCGTTTCCAAAATCAATACCTTTTGTTCTTCTGAGTGCGTCAGCAGCAAGTTCGCTTAATACAGCATCAGGATTGACTAAATTAGCAACAAAAATCTCATAGTCTTTTGTGTCAAAAGTGCCGCGTGCTATAGCCAGTTGTGCTAATTCCTCTAAAGCGCAAGCCCTTGTCCAGCTATTGATTTGTCTAAATCCACGTTGTAATAAAGCATGCAATGTTTGTTGCAGTGGCAATCGTTCAGCAGGAAAAATGAGCTTTACGGCATTCAATTGTTCAATTAGGCTGTTAGGTGTAAGCAATGGAATAAGCAACGGTTTACTGGTTTCATCAATCAAAATATCCAATAATTCTGTTGCAAAATCTTCTTTATCAGCATCGCCACTTTGTAGGTTATTGCGTACCGCACTCACTGTAGAAGGGTCATAGATGAACGTAAGCAAATCGAATATTTGGTTACGATTATCCTTCATTTCCTGTTGCATAGCTTTGATAATCAACTCACTTGCTTTGTGTTCTTTAAAACTAAGTGTAGCCGACATATTCCAAACTAAGTTTTGGCATGTGCCTTCTATTTCGGCATTGATATTGCGCCTATAGGTAGGAGGGAATCGTATGCCCAATTTACTGAGCATTTTGAGTGCAATGATACGCAAATTTAAATTGCTGTGTGTTACTTTTTGCAATAACAATTCTATAGAACGTTCTGAGCCTATATAGCTATAAATATAGATGATATTGCGTTGAATAACTTCTTTCTGCCCTGCGAAGTGAAAGACTTGCTCAAGCGTTTCGAGAGAGGAGTCGCCCGTACTTACAAAAGCGGCGAAAGCGATATTGGTATATTCGGGTTGCCCCAATTTCTCCACCAAAACTTGGTAAGTGTCAGGTGTTTTGGCACCTGAAGTTGCTAAAACAGCATAATAACGCACTGTAGCGTCTACGTCTTGCAAGAGCTGTGTGAGCAAACGGATTTTCATACTTTCTTCTGCATATCCTGCCAGCATCGCGCCTGCGATTCGCTCACGAGTGAGTTTTGAAAGTGTGAGTTGTTCAATATATTTCAAACGCAATAAGCGATATTCTGAACCACGCAAAGAATCAAATGTTTTTTTAACCAAATCTGCATGAATCAAAATAGGAAAGTACTTAGAATGAATCAAAATATACAACAATATGATTACTTCTAAAGAACAGTTTTTTTCGGCTTCCTTGAGTGCAAGGATTTGGTGTTTTTCTTTAATCTCAATGTTTTCTTGTTGAATGTTTTTATAAAATAGCTCGCCTGCCTTTACTATTTTTTCGTCTATTTTGACAGCTATTTTTTCAGCAATAGCGACAAGGTCTTCGTTTGCATTAGGAGTGTGATTCACTCTTTCTACTTCAGCAAAAACACGTTCATCAACAAAATATATAACATTTACCAATTTTTCGTCGGCAATACGGTTTTCTTTTTTTCTATCGCCAGCAAGTTTACGTGTATGTTTATAAATTTGCGCAATAATTTCATTTAAGTCATCAGGAGAACGTGTATTTTGGAGTTCTTGGCGCAGGAAAGTTAAAATTTGATCAACTTCTTTCAGAAACATGTCACGAAGCTGTTGTAATTTTTCGTCAGGTGAGTCTATCAATTTTACGATGGCTTTTCTATAATCCAATGGATTTAAGATACGCAAAACATTCAGGTAAATAGGCAATTCTTCAGCAGGAACGCTGTGTAGTTTAGCGATAATACTACTGCTGAAGGGCTGGAAATTTAACTTTCCTGCAGAGGTTTTATCTGTATTTTGCAATTTCGAAAGCATATTTTGCAAAAGTTCTTTGTAAGCAGTTTGGAGTCTAAATATAGAATATCCCCAAATTATTAAACCTAATAACGCCACCACTACTTGCCCCCAAAAAGCATAATAATCATACGCCAACAAAATACCCATTAAAATACCAAACAAAACAAGGGGCGTTCCTGCAATAAATCCATCAAGTTTTATTTGTGTGTCTGCACGCAAATCGTCATCTATAGGCAACAAGTACATTCTATAGGCAGGCAATTGAAAAGCCTCATTGAATACTTCTCTAATCTGCTCACATAATACCAACAATGTAAAAATGAAAGCGTTGGTAGGCAAAAAAGAATTTGGATAGCGTCCTCCTAATACAGTGAGTATAGATAGAAAGAAAAATAACAAGGCAGGCATCGCTAATAGTACAGTTCTTACGCCATATTGTTTGCTCAAGGCTGAATATAAACCCACTTTGATTAAGAAACTTGCCAAAGCACTTACTGCCCAAAAACTCCCTAAGAAGGCTACAAGTTTTGGTAATTCAGCCAATTTATGTGGTTGGTATTTGCCATCTACCACCAACCAAAATAAATAATCTAATTGAACTGCCAACAATGCACCCAAAAAAACAAACCAAGCAAGACGATTAGGGTATAGTTGTTTGAGCAATAAACTTAGTTTATTGTCTACTTTAATAGCTTGTGCATTGATAGTCAGTTTTTGCAAATCTGGCAATATATAAGGATAGTAACTATACAATCCAGCGGTAATAATTGCACCAGCAGTAGCCAATAAATAACTAATTTTTACAACTGTTGGATAAGAGAGTACAAAGGCTATCAATCCCCAAATGATGATTTGCGCAAAAGAAATACCCATATTCAATACAAGACGATACATTTTTAAGTCTTGCGCATTGAGTATTTTTTCTGACATACTCCAAAAGATAGTTTGATACAAGGCAAATATAGGAAAGTTTACCAAAAATGCCCAATATGACCATTCGGAAGGCAAGCCTTTTGCATGTATGAAATTTTGCAGCGATAGCCATCCAAACCAGACCACAATACCCCATGTGAATATTTGGGCTACATGCGCCAAAGGGCGATACGTATGCAAATAATTATAAATTGCGAATACAAGCCATGTCAATAAACCGGCTTCAAGAAAAATCCTACCCAATTCAGAAGGACCATACCAATACAAAAACTGCACAGCGGACATAAGCGTATAGCTTGCCAAGGCAGTCCCAATACCTACTCCTATAAGCCAAAGGCGTAATAGGTGATTGGGAAAATTGAAAAACGATTTTAATCTGTGTGTGAACTGCATGCAAACTTATATTATAGCGTTGTGTATTTTACTCCTCTGTACTATCATCCATGAAAGTATCAAACCAAAGATTGGTAATGTTGTACTTTACATAAAACTCGCCATCATAACTACATCTTGTACGCATTTCGAGGTTGTAGTCATAAGTTGTGCCTGTCCAGCGAAGTTCTATTTTATTGCAACGTGTGCCATAATAAGCCTGTTTTACATCAATCTTTGCCCTTGAGCGTCCAAAAGTACTAAGCACATACGCCTGAATAAGCGCGTACTTGCCTGTGCGTTTCTTGCCTACCCCTGCTATGATATCAAAAGCATAACTACCGTTTAAGTTTTCAATAATGGGATGCCACTTGCCATCTGCCAGCACTTTGCCTTGCTTGTAAGTACCTACCTTGCCTTCCAAGCCTATAATGCCTTTTACATCAAGGGTGTGTTTAGGCTCTGTATTGTTGATGCCTACATCTCCTTTTTGAGTCAGTGTAAAGACACTATGCCCAATATTGTTGTTGAAAGATAAGTTTGCATTGCCCTTATCAATTTCCAATGCCCAGGCAGGATTCTTATCTTCGATACTTTTAAAAAAACTAATTAGTTTTTTTGAACCACCTATGGGAGAGAGCGTAAGCCCATCATCTATGGTTTTTGACATGCCATCATCAATTTTATTGAGCATGGACTCTATCAGGTCAAGGAAATTGTTCTCGGAAGGGATTTGCCCCTTTCTAAAAAAATTTATCAGGGTATTTCTATTTTGTAGTGACATAGTGTGTTATTCGATAATAAAATCAATTCCTATTTGTAAATTATGAATACCTGCTTTGGTAGGCATTATTTCGTTTTTATCATTGAGTGTCAATAATTGATGCTCTGCCGAAGGCACTAAAATAGACCACGGCTTGGTAGCTTGCAGGTAAGATTTTGTAGAGTCCCCTCCTGCAGTATCCAACAATATATAATTGCCTCTAAAATCCTGCGCTATTTGTATCATGGAGAAGCGCGTGATAAAGTCCACGTAAGGAAGGGTGCGCATGTAGCTCAAAATATCGCCTGCATTGATTCGCCCACCCAATTCACCCGATTTTCGTTTACCCGTAACACTTGACGCTAAGTATTGGTTAATGTCTTCGTTCAATTTTTGGACATAGTAACCAAAACTATAACCCAATACGAGTTTTACATCTCCAATAATTTTCATACGCTCATAAGCAGGATTGCGTACTTCAAGGTGTGTGAAAGGAGAGGCAAACTGTTGTAAATATTGTTTTATTTCATACAACAATTCACTGCTTACTTGTGGCTCCTGATTGTCTGTTTCTGTTATAGGCGAAACAACAAGCAAAACCGCACTTGGCGTATAAAGGCTCTTGCTTGTCATGTTGGGCAGGCAAGTGGCTTGATATACTTGTGGAAAACGCTCAAGTACCAAACGCTCAAAGTCAAACGGGTTGATTGCCCGTTGTTTGTGTCGCAGTCTTTCACTGATGCGTGTTACAAATTGTTTAGAAAGTTCAGGTGTACGCCCACCAAAAGAATCGAGTGGCTGTATAATTTCACGAATACCCAATAAATTTGTTTCTGAACCGCGAAGCGAAAAAGCCGGCAGTTGTGTTTCCAAATATTGAGCTTGTTCGTCATCTATAACCCAAGTACTGGAAACCGTTTGTGTACAAACATTTTTCAGCCTGCCCACCGCGCTCATATTCGCAATGACAGAAGCCCGCAGCCAAGACAATTCACTGTCTAAAATCGTATTCCCATTTTTAAAATCAAATGGGAGTTCTAAAGTGATAATACCTGTTTTGATAAAATTATCTGTGCCATCATGCAGTATTTTATTGGGCGCAAGCACTTTCCAATCGTCATTTACCAGATAACTCCACTCAATTTGTGGGTGAGCTTCATCAGATGAACTTCCTATGCCTTCCGTAAGTTCAAACAAAATAGAAAGTAGTTGTGGCGCACTTACCTGCTCCAAACCTATCAATAAACAACCTTGCCCATAAAATTCAGGCAAGAGATGCGTTGTGTGTTGGCGCGGATTGGGATAGACTTGTTGCTCGCCGAAAGGGTGTATATGAAAGAACTGACCACGCTCATTGATTTTATCAGGTTTGATACTCCTATCATTCAACAATATAGTAGAAGTAGAAGTATAATTCAAAGAAATACTTTGAAGCTGAGGCGAGTGTGGTGCTTTGGGTTGAGCCAAAGGCGCAGGGCGTTTAAAGCCATTCCGTGCTATCCGTGCAAAACTGACACGCGAATTCTCCATTGTAATTTTAGAAACTACAGTAGGATATAAATCATGCCCAAAGCCAAAATGTGGCCCCGCAAATTCTAATTTCATAAAACCCCTGTCGCTCATATTGCTATAAACATTCTGCTTCGTGAGGTCTTCATAATTATGGGACAGTCGCAGATTGGAGATGTTTATGTTTTCAATTTTGGTAACAGGATACAAGGCAGATTCGCCTTGCGGAATATTATTTGTAGGATTATTTTTGGTGCGAAAAAGCTTCACCTTCTGGCGCGTTTCTATATTTTCGGGTATCCATCTGCCATCGCTCATGACAGATAAATTAGCCTCGAAAGAAGTATTGTCTAAAGGCAGTTCATAACCTGCATAATGTCCAAAAAAGCCACTTTGGTTATCAGGCAAGTTAAACCATTCAAGGTCTAAACTCAATTCATCTAATGATTTTTGGAAAACCTCGTTTTTCCCAATAACTAAATACGCGCCTATGTGCGGTGCTGGGCCAAAAGGCAAAAACGGACTCGTGGGGCTAAGTTCACCAAATTGGCTATGCAATTTTAAATCTCGTATTCCCGAAACGACTGTTTCAATGCTTACCTGCTCTACCGTCATTTTTTCTAACAAGGTGTAAGGGTACAAATACGAATCGCTGTTGAGAATTATTTTCAGGATAGGCAAGTTTGTTTGATACATGCCTCCGTGTATTTCAGCGTCATGGGCAGTTATCGCAGGTTGATTGGCTTCTACAGTGAACGATATGCGTAATTTCGCCTCGCCTTCATTGCAAACCGCCACGTATTTATTGACAGGTAGCCAACCCTCTTCCGTTGTTATTTCTAACTTAAATGCTTCTAAAAATGCCTTGATAAAAATCTCTTTTGTAGTTTCTCCAAATGTGATACTTAAGTTTGTTATGAGTTCTACTAAATATTCAAAAGTATTTGTATTGAAGAACAGGGTAACATTCACATCACGCACCCCTTCACTTAAAAACAAACCGTGCGATGCGACAGCAAAACCTAAATCGGACTCAGAAGGCACATAATTTTGATTGATATTTATACTTGTTTTATCACCAAAGGGTGGAAAATTATAGGGAACAGCTTTTTCAGGACTCGGTGTAGCGCCTTCGATGGGTATATTTGCCGAAATCATATTGCTCATTAATTTTAATGGCAACCCAAGCACATTGAGTGTTTGAAAATCCGCATAGACTGTATGCAGTTTTTTAACTTCGATTCGGTTTAATTGTACATTATCGTTTGTTGTATAAATAACATCATCACCGTTTTCATACTCGCCTGCTACAAAACGCTCGTCTGCTCTTATACCAACAAAATTAGCGTTTTCATTCAAGTTAAACTTAATGTATAATTGATTAGGTTTAAGCAATTTGTGTGTTTGCTTTAAAACCTCATAATAATAAAAATCTAAGTAACGTTGTGAAACATCATTGAGATGGTTTTGTTGTGTTTCATATAATTGCAAAAAGGCTACTAAAAGAGATATTTCAGGGTAATGTGTGTCAGCTTTAAGCGACTCGTTAAAATAATGCCCTGCTTGATTTTTAAGGTAGATCAAGGTTTCATAAAATACTTGGAAAATATCTTCCAAATACCCCACATAAAACTGATAGACATCAACTGACTCGCTGTCGCTTTTGTTCAGTGCTTTTTTTGATTCGCCAAATGCCCAGAAAGGGCTAAAATTTTGAAAACTTAAGGGCGCAGTAAGTTTCAAATCAGCAGACTGCTGAATATCTATGTATAGGTTTTGAAAATCCAAAAACGCTTGCCCCAGACGATTGTCTATCGCATTAAAAATTTCATTGCGCAAGGGCGAAGGCGAGCCTGAAAAGCTTTCCACTTCGCGCAAACGTTTTGACCACTTTTCAAATAATTGTGCGACTTCAAAAACTTCTACAAACGCTTTTTCCAAATATAATATTTTCTTTTCTGGGCGTTTAAAACGTTTAATATTGCTAATAATTTGCTGAAAATTTTGCTCTATTTCGGGCGGGTCTGTTTGATGAATAGCTGCTAAAATAACCAACTCGTCATTAAAAAAACTTGACCAATCGCCTTCTATTTCATCGTCCGTATTATAAAAACGAATGAGCTTAGAAATTTTGGCTACAAATAGCAACAAATCTTCTAGATTGCGCTCATCAACTTTGACAGTGCTTGGGTCTAAATTAGCTAAAAAACGGCTCTCTTGCCTACTTCCTTTACGAGGGTTTGTTTGTGTGTTTTTCATATCGTATTAAATAGTTTGTTATTCCAATAATTTTGCAAGTTCAGTACCCTCTGTCAAATAGTACGGGAATACCATATTGGTTCTTGAATTTGTTTTGCGAATAGTATAATCTAAAGTGATATAAATAATGCCATTTAGTGTATCAGGCTCTATCGTAACTTCTTCTAAATTGATGCGTGGCTCATAATTTAAAATAGACATTTCAACCATGTGACGCGCTTCAGTAAGCGTATTGCTGTCAATATTCTCAAAGGCTAAAATATTCAAATTGCACCCAAAGTCAGGCATCATTACGCGCTCACCCAAACGAGTGGAAAGTAAAATTTGCAATGACTCATGAATATCCGATTCGTCAGATACCATTTCTACACTGCTGGTCTTTTTATCAAAAGTGGGCGGAAATTTCCAGCCGACACCTAAAAATGTTTTGGGAGGTTTCATATTTTATTTACCAAATAAAAGGTAGTAATCGTTTGCTATTTTTTTTATAATTTTTATAGGCTTCTCCAAATTGTTTTTCCATCAAAAGTTCTTCATCATGTAATCTTGTAAAAATAAAACAACCAACACCCATCGCTATTACTGCAAAAACAAGCATATTTGCTGTTAAAAATAAACTACTTACTGCTCCAATCAATAAAGAAGCATACATAGGGTGTCGAATATACCGAAATACGCCTGTAGTAATCAGTTCATGACTTTCTCTAATCTCTAAAAAAGGCGACCAATTGTTGCCTAATGTCCTATGAATTTGATAAAAATACCATACACTTATTCCTCCCAATACAACCCCTAAACAACGTGTATAAAATGTAAAATAAATAAAAGCAAAATCAAAAAAGGCACTAAAACACCAAACCAATAATGGTACAAAATACGTAATTCCCAACATAACCCCCATCAATTTCTCTCTTTTTTCTTGTAAAGAGAATATTATTTTTCTATGAAATTGCTTGTATTGAAAAGTATAATATAGTCGAATAATATTTTGTATCAATAACAATGCAAGGGTGTAATATTTAAAATAGTTTTCCAATGCGACTACCCACCAATAATTACAGTCATACAACCCAATACGATACTCCCTCCATGCGCACAAGTATCACCCATACGCGCTGCAGGTTTCCCGCCTATAAGCACAGTTGCCGAACCTTTTGCGATGGTGTCAGGAGGTCCAACACAAGTAGCCATATCGCCTAAGCAAGCCGCGGGCATTGAACCTATCAAAACTGTTGGACAACCCTTCACAATAGCCCCGCCTACATGTGGTATAGGAGGCACACCGGGCGTAACCATAGGGCAAACATGCATATCACCAATTCTTGCAGCTGGAGGCATAATATTTTTTGTTAATATAGTTGATAAATATTTAATTCGTTTTAGTTTGTTTATATGGGCAGGCAAGTTCGCTTAAAATTTGTAACCTTGCCTACATACAACAGACGGGCAGGCAAGCTAATACAGCAATTAGTTTATCATTACTATACCGCCTTTTATAGTTGTAGTTCCACCACCTTTCAGTGTTGCGGTAGCCGAGCCTTCTATATTTGCCATCGCGCCTTTAGCTTCAAACTTAGCATCAGCTTTGATAGCAACTTCCATGCCTTCTATACCCACACCCGATGTACCTTTCATGGCTATTTTTGCAGTCGCAGTTAGGTTGATATTTTTCCCTTTAATGGTTACATCTTTATCACTTTGCATCAAAATACCCGAACTATCCATTACTATTTTATTCTTATTTTTATCTATTATTTCAATCAATCCTTTTTCATCATTGAGTGTAATCATGTTTTTGGCAGGCGTTTCGATGATGATGATTTTCTTTTCGTCATTAAATGTTATTTTTAGTTTCTTTTTTGTAACAATCGCTTTTATCGGATTTTTGTCAGCAGGTTTGAGTGGTGGTTTTAAAGAAGTTTTACTATGTACTGAGCCAAGAATGATAGGCGAGGTCGGGTCATTATTCAAAAAGCCTACAATTACTTCGTCGTTCACTTCCGGCATAAAAAAGATACCAGCTTCGGCAGAAGCATACGGGCTTGTAAAACGCGCCAATACCATATTGTTATCTTGTTTGAGAATGGGTAATTTTAACAAAACCCTAAAATTACCGTCGGCATCTTCATGTATTTTGCTTACGATGCCTATTGTCAGCCCTTCCAAAGGTGGGATAATACCAGAAGCTTCAGCCGATTTTACATTGAGTGCTGTTTCTTGATACCATTCATTGGACAAACCCATACGCACTTCTGTAATCCATGAGCCGTCTTCGATGGTATGCGAGATACCACCTATGTATGCTTTTCCATTAAATTTTTTACTGACACCACTTATTTTTATCATTCCCCCGAGCTTAACATCAGAGTTCCCCAAAAATTTAACCGTACCTTGCACCAAGGCAAGTGTTGACTTTAAAAGTTTTGAGCTTGCCCATTTATCCAAAAAACTTGATGGCAAATTGCTACTTATGGGTAGCATAGTCGGGTCGGCATTTGTAACATCAGCGAGCGTGCTTGTACTCCAACCGCCTGCAAGCGTGGCAGAAGTTGAAGAACCTTTGGCCTCTACTAATTTTTGGTCAGCAGGATTCCAAGCGTAACTTGTAGCGGCTTTATGTTGTGTCCGTGCATCTATTTCGCCATTAAACTCCAACATGTTTTTACCTAATTCTATTTCTACAAGCTCTTTAGCTGAAAAAACAGGGGCTTTTATTTCTAATTTTCCATCTTCAGGAATGACTACGAGGCCATTAATATCTGCCCGCATTAAAATGAAATCCCAATTTGTGGTATTGTATTGTATCACAATGCCGTGTTTCGTAGTTGTAGCAGCTACACTTTTAGTTTTAACTGCTGATAATTTGCTCCACGCTGCCGATATAATTTCGCTGTCTTTTTTATCTTTATAAACGGCTGTTTTACGAACTGTGGCAAGCTTTATAGCTGCATGCCTACATTCTACAGTGAGGTAAAATACACCTTTGCCACTTATTTTTAAGGATTGCTTTACTACAATGCCTTCAAAAATAGCTACGACTTTCGAAGCACTGTGTCCGGCTTTTATGGTTATTTTAGCACCGGGTTTGAAGGTAGCGGACTCACTTACCGTAAATTTATCATCAATAGCTACGCCACCGTCACGAAGGCGGATTTTAGCTGTAGGTATTTTGTTTATGTCTTTATCAATATACACGCCCAACACGCCATACGTAGAAGGGATTTCTGTTCCTTCCGACAAAATGCTTACGGTTGTTACGTCTGAATTACTTGATAATGCCATAAAAATAAAAAGATAAGATAAGCAGTTGATTTGTATATATTTAGTTATTCTACTTCGCGGATAGGTGGGAACAGTATGTCTGTTCCTGCTTTTAAGTTTCGAAAATTGATAAGGCTATTTATGCGGGCTATTTCCAAATACATATTTGAGTTCCCATAAATATTTTGGCACATATCAGGCAATGTATCTCCTGCTTTTACCCTTACTATGTGCGTAAGGTCAGGCGAGTTCGTATTTCTTTTCTTTGAGTCTGTAGCAGGAGGAGTATCTTCTTTGAACTCCATATTTACTTCAGCGCGTATGGGTGCGCCATTTACTGTGAATAAGCTATAATCTATAGACATGGACAACATTCTTCCTGTAAATTGCTTTACCGCCTCGCCCCATGTGATGGTCAGTACTGGTGTTTCATGTTTAGCACTCAAATAAGCGAGTACCACATCTTTCAATTTTTTCAATTGTACGCTTGCAGTAGGTGCATCGGGGTCTATTGCTCCCGTACCGTCTATGATAAGTTTGATAGTCAAATTATCAGGGTCCACTCGAACAAAACGTATATCGGGTTTCAATGTCCCGATAGGTGTCATTTCCTCTTCTGTGTAGGTTACACTAAAATTCTCCCTAATTTCATTAGGGTTAATGAGTGCTACATATTCTTTTCCCGCACTATTTTTTATTTTTAATTGTGTCAATTTTGCCATGTCTTTTGCAGTTGCTTTAGAGCAAAAAGAATAAAAATTACCTGTCTTTTTTTCGTTCTATCATTTCCATTACTTTTTCCATACATTCTTGTACAATTTGCTTGCGCAAATTCTTACTTATTTTATTGCTTTCGGTTGTTTTAGCCTCTTTTATATTTTGTTGTATATTGATGCGAACTATCAGTTCTTTGATTTCGAGTGGCATACTTAATTGTAGATTTATAATATCATAGTTGCTGTGTTATTAGCGGCAAAGCTTGCCATGTCGGGTTTATGTTCAAAACTTTGATAGGCGAACTCCATCTGTTCGTAGGCAAGGGCATTATTTTCTGAATTTAACTGCAACACTTCGTATTTTACGGGGTATGCCATGTGGACATGCCAGGTAGCACTTGTCAATCCTGTAATAGGGTGCATCAATGTTATCATAATATCTTTGGGTTTTATGCCTACCATACCACCTTTTATTGTAGTTTCACACCATTTAGCAAGCTCCGATTCAGGAATCATCAAAGGCCGTTTCAAGACTAAATTATCAAAACTTATGCCTTTTGGGACTTTGTATTGCTTGTCTTGCATGCCTCCGCCTGTAATGCTTTCCGTTTCAAGTGTCATAATCAATCCTGATACTTCCGAAAAACTTTCCTCCAAAGCCATTTTGGCTGTATTCATGGCAGATGTGGCCAAAGATTTTGAACTGCCAGTTGGTGCAGGTTTAGCTCCCTTTGCTTTAGCCGCACCATTTTTACTTGGAGGCAAGAATTTTACCTTAAAATAAAAGTTAGGTACAGACCTAAAATTATTTATAACTTTTCTGGTATTGCCTGAAGCCATAGTTGCAGCATTAGATGTAGTTTTCACAGTACCTACAGCACTGCTTGCCATTGATTTGGCTTTGTTTATCATGGTGTTTAGTAGTTTGAAGTAAAAACAATAAAATAGCTATACTTTATCATAGCTGAGCCATGATAAAAGTATAGCCATTTCATATTAACCTTTTGCCATCACGAGTCCTTCGTGAGCAAGTTCAAGGCTTTCCATAGCAAGTTCATTTCCTTCAGAATTCAAATCGGGACCTGCAATGCTAAGAGGGAAAGCACGTGTTATTGTCCAGGTGAACAAAGGCGCGGCTGTTTCGTCAAGCAAACTAATGATAAGGTCTTTACGGCGTTCAAAGTTTTTCTGAACATCCATGAACCAATCATAGAGTACGCTGTCATTTTTAAACATAGCTTTCTTCAAAGTTATGTTCTCAAATTTTTTCAAACCGGGTACACGTTGTTTGATAAATGTAGGGTCATTGCCCACGCGATATTCGATAACTTCAGTATTCAGTTTCAAACCTGTTACTTCTTGGAAGGCATAATCAGTGCCATCTATTTGTACAGAGAAGTGAAACTTGGGTATGGGCCAGAGTTCGGTTGCGTCTGCCATAGTATATAGTGAGGGGGGTTAGATGATTAAATAGATAAAAGTTTGTAAAATTTGAAGTATTAAGCATAAACTTTATGCTTAATACTTCGAATCTATTATTCAAGACTAAGATTCTTGCATTTTTTGTTGGAATGTTATCACGATAAATTCTGCAGGGCGAGAGATAGCCACTTTCACCGAGATACGCATGATGCCGTCAAGTATGTCGTTGGGAGTCATTGTAGCACCCAAACCTACTTGTACTTCGTATGCCTGATCTGCAGTTAAGCCAGCCAGACCGCCTTGGTTGAAAAGGTCGTTCAAGAATGAAGAAATCATGCTACGCATAAGCGACCATGTGCTTGCGCCATTGGCTTCATACACGTACGCGCGCGCCGCATTTTTCACTGACTCTTCGATGAACAACAAAGTACGGCGAACATTGACATAGCGCCAATCTTGGCTATTGCCGTCAAGTGTACGCGCTCCCCATATCAATACACCTTGTCCAGGGAAGCTACGGATAGCGTTCACTGACTTACCTGTTACGGTTACGTTCAAGTCTTCTTGGTCTTCGTTAGTCATTTTCACTGCAGGTGTGATGACGTTATTGAATCCTACATTCGCGGGAGCTTTCCATACACCACGAGAATTATCCACCATCGTATATACGCCTGCCATGCCACCGCTTGGAGGCAGTACATTTTGCAATGTGCGAATACGAGATAAGATAGTGCGGAAAAGAGGGCTAATGGTATTAAGTGTTTGGTTTACTGACGTAGAATTTGCGTCTGCATTGCCCAATTTCTCAATTTCTAATTTTGCTTCGCCTACACGTTTAGCATCTGCGCCACTTCCTTCAGCTTCAGCAACAAGTGCCGCTTCAAGTTCATCGATATTATCAATGTTTTGATAGCTTACTTCATCAGCTTGCACCACTGAAGTATATACCCAAGGGTAATACACGGCACCAAAGTTCAAGAAGTTGCTACCGATACCTTCACGGAAGCGTGTGATAACGTCAGTTTCGTCATAAGTACGACCTAAGAATCCGTTATAAACATCAAGTATCGCAAAACGGTTTTTCATTTTGCCGCCACAGTGCATCAACATAGCTTGTTGAACTGCAAAGCAATCTGCTTCTTCCAACATTACTGCTTCAGGAATGACCACGATGGTAGGCTCACTTTCAGAAATAAGCGCGTTGATACCATTCTCAAGTGGTTTTTTGCTGATAGCGTTGGGCTTGCCATCTACAGAATAGCTACCTGCAGATATGATGTAGCAAGTGCCTCCGCCGTTAGCAAAAAACAAGCGAATGCTGTCATACAAAATAAAACGCGAGGTTGCATTGGCAGTGATTTGATAGTTTTTACCACCTGATTGGAAATCATATTCGTCTGAAGTGCTTTCTCCGATAGTGTATTTCGAAGTAGCACCTGCACCAAAAATGTCATGATATTCAGTCAAGGATGTAAGACGCACAGCCTTGCCTACCAAAGTTTGACCTTTGCGGTGTGTAAGTTCTGTGTATCCAATAAAAGCAGGAACTGCAGTTGATGTAGCAGCTACCGAATTGGGGAAAGCGTTTTTCTCTTCGATATAAACGCCGGGCGTTGCAAGTTTGAGCGCCATAGTAATAGTAAGGTTTTAAGGGTTTAAATTATTAACTACTATATTATTGAATAATTGAATGATTGCTAAAACGGCACTTTGCAGTAGTGCCTTGCCTACCGTCTATAAAACAAGTGAAGCGTATTTGTTATACATATATTACCATTTCTGAAAAAACCTTTGCGTCAAGTTGCCTTGATTCTGCTCGTAATCCTTCAAAACTCGGTTGCGCAATTTTACAAAGCACTTGCCTGATGTTGTTGCCTTTACTGTCTTTTTTTCTAATAAGTTGCATGGAATTGCCTGCTCTTTTTTGGAGTGGCATCTGTGTTTTTGCCTCAAAACAAATGGCTTCTAAGCCATTTGGCAATGTTACTTGTATAGGTTGTTCGAATTTTAACGCAAGTCCATTGGTATCTATTTCTGTATTGTTGAGGTTGCCGGCATATTTAGGTACGAAATAATATCGCCAATAAGTACTCCTTGTTTCGAATTTTATCTGGTACGTTTCGGGTACGATACGCTCATGTCTATCAGAATTAGTGAGCCATTTTTTGCCCATTTCTTGATTGATTACGACATCTACCCAGCCCACAAATGTTTTGTTTGGTAGGTAAGGTGCGTATATAAATGTGGAGGCTATTTTGTCGTTGTTAGCTATAGTGTATTTGCCAAAGGGCATATCTTGGAGATAGGCTGTTGCTTGTCCATTTTCATCGGCTATAAGTTCCAGTTTTGTAGGCAAATAGCTATGTGCAAGTGTGCAAATAGAACCTGCTTTTTGTCCATCTACTGTTGCCTTGCCTGCCATGATAGGCAACATGTCGGCTTGTATGGCATGTGTTTGAGGGTGTAAGAAATTATGCTTGTTTTTGAGATGCTGATTATGAAAGTAGAATGCGTGCCCTTTAAGTTCTAAAGGTAAGTTTGTAAAATGCGTAAAGTACGCATTTTCTGAAAAAACTGCAAATGAAATGGTAAACTCGGTGTTTTCCGACAGTTTTTTACGCATTGCTTCTTCATCATCTGAAGACGCAAGCAGAAGCACACTATCATTTTGATAGCGAAGCAGCACGCCGATTTGGTTTAAGAAAGTAGCCGTTTCTTGGCTTGGTTGCCAAGAAAATATGCTGGGGCTTTCGTCTCCAAAAAAATTGTGTGTGATGTTTAGGCGTAAGAGTTTATCATATTGAATAGCTATTTCTATAGCTTGCATATATTTATAGTTGTGTGTTTTTTTGCTATGATGCCCTTTAATGCATCTTTATGTCGCCAAAATTATGTATAATTATTGTAAAATCCAAATTTTTTAAATTTATTTTTACGGCATCTGTTTTTCAGTGATAAAACTGCGCACAAGAAGGAGGAAAATTATTGCTCCTAAGAGTATTCCGACTACAAATAATATCAAAATACGTGACTCTGCTATGTTGTAGGCAAGGGCTATTACAAAGGTGAGCATGATTAAAAATGTGGTAAGGCTACCACGCAGAATGAGGTTGAATATTTGACTAAAATAGCAACTATACCTGTATATAGCATAGAAAGCTCCCCCTGCTGCTGTAAATAACAAAGCGAAGACGACCATGAAGGTATTCTTACCTTGCAAAGCCACTTGTGGATTGGTGATGAGGCGTACTATAGGATTGATAAACCTACCTAAAAAGCCGGGAGTAACCATTGGTTTTCGAACTTTCGCTTTCATACCACCTCCAAATTTTGCACCCAATGCTTGCCAAAGCTGCGGATAGCCATTGTCATAGCCTAATGCCCAAATACCAACGCCGCCTAATTTTTTTTCAAGCACCCAATCATATTTTTTAGCCAATGAGAGGCTATCATCATACCAAATTTGGCGATAGTTGTTGTTATTATCACGATATACATAATAGCTACTCAAGGATTCGGCATCTTCGCTTGGCGTGGCGAAGCCGATTTTTTGCTTTATATCGCGGTAGGTAAGGTATTTTACAAATTTGCGAACTTTTGAGGGTGTTTTCAAATCATTTGTAACCCATTCTGCACCATAATAAGACAAGCCTAGAAGTAGTTTTTTTGGCTCTGCGCCTGCCGCCAAATATTCATCTACACTGCGCTCAAGGTTATAGTTCCACCACGTCCCTCCGCCTTTTATTTGCGAAACGGGTCCGGCAATGTCGCTGTTTGCACCATAAAATTCAGCACCTGTGATGACCAATAAGTTTACATGTTTATTTAATTGACGCACGTCGAATGCTTGTTCGAAATCAACGGCAGGCAAGGAAATAGATACGAATGCACCTTTGACTTCAGTACGAAGTTTTGCAGCGAGGTCTATCACAAAATTAGTAAAGGCATCGCGTTGTTTTGCAGGTATGCCTTCAAAATCTATGTGTACGCCGTCTGCTTTTTTGCTTGCGATGAGTTTTACGACTCTGTTCACGAGAGTACTTTGTGCATCTAAATTTTTGAGGAACATGTCATTTTGTTTCTCGCCTGCATTGCTGATGCTCAACAGTACTTTGCAATTTTTATTTGAGCTATGTGCATAACGCACAAGGTCTGTTTCGTTCCAATCGTGTAGGTTTTTGTAATCGCCTGTGGCAGGGTCGACTTCATAGCTATAGTATGCTATCACATTGAGCAATGAAAAGTTGTAGCTTTTGTATGCTTCGCCTACCCAGTGCGGGTGCCAACCAAAAATATATTTGTCTTTAGCTAAAGTATATTTGTGCGTGTCTGTATTACGGTATGTGATTGGATTGCCTGCGATGCCGTCTTTGTATTGTGTTTGGTCGCGGGTTTTGATGGCACTCCTTGCCTGATACTTAGTAGTATCAATCACACGGCCTCCGCCGTCTTCAATTTTGATGTCTTTATCTTTGTCCTTACCTGTAGAGGCATTGCCTACCATAGTGTTTGGTTGGTTGAGGCTTGCGGGGTCTATCTCTGTACCATTCGCTGTAAAATTAGCTCGCCCGTTGGTATTGGCATTGCCTTTTGCAGTGTCTTTGGGTGCTAGATCTTTTTTAGCACCTTCTGGTGCGTCTTTTTTCTCCTCTTTGGGTTTGGCAGGATTGGCTTCTTCTACTTTTTCACGAATTTTATCTTGTATTTGTGCTTTAGAGAGCAAAGATACAAAAGCAAAGGTTATGGATAAAAAAGAAATTATAAATGCCTTTTGTGTGTGTTTCATAAGGGCTTTTAAGCAAAATGGTATATTTTTGCCTAAAATTAGTGCTTTATTTAAATGATTGCAAATTTTTTACAATTATTTTTTATTTTTTCATTAAAAAATGTTTATTTTGTGAAAAATTTACGCCCATGAACACACTATTGCGCCTTTTTTTGCTCCTTGCCTGCCTATATACGCCCCTTGCATACGCGCAAGAAAAAGGGAAACTTTCTGAACAGCCAAAAGTGCCACAGCCTTGTTATGAAGCGTTGTTAAAACTTGAGCCTGTAGCTTTAGATACGACCAGTAATGCAGTGCCTTATCAAACGTTTTTGTTCCGTTATCAACGCGAGTGGCTTATTTTGGTGGCAGATACGGCTACTTTTTACTCCTTCATGTGTAAAAAAATAAAACAGAATGGTGTAAAAATAGACACCATGTCGCCTAATTCTATCGCTTTCGATATGAATGTATGCAAATTACTGAATCCTAAAGAACTTGCTTTGAAAAAACGCAAACGTGTTATGGGCGACTTAAAATTCACGCACTATTATATATTTTCGCGTCCACAACAGCGGCTGTATGCAGCTATAAAAGCGGCTGAAACAGGCATGTCAAATACTTTTTTGCAAAAGTCTTGGGCAGAGGTAAAGCAATTCCCCCAATTATTCTCTTTCCTCGTTCCTAAACCAAATGAAAAATTGCAGGAGCAAATAACAGCAATGAAAGACCAAGCAAAAAAAATGAAAGATGAAGTTAAGAAAGTAAAAGACCAAGCTACTAAAATACAAGAAGTGGTAGCTAAATTGGAGGAGCAAAAAAAATTGCTGGAGGAGGAAATGAAAAAGCAAAAAGAAATACGTGATAAAAAAGAAAAAGAGGCTGAAAAAGAGGCTGAAAAAGAAGCGGCAAAACAACCAACAAAAGAGAATAGAAAAGACAAAACAAAAGTAGCTAAAGACTCTATCGCAAAAAAAAATACGCTAGTAGATAATAAAAACCCCACTAAAAATTCAAAAGACAGCAGTAATATAGCAGTTCATAATACGAAACTGCTTACAAAAGAAGATTCTATTTCAAAGAAAATAGAAATGGTCTTGCAAGATATAGCCCGTATGGGTGAAGTAGATGCCTTGAAAGAAAGACAAAAACAACTTCTTGAACTAAAAGATGAGTTTGACCACCCCGAAAAGCCAAAATCAAAATCAATAGAAACAAATAATGAGAAGCGAATAGTTGAAATTAACGCTATTATCCACGAAATTGATGATATTTTACCACTATTGGGCGAAGATAAAAAAGCTGAAGTCGGCTCCATGCGCTCAAAACGTAGAGAGTTGAAACAAGAGTTGGAAAGAATAGCTAAATCAGAAACGCCCAAATAACACTAAAATTCACACACAAAATATGCTCGATTCAGCACTTAGTGCGGTATGCAATGCTCTCAATCAATACATGAGAAACCGCTTTGGCATCACAAAAGATAAGGTAAAACTGTCTAATATCATCCGTTCTGATGATAATCAAGCAGGAGATAATGAAAAAATAGCGGTTACGCTTGTAAGTATTCAACAAGAACGCAATATACGCAGCTCTACTGCCAACCTTGCTAATATGCCTGTGCATCTCAACCTTTCAGTATTATTTGCGGTGTATTTTGGAGAAGATGGTAGCTATGACCAGTCATTAAAAGAGCTTTCGGCTATTATTAGTTTTTTCCAATCAAATTTTGTGATAACGCACCAAAACGCGCCTGACTTGCCTGCGGACATAGACAAGTTGGTATTCAAAATGGAAACGCAAACTATAGGCGAGCAACACAACATGTGGTCTATGTTGGGAGGCAAGCATGTTCCTTCCGTAGTCTATCGTGCAAGTATGGTTATGATTTCAGAAGGGAACTCGTCTATAGTAGGCAGAGTCGGACTTGGTTTTTAGTCTTATCAAAACAGAAAAGAAAAGCCCGCAAATCGCGGGCTTTATTGTTTATAAACTTTGATACCTATCGGACTACTAATTTTTTAGTAGCCACTTTGCCATTCAATACAAGTCGCACTATATACAAGCCTGATTTTAAACCTGCTGTGCTGAGGTTCATTTCATTTTCACCTTCTTTAGCATCGCGTATTTGGCGGATTATAGGTGTACCAACAAGGTCAGTAACTTGTATCAATGCCTTGCCTGCCTGTATGTTATGGAATGTTAAAGTTACCTCATTGCCTTTTTGAGTAGGATTTGGCTTTAACTTGAGCGCGAAGTCTGCTTGTTGGTCTATCTCAACCATTACTACTGAACCCATTTGTTCAATGCCTTTTTTATTTACTATATTTAAGCGGTAATAAAGATATTTGATACCATAGGGCAGGTTATTGTCTATGTAAGCATAATCGGCTGCGCCACCTTGTGTACCTTTTGCATCTACCAATCCTAAAATAGAGAAGTGTTTTCCATCTGTACTGCGTTGTACTTGGTAGTGGCTGGCATCATCTTCGCCAATAGTTGTCCAATTTAAGCCTACGCGGTCGCCCAATAAAGTCGCTGAGAATTCAATCAAATGGGCTGTCAAAGGGATACCGATGGCTTTTCCATCACTTGAAATTTCGCAAGCGTCACCTTTGAGCAATTTATCAAAAGTTTCAGCATCTGCTGATTCACATTTTCTGAAGCTCAGTTGGTCTATACCAAAGTTATTGCCTATTTCTGTAAGTGATAGATTTTCGATACAGATATTCATTTCTGATACGTTGCGAGGTGCGCGATAAATACAACGAATGGCTACCCAGTTGTCAGGACCTTCTGGTACTACCAACGAAGACCCCAATGTTTTTACACGTGCATTTGTACCTTCGGCTACGTTGTCGGCACCTATGTAGCTGTTGCCTATGCTTAGGTTACAAGGCATAGCCGCACCATAAGATGGCGATATACCGTTGACGATGGCTCGTATCCTTTTCGTGCTTGGGCGAGGCAAATGGCGAACTTGTTGCTTATTTGTGCCCGCCACAGCAAGTTCTTCTCCAAATAATTGGGCATTGGTTAATCCAGTATCTGTAATACCTGGCAACCTCGACATTCTTGTTTCATCAGGCACGCCTGTATCTCCGTTGGCATTGCTGTATAAGTCGCGTTCGGTAGGCAAGTTTCCTGTTGTAGGGTCTTCCATGTCACATACAGTAAGGCGCAAAAGGGGTAAATCCCAGTTGATACCTACACTCATGAGGTTTTGTGTCCAAAGAGAAAAGACATAATAGCTCACGTCAGAAACGTCAGCCGCCGCACGTTTGATAGTTTGACACCACACCTTGCCTTCAGGCAAAGCACTGTTGCTATTGTATGAACCATTGACTGCCATAAAATTTGCATCAGCTACAGAAGGCCAACCTGCTGTTCTGCCTGTGCCTCCAAGCGCAGTGTTGTACGCACCTATAGTATTGAAGTTACTCGAACCTAAAGGTATAGATTGGCAAGGCTCACTTCCGACACCTCCGCCTGTTAAACAATAAACATTGGTTGGATAAGCAGTTGTAGAATTGAGCGAACCTGAACCAGTGGCGGTTTGTAAGCCGCCATAACCTGAATAACCCACTCCAAACGCATGAAATTTTAGGTGTGCGCCCCAGCTCGCTTGGCGAATGGTATATAACCCTTGTGGTGATAATTCTAATTGAGTGTTGATAAGGTCAGCATATACATTTCTGTAAGGTCTTTCTGCAACAGCTATTCCTGTATTAGTGGTTGGAGAAACGGCATCGCGTGCATATCCATAATCTGTGGCAAATTGTGAAACGCCTGTATTGATGGCACTTCCAAATACCCCATCCAAAGGCGTTGGATAAGTCATGTCAGCAGCCACGACGGGTGCTGTATAAACACCTCCAGTGCGTTTGGCATCGTAGTTTACTTGTGTGTCTGTAATATTATTGGGTGTCCCTGCTGTATAATTTATAGTAGGCCAAGCCGAGAAATTACCATCTGTAACAAGCTCGCTTCCCAAATTACATTCAGCAAATGGGAATATTCTGATGCGTCCTGTCATAGTACCTGCCGCACCACCTGTGTTGTGAATATTCATCACACGCACATAATACGTTCTTGCTATGCTTGTAGGAGTAGCACTTGGCTGTGCACCGCCACTGAATGTAATAGGGACAGTCATAGATTCTGAACCCCTGAATACAGTGTTGGAGCAATCCATCAAGAATAATCCATTTGGCTCTGTAATGGCATCATACGTATTACAGTTAGGCTCTAATCCTATACCATCTGCGCCTTGTGGGTGATTGGGTGCAGTATAAACGGCTACAGCGGCATTGAGCGGACTCGCTACAAGGTCATTGTCATATTGTATAGTAACTTTACCATAAGTGCTACCCGCAGGTACTACAAATTTCATCCATGCATCAGAACGTATTGGAGTGGTCGCGTCACTAGAAACAGGATAAGTGGCACCTGCTACCACGCAACTCGCGATAGTAGTAGTTGGTAGGCTTTCACCTGTAGGAGGTGCAGTCCCATCATCTAAAACATTAAAATTTCTAAAATCGCCTTCTAATTCACCATAATCATTGTTGGTAGCTGAAGGGCAATCGGGTCCGCCTGCTAAGGAGGTGCCATAATATAAACACAGTGTACCAAAAACTGTTTTGGTAGTGCTTTGGTTCAAGACACGTATCAAAAACTCTTCGCCACCACTTCCATGTGTGGTAGGCAAGGCAGAAATTGTAAGTGTGCGGATATTTTCGCCTGTGGGTGTATTTTGACAAGTTCCTTGTCTTGTATAAGCATTTTCATCATTACAATTAGTCGTTCTGTAAACAACCATATTGATGTTGGGAGCTATAGCCGAAGTGCCATTTCTGTTGTCATAGTCTACAGTGAAGCTACCTGAGCTTGTACCTGGTCGAATACTTTGTTGGGAACAACTACAAAAGTCATCTGCTGTACCTGCTGTACCATTTCTATTGTATGAATAAGGCGCGGGACAAACACCTACAGTATTGCTAAGCACTACTGGAGTAGGTACGGGCAAGGCACAAATATTGGTAGTAGCTTGTCCACATTCACATTTGTCGGCTGCTGCTCCTAGTCCGCCAATAGCACCATCTGTACCCAAATTCACACGATAAGGAACAGGACAAGAGATGTTACCACCATTTGAGGTAGGCAAAGGTGGAGCAAGTAGAGGATCGCACACGAATGGTCTTGTTACAACCGACCATGATTCTTTGCTGATACAATCATCACAAGTAGACGCGCCTGCTGTATTATTATATTGAGCATTGGCATTGGCAGGGTCGTAACAACTTGCTGTGCCTGTGGCTATGTTTAATGGAATGCTGCACTTACCTATTTCTACACGCCTTGGTCCGTTAACACTTGCGACACAAGGTTCACTATAGTTATTTTTACCATCGGAGATACACAAAATACCTGTCATGCCTGTGGTAGAAGATGTAGTACCACTTGGATTTAAGTTTATAATACGCAACAAATATTGTTGCCCTGCATTTGATTTGAAAGTTACAGATTCGCTTTGCTGTGCATTGGTCAATACATTGTTCGCACAAGCATATTGATTAGCTGGATTGTTTGCGCCATTCAAGCCTGTACCACAATTAACGGGGCCTGTACTTTTCAAGGCAGTATATACAGCAAGTGCTGGGTTGGGCGTATTGCTTCCTGTAGTTTCATAAATAATAGTAACATCATTGCCATTGCCTATGATGCGTACCCATGCATCACGTATATTGGTAATACCAGGGTTATTGTCAGCTACAAGGCTAAAAGGATTTTCACAAGAACTCGTTACAAATTGGTTAAGCGAGCCACCTGTTTCCAAAACGGGTAAGGCTTCACCTGCAATAAAATCTCTGAAAAGAGGGTCTATCGCAGCGGGAAAAGGTGGGTCATCAAATGAATCAGACACGTCAAAAAACAAATTGCACTCGCCTACAAAACGTGTATCGAGGTCATTGTCATCACAAACATCGCGTTCTACAGTGTTATAGATACACAATTTACTGTCCAAGTCATTGGCAAAACGATTGATAACACGCACATAATAAATTGCACCTATCACACTTGCGAATTGGTATTTCTCCTCGCCTGCAGTATTTACAAGCACATTATTTACACAATAGTTAAGCGTATTTAATACTGGCACTCGAATTAATGAACCGCAAGACCCCTTAAATACTTCTATTTGTACATCTTGTGTGGCACTTGCCACTTGTATAAATTCTACTGAAGTGGTACTCGACTTAGCAGTGAAAGATATCCAACCATCACGCCATGCATTGGCGGCAGGCAAGAAACAAGAGCCAGGTGTAGCATCTGCTACAATTTGATTATTGGTAAAAGCGGCGGTTAAATCAAAATTTATATCACAATCGCCTACTATAAGTGGGATAGCATTTGAACACAAATCGCCGCTTGGGATGGCATTGTTGCGAATACACATACGCCCTTGCATGGTATTTGCAGTCGTACCTGCCACACGAAAATAATATTGTCTATTTGTAACAAATGCGGCAGGTGCGCCTGTATTCAAAGTAATGCTTTCTACTCCTTCTATTACGGTATTGTTGCAAGCTATAGCAGTTAGTTGTGTAGGATCACTCACTGAAAGTTCGCCCTGTTGAGTATATCCTGTGTTGGTAGTTCCTAAAGTTACTATCCTCATATAATATACAACACCAGCAGCAGCATTGGTAACAAGCACAGTTGTAACATCAGGATGAAATAAATCAGTTCCTTTCCTACTGCATCCTACCACTGTAAGGGTTGGCGCGACACATGTGCCTGTACTGGTATATACTTGTATAAGATTACTAGGGTTTGCAGGAAGAAGTGTAGCTATTCCATTATCTCGAAATACCACCCTAAAATTTTGATTAGAAGTACTTGTATATTTTACCCAAACATCACTGTTCATGGTCAAAACGCCCAAACAAGCGGGTGTGGGTACTATAGATGTGCCATCAACAACAGTACCATTAGCATTAACACTTGTTGCAATCATATTGGTATTGATGGAAGTACCTCCACTACAGGCAAGGTTCATCGTTGTATTGCTTATGGTAGCAGCAGTTTGCACAGTACCTCCAAGCCAAACCTGCATAGCGGCATCAGGGGCTGTCGTATTTACATTACCATCATCATTGTTGTATTCTAAAATATAGCCACCTACAGGTATAGCACTCACCTGAAAATTACCCCAAGCATCTAAGACAGAGTTGGCAGAAGTACAACCTGGTGTATTGATAGCGGCACCTACACCTGTGGGAGTTCCTCCGTCATCTTCAAATCCTTTATAGACATTGAATATTTTACCACAATCTGCTCCATTGGTTTCAAAAGTACGCGAGGTATAAAAATAATCTTCCGCTCTTTTGGCATCTTCATATAAGCAAAAAGAACCTTCAACATCGCCCAACCCACCTCGAACAAGTTCTATGTAATAAGTTATGCCTGCTACAGCTGTAAAATTTGTCCCTACATATACGGAAGCACTTGCAGCTACACAAGCATCAGGGCTTAATGATGTCCAGGCAGGTGTTGTAACCACTGCCATACCCACATTTACATCGTTAGAAGAATTAAATTCTGCCCGAAGGTTTTTACCATTATCGGCTGCTGTGGCTGTGTATTTCATCCATACATTATTGCCTGGACCTGCATTACAAGCTGTATTGTCACCATTCGTGTCTGTTTCTTTTATAGCCACTCGCACACCACAGTCGCCTACTTTCACAAGGGAAGGAAATGTAACGAGCAATACATTTGCATCATCATCCCTATAAAAAACCTCTTCTATACAAAGATTGCCTTCAAGTGTGGCTTCATCTATAACATTTACAAAACGTATATAATATGTACCTGTAGCAGTAGCCTGAAATTCTAAATCTTCTGTTCCGAGTCCAGCTTTACTATTTTGGCATATTTCTTGCAAAAGATTTCCACAATCAGCTCCACTATAGACTAAAATCGCTGCATCTTTGGTAGTGTTAGTATAACGTATGCGTATGCGTCTGCCTGTTGTAAGGTCTATTTTTGCCCATGAGTCTTGCCTTATGGTTTGGTTGATTCCACAACCGACAGTGCCAGTATAAGATTCATTGTGTGGATAGCCTGCCGATACATCTAAATCAAAATTACAAGTACCAATAGAAACGGGTACTGCACTTATACATAAATCGCGTGCAGGACTTGGACCTTGATATATGGAAAGATTGCCCGTGTAAGTTCCTCCTGCGGTTAAGTTTATCACACGCACAAGGTAGTCCGTATTGGCTACGGCACTTATCAAAGCACTTTCTGTGTGTTTACCCATACCATATTTGTTAGCACATTGTAACAAAGGCAAAGGCAAAGCAACACAGTTGTTGCGGTAAACAGAAAGGGCTATATTTTGCGCCACCATGGGCGTAAAACTAACCAGCAACAAACCTGTGGCACTCGCACGCATTTTGAACCAACTATCTTGGATAATGGCAGGCAAGACGGGCGAACAGGTAGGAGGATTAGGTGAAACTCCTTGTCCAGCAGGTATAGTCAAGCTCATATTCGTGTAATCGCCTGCTACAGTCAAATCATATAGCCGCGTACCTGCCCCTGCACAATCATCAGCAAGTTGAGCATAGCTCGATACGGAAATTAAAACGACAATTACAAAAGAAGTATAAAATTTCGCAAATTGCATAAAAAAAAATTTACAAATAAAAGAGTATGTACAAAGTTACGCAAACGTTTGACAATATGTTCTCAAAATCGCTTTTTATATGAGTTTATTGCTTGTTTTTAACAAAAAAACACCCGTTTTTAATGGTTTTTTGTGAATTCTATTTATTATTTGTTGTTGTCTGAAACGATTAAATCACCATGCTAGCATTCACTATTTAAAAAAAATTGCGCGTTTATGTAGTTTTTAGGATATTTCCTTTATTTTTGGGCAAAATACTGTTTTACTCAAGAATAACACACTTTTAATATGAATGCGCGTATCATTGCCCTTGTAAACCATAAAGGAGGCGTAGGCAAAACTACTACCACACTCAATTTAGGCAAAGCCCTTTCTATGCAAAAGAAAAAGGTTTTGTTGGTAGATATTGACCCACAATCCAACCTCTCTCAATCTGTTGGTATCGAAGATGCCGAAAAGAACATCTACCATGTTTTGTGCGAAAAAGCAAAACTCCCAATCCACAAGCTCGCTAAAGGATTTGATTTGATACCCGCAGGGCTGGATTTGTCGGGTGCAGAAATGAAACTCATGAGTGACATCAACGGTTATTTTCGCCTCCGCGAAGCTCTCGAAAGCGTATCTGAAAAATACGACTATATTTTGATTGACTGCCCGCCCTCGCTTGGTGTCCTTACTGTGAACGCGCTCATGGCGGCAAGTGAAATAATGGTCATCATTCAATCGCAATACCTCGCTATCAAAGGACTGCAAACCATCATGGAATTGGTAGGTGAGCTACGCAAAAACTTAAACACTAAATTGCGCGTGCTGGGCATGTTGCTCACTCAAGTAAACCGCACTGTAGTTAGCAAAGCTATAGTAGAAAATGTACAACGCGAACACCAAGAAAAAGTGTTCAAAACTACTATCCGCCAAAATGTAAAAATTACTGAAGCCTCCACTATGAGCCAAGACATTTTCACGTATGATGACGCTTGTATGGGCGCGGAAGATTATTTGGCACTCGCAAAGGAAATTTTAAACTAAACCCTTACATTTATTTATCTATTAACTCAACATGGCAAAAACAACTAAAGGGAAATTTGATAATGTAATTCAGTCCGTTACTGTTCAATCCAAAAGTAATGAAGACATTATCAAAGAAACACTCGTGATTCTTCCCGAATTACAGAATCATATCCCGCCTCTTTCAAAAGAAGAATTGACACAATTAGAAATAAATTTAGTTGCGGATGGATGTCGAGATGCACTCCTTGTTTGGTTAGACGAAAATGACAAAAACAAACGCCATATACTTGTCGATGGGCATAATCGTTATGAAATATGTACAAGACGAAAAATAGACTACCACGTCAAAGCCATAAAATTTGATGACATGGAAGCCGTAAAAGATTGGATGATAAACAATCAACTTGGCAAACGAAATGTTACAGACGAAATAAAAAGCTACTTACGTGGAAAACAATACAACCGCGAAAAAGATAAAAATAATTTCAAAGGCAATCAACATACCGAAAAAGAAGGCGAAGAACAAAATTTAAAACTCAAAACGCATGAACGATTGGCAGAAGAGCATAAAGTTTCTGCGAAAACTATTCAGCGCGATGAAAAATACGTAATTGGTTTGGACACGTTGGTAAAGGAAAATCACGCACTCAAATGGAAAATCTTGCAACGCGAAATCCCTTTGTCTAAAAATTTTGTGGAGTCTATTCCTGAAAAATCTCCTGAAGAAATAGCGCATATTCTCCAAACTTTGATTACTAAACCTAAAGCTACCAAAGTGGAAAATGAACTGATTGATAATCAAAAAAAAGAACCTATTACCCCGCAAAACAGCTGGGAAAAGTGGGAAACAGCATTCTTTCAAGTGTTCAAAAAACTAAAGAAAAACTACAATCAGGAAGAGTTGGCAAAACTAAAAGCTATTATTGCACAAATAGAAGGCGAAATGCAATAACTATTTTGCAACTTGCCTACCCAAACCAAAACGCCCCCAAACAAATTGTCTGAGGGCGTTTTGGCAGGCAAGGGCGTTTTATTCGCCTATAGAAAGTATCGCTATTTCGGTTCTGCGGTTTAGTTGATGGTCAGGTTCAGAGCAATCCATACCATCGGGGCAGTTATTTGTGAGGCGCATTTCACCAAAAGAGGTTATTTCTAATCTATTCTGGTCTATACCTCTTGAAACTAAATAATTCATAGCCGCATTTGCCCTGCGTTGTGCGAGTTTTACGTTGTATTCGAATGTATCACGTGCATCAGTATGCGAGGACATAGAGATAACCATATTCGGATATTCATACAAGACGCGCAAAACCCTGTCCAAATCACGCAGAGCATCTGGACGAATGTTGTATTTATCCAAATCATAATATACCGTTACAACCTCTACTACTTTCACTTTTGGGCTACCATTGAATGTATAAGGACGCATAGGGCGCGTAGGCGGATACAAGGGTTTGCCATTCGGGTCTAGAGGAATAGGCACGCCATTTGGGTCCAAAGGTTTAAAAGGGTCGCGGGGATTTCTACCCAAAAGTTCTGCAATATGTGGGTCAGGTATGCCTCCTGATGGGAACATTTTGATGCGTACTGTATCGGTGAGTCTTCCGCCAAAACGTTTACATTTAGCAAGAAACTGCTCTGTAATTTCTGACTTGCCATCTGTATATTTTTCTTTAGTGGCTTTGATGTCGTAACCTGTACGTAGGAAAGATTTTAGTAAAAAAGTGCTGTCTGTTTCTGTTATAAAAAGTGCTTCCGCCTTATTCTCTTTGTCAAGAATAGTAAGTTTTGGATTCATGATAGTCTTGCCTGTACGCGCATCTACTACCATTACTTGTACTTCGCAAGTTTTTACCGAAAATTTGTAAATATCATCATCGCCTACTCCGCCTTCTCTGTTCGAAGTAAAATAGCCGTCATTCTGGTCTGCATCAAAAATAAGACTAAAATCGTCTTTGTTACTGTTTATAGGTGAGCCTATATTTTGGGGTTTGCTAAATTTACCTTTATTTGCCCTTGCTACAAAAATATCCAATCCGCCCAAGCCTGCATGTCCATCAGAAGAGAAGAAAAGATTGCTGTTGGCATCTAAATACGGAAACGACTCATTGCCCTTAGTATTGATTTCCTTGCCTAAATTGATGGGCGCGCTCCAACCCCCGCCGTTTGTGGCTGTACACATCCAAATATCAGTGCCGCCTATGCTACCGGGCATATCTGATGTAAAATAAAGAGTTTGTCCATCAGTAGAAAGTGCAGGGTGTGCTATAGAATATTCTGCATCATTGTAAGGAAACTCTGTGATGTTTGTCCAATCGCCTGAACCTTTTGTAGCAAAGAATAATTTTAGTTTATTGATGTCTTCGCTGCTTTTGCCAAACTTGCCTGCGTTGAAGTTATTGCGTGTGAAGATGATAGAGTTTCCATCATTGTAAAAAACACACGAACCTTCATGGTATTTTGTGTTGAGTATTTCGCTGAAAGGTTTAGCCTTTGCTGCTCCGCCAAGTGCAACATACAAGTCGAGGAAACGCTTGCCTGTCCATTTGTGTACAAGTTTGTTTTTGCCATCGTCGCGTGGGCGATTAGAACAAAAGACGATGCCTCCTTTGTAATAAGCAGGACTGAAATCGGCATCTTTTGAATTGAAAGGCGCAAGTTCTATAGTATAGCGTTCTGCATCTTGAAAAAATTTATCTACGTCTGCATAACTTGTTGCAAAGTCTTTTCCACGCTTATCACTTTTCATAGCTTCAGCGAATTTCTGGTACCATTCACGTGATTCAGGGTAGCGTTGGTTTTGGGCAAGTGCCTGAGCATAGTAAAGTTTGTTTATAGCGTCTGCACTTTCGTTCACCACCATGCCGTACCATTTTTCGGCATTTTTGGTGTCGTTCATTTTGCGATAACACATAGCCAGCTTTTCTTTTGCTTCTGTGTTTCCACCTTCGTGTGCTATCAATGCTTCAAACATTTTAGCGGCATCAAGGTAGTGGAATTTTTCAAATTCCGCAGAGGCTTGTTGCATAGCTTCGCTTTGTGGCTTTTCTTGGGCTTTCAATCCTCCGAGAGCGATTAAAAACAAGGCGCATATCAGTACTATTTTTTTCATAATCTAAGTATTAAAATCTATGCAAAAAGTCTATCTTAAAAATTTCGCGGAGTTACTATTTTTTCTTTTCCACCACCACCGCCTCTGCCTTGATAGCGTATCATTAACTCATGAGAGCCTCCACGTGGATTAGTGATAGAGCCAAGTTTAGTGAGTGTCATGTCAAACCCATATCCAATAGTAAGATTTTTATTGGCATTAAATTCAAATAATAAATCAAATGAATCACGCACACGGTAAGACGCACCTATTCCGAAACGTTCTTTGAACCAAACATTGCCGTTCAGGTCAATAGAAAGTGGTGCGCCTTTTACACGTTTTAACATGATAGAAGGGCGGACTTTGATATTGCTATTTACTTCTATAACATAACCTGTATTAAAGAAAAGGTGTGTATTGTGTTGCACTGAAGCCACATCAACACTATAACGTGTTGTGATAAGTTGTGGTGCAGAAAGTCCCAAATAAAATTTGTTGGTGTGATACATTACTCCTGCGCCTACTACAGGCAACCCCTTGCTGATGGTATTGTCAAAAGCGGGGTCATAGTTATTGCCTATTGAAGTACGGATGTCAGCAAAATTTGCTCTGTATTGGCGGATACCCGCATACATACCAAAGCCTAACTTGCCTGCCCTACTCACTTTTAGATGATATGCCCAATTCAATAAAGCAGAAGTCGCATTAGAAATACCTATTTTGTCATTCAAAATTACTGCACCTAATCCCAAAGAGCCGTTCATTAAAGAAGAATTTACCGAAAAGGATTGGGTTACAGGCGCGCCTTGAATACCAAACCATTGCCTGCGCGCCAATAAAGTGGCACTTATTGCGTTGGCATGGCTTCCCACATACGCGGGATTGATAGCCTGCATGTTGAACATATATTGGGTGTATTGTGGGTCTTGTTGGGCTTTCGCGCCTTGCGCCAATCCAATAAAACCTAACAAGCATAGTCCGTATTTTGTGAGTTTGGTGAAAACATGTTTCATAACATCTGTCTATTTATTTTGTATGAGAACTTTTTGTGCAATAATAACCTTGATTTAAAGGGAAGTTTAAAACTCCCCTTTAAATCAAGGGTTTATTTATCGTTGAATAACTACGAAGCCTGAACGTGCTTTTTGTTTTTTGCTACGGAAATCTATTTTGTAGAAATACGTACCATCAGGCAAGTCTTGTGAACTATTAGCGGCTATACCTCTGTTGGCGCGTCCATTCCATTCGTTTTTGTAATGCTCGCTTTCATATATTAAATTGCCCCAGCGGTCATAGATGCTTAATTTTACATCATAACGTTCAGCACCCAATATTACAAAGAAATCATTTACGCGGTCATCATTAGGCGAGAAACCATCTGGCACAAATACACCCTCACAATCCGTAACATTGAAGAATATTTTGGCTACATCACATTTTACAATAGATGTACCATTGTTGCCATTGTCGCAAGCGGTGTAAGTGATGCTATCTTGTCCTACAAAGCCCGCTTTTGGTGTATATTCAAATGTGCCATCTGCTTTGATGTCAAATACGCCTCCTGCTGCAGTCAATATAGGCGTTGAAGGCGTAACAGTCATGGGATTGCCGTTCGGGTCTATGTCATTGCCCAATACACTTCCTTTTACTACCGTACAATTATCTGTATTAAATACATCGTCATTGGCATCAGGTGCCGTGTTGGTACAAGCCAATACTGTGACAAATACCTTGCCTACATTACATCTTGCAGGGGTATCGCGGTTACAGATAGTATAATCCACTACATCTAAGCCTACGAAGTTAGTGCGCGGTAGGTAAGTGAATGTACCGTTTGCGTTGATATTCACTATACCACCATTGATAGTAACAAAGTTCGCTATAGGTGTTGCTGTGTAACTTGATGCAGGCGAATTGTTGTTCTGAGTAGCCGTTATCACATTCAAGGTTAAGAGCGTACAGAAGTCTGTGGTTCTATTAAGATTGTTTGTGATAGGGTTATTACAAATATCTACTTTTATTACAGCTTTATCAGTCAGGAGCAAGGCAGGGCAACTTACATTATTCAATATAGCAGGTTTCGCCCACACGTCATACGTATAAGTAGTGGTAAGATTAGGGAAGGTTGTAGGCGATGGAATGGTAAAGGTTATCAAACCGCCATTGCTTAGAATGGTAGAAAGAACGGCCGTTCCGTTTCTCAACTCATACGTTACACCCACTTCTGTATTGCTTACTGTAATGTCAATAGTAGGTTGGAAAGCCTCGCATATTGTCAAATCTCTTACTACCAAACTCGCAGTTGTATTTGGATTAGGCACTACCGTTACAGTTGTTTCGTCTTGCGTAGGCGTACAAACACCATTGCTTGATTTCCAACGGAAGGTATAAATACCGCCTATCAAACCATTTACTTGTGTATTAGGCGAGTTTGCATTGACAAATATAGCGTTGGTAGGTCCTGTTAATTGCGACCATGTACCCACACCTACCGTAACAGGCACTGCGGCTAAGATGATGCTATTTCCACCACAAGTACTCAAGTCTGCTCCTGCATCTGCTACTGTAGGTACTGCATAACGTTTGATGTTTACAATACTTTCAGAGGTTGCACAGATACTATTGGCGACTGTCCATTTGAAGATGTTATCACCTACAGATAAGTTGGTAACACCTGTGATGTAAGAGTTAGGCGAGTTAATAGTACCCGAACCGCTTACTACAGTCCATATACCTGTTCCTATGCTTGGATTATTCGCAGAAAGTGTCGCGGTTGTAGCGCAAACTTCTTGGTCAGGCCCTGCATTGGCGGCAGTAGGTTGTGCATCTCTTGTAACAGTGATAGTTGCTTCGCTTGGCAAACAAGCACCATTGGTTATTGTCCATTTGAATACATTTGAACCTACAGAAAGGTTAGAAACTTGTGTCGTAGGATTGTTAGGTGTATTGATGATACCGCTTCCGCTTACTACAATCCAAGTACCTGCTCCCACTGTTGGCACATTGCCTATCAAAGTTGCTGTAGTTGCACAAACACTAAAGCTATTGGCTACTGTCGCTATTGTAGGCGCGGCAAGGCGTGTAATTGTAACCATTGCACTTGTTGAAGGACAAGTAGTACCCGAAACAGTCCATTGGAATACGTTAGTACCCAAAGCGAGGTTCGTTATTGAAGTGGTTGCATTATTAGGATTTGTTATCGTTGCTCCACCGCTTACCACTGTCCAAGTACCTGTACCAGACGTAGGGTTATTGCCTGTAAGCGTTGCATTTGTTGCACAAACTGTTTGAGGCATACCTGCGTCAGCCGCAGAAGTACCTGCTTCACGTGTTATTGTAACAATGCTTTCGCTTGGAGGGCAAGTTCCATTAGAAATTGTCCATTTGAATACATACACCCCAAACACGTTCAAACTTGTTACAGCTGCATTATTTTGAGCAGGGTTGTTGAAGTTTACTACTGCTCCTGTAGGCGCACTTACCAAAGTCCACATACCTGTTCCTGCTGTTGGCACATTGCCATTCAAGGTATAAGTAGTAGCACAAATCGTTTGGTTAGCTCCTGCATTCGCTGTTGTAGGCGCGGCTTGGCGTGTGATAGTAACATCAGAAACCGAAGTCGTACAAGCACCGTTGCTGATAGTCCAACGGAATACATACGTTCCTGCAATTGCCATGTTATTGGCGTTGCTACTGTTTTGTGCAGGGTTTGTGAAAGAAGCAGTCGCGCCTACAGGCTGACTTACTACTGTCCATACGCCCGTTCCGACTGTAGGCAAGTTTGCATTCAAGGTTGCAATAGTGTTACAAGTAGTTTGGTTGCTTCCTGCAAATGAGGTGGAAGGCTGACCATCTTTTGTAATCGTGATAGTGCTTTCGTTGTTTGCGCAAGTACCATTGCTGATTGACCATTTGAATACATAGTTACCAGCTACTGTTAAACCGTTTGCTGTAGCATTATTCAACATTGCGTTGTTGAATGATACAACTGCTCCTGAAGGCGCACTTACTACACTCCACATACCTGTTCCTATGGCAGGCAAGTTCGCGCTCATTGTAAAGAAGTTCGCACAAGTTGCGGCACTCACACCTGCATTAGAAAGGCTTGGCGCAGTTTCTCTGATGATAGTAACATCAGCACTTGAACCCGCACAGCCTCCATTGCTTACTGTCCAGCGCAATATATAATTGCCTGATACAGTCATATTGTTGAGGGTCGTATTATTTTGTGTTGCATTTACGAATATCGCGCCTGCACCTGCGGGTTGCGAAACGATAGTCCAAAGACCTGTTCCTATCGCAGGCAAGTTCGCGTTCAAACTCGCTACATTTGCGCACAATATTTGGTTATTGCCTGCATTTGCCGTTGTGGGCGCGGTTTCTTTTGTAATCGTAACAGTGCTTTCGCTATTGGCACAAGTACCGTTTACTACAGTCCATTTGAATACATAATTACCTGCTACCGTCAAACCGTTCGCTATGGCAGTATTAGCATTGTTATTGTTGAAGGCTACGATTGCTCCACTTGGCGCACTTACTACACTCCATGCACCCACGCCCACTGTAGGCAAGTTGGCACTCATTGTGAATGAGGTTGCGCAAGTTGTTTGGTTCAAACCTGCATTAGACATTGTAGGCGCATTATCTTTTGTAATCACTACATCAGATACTGAAGGCGTACAAGTGCCATTTGAGATAGTCCAACGAAGCGTATAATTGCCTGCTATCGTTAAGCCATTTATAAGCGTATTGTTTTGTGCCGCGTTGCTAAAGCTTGCGGTTGCACCTACAGGCTGATTTACGATTGACCATAAACCTGTTCCTGCGCTTGGCAAATTGGCATTCAAGCTGAGAGATATTGCACAAGTATTCTGGTTAATACCCGCATTGGCAATAGTAGGCGTGATTTCGCGTGTGATAGTAACAGTGCTTTCTGAGGCAGGGCAATTACCATTGATAACTGTCCATTTGAATACATAGTTACCTGCTACAGTCAAACCATTTGCGGTAGTGTTGTTAGCATTTAAGTTACCAAAACTTACTATTGCACCCGCAGGCGAGCTTACTACTGACCATGTGCCTATTCCTGAGCTTACCACATTTGCAACAAGAGCTTGGCTATTCACACACGTAGGCGCGGAAATAGTCGTGATAACTGAAGGTGTAGGTGGTATATCTTTTGTAACAATGATGTCAGACGTTGAAGGCGCACAAATGCCATTCGCAATCGTCCATCGCAAAGTATAAGTACCCACTACAGTCATATTGTTGATGCTCGTATTGTTTTGGTTTACATTACCAAAACTTGCTGTTGCACCTACAGGCTGACTTACGATTGTCCACGTTCCGTTACCAATTACAGGCAAGTTCGCATTCAAGTTGTAAGAAATACCACAAGTATTTGCATTAGCACCTGCATTCGCTATAGTAGGACTAACATCTCTTGTTATCGTGATAGTACTTTCGCTTGGCGTACAACCACCGTTAGCAACTGTCCATTTGAATACATAAATACCTGCTAAAGTCAAACCATTGGCAGTTGTATTATTTGCATTTACACTTGTAAAGCTCACTATCGCACCCAGAGGCGCATTTGTTACTGTCCACGTACCGATACCAGAGCTTACTACATTAGCACTCAAGTTCAAAGTGTTGGTACAAATAGGTGTTGCTATAGTAGTAATCACTGAAGGCGTAGGTGCAGGGTCTCTTGTAATGGTTACATCAGATGAAGATGCAACACAAGTACCGTTGGCGATTGTCCAGCGCAATACATAGTTACCTACTACAGTCAAAGCATTTACGCTTGTGTTGTATTGGTTTACATTGGTAAAGTTGGCAGTCGCGCCTACAGGCTGACTTACGATTGACCAAGTACCTACACCCACAGCAGGGTTATTTCCCGCCAAAGTATAATTGTTTCCGCAAATATTTTGGTTTGCACCTGCCAAAGAAACAGTAGGCAAGGCATCTCTTGTAATGCTTACAGTACTTTCGCTATCAGGGCAACCACCATTGGTAGTCGTCCATTTGAATACATAAATACCTGCTACAGTCAAACCGTTAGCTGTAGTATTATTGCTGGTTGCATTCGTAAAGCTGACTACTGCACTATTTGGCGCGCTTGCTACCGTCCAAGAACCTGTACCTGAAGTTACTATATTAGCAACAAGAGCTTGTGTACTTGCACATATCGCTTGCGAAGCGGTTGTTATCACTGAAGGCGTAGGTGCAAAATCTTTTGTAACAATTACATCAGAGGTTGAAACCGTACAAGAGCCATTTGAGATAGTCCAGCGCAAAGTATATGCACCTGCTATAGTCAAGGCATTTACGTTTGTATTATTTTGATTAACATTTCCGAAGGTTGCATTTGCACCTGCAGGTTGCGAAACCACAGACCATGTACCTGAACCTACTACAGGGTTATTTGCATTCAAGGTTACAGAAACATTACAACTATTAAAGTTTGCACCTGCGTTGGCTACAGTAGGATTAGCATCTCTTGTTATAGCTACAGTACTTTCGCTATTCGCACAAGTTCCGTTTGCCACAGTCCATTTGAATACATAACTTCCTGCTACAGTCAAACCGTTTGCCGTTGTGCTGTTTGCATTTACATTACCAAATGTTACCACTGCTCCAGAGGGCGCACTTGCTACGCTCCACGTACCCACACCACTTGTTACCGCGTTTGCGTTCAATGTTTGGGTAGCCACACAAGTTGTACCTGCCAAAGTCGTGATAACTGAAGGCGTAGGAGCAAGGTCTTTTGTTATTGTAACATCAGAAGTAGAAGGTGTACAAGTGCCATTGCTAACAGTCCAGCGCAAGATATACGCCCCTGCCACAGTCAAACCATTTACACTTGTATTGTTTTGTGAAGCATTGCCAAATGTTACGGCTACAGGTGAACTTACCACACTCCATGCACCTGTACCTACTGTAGGCACATTAGCATTAAGGCTGACAGACGTGTTGCAACTATTTTGATTTGCCCCTGCATTTGCTAAAGTAGGCGTTACCTCTCTTGTGATAGTAACTGTACTTTCAGTAGGTAGGCAAGAACCGTTGCTCACTGTCCATTTGAACACATAATTACCTGCTACTGTGATGCCACTTGCTGTAGCCACATTAGAAGTATTGTCATTAAAAGCTACCACCGCACCACTTGGAACGCTCATCACACTCCATACACCTGAACCTATGACAGGCGTGGTTGCATTGAGTGTGTAGCTATTTGCACAAGTATTCGCATTCGCACCCGCTATTGAGGCTGAAGGCGAGTCAAGACGTGTGATGGTTACGGTGCTTACACTATTAGCACAAGTACCGTTGGATACTGTCCAAGTAAACACGTTTGTACCTACTACTAAACCGCTTACAGCACTGTTAAATGCTGAAGGATTAGCTATAGTAGCACCCGATGCAGTACTCCAAATACCTGAACCAATGGTAGGATTATTACCTACCAAAGTTGAGCTTGTCAAACAAGTGGTTTGGTTTGTACCTGCAACAGATACAGAAGGACTTGCCTCCCTATTGATTGTAACAGAGCTTACACTTGGCATGCAACTTCCGTTAGATATTGTCCAAGTAAAGACATTCGCACCTACTGTCAAACCTGTTACACTTGAAGTAGGTGAGGTAGGATTTGCAACAGTCGCACCTGATGTGGTTGTCCACACACCTGAACCAACAAGAGCTGCATTACCTCCCAAAATTGTATTGTCAGCACACAATGTTTGAGTCGCACCTGCACCAGATATAGTAGGTGAGTCAAGACGTGTGATGGTTACGGTGCTTACACTATTAGCGCAAGTACCGTTGGATACTGTCCAAGTTAAGATATTCGCGCCTACTGCCAAACCACTTACGGTAGTTGTAGCTGAATTTGAATTGCTGAAAGTCAAACCTGCACCTGTCCAAGTGCCTGTGCCTACTGTAGGTACTGTCGCACCCAAAGTCGCAGTAGTCAAACAAAGCGTCTGGCTATTGCCTGCATTAGATACAGAAGGACTTGCCTCCCTATTGATTGTAACAGAGCTTACACTTGGCGTGCAACTTCCGTTAGATATTGTCCAAGTAAAGACATTCGCACCTACTGTCAAACCTGTTACACCTGAAGCAGGTAAGGTAGGATTTGTAATAGTCGCGCCTGATGTGGTTGTCCACACACCTG
>Ga0163154_10000673_pt1 | contig 52790 bp, 46 predicted proteins | sample OliLakLV19MP9P1_FD_148649 | JGI IMG/M metagenome (GOLD analysis project Ga0163154, IMG submission 148649) | Freshwater microbial mat bacterial communities from Lake Vanda, McMurdo Dry Valleys, Antarctica - Oligotrophic Lake LV.19.MP9.P1 | ecosystem: Environmental > Aquatic > Freshwater > Lake >...
CTCGCAACCAGCCCCCCGCACTAAAGCATGGCGCCCGCGACGCAGAGCAAGCGGAAGGCTTTTCAGCGCCCCCAACTAGCGCTACCACTTTGTCCCTATGAGTTTTGAGCAAGCAGTCCGCACGATTCAATTCCTTTCGGTTGACGGCGTTGAGAAGGCTGGGGCCGGTCACCCCGGCACGCCGATGGCACTGGCCGGGATCACCACGGACATCTTCACCCAGCACCTACGCTACAATCCCGAAGATCCTAGCTGGCCCAATCGCGATCGCTTCGTGCTTTCCTGCGGCCACGCATCGATGTTGCTGTATTCGGTGCTCCACCTCGCAGGCTACGATCTACCGCTCGAAGAGCTGAAGCAATTCCGGCAATGGGGCTCGAAGACACCCGGGCATCCTGAGAATTTCATGACTCCCGGCGTGGAGACGACAACCGGCCCACTCGGACAGGGCATCGGCAACGCGGTGGGGTTGGCTCTTGCCAGTAAAATGGCCGCAACTCGCGTGAATTCTGAAGGCTCTGAGCTCATCAACTACCGCGTCTTTGTGTTGGCGTCGGACGGCGACATCATGGAAGGCGTCTCGAGTGAAGCCAGCAGCATCGCAGGCCACTTGGGCCTGGATAACCTGGTACTCATCTACGATGACAACAAGATAACGATTGATGGGAAGACTGACCTCAGCTTCAGCGAAGACGTGGCCAAGCGCTATGAAGCTTATGGATTTTTTACTCAGCATGTAGACGGTCACAATCCGGAACAAGTCCGCGAAGCACTGAATCGCGCGGTTTCGCACAAGGGCCAGCCTTCGCTGATTGTCGCGCGCACGCATATCGGGATCGGTGCTCCCACCAAACAAGACACCTCGAAAGCGCATGGCGCGCCGCTCGGTGCCGAAGAAGTGGCTGCAACGAAAAAGGCCGCGGGCTGGCCGCTTGAGCCCACCTTTTACGTCCCCGACGAAGCGCGCGCGTTCTTCAAGGCGCGTGCCGACGAAAACAAGAAAACGTACGCGGCGTGGCAGAAGCTCAAAGCTGCCGCGCCCGAAGCGCAGCAGACGGCGCTGAGCACGCTGCTCGCACGGAAAATCCCTGAAGATCTGTATGCCCAGCTCCTCGCCGCGGTCCCAGCCAAGACCAACGCCACGCGCAATACCGCAGGGGAAGTGGAACAAACCGTTGCCAAGCTGATCCCCTCGTTGGTGGGAGGCGCGGCCGATCTTGCCGAATCCACCAAGACCACGATCAAGGGTGCCAAAGACATTTCCCGCACCGATTTTTCTGGGCGTAACTTGAACTTTGGGATTCGCGAGCACGGCATGGCTTCGATCCTGAACGGTCTGGCGCTCTCAGGATTTTTTATCCCGTTTGGCTCCACGTTCTTGATATTCAGCGATTATCTGAGGCCTTCCCTGCGCCTCGCCGCGCTCATGCATCTGCGAGTGATCCATGTCTTCACCCACGATTCTATATTCTTGGGCGAAGATGGCCCCACTCATCAGCCCGTGGAGCAAGTCGCGTCACTGCGCTTGATTCCAAACCTCGATGTGGTGCGCCCCGCCGACACACTGGAATGCGCCGCCGCTTGGGCGTACGCCGTGGCCCGCCACGATGGCCCCACAGCTTTTGCGCTAAGCCGTCAAAACTTACCCGTTTTGGAACGACCCGCAGGCTTCGATCCTCAACAGGTAGTGGAAGGTGCGTACGTGCTTTCCGACGCAGTAACTCCAGAATTTACGTTGATCGCCACGGGCAGCGAAGTCCACGTTGCGGTGGAAGTGCAGAAGTTGCTGGCCAAGAGCGGACGCCAGGTGCGCGTCGTGTCCGCGCCTTGTTGGGACGCTTTTGAACGTCAACCGACTAGCAAACGCGATAAAGTGGTGGGGCCTGCGACCAAGATCGTCACCCTGGAAGCCGGCAGAACGAGCGGCTGGGGCAACGCGGTGGGCCGGAATGGCCTCGCGATTGGCATTGATGGTTTTGGTGCCTCCGCCCCGTACGAGAAGCTGGCCGAGGAATTTGGCTTCACCGCCGAGAAGGTCGCGGCTCAGATACTCGAACACAGGTTCTCTGTGTGAGTTCGTGATCTTAAGGAGCACTCTCTGACCCTTCCCGTTATTCTCATCCCGCATCCCCACGTTCGGGTCGAACCGAGCGTGCTCGGGGGAAGTCCGTATGTGGTTGGTTCACGGGTGCCTGTGCGGCGGCTCTGGGCATTTTATGACAGCGGCACCAAAGTCGAGACGCTGCTCAAGCGGTTTCCCCAGCTGGATGCCGCCAAGATCTTCGACGCCCTGGCCTTTGCGCTCGACAATCCGTCGGTGATGGACGCCGATATACATGCTGAAAAAGAGATCCTGAAGCGCGTGAATCAGCGACAGCCCGGCAAGCCCAAGAGCACAGATTCACAGATCGAACTGCCTTTCGGGACACCTCGCAAACGCCGCTAACGGTCAAGTCCAGCGTTTTAGCCCGGTCATTTTGAAAGGACCGACTGGACATCGACTGCCCCCTTTACAGGCTAACAGGATCCGGCATGCTAGCGGCCCTAAATATCTGGGGCCGATCCCCGCAACGCTGCAGCTTGCAGCAAGGCTTAAGGAGTTATTCATGGTCGCTTCGCAGTCGCGAAAAATTGCTAGAGTTTCAGTCAGTGTTTTAGCCCTCACCGCACTTCCGATGCTGCTCGTCGATTGCGGAAAGCTTCCAGGAGCTAACAATCTCCCCGGCGGCGGATGCCCCGCAGATATCTCGAACGCCGATGCGATCATGGATGCCAATTTTGGCCTCGACGCTCAGCTTGAAGGCAAGGTGAAGGCAGCGCTGGCAGCTGGGGCCAATCTCCAAGGGCTTGCAGCGACCATCGAAACCGAGGTGAAGACGGCTTGCGGCAACCTGGCGACCGATCTCGGCGTGACCGACTTTGAGCCCACCGAACAGGGTCCTGGCAAGGGTGCGGAAGCCGCGTGCAATGCCGCCGCGAAAGCTGTCGCCGACCTCAAAGCCAAGGCCAAAGCCAAGGTCACCGTGAACATCCAGGAGCCCAAATGTTCGGCCTCCATGAACGCCATGGCAGAGTGCGCGGGTAAGTGCGATGCGAGTGTCGAACCGGGGAGCGTCAAGGTCGAGTGCGAAGGCGGCGAGATCAGCGGCACCTGTGAAGGCCAATGCAAGGGTAAGTGTACGGTGGAGGCGGGCGTTGAGTGTGAGGGGACGTGCGGTGGAAGCTGCAGCGGTACCTGCAGCGGTGAGATCAGCGGCAAGTGCGAGGGCAAGTGCGAGGGCAAGTGCGACGGCAAGGACTCTAAAGGCGCCTGCGCGGGCACCTGCGAAGGTAAGTGCGGCGGCAAAGCCGAAGCTTCCTGCAATGGCAGCTGTAAGGGTTCTTGCAGTGCGAGTTGCGAGATGACTGGCAAGGCCGATTGCAAAGGCTCATGCTCCGGCGGTTGTAGCGTCGAGCTCAAGGAGCCGAAGTGCAGCGGCGAAATGAAGCCGCCCAAGGTCAGTGCTGAATGCAAAGCGAATTGCGATGCGCAGGTCAGTGGCCAATTGTCGTGCACGCCGGCCAAGGTCGACGTGAGGATTGAAGCATCGGGCGACCTGGAAGCCGCAGCGAAGCTCAAGGCTGCTCTCACCAAGAATCTTCCCGCACTGCTCAAGGTGACGATCGGGATGAAGGGCCACGTGGAATCCGCCGCTGCGGGTGTGAAAGCTTCGTTGGAAGGCGTGAAGGCCGCGGTGTCGGGCGGCGGAGCCGCAGCGTTGAAGCTTGCAGGGTGCTTTGCCGCTTCGATCGATGCTCAGGTGAAGGCGTCCGTTCAGATCGATGTCTCGGTTAAGGCGAGTGCCTCAGCGAGTGGGAGTGCGACAGCCGGTAGCTAACGCTTAGCTTCTGTGAATTGCATGAGCGCTCCGGCCTGCGGGCTTGGGCGCTCATTGCTTTTTGTAGGCTTGACTGAGATTGATTGAGAGCTTGGCAGCGTCAAGTATCAGTGGGATCAGCAGCGTCGGCCGGAACGCTCTCAAGCCCTCCGAGGCTAAGTGCAAGGCTGCGCGATTGGGCGAAGTTTAACCTATTTAGCCACTCCGGGTAGCTCTTCGTGCCGCACGCTGGATAACGCTGCCGCAGCTTCTGACCTCGCCCCGCGGCCTGTTGAACACGCGTGCGAAATGCGTGAGAACGCTCGTATTCGTGGCTCAACGCTTCAGCGGCCAGCAGCTGACGCTCCTCGGAGTGACAGATCAAGAGCGCATCGCAACCGGCCGCCACCGCTGCCACCGAAGCTTCCTGGATGCTGTGCGATTTCATGAGCGCACCCATTTCGAGATCGTCGGAAAAGAGTACCCCTTCAAAACCGAGCGTTTCACGCAATAATCCGGTTAGGATCGGCGCACTCAGGGTTGCTGGATTCATTGGATCCCATGCAGGATAGAGCACGTGAGCCGTCATCATCGCAGCTACGCCAGCTGTGCTGGCCGCTGCAAACGGGGGAACTTCGAGGCTCATCAATTCCAGTACGCTCCGGTCAACGACTGGCAACCGTTGGTGGCTGTCCTGATGCGTGTCCCCGTGGCCCGGAAAATGTTTGGCGCAGGCCGCCACACCGGCCGCTTGAAGGCCCAGCGCAAAGGCACAGGCGAACTCTGCGACCTGCGAGGGATCACTAGAAAAGGAGCGATCTCCAATCACTGGGTTCTGAGGATTGCTGTCGACGTCGAAAACCGGGGCAAAATTCAGGTTAATCCCGAGTCCCGCTAATTGCCTCCCCAAGCAGACCCCCGTTTCGCGCAACACTTCTGCCGATGCACGCCCTAGGTTGCGTGCTGCCGGGAGCTTCATAACAGGCGCGGGCAGGCGGGCGACACGACCCCCCTCTTGATCAACGCCTATCCAGACATCCCCCGCGGCACAGGCGGAAACCTCAGCAGCAAGCGCGTGAACCTGCTCGACGCTCTCGATACTTCGCCGAAAAAGAATCACCCCGCCAAGCTCCTTCGCACTCAAGCGTTTCCTCACGGAAACGGACAGAGCGGTGCCCGGAAACCCAACGACTAACAGTTGCCCACAGAGTTCCGCCGACGAGCTCACACTGGCGCCATCTGCTCACGAAAGGTCGCGAACCGCCGCTTCGGCCATTTCAGCCACATAAACCTGCAGAGCTGCAGTGTCCGGGCCTTCCACCATGAATCGCAACTTGGCCTCGGTGCCACTCCATCGCACCAAAACGCGCCCTTCCGTGCCGAGCTGCCGCTCCACATGGGCGATCAGGGCACTCAACACGGGCATCTCGCTCACGGGCCGTTTGGTGGGCATTTTTCGGCTTTCGAGCAGCTGCGGCACACGCTGCATGATTTGAGCAAGCTCACTCACGGGCCGGCCTTCCGCGACCATGATCGCCAGCACCTGAAGGGCGGCCACGATGCCGTCGCCCGTGGTGGCATGATCCAAAAAGATCAAATGCCCGGACTGCTCGCCACCGAGCGAATAGCCAGAACGCCGCATTTCCTCCACCACATACCGATCGCCCACCGCCGTGCGGCAGAGTGTTCCGCCGACGGACTCCATGGCTCGCTCCAGGCCGATATTGCTCATCACCGTGGCAACGAGCGTGTTCTTCGCCAGACGCCCAGCCTTGAGCAAGCGCGTTGCACAGAGTGCCATCACGGCATCTCCGTCCACCACTTGCCCTTTCTCATCGACAATGATCACACGATCGGCGTCACCATCCAGCGCGATGCCAATATGGGCGTCATTCTTGAGGACTTCGCTGGCCAAGATCTCTGGATAGAGTGCTCCGCAATTTTCGTTGATATTGCGACCATTCGGGCGCACGCCGATGCTCGTGACCTGCGCGCCCAGCTCCGTGAACACAGCGGGAGCGACTTTGTAGGCGGCCCCGTGTGCGGCATCCACCACGATTCTTAACCCATCCAGCGTCAACTCTTTGGGGAACGTCGCCTTGGCGGAAACCACGTAGCGCCCCCCCGCGTCGTCAATACGTTGGGCACGGCCAATCGCCACTCCGGAAAAGCCGGCAGAGTGCAGCAGAGGATCTTCGAGCAAACGCTCAATCTCGAGCTCTTCGTGATCTGGAAGCTTGAAGCCGTCAGGCCCGAAGATCTTGATCCCGTTGTCCTGAAAAGGATTGTGGCTGGCACTGATCACAACTCCAGCATCAGCACGCATCGACTGCGTAAGGTTGGCGACCGCCGGAGTTGGGATCGGCCCGCACAGCATCACGACACCGCCCATGGCGCAGATCCCGGAGGCTAATGCCGTCTCCAGCATATAGCCGCTCAAGCGCGTGTCTTTGCCGATAACAATCCGTGTCTCCCGTACGTGCCCACGGCGCGCCACGAGCGCGATGGCGCGCCCCAACGTGAGCGCCATTTCGGGTGTCATCGGGAAGACGTTGGCTTCACCGCGAATACCGTCAGTGCCGAACAGTTTGCGTTCAGTCGCGGAAGTTGGAAAATTGGAGATCAAGATTGAGTGCCTCGTCATCCTTCTCGGCCCTGAGCAGGGCGATGATTGCCTGGAGATCGTCGCGATTTTTGCCTGAAACGCGCACGGTATCCTCCTGAACGGAGGCTTGAACTTTGACCTTGCTGTCTTTGATCAGCTTGAGAATGATCCGAGCTTTGTCCGAAGCGATGCCTTCAGTGGCTTCGACCAAGATCTTGGAGGCGCCACGCGCTGTCAGCTCTGGGTCTTTCGCTTTGAAGTGCTTCAGGCTCACTTTTCTGCGAATCAGCTTCTCGCGCAGCACCTCATACGCGGCCTTGGCGCGATCTTCGCCCATGGCGGTGATCAACAGCCCACTCTCGTTCTTCTCGATTTTCGCGCCGGTGTTTTTGAAATCGAAACGCTGAATCAGTTCTTTTTGGGCCTGATTCATGGCGTTGCTCACCTCAGACCAATCCAGCTTTGAAACTACGTCGAAGGACGGCATGCCCACCCCAACTTAGAGATCAACCGCTGGATCAGTCGGTAAATCCAGCAAACTCGCGCGAGCGGCACCCACGAGAAAGATGGATCCTGTCACCACCACCAAGCCCTTGGAGCCGACTTTGGCGCGCGCTAGCTCCAGCGCCTTTGGCACACTCGCCGCCACTTCACCGGGCAAGATCTGCGTCATCAGGTGTGGATCCAGGCCTTTGCTGATCGGGGGTGCGACGTAAATCCGGTGGCCTGCGACATTTTCGAGGCGGCGCAACATAGCCCGATAATTCTTGCCCGCGATGGCACCGAAAACGAGGGCGATTTCTTTGCGCGAAGAGATGTCTCCGAGCGTTCCGGGGTCGAGCGAATGGGAGAGGGCCACCATGCCGTCCGGATTGTGGCCACAATCGAGCAGCGTCAGATCTTGCCCATTTCTGTGCAGGAGTTCATTCCGACCGGGCCACAGTGTGGCTTCGATGCCGCGGGCCATGTCCTCGGGCGCTAAGTTCAGAGCGCGACCGATCGTGGACGCCACCGCAAGATTCGTCCCGATCATGGCGGTTCGGGGATACGCGAGTCGAGCTCCAGTAAAGGGTTCAGGGCTCCCAAGCTCCAGTAGCTCCGCGCCAACTTCGGCGATTCTTGCCTCGACCACAGCGCGCGCATCCGGGTGCAACTTCCCAAGCACCACCCGTGAGCCCGGCTTGATAATACCGGCCTTTTCGCGAGCAATTTGGCTGAGCGTCTCGCCCAGCTCGCTCATGTGGTCAAAAGAGATCCGGGTGATCGCCACAGCTTTCGGCGACGGAATCACGTTGGTGGCGTCCAAACGCCCGCCAAGCCCGACCTCCAGGACCGCGATCTCCACGTTGGCTTCGCGAAATGCGAGAAATGCCGCCACCGTGGCCACCTCGAAAAACGTGAGATCAGGCCCTGCATCCATCACCTGATTCAGGAGCGGGCCGAGCGCTTCATCTGAAATCGGCTCGCCATTGATCGCGATCCGTTCGGCGAATCGATTCAAATGGGGTGAAGTGTACATCCCGACCTTACGGCCTGAATGAAAGAGCATTGACGTCAGGAAGGCGCAAACAGTGCCTTTTCCGTTGGTGCCTGCGACGTGAATCGCTTCAAAGCTTCGCTCAGGATTCCCGAAGTGATCGCAGACCGCCTGGACGCGCTCCAGCCCCAGCTTTCGCCCGGACGGAATGCGCGCGTAGAGCCGTTCGAGGGTTGCTTGGTAATCGCTCACTTGGGCTCACGTGAAAGGTGGTTGAGTAGCGTGTTCAGCGTCGATTTCAGTTCAGCCCGCGCCACGATGGAATCGATCATGCCGTGGGAGATCAGGAAGTCCGAACGTTGGAAGCCCTCCGGCAGTTTGGTCCGGAGGGTATTTTCGATCACGCGTGGCCCTGCAAAGCCGATCAGCGCATTGGGTTCCGCGATATTCACATCGCCGAGGAGCGCCGTGCTCGCAGCGACACCACCAGTCGTTGGATGCATCAAAATACTAATGTAAGGCTGGCGGCAAGCGCGATAACGGCCCAGGGCGGCGACCGTTTTGGCCATCTGCATCAGGCTAAGGATGCCCTCCTGCATGCGCGCACCCCCCGAAGCGTGGAGGAGGATCACCGGCAAACGTTGCAGAGTGGCGCGCTCAAACAAGCGCACGATGCGCTCGCCAGCTACCGAGCCCATGGTGCCGGCCATGAACGCGAACACGTACGAACCGTAGGCCACGTCTCGGCCAAAAATCTTCCCGCGCCCGACCTCAACAGACTCGCTAGCATTGGCGGCGCTCTGGGCTTTCTGAAGGCGCTCCGGGTAGCTCTTCTGATCAATGAACTGCAGCGGATCACTCGGTTGCACGTGCTCTTCCCAGGGGCTCAGCAGGCCATCGTCGAGCAACAGCTCGCGCCAGCGCCCGTGCTCCATCGGGTGGTGAAAACCACAGCTCGGACAAACGTGCCAATTGCGTTCCAAATCAGTGGCGGTCAGCACCGCAGCACAGCCCTGACACTTGTTGAACAACCCCTCACCAACGGACCGTTTCTCGTCAGCCGAGGTAAGGTTGGGGGTTTTTGCAGGGAGAGTCACCGGATGGAGCTGCAGAGGGTAGCAACGGACCCCCTAAAAAGGAATTGGGGGAGGGCGGGGGGAGGGCGGCAGCCGCTTCCGCATAGCCTCCTCGCCGCCGGAGCTCAAGCACCAGAACCTGCCCTTGTTCGGGCCGGCAAACGGGTGGAGACTAGGCGGCTATGGATCGGCAGCCCGATTCGCTAAAGCTGCGTGCCGAGCTCGTGGGGCGGACCCAAGAGCTTGAGACGTTGCGGGACGCGTACACCCACGTATCAGAGGAAGGCGCATTTCAGGCGGTGACGCTCCTTGGGAACGCAGGGATCGGGAAATCTCGCCTCATTGAAGATTTTCTAGCAGGGCTGAGCGCTCAGTCCGGCCCCAAGCTGCGCGTTTTCTCCGGTCGAGCGCGCTCGCAAGTGCTCGGATACGGCATGTTTGGGCGCCTGTTGCGTGATCGCTTTGAGATCACGGAGGGCATGGACCCAGAACAGATCCGCAGTGAGATGCGAACCCGGGTCGCAGAGGTGCTCGAGGACCGAAAAGTGGGGGATGTTTGTTTCTTGCTGGCCCAATTGATGGGCGTTGAGTTTGAGGAGAGTCCCCTCACGCGGGCGATAGCCGATGATCCGGCCCAAGCCCGATTTTTACGGCGCGCGGTGGTGCGTAGCTTCCTCGAAAAAGATGCGCAGCTTTCGCCAATCTGCCTGCTCTTTGAAGACATCCACCATACGGATGATGATTCTGCCGAACTCTTGCTGTATCTGCTCGAGAACCTGCGGGGTGGAATCTTGTTGCTGTGCACGGCTCGCCCGGAACTGCTCACTCGCTACCCGAATTGGTCACAATACGGCGGCTCACGCCATCAGCTCCTGGAGTTAACGCCTCTCGGCCAGGATGAGAGTGTCGAGCTCATTAGCCAGCTCTTGAGCCCCTGTGCCGACGGACCACCAGACGCACTGATTGAAGCCAGCGTCGGGGTAGCCGGCGGAAATCCTGGCCTGCTTCGCGGCATGGTGAATATTTTTCATGATTCAGGGGTGCTGCAGCGAGCCGAAGATGGCGCGAGCGGCTGGGTGGTCAATTTGGATAAGCTTGCTAGCGTGCGCATGCCGCTCACGGTGGATGATGCGGTGGCGTTGCGCGTTTCTGCGATGTCTGCACTCGACCGGCGAGTCTTGGAGCATGCCGCTGCCATGGGCGGTGTGTTCTGGCTGGGGGGGTTGGTGACCCTGGAGCGAATGGAGCGTGCGACGCCGGCATTCTGGCAAGCTGACGATCGGCGCGACACGCTCGCGATTGCTAGAGCGCTCGACGACCTCGTGCGCCGCGATTACGTACTAAAGCTGCAGGATTCTGCGTTTTTGGGCGATATCGAATACGTCTTCAAGCACAACCTTGAGCGCCAGAAGATTGCCACGCTGACGACCGCTTCGGCGAGCCAAAAGTTCCATCAAACGATTGCTGATTGGTTGGCACAGAAACCCCAAGTCAAGACGCAGGAGAGCTATTGCGCCATGCTCGCGCAGCACCTGGAACAGTCCGGCTCCTTCACTCGCGCCGGCTTAGCTTACCTCGACGCGGGGGACTTGGCGCGCGGCCACTATGCTGCACGGAAAGCTGATGAGTATTATTCCAAGGGCCTTTCACTCCTCGGTGCGGACGATTGTCTACGCCGCATCGACGGCCTCCACAATCACGGTGACATGTTGCGCGTGCTCGGCAAAACGGATGAAGCCCTGGCGGCTTTCCGGGAGATGCTAAAGCTCGCTTACCAGTTTGCGCTGTTACCCAAAGGCGGCGCTGCCCACAATCGTATCGGGCGCTTGTGCCGTGATACCGGAGCGCTCGCCGACGCCCGCGAGCACTTGGACACAGGTCTCAAGCTGTTCGAAGCTGCGGAAGATAAGCGAGGTGTCGCCTCTAGCCATGACGACATCGGCATGTTGTTGTGGGTGCGCGGGGACTACACCGCCGCGCTCAAACACATGAAAACCGCGCTGGATATGCGCAAAGAAATTGGGGATCGGCGTTCGATTGCTCTCAGCCTGAACAATATTGGCTTGGTCTGGATGGAGCACGGCGAAGCCCGAAAGGCTGCCGAGGCTCTGGAAGCAGCCCTCCAAATCCGGCGTGAGGTTGGGGATCCATTGGGAGTTGTGGAGAGCTTGAATAACCTCGGGCGTCTCGCGCACGATCAGGCTGATCACGAAAGGGCGCTCGTGCTGTTCAATCAGGCGTACCAGGCCGCGCAAGATATTGGCGAGCACAACCGCATCGCCGGCGTGCTCACACGTATCGGCGAAACCCATCACCGCCTTGGCAATCCCAAGGAAGCCCTGCGCTTTCTGACGCAAGCCGAAGAGCTGTGCGACGAACTCGGGGATCGTTTGCACCTCGCGGAAGCCAAACGCGGGTTGGCCAAAACCTATCTGCAGCAAAAAGAGCTCCTAAAAGCCCGCCACGCCATCAAGCACGCGGTGGATCTCTTCGGTCAACTCCGCAGCAAAGTTCGCCTGGCAGCGGCGCTTCGCACACTCGGAGAGGTCACCGGAGCTGGCGCTTGGGGCGAGGGGCACGAGGCCAAAGCGGTGGATTATTTTATGCGCTCGATCGCGATCGCCAAAGAAATCGGCAATGAACTCGAAGTTGCCAAAAGTTATACGGCCTTTGTTCAATACGTCGCTCAGTCCTCGCACTACCAACAGAACGATGCGATTCTCCGAGAAGCCACCAAGCTCAAAGAGATGGCGAGCGAGATTTTTGAACGCCACAGCAACAAGAGCGAGCTGGCCGTTGCAAATGCCAAATAGGGAGCAAAGATGCTGCGTTTGAAAGCAAAAGCCGTGGGTAGAGTGCCCGTTCCGCTACCGGCGTATCAGACAGCGTTGGCTGCGGGGTTCGACCTGTGTGCCGCTTTATCGGCTGCGATCACGCTCTTGCCGGGTGCGAGGGCACTCGTGCCGACGGGGCTCGCGTTCGAGATCCCGGAGGGCTACGAGGGCCAGGTGCGGCCGCGCTCTGGGCTCGCTCTGAAGTCAGGGATCAGCATCGTGAATGCGCCGGGCACGATTGATGCGGATTTTCGCGGGGAGGTGGGGATTGTACTGATCAATCACGGCGAGTCACCGTTTGTGGTTGAGCCTTTGGCACGGATTGCTCAGCTAGTGATTGCGCCGGTCACCCGAGCACAGCTCGAATGGGCGACTGATCTCACAGATACGGCACGTGCTGTTGGGGGCTACGGCTCAACCGGAAGCCTTTAGTTTTCCCCGCGGACGATCCCATAGCCGCGGATCTTCTTGTGCAGATTCGTGCGTTCAACGCCGAGGAGCGCCGACGCTTTCGAGATATTCCACTCCAATTCTTGGAGCGTTTTAACGATATATTGGCGCTCTGCCGCGTCGCGATATTCGCGCAAAGTGAGGCGCTCGTCGGCAAGATCGGTGTCGGGCAAACGACTCCGGGGTGAACTTTCGGCCTCGTCGTCGTCGAACGGGCTGGCATGCGGATCTTCAGGCAGATCCGCCACGGTGATGCGGGCTTCAGACAAGATGGCCGCCCGTTCCACCACATTCTTGAGTTCGCGGACATTCCCAGGCCAGGAGCGCCGGGCCAAAACCTCAAACACCGCCTCGTCTATAGCCTTCGGCGGTATGCCGTTTTCGCGGCAAAATGCCGACACAAATGCCTCGGCCAAAGCTCGGATATCCTGGGGACGTTCGCGTAGGGCGGGCACGGCGAGCGGAAACACGTTCAAACGAAAGTAGAGATCTTCGCGGAAACGCCCCGCGACCACGAGCTTCTCCAGATCGCGATTGGTAGCGGCCAACACGCGCACATCCACGTGAATCACGTGTTCGGAGCCCACTCGCACCACTTCGCCATTTTGAAGCGCGCGGAGCAGCTTGGCTTGAGCCGAGAGATCCATATCCCCGATTTCATCTAAAAAGAGCGTGCCGCCGTGCGCCTGTTCAAAAACCCCTCGCGTGCGATTTTGGGCTCCGGTGAACGCGCCCTTTTCGTGCCCGAACAGTGCACTTTCGATCAGCTCTCGCGGAATCGCGGCACAATTGACCTTCACAAACGACGCCTCACTGCGCGGACTCAGCCGATGCACCGCGCGACTGATCAGCTCCTTGCCCGTGCCACTTTCTCCGACAATCAGGACCGTAGCCTTGGTGGGAGCCACCTTATCGATATCTTGAAAGAGCTTCTGGAGCGGCGCACTCGTGCCGATCATTTCGTAGCGTGCTCCCATTTCGGCACGCATTTCGGCCACCGTGCGGCTCAGCTGAGCGGCACGCAAACTATTCATGACGCTTACCAGAATGCGATCACGATTGAGCGGCTTCTCGAAGAAGTCCGTCGCGCCGAGCTTGATGGCATGCACGGCATCATGAACGGTGGCGTGACCGCTGATCACAATGACGGGTAAATCGCGGGTCGCTTCGTCAGCGCGAATTCGAGCCAATGCATCTAAACCGGACATTCCCGGCAGCTTGAGATCAATGATGGCTAGGTCGACGGGCTCGGCAGGGCTCGCGATGATTTCCAGCGCTTGCTCCGCATTTTCAGCCTCTAGGCAGCGGTAGCCTTCTCCAGTTAACACCATCCCCAAGGTCCGACGGATGTTCTTCTCATCGTCGACCACCAGCACCGTGGGTGCCACAAGCGAGAGTTGATTGCCGGAGGCCGTGGGGGTCATGTGGGCTGGGCTAAGGCGCGTGGGGAGGGGCACCGCTCGGAGCCGAGCCTTTGCCGATTTGGGTTAAAAAATGCTGAGCCGGGATCACAAACGCGCTCTCGGGGAATTCGGCGATCACCTTGTGCAGGAGTGAGCGAGCTTCTTCTGGCTTCTTCATCTTCAAGTAGATTTCCGCCAAAAGAACGTAGGCTTCCGGCTCGAGCCCGGCGCCCTTTTGGCTCGAAAGAGCGAACTTAACGCGTGCAGCCGCGGCTTCGAAGTGGTCATCCGTCAGATGAAATCGCGCCACGTACAGTTCGTGGCGAGCTAGTACCCCGCCCGTCACTTCCACCATGTAGCGGAGTTCGGGGAGCCATTTGGAAGTCGGGAAATCGGCTAGATGCGCCAGAATCGCGTTGTTGGCGTCCCGAACCTGCGCCAAATCACGTTCCTCAAGCGGTGGGAGCAAGGCGCTGTCGCCAGTCGACAAAAACAGCGATTTTGCAGCCCGAAATCGCGCATAGGCAACTTCTGGATCATTCGGGTGATCGTGGGAAAAGCTCTTGTAGGAGGTGCTCGCCTCCAAATATTTTTGCTGTTCGAATTCGGCGTCAGCGATGCGCAGCGCTGCTAGCCGACCCCAGCGACTGTTGGCGTAGCGGCGCTCGACCTCTTCCATCTGAGGCACCAAGCGCTCCCAGTCGTGGTCAAAATAGTCCTCCATGGCTGTGTCGTAGGCACGCTTAGAATTCTCGCGATATTCCGCGGCGGTCTCAGGGCGTTCGGAGGTTGCCGCGCAAGCCACCGGCAAAAAGAACAGGGAAGTAACAAGCCAATAGCGCCGCATTCGAGCCTCTCTGCCTATCGAATCTGCGAAGGCGGTGCAAGGGCCCCCTCCCATGCCAGGCCCCAGCACCGAAGGGAAAGCACGGAGTGGGCTTGATTAGGCCCACGACTCAGGTATTGAGTCGCCCCATGGCAGTGGACACCGTCCCGATGACACCCCGAGGGGCTCAAAAACTCAAGGAAGAGCTCCATCGGCTCAAAGAAGAACGCCCCAAGATCTCAAAGGAGATCGGCGTTGCCCGGGAGCACGGCGATATCAAGGAAAATGCCGAATATCACGCGGCAAAAGAGCGCCAAGGCATGGTGGAGGCGCGAATCAAGGATATCGAAGACAAGCTGGGTCGAGCTGAGATCATTGACCCGACGACGTTGATGGGAGCCAAGGTTAAGTTTGGGGCGACCGTCTGCCTGCTTAACATTGCGACTGAAGAAGAGGTTACCTACCAGATCATCGGAGCCGAAGAGGCCAATATCGATGAAGGCACGATCTCGATTTCAGCACCGCTCGCCCGCGCCATGATCAGTCGAGAAGTTGGTGACGAGATTTCGGTAACGCTCCCCGGCGGCAAGCGCACCTACGAAATTGTGAGCATCGAGTACAAGTAGCCGTGAGCTCTGCCGGTGCTGGGGTTCGGCGGGCAATGCTCGCTGTGTTCTGGGCATGGGGGTTGAGTCTTTTCGAGCTCTTAGTAGTACTTGGGCTCAACCGGGCACGCCTCACGGGATTCTGGGAGGTTCAATCCGGAGTACTGTTGCTGCTTCCAACACTCTGGCTCGCCGCTTCGGCGGTGGGCTTGCTGGGCGCCGCGTTCTGGGCACTCGTCACTCACGACCAACGACACACCCAAAGACTGGCGGCCCTCGGCCTGGGCGTTTTGATTGCCGGCTTTGCGTGGGGCGTTGGAGGTGGGCGCCATCTGGAAAACATCGCGTTGCGTGGCGGGTTCGCCGCGCTGATTGGACTAGGTGCGGCGCTGCCGGTCTGGTGGTTGGGTCCACGCCTGAATCGGGCGCGCCGGCTAGGTTCAAGGGCGCTTCAGGTTTCACTGGTGCTGTGCGCCATTCTGCTAGAAGTCGTTAACCAGCTTTGGTTGGTGAGGCTCTACCCAGCGTTTCACCTGTGCCTCAGCACGTTGGCCTTTCTGTTGATCGCAGGCGTGCCTTTTCTGGGCAAATTCGAAGCTTCCCAACGGCGTTCCCGAGCAGGGGTAGCGGTCCTGCTGGTTATCCTGGGCTGCGCCTTGGCTCTGAAGCCGAGCGCGGAACGCTTGAGCCATTTCGATAATTTCCGGCTGACACTGTTTGAATCGGCGCCGTCAGTGCGCCACGCAGTGAGTCTTGCAAGCCTGTTAGCACCGCCCCCGGCGCTTGAAGCCTGTTCACCCACCGCGGCCTGCTCTTTGCCCGAGGTGGGTCGGGCGACAGATACAGCGTTGGACTTACGCGGCCGAAGTCTGCTCTTGGTCAGTGTGGACGCGCTTCGTGCCGACCATGTGGGCGCCTACGGCTACCCACGCCCCACCACTCCGAACATCGATGAGCTCGCTCGCACTGGAACGGTGTTTGACTACGCGTACTGCCCAACACCCCACACCAGTTACTCGGTGACTTCCCTCATGACGGGGAAATACATGCGGCCCTTGTTGCTCCAAGGAAGCGGTGGGGACTCCGCAACCTGGGCCGAAATCTTTCGCACCTATGGCTACAAGACAGCCGCATTCTACCCGCCTGCTATTTTCTTCATTGATGGCGCACGATTTTCAGGCTTTCAGCAAAAAGCGCTCGGGTTTGAGTATCGTAAGGAGGAATTCGCGGAAGGCGATAAGCGAGTGGGGCAGGTGAGCGATTATCTCAAGCACCTGGAGCCCACAGCGCCCGTGTTCGTCTGGGTTCATCTCTTCGGACCTCACGAGCCCTATGAAGCTCACCCGGAGCACCCTTTCGGTGAACGGGATCTTGACCGCTACGACTCTGAAATCGCCGCCGCGGACGCCACGATCGGAAAACTCGTTCAGCTCATGCGTGGGCGCGACCCCAACACGCTTGTGGTTGTTACGGCTGACCACGGCGAGGAATTCGGAGAGCACGGCGGCCGCTACCACGGAACGAGCGTTTACGAAGAGCAGGTGCGCGTTCCGTTGGTTGTGCAAATACCTGAGCATCCGCGCGCGCTGAACTCTGCAAAAATCTCCGCCCCCGTCCAAACCATCGATCTTTTACCCACATTCTTGGACCTTCAGCGCATTCCCGTGGCCCCGCGCATCCGAGGGCGCAGCTTCGCAAGCCTGCTTTCGGGACCAACAACCCCATCTGACGCAGGCCTTGCCCTGGTTGAAACCGACGAACAAACCCTGTTGGCCGAAGGCACGCTTCGGCTGATTTGTGCGCGCCGCGTGGGCGCCTGCGCGCTTTACGATCTGAGGACAGACAGCGCACAGCTTCACGACATCTCTCGAAACGAGACCCAGCGCTTCACTGCCATGCGCTCCCGGCTAGCGGCACTCGCTGAATCTCACGGAAAATTCGAACAACAAGGGCTGCACGCCGAAGGGAAAGGCTGGCCTGCGCCGATCCTGCGCGCCATGGCAGGCGACGGCGATGTCGCACTCGATCTGGCCGCACTTCTGGACGATGCGGATTCGGGGATCCGCGCGAAAGCGGCTGAAGAGCTGTTTGGTTTGCGCCGCGTGGAAACAGCACCGGCGCTCCGCTTGGCGCTGCGCCGGGATGAGAACGAAAGCGTGAAAAGGTGGGCTGCCGTGGCGCTGACTCGCCTCGGGGAAGGGGCACCGCTCACCTTCGAACTCCTCCAAGATCGGGACCCTCAATGGCGCCGCGTGAGCGCGCTCGCGCTGGCAGAGGATGGAAATCCTGCGGGCCAGGCCGAGCTGATCGCCTGGTGGTTAGATTCGGAGTCGCGTGATTTTGAGCGCTCGCGTCTGATACTGAAGGCTCTGGCGCGGGTACGAGCGAAAGATGCGGTGTATCCGTTGACCCGTTCGCTTGGGGACGTGCGCCTTCGAGCTGAGATTGCGCGGACGCTGACGTCAATCGGGGATAAGGCCGCGGTGGGACCGCTCCTCGCTGCTTTCGCAGAAGAACGCTACCAGAATACCCGGGTCGCGCTCGGGGAAGCCTTGGTCGCGTTGGACACAGGACCGGGTGTGGCGGCGCCACTGGTTCGTTTTCTTGGCGTGCCAGACCCGCTCCCGAACGGGCTTTGGATCGGCACACGGAGCCGAGCGCTGGAGTATATCGGTGGGCCCACGCGACGCGATCTGGACCGGCTGCGCACCCAGAGCCCACTCGGTGTGGCTGTGCACGTGACCATCCCGAGCGGCGGAAACGGCCACGGGGTCCGCGTTGTAATCCGCGCGCGGGCACGGGAAGGTCAGGGCTGGGTGAGGGTGAGTTCGGGCAAAAATACCTTCAGCTATAACAGTAAAGGTAAGCTCGTAAGTTCGCGTAATCTGCCAACTCTTGATAACAACACAACTATCGAACTCCCTGTCCCTCGCGGCTCAGACTTCGTGCAAGTCCACGGCAACCTGAAAGCCGATTCTGGAGCCGCACCGGGCCAGAGCACCGTCTTCATCGTGGTTACGGCCGCAGGTGTCGAGCTGGATGCACTCGCCTTCGTTCCCCTGAGCGATGAGCTTCCGCCGCCTGCGCCTCGCCCCTGGAGCGCAGCAGGTGTGCCTGAATGACGCCGCACGAGAACTGCAGATCAGGTGCTAGGCAAGGGGGCTCTCGGTGGTATAGAGGCGCCCGTGTCTGAACAGGATTTACCGCAGGGTGCGGCCTCAAGGCGAGCACAAAGGCGTTCTCAGGGCGAGGTTGTGGAAGAAGCTGAAGAAGCTAAAGGGGGCGAGGGCGGGGAAGTCGAGGTTCGCCCTGCCACGGAGATCCGCGACCGCAATCAGCGGGTGCGTGAGCAGGCCGCTCAAAAGCGCGATGCTTCGCGCCAAACTAAGTCTCGGTCTTCCAAAGCGACTGGCTTGGGCACCACTGAGATGGTCGATGATGCGCTGACGCGCAGCACCCACGCAGCCATCGGCTTCACCAAGAAGCACTTCAATGTACTCCAGTGGGTGGTGCTTGGAGGGATCGCTACCGCGGTGGGTACGCATCTCTATAGCCACCGTCGGGACGGGCAGCTTGAAGCGGCATCCGACGTCATGGCGAATGCGCTCAGGGTTGAGAACGGCCGAATTGGCGACACCGGCGAACGTGGGCCGGACAAGATGACGGGCCTGGCTGACGTCCAACCTAGCTTTGGCACCGAGGCTGAACGCGGCAAGGCCATGTCGCGCGCGTACGAGCTTGCCAAAGCACAGGCAGCGAACCAAGGCGCCGCAGTCTTGGCAGAAATGGGCCAGGCCGCGGCCGCGTTCAATGCCCATAAATGGAGCGAAGCCGCTCGGCTCTATGCCAATGTCAAGGCGAGTGACATCGCCGCCGAAGACACCGATTTGAAGGCACGTGCGCTGCTCGGGATAAGCCAGGCCAAAGAAGGGCTCGCGGATCGCGAGGGCGCGCTCAAGCCGCTCCGTGAACTCGAGAACATGGGCGTTTCCAGATTCGTTCCTGTTGCCCAGTACCACCAAGCGCGGATGCTGTACGCGAAAGGGCAGGCGGAGAAAGCCAAGCCTCTGCTGGAAAAGGCACTGAAGAAGCTCGAGGCAGATAAGCCCAGTGCGGATGCCTATGCGCCACCTTCGGAGCTTGAATCTTCGGTGCGTGCGCTCCTCACCTTGATCGATCCGACCCAGGCTCAAGCACCGAGCTCCGGTGGGATGACACCCGAACAAATGGCGCGATTTCGGGCGCAGATCGACGCACTTGGCAAGAACTCGCGCGGGCCAAATCCTGGCAAGAGCGCTCCGACCCCATGAGTCTTTGGCTCTGTAAAACGCACAGAATCCGCGCCTCAAAGCAGTTGCTCTGGGCGGGGGCATTGAGCCTCTGCGCGCTCCTTGCTTGCGATGCAGGTCGCACGGGAGCGAACCCGGAGACTCCGCTTTGGAAATATCGTCCCAGCGGTTCCCTCAGCCTGGTTTTCTCCAAGAATCTCAAAGCAAAAAGCCGGACTCAAGGCGAGCCCCATGAACACGCTAGGGCAGCGCTGGACATCGATGGCCGTCGGTTGTTTCTAGGTTCTAGCGATCACGGGCTCTACGCGCTCAACGCCGCCGACGGCAACACGCTTTGGCGCTTCGAAACGGCTGGCCCCGTCAAGTCTACTCCGCTCTTCGATAAGTCCAGAAACGTAGTATTTTTTGGCTCCCACGATGGGGCTTTGTACGCCGTTGACGCCGACACTGGAGCCCTCCGTTTTCGCTTCATGACGAACGCCGAGATCCAGCGGCCGCCGGTTCTCAGCCAAGGCCGATTGATCGTGGTGAACGCCAACGACACCGTGCTCGCGGTCGATCCGAGTAACGGAAAGTTGCTGTGGTCTCAGCACAGGACACCTGCCATGGGGATGGAGATTGCCGGATATTCGGGTCCGCTCGTAGCCCACGGGCGCGTCTACGTAGGCTTCAGCGATGGCGTCGTCATGGGCTACAACGAAGCCACTGGAGCTCCCAGCTGGAACCCGGTCGATCTCGCTGCTGAAGCTGAGCAAGTGCTGGGAGATATTCCGACGTATCTGGATGTCGACACCACGCCATTAGCTGCGACCACCGAAGCCGGCCCGGCAGTGCTGGTCGCTAGCTATTCTGCAGGTGTTTTCGCGCTCGACGCTGAAACGGGCATTCAGCTCTGGGCAAACACGGCGCCACGCGGAGTGACGGAACTCACGCTGTGGCACGAGCCCGAACATGCTCCACGAGGCGGCCACCGTGCCGCGCTCCCGATCGCAGAAAAGACGCTAATTTTGGCCAGTAGCGGGACTTCTGGCCTTTGGGCACTCGATCCGCTCACCGGTTCGATACTCTGGCAGCGAGACCTCCCGAACGGTGCAGCCTCCAAGCCCGTGGCCACTCAGGGTGTCTTATTGTTGGCTGGCTCTGAATCAGGCTTGTTCGCACTTTCGCCGATCGACGGCAGTATCATCGACGGTGTGCATCTCTCTGGGGGCATCGACGCGGCTCCTGCGGCCTTTGGCAGTCGTGTTTACGCACTGACCAACGCAGGGGTTTTGCTCGGCCTGCATCTCCAGTCGCCGTTTTGAGCAGTCAGCCAATAGCGCGAAGCCGCCATTCCCAGCCCAGGTGCGTTCGCTCCGGCGTCATGCTGACCCACTGGGTATCGAGCTGAATGGGCTGCCATTTGCCGTTTGAACCTCCCTCGAGTACTTCGCATAAGATGGGTTATGTAAACTTTCTACACGGCCCTCGGCAGGTCGGTAGCTCGGCTGACTCCAGCGCAACGAACGGCTAAGAGAGTCCGTATGCGCGTTGGTTTGTTTATCCCGTGTTATGTGGATCAGCTCTATCCGGACGTAGCGTTGGCGACGCTCGAAGTCTTAGAGAGCGTTGGCTGTGAGGTTGTGTATCCCGAAGCGCAGACGTGTTGCGGCCAACCGATGGCGAACACTGGATGCTTCTCCGATGCCGTGCCCCTAGCGCGGCGCTTTGTTGCCACGTTTTCCGGGTTTGAATATGTCGTGGCGCCTTCTGGAAGCTGCGTCGCTATGGTGCGTTCGCACTACGCGGAGCTTTTGCACGACGACCCGAGTTATAAGAGCTTGGCTCCACGCGTGCTCGATCTAAGCGAGTTCCTGGTGGACGTGATTGGTGTCGAAAAGTTGCCTATTAGGCCATTTGCTTATCGCGTCGGACTTCACCAAAGTTGTCACGGTTTGCGTGAATTGCGCGTTGGCCGTTCGAGTGAGCGGATGCTAGATGACTTCAATAAGACAAGGCGAGTGCTGGAACGCATGACCGGAATTGAGTTTACCCAATTGTCGAGGCCAGACGAGTGCTGCGGTTTTGGTGGCACGTTTGCCGTGGCTGAGGAGGCTATTTCTTGCGCGATGGGCAACGATCGCGTCGCCGACCACGAGCAAGCGCAGAGTCAAGTCCTGACCGCCGGTGATATGTCGTGCCTGATGCACCTGGAAGGCCTGATTCGTCGGCAAAAGAAGCCTATTTCTGTGCTGCACGTCGCGCAGATCCTCGCGGGTCGCACCCCAGAGATTGGAAGCGTATGAGCACGCAGTTGGCGGTGCTGGCGCCCAGCAAGGCTCACCCCACTCGGGCAGCGTTGTTCGTAGCGAACGATGAGCGCATGCATTGGCACGACAAAGCGCTCTGGTTTGTGCGCCAGAAGCGCGATAAAGCGGCAGCGAGTGTGCCTGAATGGGAGCGTCTGCGTGAGCTTGCCTCCCAGATCAAAACGCACACGCTGATTCACCTTCCCGAGTATTTAGAGGCATTTGAAGCCAAGGCGCGAGCGCTCGGGGCGGAAGTGCACTGGGCCAAGGATGCAGCCGAACACAATGCGATCGTACTCGGAATTCTCGAGGCGGCCGGCGCCAAGCGCGTTGTTAAAAGCAAGAGCATGCTCACCGAGGAGTGCCACCTTAATCCGTTTCTGGAGCAGCGTGGATATGAGGTCGTCGATACTGATCTGGGCGAACGCATTGTGCAGTTCCGCAATGAAGCACCCAGCCACATCGTGCTGCCCGCCATCCACATCAGGAAAGAGGAAGTCGGCGACACCTTTCACGAACATCTCGGCACGGAAGCCGGCGCCTCGGATCCTCAATATCTCACCGAGGCTGCACGGGGCCACCTTCGAACAAAATTCATGGAAGCTGACGTGGGGATCACGGGCGTCAATTTCGCGATCGCCGAGACGGGAGCCTTGGTGGTGTGTACGAATGAGGGCAATGCCGATCTCGGGACGGCCCTGCCCAAGATCCACATCGCGTGTATGGGTATCGAAAAGTTATTGCCTCGCACTCGGGATTTAGCCGTTTTCCTGCGCCTTTTGGCGCGTTCTGCGACGGGTCAACCGATCACCACCTATTCCTCGCATTTCTTCGGGCCTCGCCCGCAAGGCAAGCTTCACATTATCCTGTTGGACAACGGGCGCAGCGGTATTAGCCAAAGTCCCGAGTTCAAGAGCTCACTTCATTGTATTCGCTGTGGTGCGTGCATGAACACCTGCCCGGTTTATCGTCGCAGCGGTGGCCACAGTTACGGCACCACCGTGCCGGGACCGATCGGCTCCATTTTAGCGCCCGCGCGTGACCCACAGGCCTTTCAAAGCCTCCCCTACGCCTGCAGCCTGTGCGGTTCCTGCACGGATGTGTGCCCGGTGAAGATCAACCTGCATGAACAGCTGTTGCTGATGCGGAATGAAGTGACCCTGAAGGGCTATTTGCCCAGGCTCAAGCAGCTGAGCATGACGCTCGCTAGCTTCGTCTTTCAACGGCCGCGCCTTTACGCTTTTTTGGGCGCGTTGGGCCGAGGTTTTGGGCGCCTGCTACCGAAGCGTTGGGTCAATAATCGACTGAATGGCTGGGGCCTTCAACGTGATCTACCGCCGCTTCCGGCAAAGAGCTTTCGCGCACTCTACCGCAACCGAAAGCTACCACGATGAGCAGCCGTTCCAGTGTTCTCGCGGCGCTTCGCGCTCGCCCCAGCGCCTCTTCGCCGGCTCCCCTGCCCGCTCTCGACGAGGCTTTTTGTACGTACCCAGATGCGTTGGCAAAGTTTGCAGAAGTGCTGGCAACGGTTGGCGGCAAGGCGATCTCGGTGGCTTCGCACGCTGAGGCCCAGGGCGTGCTTCAGAGTGAACCCGCGTATCAGGAAGCGAAGCTGATTTGCTCTCTGGTTCCCGGAATTGGAGTGCCCAACCTGGATCTACTGCAGGTAGCGGATCCGCACGAGCTTGAGGCTGTCGATTTTGCGGTGGCACCGGGGCGTTTGGCGGTCGCTGAGAATGCTGCCGTTTGGGTGCGCGAAGCGGATGTTCCGACGCGCGCTCTGTTATTCATCACTCAACATCTCTGCTTAGTCATCAGTCGCGCCTCGCTGGTGAGCAACATGCACGAGGCGTATGCTCAGCTTGAACTCGGAGGGGCAGAATTTGGTGTCTTTATTTCAGGGCCCTCAAAGACCGCAGATATCGAGCAAAGTCTGGTCATTGGAGCGCACGGTTCGCGCTCCTTAATAGTCTTTGTTGTCGGCTAAGTTCCTCGTCATCTGCCCTTTGGGCGGCCGCGTGTTTGAAGGTTTGCGTGGCGAACTCAAGGTTGGAGATGGCCCCTTTGGGCATACTTCGATACGAATTGGCTCCGGAAACGCGATGGCACGTCGGGATGGGCCCGCTACCCGCTGACCGAATCCCCGCCGCAAACTGCTACAACACGAATTGATCGTTGAGCCTCAGCACGGTCAGATTCACGCCCGCAAGCTTGGCGCATTCTGTCTCCACCTCGCTCTGGAATACGGGCTTGATATGATAAAGAAGTGTGGGCAAATCCTTAGCTTTTCCGAACTTCTTAAGATCTGCCACCAGGGTTCGTGGCGTGTGGTGGCCGCTTACCGTTGCCAACTTCTGCTGCCGATTCGGAAAGCTCACCTCCATCAGCAGGGCCTTCAGGTTGGGCTCTTCACGCAGGGCCGTCCAGATTCGGTCGGTGGGGCCAGTGTCGCCACTGTAGGCTATCGACGAATCAGCGTCGCGTATGACAAACCCGGCCGATTCGATCGTGTGATCCACTAAGATCGGCTTCACACTATAGCCGGCAACCTGAGTCCACTTCTCGGGCTTGAGTTCCAGGTAGGCAATCGTAGGTCGCCGAAGGCTCGGGATTTGTGAAAAATCAGGCCAAAGCAGATTATTGAAAAAGTGCCGTTTCAAGACGCGAAGCGTGCCCTTCGTGCCCGCAACAACGAGGGGCTCGCAACCGGCCTGACAACGATTGTCCGAAATCGTCGCCAGATCTCGGATGTGATCCAGGTGCGCGTGGCTCACCACGACGGCGCGTAACTTGAATTGACCTTCCAGCTCAAGGCCGCTCGTGAGCGAGCCGGCGTCGATCGCAAGCTCCTCATTCAGAACGAAAGCAGACGTCCGGTGCTTGGGCGTCTCACCACCATGACATCCAACAACCCGAAGCTCCATGCTAGCAAAGAACGGTAGGGCGTAGCAGCGCCTAAACCGTGACCCACATGGTACTTCGAGCTGCGAGGCCCGCAACCCCAGTTTGCGGGCCCGTCGGATGCAACAACTTACATATCGTAGTCGTCGTGGCCGCCGCCCATTCCACCCATTCCACCCATTCCACCCATTCCACCCATTCCACCCATTCCACCCATTCCACCCCCACCCCCACCTGGGGCTGGGGCAGCGGAAGCCGCCACAGGCTTATTCGAAATAACACACTCAGTGGTGAGCATGAGGCCCGCCACGCTTGCGGCATTGCTCAGAGCTAGACGAATAACCTTCACCGGATCGATCACGCCCGACTCAATCAGATCTTCATACTGCCCGGTGCGAGCGTTGAAACCATATGCGCCCTGGCCGTTCCGAACCTTATCGACCACCACCAGGCCTTCTTCGCCGGCGTTGTCAGCGATCTGTTGCAACGGAACAGAGCACGCATCTTTCAGCAAATTCGCTCCGAATCGTTCCTCTTCCGAAAGGCCCGTGAGCTTGTCGATTGCGGCGCACGCGCGGATCAGAGCCACACCGCCGCCTGCGGCATAGCCTTCTTCAACGGCTGCCTGGGTAGCTGCCAGCGCATCTTCGTAGCGCATTTTCTTTTCGCGTAATTCAATGTCGGAGTTTCCGCCCACCGAGATGACTGCGACGCCACCCGCCAGCTTGGCGAGGCGCTCTTTCAACTTCATCTTGTCGTAATCGCTGTTGGTCGCCTCTGTTTCGAGACCGATCAGGCGGATTCGACCCTGGATTGCTTCTTTAGTCCCTTTTCCGCCCACGATCGTGGTGTTTTCCTTGTCCATCACGATCTTGTCGCAACGCCCGAGATCTTCGAGCTTAAGATCCTCGCCCAACTTGCGACCGTCCCCTTCCATGAACGGGCTGGCGCCAGTCACGGCTGCGATGTCGCGCAGAATTTCCTTGCGACGGTCGCCAAACCCTGGGGCTTTCGTGGCCGCCGCACGGACGACACCGCGCAACTTATTGAGTGTAATGGCGGCGAGTGCTTCACCCTCGATATCTTCCGCGATCACTAGAACGGCCTTACCTTGCTGCGACGCGAGCTCAAGGAGCGGCACGACGTCTGCGAGCGCCGTGAGCTTCTTTTCGTGGATCAAGATCAAGACATCCTGAAGCTCGACCGTCAGCTTCTCCTGATCCGTGATCAGATAGGGAGAGATATAACCGCGGTCGAATTTGAGCCCTTCGACGATCTCCATCGTGCTCTCGGTGGTGCGAGCCTCGTCAATGGTGATGAGCCCATCTTTGCCAACCTTCGCCATGGCTTCGGCGATGTTGTCGCCAATTTCGTCATCCCAATTCGAGCTGACCAGCGCCACACGTCGCTGTTCTTCCTTGGTATTGGGCACTTTGGCCTGCTTCTTGAGATCCTCGATCACTGCTCCGACGGCGCGATCAATGCCGCGTTTGAGAGGCATCGGTGCCACACCCGCCTCGAGCAGCTTCACACCTGCGTTGATGATGGCTTGTGCCAAGACGGTTGCGGTGGTCGTGCCGTCGCCGGTTTTGTCGTTCGTCTTCTCCGCAACTTCCTTCACCAGAGAAGCTCCCAGGTTCTGAAGCTTGCCGCTCAACTCAATGTCCTGGGCTACCGTCACGCCGTCCTTCGTGATCACGGGTTGGCCCCAACTCCTCTGCAGCGCGACATTGCGACCGCGCGGCCCAAGGGTCACCTTCACGGCATCAGCCAGGGCGTTGACGCCTTCCTGCATGGTTCGGCGGGCAGATCGGCTAAACGTCAGTTCTTTGGTCATTAAACTACTCCGAATGGGTGGAAGGACGGTCCTTGGCTTGCCGCGGTCAAAACGTTCCGCAGCCAGGCTCCGAGTCCAGGAAAGCCGCGCGCAAGTTAAGCCGCCAGCCTCACGAGTCAAGCCCCGACGGACGAACAACCGAGGAATCCCGTTGGGGGCTCGCCTCTTCAGAGCGAGGCTCCCAAAAAGGCGACCATTCAACTTGCATAAAGCGACAAAGGGAGATAGGTACCCGGCCCCGCTTCGGCGACCCCCTACTTAAGCGGGCGAGCGCTTGAGGGCTCACGCAGCGGCAAAGTTTGAAAGGTTTGGCAATTGAAACAGGCTTTTTCGAGATCTTGGGGGATCGTCTAACGGCAGGACGCAAGATTCTGATTCTTGCTATCTAGGTTCGAATCCTAGTCCCCCAGCAAGTAACCATCGGCCCCATCGTCTAGCGGTTAGGACACTGGCCTCTCACGCCGGTAACACGAGTTCAAGTCTCGTTGGGGTCACCAAAGTTTCTCGGGGGAACAAGCCCCGAGCCTTGGCTTAGTATTCGGAAAGCAGATTCCAGGGCCTGCCCGGAGTCGGTGAACGGTGTTGAGCTAACCACTCCGCGACAACCTTCGCCCACGCCTCTTGCCCTGGCTTTGAGGGGTGGATGCCGTCTTTCTTTCGGGGCAGATCCGTGACTTGCGCGGTGCTGTCCAGGTATGCGCACGGTGCGCAGTTATCCTGAACCACCGAAAGCAACCCTGAATCCTGCTCCCAAAGCGGTGGTGCAATCCAAACGCAGGGGCGCCCACGGAGTTGAGCAACCAGTCGCCGAATGGCGGGGGCACGCTGCGCTGGGTTCGTGAGCTCAATTTCGTTGGCTCCGAGCGTGATGATCACGAGGTCAGGATTGGCGTTTGCGACGAGGCGTTCAATATCGCGAGACGCCCAGGTCGTGATGTAACTGGACGTCTCGTAGTGCAAGATCCCGCGCACCTGGGACTTAGCGAGCTCGTGATTGAGTGGCGGCCCGAGCGCCCCCGCGAAGGAGTCGCCAAAGTGATAGACGAGCGTGCCGGCCGGCAAACGAAGCTCGCCGAGTTGCGCAACTGGCCCAAGATCCACGCGGCGCGGTTGCGCCGTCGGAGGCTGCCAACTGTGTGCGGATTCTAACGAACTCAGCGCAATGCCGCGCTTGAGAACCTCTCGCCCGAGCGCCTTCTCCCGTTCGACAATGGGGAGTCTTGCCTGAGCTGCAATTGGAGAAACGCGAGGAGCCGCGGGCGGTATGTTTGGCTCCGTCGTCATCGCCCTAGCGCAGCCGAATTGTGCGAAAAGCGCAGCTGCCACTAGGCGAGAAATCAGAGTTGAGGGCAGCATGTGGAATTCCAACCGTTACCGACATCACGGTTCTTGCATCCAGCGCGGCTGCTGACAAGATTTCGCGCGGCGTGCGTGCCGCCAACGTACTCGTAGGCAACCGGCAAGCCATGCTTATATCGGACGCAGTCCGCATCGAAGGCAGGTGTGCGTTTCCTGGAAATTTCCTCGGTGCTTAGATCAGTGGGTGGCACCGCTTGCGCACTGGGCAAGACGCAACCAAAACCCGCTTGCTCGTTGAATCCTGAACGACACTTCGGCTCATTGGCCCGGGCGCAGCGCGCGCCGTTCCAGCTTTTCCCGTTAGTGCAGTCCACCGCTAACACACCCGCGCGGCATCGACCGGATTCTTGACCGGCTCCGAACGGGCAGGTCTCGTGGGCGATCTCTTGCGCGCAGCGAAAGCCCAGATGCGATCCCCAATACCCAGGCACATCGCGATTGCGCAAGCGCGTGTGCATCCACTTCTCAAAGCGTCGGCTAAAGCCGCCACCGCGGTAAACTCGACTGAAGCCGTACAAAGCCGGCCAAGGATACGGCCCGTACCAGTCCCCTACCCACTCCCAAACATTGCCGCTCATGTCGTGCAGGCCAAACGCGAACGCGGGGAATGAGCCCACACTGCACGTGCCCGCATGCTTCCAGCACGCGCGCCCATCCGGGGAACCTTCACCCCAAGGATACGTGAGCGCAGCTGCTCCACCGCGCACCGCGTACTCCCATTCTGCCTCGCTCGGGAGCCTGCCTGCTGATGCCTGGCAGAAGGTCGTGGCCTGCTGAAAATCGACGCAATTGATCGGGTGATTGTCGCGCCCGGCCCGAGCCTTGCCGTTGCGAACATTGCAGCTCGGCTGGGATGAATGCGGAGGTGCACACTGGCCACGGTCGACACAGCTGAGATACGAGGCAACCGTAACTTCGGTCAGATTCAGGCAAAAACCAGCGATTTTTGTCTGAAACTTGGGCTGCTCGTCGTCCGCATACTTTCCGCGTCCCGAACCCATCCAGAACGTACCTCCAGGGATTCGAACCATTCCGGCAGGGCACTCCGGTGCCTTCGCACCCACGGCGGGTGCGACAGGACCAGGTTCACTTTTCTGCTTGGGTTGCGCTGGAGTGGAATGGGGGCTCGGTGCTGCCCGACTGGCCTCGGCACTCGGAGCTGACTGCTGAGAACACGCATTCATGAGCATCAACCAGGCCGCGCGGCTGCCAATGCTGCGAAACCTCAAGGAATCACCCCGGAGCGAGTCGCAAAGCGTGATAGCGATTCACGTTGAGCCGATGTCAGATCGTTCCTTGCTACCAACTCCGCGTAAAGCGCGCGTGCTCGCGGCATATCTCCCTTCGCGCAAGCGATGAATAGCCGCACACGAAGAGCTTCCTTCCTGGCTCGGGGCAGCTTGATCTCGCGGCTCAAGGCCTGCTCCAAGTAGGCCGCGGCTTCTTCCGGATAGCCGCGATGATAGAGATTCTTGCCTAGTAAAAACGCTGGCAGCCCGTCGCTCGGGGCCTGCTCGAACCATTGCCCCAATTGGACGGCGGCGACATCCCACGAGGCGCCCCGTTCTCCCGCCCCGACCAGCAAATTCACCGTCGCTTCCTGAGCAATCCCAAGCTCTGCCGCAGCCTTAACCTCCAACAGACGCAGACGATCCTCATCCACGAAAGCTCCGGCAATCTCCGCATACAGAGCACGAGCCTCCCCCAACTTTCCGCCTCGGAGCAAGATATCCGCTCGCGCCTCCTGGGCCGACAGGCGCTCTGCCCAGTGCAAGGCCTGGTCATTGGCAATCTCAGAATAACGCTTCAGCGCCAATACTGAATCGCCTCGCCGATCGGCGCACACGCCAAGCCCAAAACGCGCTTGGAGATTTCTGTCGTCGAGCTGCAAGATCCGTGTGTAGGCTGATTCCGCCTGATTGGCGTCGCCGCCCCCGATCGCCTGGCCTGCGGCACCAAATAATTCGTCGACCACATGCGGGCAGATCCGCCCGAAGATGCTCGGCTGGTCGAAGCGAACACGCGCGGTCTTCAGCGCTTGCTCACTTACCGTGTGCTGCAAAAGCGAGTGGTGCCACTCCACTTCCAGGCCTCGAAGATCGCGTCCAAACACCGCCAGCGGCGTAGCTCCACCGTACCATTCACGGAGCTTCTTGGCGCCAAAACGACCATGCACCCATTCCACGAAGCTGCCAGCCACCGTGTAGGCCGCCGTCGCGTTTTGCCCCAAAAAACCCAGTCGGAAAACGCTCTCAAGCGCTGGCAAGAGCCCAAGCTTTTGCATGGCCTGCGCCCATTCTTGAAGCGTCAACTCATCATCTTCACGAGGCGACGCGGCAACCGCAAAACCCTCAATACGTCCTGGATCCGGCAACCAACCACCGAACGCCCCGGCGACGGCGAACGGGCCTTGACCGAAGCTGCCGGCAATGACGTGGGCCAGCTCATGACCTAAGACCGGGTGTGGATAGCCTGCCTGTTGGATGTAGATCTCGTGGCGCCACGGCTTGGCGATGAATGTGTGCGCGGCTCCCATAAGGGCGCCCTTTTCGTCTGCCGAGGCGAACAGGAAGACGGTGATCTGAGCCGGGCCACGCGTTTCAAAATACCTCTCCACCTGGGCGACGTGGGCGTCACATTCTCTACCCAGCAATTGAGCGGCTTTTTGCTGAACTCCCCTCGAATAAACCACCTCGCAACGCCGCGTGCTGAGACTTCTACCTAAGGTCTCGCGAATGCTTGCTGCGGTGCTGAAATGCCCCAGCTCGGGTCCCATGGCCACGAGCAGAGCGCTGGAAGCTAGAGAGACCAGTGCCAGCGAAAACTGCCAAGCGCGTGATCGCAGCTGAGCGCGCAACCGCCCGTCCTCGCCGCACGTGAGGACTGCGAAGCCGGCAGTGATTGAAAGCAAGGTGAGCCCTGTGCCAACGCGATACCACAGCAGAGGCTCCACCGAGCGCAAGACGGTATCGTAGAGCGGGCCCGCGAAATACCCCACAAACGGGTCGTACGCAAAAACCATCGGTGAGGTATAGAAACGCCATACGCTGAAAAGCGCGGTCGCAAGGGGACCCAGGAACGCCAAGCCTTTCGCCCAACGTGGCACCTTTCGGCCACGATCCATGAAGGCCCGATCGAGTATTAGATTAACAATCGCCCCCCAAGCCCCAGCCAACAGAGCGCCGACGCCTGGCCCCAAGATGAACCCCGTGAGGCCGGCGACGGGATCACAAATCTGAACCCGTAGGCCGTGCAGCACACTGATCGAGAGTGCCAAGAGTGCGTGGGCCAAGCCCGTTTTCATTCCAAACGCGAGCCGTCTGAGCGGCAGCGTGCCGACCGGAAACACGGCACTTGCGGTCGCCAGCGCCACCACGCTCGGCACGATGAGCCCGGCCACCAGCGAAGCTTCGTAGGATAGCCCGGAAAACAGCGGCAGGAAGCCGAAAGCTGTGAGTGTTAAGGCGCTAACAAGCAGCGCAAGCTGACTCGACCGTTGAGCTAAAATGCTAACCTTCACTCGCCGACTCGGACGCAATCCTAGCTTCAAAGATGCGCTTCACCCTGCGCGGGCAGAAGCGGGCCACGCCGCGAGCCCTCGCCTGGAATCGGCCCAAACACCAGAGGCAATACTTCATCGATACGGCTCACAAGATGAATCACGAGGTCCCGCTTTATTTCATCGGGAACTTCTTCGAGGTCCGCTTCATTTCTTGCGGGCAACACCACCTCGCGCAATTCGGCGCGATGCGCCGCCAAAAGCTTCGCCTTCACACCTTCAACAGGCAGAATACTCCCGCGCAACGTCAGCTCTCCCAAAAGACAAATATCCTCTCGCACAGGCACACTGAGCAGCAAGGACACCACCGCCACGAACATGGCCACGCCAGCCCCAGCCGCATCGCGTACGGCGCCTCCACGCGGGATATGCAGATGGAGATCAATCGATTTTACAAAATCGTGCTCCAAATGCAGCCGTTCCGCGCGGGCTCGAACCAATGAGAATGCTGTCAGCGCCGATTCATTCATCACGGTGGACATGCTGCCACTCACGCGAATTTCACCCTTCCCGGGCATCTTGTTGACCTCGATTAATAGAAGCTCTCCCCCCACATCCGAGATGCCGAGCGTGACGACGACGCCCGGCTTAGGTGCTCGTTCCACGGTTTCTTGGTGGTAACGTGGCGTGCCTAAAAATTCGGAAAGCTTGCCCGGATCTACCACCAGGCCCGCCACCTGTTTGCCCTCGGCCATTTGGACCGCGACATGGCGACACACGGCTGCGATCTCTCGCTCAAGGCCGCGTACGCCAGCCTCGCGGGTGTAATGGTCAATGATCGCCTCAAGCCCATCCTCCTGGAAATCGAGCTGGCTCTTGTCCAGCGCGTGCTCCTTCAACTGCTTCGGGATCAAGAATTGGGTTGCGATGCGTTGCTTTTCTGCGCGTGTGTAGCCCGGAACCTCGATAATCTCCATGCGATCGAGGAGCGCTGCCGGGATCGCATACCGGTAGTTGGCGGTGGCCAAGAACATCACTTCGGAGAGATCAAATGGCACGTCGATGTAATTGTCGATGAACGTGTTGTTCTGCTCGGGATCTAGGACTTCCAGCAGCGCGGATCCTGGATCGCCGCGCATATCGGCGCCCATCTTGTCGACTTCATCCAGCACCAAGACAGGATTTTTTACGCCAGCTTTCTTCAGCGCGCCGATGATGCGCCCCGGCAGCGCACCCACATATGTGCGTCGATGGCCGCGAATTTCTGCCTCATCACGCACGCCACCGAGCGCGATGCGCCCGTAACGCCGCCCCATCGCGCGGGCTATCGATTTACCGAGCGAGGTTTTCCCGACGCCTGGCGGACCCACAAACAGCAGGATGGGGCCGCGCTGATCGCGACGCAGCTGGCGTACGGCCGTAAATTCAACGATGCGTTTCTTGACGAGCTCTAAGCCATAGTGATCTTCATCCAGGCAACGACGCACATTCTTCACGTCCAACGTGTCCGGAGTTCGACGATTCCAGGGCAGATCGGCCAACCATTCCACATAGCCGCGAGACACCTGAAACTCCGAGGATTGTGGCTGCATATGGGAGAGGCGCCCCAACTGACGCCGCGCGGCTTGATCGGCTTCCGGCGGCATCTCGGCGCGCGCCACGCGATCGCGCAACTGCTCGATTTCGTCGTCTTCCGCGCTCTCGCCGAGCTCCTCCCGGATGGTCTTGATCTGCTGGCGGAGCACGTAGTCCCGTTGGGAACGGCCCATGTCCTCGGTAACAACCGACGACAGCAGATCTTTGGCGCGCAGTATCTCGAGCTGCCGTTCGACCATATGGAGTACTAATTGCAGCCGCTCCCCGACCCCCAACGCTTCCAGCACCTTCTGGCGGGTGCTGATGTTGGCTTGATCTTCAGGAAAATTGGACGCAATCAGATCGGCGAGCGCTCCGGGATCTTTAACGTTATCCAGAATACTAGCCGTTTCCTTCGGCAGATCGGGCAGTAACGCAAGGATGGCGCGCGTTCCCTTGCGGAGGCGCTCCACCATTTCGGCGACGTCGGCACCTGGAGCGGGCTCCACGATGCGCTCAATGTCTGCCTGCATGTAAGGCTCCAGGCCGTGCTCTTTCAGCAAGCGAAAACGACCCACGCCATTTAACACAACGCTGTAGTTATCAGCACCGATCCGAACCACTTTCACCACCCGGGCGAGCGTTCCGATTTCGTAGAGATCCTCAAACGTTGGTTCGCGAACTTCGGCGTTTCGCTGGGTGAGCACACCCACCATCAGCCCCTCCTCGCCATTCAGCTCTTCAACCAAATGGACGCTCCTCGGCCGCCCCACGTTGATGGGCACGACCGACATCGGAAACAAAACCGAGTTGCGAAGCGGCAAGATCGCTACTCTCTCGACAGCGCCTCGCTTGGAAGTGGCCATGCCACCACAGTAATACGACCGACCCAGACGTCCAGCGACCTTTCGGAATCTCGCCCAACGGGGGTGTCTGTGATAAGGGGTCGGGGTGTCGTGCAATGTGGGTCAGAGGTTGGCGCTCAGCTTGTTGGTGGCTGTCCAAAGCTGGGCGTGCGGGGCCCCTTCCCAGCCAAAAGACCCTCAGCAAGTGCTCAGCGCCTATTCCTCGGCCCTGGCTTCAGGAAACGCACAGGAGGCGTACGCGCTGTTGAGTTCGGAGGCTCGTCGCACCCTCTCTTTTGGAGCTTTTCAGCACATGCTCGCCGAGAATCCCCGGGAAGTTGCAGATCTGGCGCACGGCCTTGCCGGCCCAGCAGACCCGCCACGCGTCACAGCAACCGTTTCAACTCCGCACGGTGAGGCACTTGAGCTCGTGCTGGAAGACGGAGTGTGGAAGGTGGAGGGCAGCGCGCTCGACCTTTACAGCCAAGCCAATCCCCGCTCGACCGTGCTGTCGTTCGTGCGAGCCTACGAGAACAACCGCTACGACCTGCTCTTGAAGTTCGTCCCGGACTCCAAACTCGCAGGGCTGACGGCCAAGAAGCTCCAGGAATCGTTCGAGGGGAAACAGCGGGAGGCCTTGGATCGCCTGAGTCAGGCGCTGAAAAATGAAGCGCCGAAGGCCAAAATTGAGCTCTTGGGTGACCACGCAACCCTGCGTTACGGTGGCGGTGGGACGATCGAATTGCTAGAGGAACACGGCGTTTGGAAAATTGAGGAGTTTTACCCGTGAGCCGCCAAGCCCGTATTGAACGCGAGACACGCGAGACCAAAATTTCGGTTGAACTTGCGCTCGACGGAACGGGCCAGAGCCGTGTGCAGACGCCCCTGCCCTTCCTGAACCACATGCTCGATCAGATCGCTCGCCACGGGTCCTTTGATCTCACGGTCGAAGCGGTGGGTGACGTAGAGATTGACGGCCACCACACCACCGAAGATGTCGGGATCGTGTTCGGCCAAGCGTTGCGCGCAGCCTTGGGCGACCACGCGGGTATTCAGCGTTACGGCTCAGCCACGTTGCCCATGGATGAAGCGTTGGTCACGGTAGCGTTGGACCTTTCGGGCCGTGCGTTTTTTGTATGGAATGTACTTATTCCTAAAGCGAAATTGGGCAGCTTTGATTCAGAGCTGGTCGAAGTATTCTTCGAGGCCGTGGCGCGCTCCGCGCAGATCAATTTGCACATGCAGCTCCACTACGGCCACAACCTGCACCACATCATTGAGATCTCCTTCAAGGCCTTTGCTCGCGCCTTGCGCCTTGCCACACGCCTCGATCCACAGAACGGCGGGATCCCGTCCACCAAAGGCGTATTGGCGTAACGTATGGATCTGATTCCGGCCATCGATCTGCTCGAGGGAAAAGCAGTCCGCTTGTTGCGCGGCGATTATGCCGCCGTTACAGTCTACCATAACGAGCCCGCGGAGCTTGCAGCGGAATGGCGAGCCAGTGTGGCTCGGCTGCACGTGGTCGATCTCGAAGGCTCACGCGACGGCAAGCCCGTCCAGCTCGAGCTGATCACGCGCTTGGTGAAAGCTTTCGGGAGCGGGGTCCAGGTTGGCGGTGGCGTACGTTCGCTTGAAACCTTGAGAGCCTATTTTGACGCAGGTGTGGAACGCGTGGTGCTTGGCACGGTTGCGATCACCCAGCCAGATTTGGTAGCCGCCGCTGCTGGCGAGTTCCCAGGTCGAGTGATCTTGGCGGTGGACGCTCGAAATGGGTTCGTAGCCACCCAAGGCTGGAAAGATCAGAGCGAGGTCCGCGCCCTGGACATTGTTCGCCGGCACGGAGCTCAAGCTTTGGCCGCCGTGCTGTATACAGATATTGAACGCGACGGAACCGAAGTCGGCCCGAATATCCCCGAAACGGCTGCTTTGGCCCGCGATGGCGGTGTGCCGGTGATTGTGAGTGGTGGTGTTGGCACACTCGCTCACCTGCGCGCGCTGGTGGCTACGAGTGTCCCCTTCGGTGGTGTCATTGTCGGGCGTGCCATCCATGAAAAACGCTTCAACCTTGCCGAGGCGCTGCAGGCGCTGGCAGGCTAGCCTTCCCTTGTTTGGAACAGTGCCAGGAGATGTCTGAGAAGCCGGAACACATGGAGACCAGCGCCGGGGCTCTCCGTGGGCTCTTCAGCGAAGTCATCCGACCCCCGGAGCCAGAAGAGGCACCCAACTCGGGCAACTTCGAGAGCGAAGATTTCCTCTTTCACCTTTATCGGGGCAGCGAGCTGCTCCAGGACAATTACGTTGCGGAAGCACGCGAGGAGCTGGAACGCGCGTTCAAGCTCAAGCCTCAAGATCTAGAAGGTCAAGGCCTGCTCGGCATCGTCTATTTCCGGTTGGGCATGTATCCGCGCGCCATTGAAATCTACCGCGACATGGTGCAGCTCTGCCCCAAAGAGCCCACGCCCGGAATTAATCTGGCGTTGTGTTTTCTGAAGACGGGCCAACCCCATCAAGCCCGTGAGAGCCTGGAACGCGTGATCGCCACATCGCGCGACCACAAGCGCGCCTGGGGCTACCTGGGCCTCGCTTTTCAGCAATTGGGCGATCTGGCCAAAGCACAGGCCGCCTTTGAACGCGCAGAACAGCCGCACATGGCGCGCAGGATGCAAAGCCTTTTAGAGGGGCCCTCCAGCATCCGCTCGAGGACGACGCTTCCGGAACACCAAGCGCTCAAGGAAGCCGCTGCGGCCATGGTCAGTCGCTTTGACGCCTCGGACGCGGAAGGGGCCGACGACGGAGCCCTCTTTTCCAGCGCCTCGCCGGCTCTGCCGGAACCGGGCCCCTTGCCCTGGAGTACACGCGAACCAGGTAGACCCATCGATGCCCTCCGGCTCCCCGAGTTGAGTGTTCGGGAAACAGGCACCGTCACGCCTGTCACGCCCGTCACGCCCGTCACGCCCCCCGGGTTTGCGGATTGGTTGGCGAAGACACTCGTGACTCTTGGGGACACAACCGAGGTCGTGCAAGACTCACGTTGGATAGCGCTTCGGATTAACGGCTTTGCACTCCGCTCAGATTCGCTCATAGCGCTCGTGCCGGAACGGGGGCCTTTGCACGGAGAGCCGCTCCACCGTCGAATGCGCGGAGCCCGGATTCTTGAACAATTCGGAGCCCCGCACGCGGGCTTGAGCGAGCTCGTCGGAGCCGGCTGCTTGGTGCTGCGCACAAGCCAGCAGCGGCAGGTCAGTGTGGTCGAAAGTTCGGACAAGCCGGTTTACTTCCGGGAAAGCTCGATTCTCGGTTTTGACAGTTCCCTTTACTACGAAAACGGTCGCCTCTCAGTTGGGGGCAACGATGTGCCCATGGCTCAATTTTCTGGCAAAGGGCGCGTCCTCTTGGAGAGCGCTGGTCCGCCCATCTCGCTCAAAGTCGTACCGCAAATTGCGGTTACCGTGCGTTCGAGCGAGCTGCTAGGTTGGGTGGGAAGGCTGCTCGTCACCCCGCTTGAGAGTATCGATTCACCAGATGGCTCCACCTCCTTTTCTAGTTTGAGTGGTGAGGGGCTAGCACTCCTCGACGTCCACGCTTCGTGAGCCCACATGTCAAGTCCTCTGGCCCCTAACGATCCGCGCCTGGAGCGCAAGAGTTCGCTCCGGCGTGATGCCCTGAATCTGCCGAACCTGCTCACCTTTGCGCGCATAGCGATCATCCCGCTAGTGCTCTGGCTCTTGGATCGAGGCACACCCAAAGATTGCGTGTGGGCGGCGATTGTTTACTCGTTGGCAGCGATCACTGACCTGTTGGATGGCTACCTGGCTCGTCGCCTGAATATTGTCAGCCTCCTAGGCCAATTCTTGGATCCACTCGCGGATAAGCTGTTGGTGATGGCTTCTTTGGTGTGGATGGTTCCCATGGGCAGGATCCCAGAGTGGGCCGTGATTTTGCTCTTGGCTCGCGAGATTTCCATCACGGCGTTGCGCGGGATTGCGAGTAGTGAAGGTGTGGTGATCGCCGCGGGCAGCGGTGGGAAGAGCAAAACGGCGCTGCAGATGGTCGGCATCCTGTGCCTGATGATTGGGTACCCGTACCACTTGGACCTATTTGTTGTGGATCTGGGGGTTGTGCGGCTCGTCGAGGTGGGCCGTGTGATGGTGTACGTGTCGTTGGTGTTCTCCATCACGAGCGCATTCCAGTACATCGGCCTGTTTGGCGAGGCCGTCTTAGCCAAGGAACGCCGCGCCGCAGCCCCACCTGAGTAGCGGTGGACACCGCCGGGAATCCCCTGCTAAGGAGCCCGCATGCGAACCCGGCACGTAGTCCTAGGTCTCTTCTGTTCAGCAGTTCTGTTTGCTTGCAGCAAGCAAGCCGAAGGCGAACGCTGTCAGCTTCTGAACTACAACAACGACTGCGACAGCGGCCTCGTTTGCACCTCAGCACGCGACCTCCAGGCCACGGACGAGGTTGACCGCTGCTGCCCTTCTGGGAACGCCTTCAGCGACAGTCGCTGTGATAGGCGTGCGAAGGATCCCGGCACGGGCACGGGTGGCGGCGCCGCGATGGGAACGGGAGGGGGCTCGCAAGCGGGCAACGTGGGGACTGCCGGAGTTGGCGGAGCGCCACCCCTCACGGGAACCCACGCCGGTGCCGGTTCTGCCGGTGCTCTGGCTGGTGCTTCGAATCCTGGTTAACGTAAGTCGCATGACGGATCCGGTGGCACTCTCAAGATTGGCGGTCGAAGCTCTGCTCTTGGCCCTGGTGCTCTCGATTCCCGTACTGGCGGCATCGATGTTCGTGGGGGTTTTGGCCTCGATCTTTCAGTCGGCTACCCAGATCAGTGAACCAGTAATGGCCCATTTGCCCCGACTGTTGCTAGTAGCTGTCGTGTTGGCGCTCACGGGGCCGTGGGTGGGCTCTGAGCTGGTCGCCTTCGCCACACGTGTCTTCAGCGGCAGATGAAGCGGCTCCACCTCACGCCGTCGCAGATCCTGAGGGATCCCGAGCCAGGCTCGAACGCCCGTGTCGCTGGCCGTGTCTTCCAGCTGCTGCGGAGTGATACTGGCCTAGCGCTGAAGCTCCACGACGCCAGCGCCTCGATCTCTGTCATTTCACACGGCTCGCGGCTTCAGCGACTTTCCGACAAGGCTGCCTCCGAGGCGCTTAAGAATGGTGATCATGCGATTTTTACGGGCGAGCTCGTCAGAAACGGCACGGGCCGACTCTGCCTGGAACGCGCCCAGCTTGAGCAGCACTGGCCAGCACCGTTTCCCCCAGAAAGCAGCGAATTTCAACGCACCGCCTTCGGCGCACGTGGCCAAAATATCACGTGGCGTGCCCAGCTACTCCGCGAACTCCGAAGGTGGTTCGAGTGCGCTGGCTTTCTGGAGGTGGACACACCCACGCGCGTGCCTTCCCCCGGCTCGGATGCGTACGTGAGCGCCTTTAGCTCGGAAGAACGCTATCTCATCACGTCGCCCGAGCATCACATGAAGCGCCTGGTTGCGGCTGGATTCTATCAAATCTTCCAGCTTGCACACTGTTTTCGACGTGACGAAAGCGGGCATCTGCACCAGCCAGAGTTTCTCATGCTCGAATGGTATCGGGCCTTTGCGAGCCAACTGGAAGTGATGGAAGATACAGAATCCATTGTCGTCTCCACAATCGCCACGCTGCGACCCCAAGAAGATCCCAGGCAGTTGAAGGTGGGCGAGCTGGAGCTGGATCTCCGCAGGCCCTTTGAACGCGTCACCCTGCGCGAAGCCTTTGCCGAATACGCTGGCATTGCCGACGCTGTCGAGCTCGCTGCCAGCGATGAAAGTCACTATTTTCAACTCTTCGTGGACAAAGTCGAACCCGAGCTGGCTCGCCACCCTAGGCCAATTTTCCTCTGCGAATTTCCGAGTACCCAAGCCGCTCTCGCACGCCGCAGCCCGAGTGACGAAAGTGTGGCAGAGCGGTTTGAACTCTACGTAGCGGGCGTCGAATTGTGCAACGGTTATTCCGAGCTGACCGACCCCAATGAATTCCTTAAGCGTGAATCTGAGGAGAACGCCAGAAAGCTGGCGAAGGGAGCCGCTAATTATCCCGCTGATCCCGATTTACTGCGGGCGCTCCAGGCTGGCTTTCCACCCACCGGCGGCAATGCGCTCGGCGTTGACAGGCTGCTCGCGTTGGCTCTAGGCCGCAGCGATATCCGCGGAATAGTGACGTTTGCCCATGAAAACGGCCCGTGAGCCCGGCTCCGTTTTAGCCAACCGTAACCCGATTTCTCCCAGCTCGCTTCGAGGCGTAGAGCGCGTCATCTGCGATACGGATCAGATCATCGGCACACTTGACGCGAGAGTCTGGACACGTGACGACTCCTAAACTCGCCGTCAATTGCGGCCCTCGCACTTCCCCCGAGTGAGTCCCAAACGATGTCTCTGCCAGCGCCAAGCGACAGCGCTCGGCAACCACCAACGCACCCGCGGCGTCTGTCTCGGGCAACACGATCGCGAACTCCTCGCCGCCATAGCGTGCAGCGTAGTCACACTTGCGAAGCTGGGCTTTCAGCACCACACCCACCTGCACTAAAGCCCGATCGCCGATCAGGTGCCCGAAATCGTCATTGATTGACTTGAAATGATCAATGTCAATCATCAGCAGGCTGAGCGGCGGGGCATAGCGCACCGAACGGGCGAGCTCGGCTTCTAGCAACTCCACGAAGTGCCGGCGGTTCGAGAGTTCCGTCAATGCGTCCGTGCGACTCATCTTTTCGAGGCGCTCGTTCTTCCCACGCAGTTCCTCTTGCAGCGTTTTGAGCCGCAAGTGAACGCGTACCCTCGCGACCAGCTCCTCATCGAAGAAGGGTTTCGTGAGGTAATCGGAGGCGCCTTCCGTCAGGCCTTGCACCTTGGCGCGTGGGTCCTCACGCACGGTCAGCATGATGACGGGAATGTCTGCAAACTCAGGGCGACTGCGTTTCAAGCGCAAAAAATGGAACCCATCGAGCCCCGGCATTTCAATATCACACAAAACCAAGGTCACCGGATGCTCTGCCATCACCGAAAGCGCCTCGGCACCACTTACGGCGGTGAGCGTATTGGCATCCACTCCGTGATCCCTGAGCACGGAGATCACACGATTTCTCGTGCTCTCGGAATCATCAATGATAAGGACGGTGTGCTCCACGACTCAGTAGTTCCGTACGTTCATTTGCTGACGGGCATAAGTGTTGCCCAGCAGTCTTTGCGCGAACAACCTGCGCACCTGTGCGCCCGTTCTCCCACCCGGGCAGTGCGGAAGGCCCTCAATCGAAACGAATTACCGAAAAAACAGGCGCATCCTCCAGCCGCTTGGCTCCGTCCATTAACCGCAGCTCGACAGCGAACACGTACGCAATCACCTGTGCACCTTGGCGGTCGACGAGCTCGCCTGCCGCCGCCGCGGTGCCGCCCGTTGCCAACAGATCGTCCACCACAATCACACGCGCGCCTTCGGGCAGCGTATCACGATGCATTTCGAGTTCAGATTCGCCATATTCGAGTGAGTAGCTCACGCGATCGGTGCGCCCTGGGAGCTTCCCGGGCTTTCGCACGGGAACAAACGAGGCATTCAGCCGCGCTGCCAAGGCTCCGCCGAAGATGAAGCCTCGCGATTCAATCCCAACCACAGCGTCCACGTGCTCCCCGACGAAGCGATGCGCCATCAAATCAAGAACGATATGGAAGGCCTTCGGGTTGGCGAGCAACGGCGTAATGTCACGAAATAGGATACCTGGAGCCGGAAAATCTGGAATGTCGCGCACGAGCTCCCGAACATAAGCGAGCGTGTCGAAATCCGCGCTCAAGTTACCGCTGGGCGCACGACGCACCCGGGTCGTTTTGGCCACCTTAGCGGGTTTCATCCCCTGCCCTTCGGCACTCGGATTCACTCCGCGCGGCGTGGGAGAGCGTCTTGCAGGCACAGGTTTCTTGGATTTACCGACGGAACGATTTCTACTCGTCATGCTCTGACCTCGTTGGGATGCGTTCGCTACCTTAGATAAACCCCGGCTGCGGCGCTGATTCTAACCGTTGGGCGCCAAGGCCGCGACTGAGGCCAGGGCCTCCGCCTCGCTTTGATCGGCTCGCCCCCACAAATCGAGCACAAGCGGCGTAATGCCCACCACCCCCTGGTCAAACGCTTCAGTATCTGACCCAGCGACCGCGCGGTGCGTGATCGGCCCGGAGGTTCCTATCCAAAGATACTCCCGGCCCCGGGGATCTTTCCGATAATCCACGCCGTCTTGATAAACGCGAGCGCCCAAGCGTGTGGCACGAAACGACCAATTCTTACCCTTCGGGAAATTCACATTGAACAGCACTGGCCGCTTGGGTCGTTGCTGGAGCAAATGGAACGCGACCCGGGCTGCCGCCACTGCCACGGCCTCCAAATCAGCATCATACGCCGCAGAGAACGCAATCGAAGGCACCCCCTTGAGCGCCCCTTCGCGCGCAGCGGCCACGGTTCCGCTGTAGAAAACGTCGTCTCCCAGGTTGAGTCCGTGATTGATCCCAGACACCACCAAATCCGGGCGCCGGCTGAGCACACGGCCACCGCCGTTCAACCCCACGTAAACGCAATCGGCGGGCGTACCATCGACCGACCAGACACCGGGCGTCTTCTGCCAAAGGCGGAGCGGCCGATGCAAAGAGAGCGCATGGCTTGCAGCACTCTGTTCGGAATCCGGGGCACACACCACGACGTCGGCACTCTTGGCGAGTGCCGCGCGCATCAGCGAAATACCCAGAGACTGATAGCCATCGTCATTGCTGAGTAAGATAAGAGGACGAATCACGGCAACACTCTAGCCCTGAAGTCTCGAAAAAAAACCGATTCCTTCGCGAGCGTTACCCGACTAAGCTCTGGCTCGCTGTGGATCCGGGGCAAGCGCTTTATCTGCGAGAAATCGCCACCTGCATCTCTGAATCCCTCGCTCGTTTTGGAATTGCAGGCGATGTCTACATTCAAGGCGGGAACGAAGCCGTGCTGGAGGGCTCCGGGCGTCGCGTCACAGCTGCGTTGGGCTCTTTGCTCGACCATTGGGAGCTTCTGCCGAACGATGAGCGTCAACGCCGCTGTGGCGAGCTGGCGCGCCGTTTAGCGGAAGCCAGGCGTTTTGACAGTGCCGCGCCGGGCCGCAACGACCAGTCCACGTTATCCCTCCTGGTGTGGGCAGCCGGTATTGCCGTCCTGCTGCTCGCTGGAATCGCAGCGTTTCGAGTTTTTGGCCCGAGGGCGCTCGCTTGGCTCAATCCTCCGGTGGCGCCGATCTCAACGAAGGTCCCATTGGCGGAGACTACCGATAGCGCGCTGCGTGGCCAGAAGGTCTGCGATGCCGCCGCGAGCCGTGCACTCCGCGGAGCGACGCTTGGGATTGCCGATGCTGAGGGCTGGCAAGTGGACATTGCTTTGTTGCGTCCAGCCCATGAAATCAGGCTGATCGACGATCCCGCGCTCGCCGGATTTGTGCAAGGTCCGTCCGAGCTCAGGCGCTTGGTTTGGCCTGGAGCGCGAGCGCTCTTGGCGGTTCAAGGAGCCGGGGCCAGCCTGGAGCTCGAAGATCTCGCGTTGCCACCCACCTTAAAACCGCGCTTTCGGGGGCTCACAGTGACGTTTTCGGGGCGCTTCGTCACACCCTATTTCAACGAAGCGACACGCTCCGAGTACATGCAGCTTGCACACGCGATGAGTGAAGCGTTCAAGGCGGAGTTTGCGGGCTTATTCGCGCATTGTGTGGGCTCCAAAGAGAAACACGCGGGCACCTGGTTCCATGCACGGAGCCCTGCGCTCGCAGCTTCCGCACTCATCTATTTCATGGGCGTGGATGCAGCGATACCGCACCTTCGCCAAGATCTGCTGCGGCCTTCGGGTGGTATGCTCGATTACGCAGTGGCGCTGAGTAACGTCGAGGGCGCGACACACGGCCTCGCCTACGAAAAAGTTCGCAGCTTGATTGGCACTTATGGCGGGTCCATCTCGGGGCCTCCCACAGGGCCCACCGCGCTCATCTTTGATTTCAAAGACAGCAGCCGAGCCGCCCGTGCCAGCCGTGAAATCGCCATGGCCGTAGGCCTGAGCGACGGCCGCTGAAGCGCGCCCAATTCCTAGTTGCTAGCGGCACCGAGTGGCGCCAAGAGCGCCGAAAGCTCCCCGTTTTCGTGCATCTCTGTCACGATATCGCAGCCGCCCACGAACTCGCCGTTAATATACAGCTGCGGAAACGTTGGCCAACTGGAGAACTCCTTGAGGCCTTGCCGCACGTCTGCCTCAGCCAAGATATTCACCGTGTGAAAAGGCGCACCGGAGCGCTTCAGCAACTCAACCACCTTGGCTGAGAAGCCACACTGCGGGAAGAGTTGATTCCCCTTCATGAAAAGCACCACCTTGTGGGCCTCCACCATCGATTGCAGTTTCTGGCGTAAGCTTTCGTCCATTATTCAGTCCCTTGGGATTTAGCCCAGCTCTCGGGCGTGTACGTGCGCAGCGCCAAGGCATGAATCGCGCCCTTCATGGCCTCGCCGAGCGCGCCATACACCATCTGGTGCTGCTTGATCTGACTCTGCCCAGCGAACGCGGGCGTCACGATTCGAGCCTGAAAATGGTCCTTCGTGCCGGTCATGTCACTCACTTCAACCCCTGCTCCCGGAAAAGCTTCAAGCAGACGGCGTTCAAGTTCAGCGGGCTCCATCATGTTGGCTGGCGCTTATGTGACGCAACGTAGCTTGAGTGTCAACGGGGGGTGGGTGGTTGGTTGCTAGCGTGCCAGGCTTTCTTGCGCATTCTGGACAGAACGGGCAGCCACTCTCCAGCAGCTCCAAGTGCCGCTCATTTTGACCGGATGACGGCGGGATGGCGGCTTGGTCGGGCATTGACGCAGCTTGTTGCCTGCGCCAGTCCTGTATGTACACTGTATGGGTGCGGCGACTGCGATTCGAATGGGATGTGAGAAAGAATCGGTCGAATCGCGTAAAACACGGCATCTCGTTTGAGGAAGCGGAGACGGTGTTCCTCGACGACAACGCGGTTCTGATCGATGATCCTGATCATTCCGACGACGAGGCGCGATTCTTGTTACTTGGCTTCAGTTTGAGGCTGCACATTCTCGTCGTCTGTCACTGTTGCCGCACGAATGGCGAGGTCATCCGTATCTTTTCCGCCCGTAAGGCCGACCGCTCCGAACGGGCAAGCTACACGCGAAGGAGTCCAACATGAGGAAGCAATACGATTTTTCGAAAGCCCGCCGGAATCCCTATGCCAAGCGACTCAAGAGGTCGATCACCATCCGGCTCGATGAAACGACGCTCGCCTACTTCAAAGACATGGGCGAGCGTGTCGGGATGCCCTATCAAACGCTGGTTAACATGTACCTGCGTGATTGTGCCGAGAATCGGAAGGAACTCCGACTTCAGTGGCGCAAAGCGGAAGCTGCTGCCTAGCGCACAGACGAACAAGGCCCCTAGCGCCCAGCCGGCGGCAACCGCAGCGACACATCGCGCAAAGCATCGCGCAGCCGAACTTCAAGCTCATTCAGCTTCAGCTTAACTTCAATCAGATCTTTCGTGGTGCGATCGAGGCCCGCGGTTTGTTCGCGCAGGCGTGCGGTGAGCGTGGCGCGTAAGTCGCCGGCCTGCTTGTTTTTCTCAATAGCTTCGAGGCTCAGGCGCGTTTCCCGTGCTGCTTTTTCGAGCTCTCCTTGAGTGGTGGTGAGCTGCTGCTGGCGGTCGACGGCGCGGGTTAGATCCGAACGCACTTGCCAGGCTTGGCGCAATTGGGCGGCGGCCTTCGGATCGGCTTTGGGGCTCTCGAAGTAAGCTTTGATAGCGATATCAGCTAACGGATCGAGCCAATTCAACTCTTGCTCAGACGCTAGACGTTCATCGACCGTGAGCTTGCTGGTGGCGTGGGGCTTCGCAGTCACTGGGACCAGTGCGTGGCCGTCCGTGGTGCGGTCTTCGGTGCCTTTGGGTGGATTATTAAGCCGCCAGCCTGCATCACGCGCGTGACGGAGCAGAAGCTTGGCCGCTTCTTGAGAGCCGTTCTTGATTTCATAATTGGTTAACCGCACTTGATCGCGTTCGATGTACAGACGCCCCGCCTCGATTTTGGAGACTCGTGCGCCCTCCTGGGACCAGCTGGTGTTCTGATTTACCGTTAAGCTGCGCTGAATAGCGAACGGCACGGTGGCTTTGCTCTGCGGTGAGAGCGACTCCATGACCCCTTGGCCCAGAAATGCACCCTTTTCGAAGACGGCGATCGGGCCGCCTTCGAGCAGACCTTTGCCCGAGTTCACGAAGCGCACCACACGGAAAGGATGCACACTCGAATCCGGCACGCCACCGTCGGGAGCGAATAGAAATACGGCTTCTCCAGGCACATCTTCGTTGAGCAGCATCACCATGGTGGCGCTCTCGTTGGGGATCGTGACACGCGTGCCCACTTCGTAGCGCGTGGCGCCCGTTTGGGCCGCGACCGAGGCAAGCGCATTCAGGTTGCGAGGAGCGCTCGGCGCCATGAGCGGGGTTGGCGAGGCCGCTTTCTTCGGCACAGCGGAGTTCCGTGTGCCCCATGCCACGCCAGACTTCCGCGAAGCTGGGGCTGGAGTCCCAATACCATCTGAACCTTTTGCATCTTCAGCGCTCGCCTCATCCATCTGCGCACTTTCGGCTTCCGGTGCAGCGCCAGCCATCACAGGCGCAGGCGGCGCCATGGGCGCTTCTTCCTTGTAGGTGGTCATCGAGGTTGGCACCGCGGAGATCACTTCTCCGGCATCGCTCACAATCGGGCGCGTTGGCGTGACGGGCGTGCCCAAGGTGGATTCAAAGGCGATCGGTGCACCCGCGACCAGCGCTAGCTCAACGTTCACCCAGTCTTCTCCTGAATGGTTTTGTACGATACCCCAAACCTGGAGTTGCGCTTTGCCTGCTCCGTTCAAAACCAAGCGATAAGAGGGCTTCCAAAGCGGCGTTTCGGCAACATAACCCACTCTGAGGTCATGCTCTCCTTCGTCTAGCCGCAGGACCACTTCACGCAAATCATCGTCTTTCTCGGGCCGGTGATCGGCCTTATCGAGCGCACGCTGAAACTGTTCAACTTCGGGATCCTTGGGTTTATCTTTCTCGATTTCGACGGGAAACGACGCGGAGGTCACCGCACTGCCGCCCCGTTGCATGATGGCCAGCGTCGCCAGAAAATCGCCAATCATCTTGGGGCGCATCTTGAAGGTGACGCGATCGGCCTCCACTTTGCCGCCGCGTTCGAAGTAAGCCACGCCGTTGCGATAGATGACCACGCGTTGCAGCGGCAGTTGAGCGCTCGTCAGATCGGCTTGATGGGCACAGCCCGCGAGCAGCACCGCACCGACCAAGGACAGAGCCCCGAGGTGGCGGCCAGCCCGTACGGGGCCCTTTCTGTTTCGGGGTGAGCGTCTATCCGCCTGTAAATTCTCGGGTCGAAAGCACTTCATGATGGCCGACACCGTAGGGCCCGACGCGATCCCTCGTCAACGGCGCCAAACTTCGGGCTATCCTCCACAGCTTGTGACTGAAGCTCCCCCGCCCATCAAGCCTCCGCCACCGCCACCACGTCGTCCTGGTGGGCCACCGCCGCCACCACCGCGCGCACGGCCCAATCTTCCAGCCCCCGGCCAAACACTGACCGAGGGCGACAAACAGGCGCTCGCGTTACGGGCCTTGGGCCTGATGAACGAGCAGATCCAGGCGCGCATTGTCCACTACCGGGGCGATCTTGAGACAAATTCTGAGCTCGATGCGATCACCGCACAAGTCGTCGCTCAGCTCAAGGCTGTCCAGGGCTCGCTCTCCCCCGATGGCCCAGCCTTTGACCCGGAGCCGCTCGAAGCTAAACACGCCGATAGCCTGGTACTGCTCCTGACCAAGCTGCTAAGCGGCGAACGCCAAGCCTCCTTCGTGACGCAGGTCCTAAAACCGGTGGGCAGACGCCTCGCGAAGCTCTTCTTCGAAAGCGAGCTGCACGAGCGCACCAAGGCGGACAAGGAAAGAAAGATCTATCATGCCGAACAGGGCATCTTCTATCTGCTCCAGCGCTACAAAAATCGCCTTCATTCCGAGCTTGAAGGCTTCGACTATGAGAGCGACGAAGTCCGCGCGCAAACTTTTGAAACGCTCAATAAGTTCGAACGCGATATGCAAGTGGCCTTCCTTTCGCGGCGCTCGCCTGAGCTGAACCGCGTGATGGAAATATTCGCGGCTGTTTTGCGGGATTTCTTGTGCACGCATTTGCCTACCCGTTTGGCTCCACTCGCCAAGATCACCGTGCGAGCCGCCAAGACAGGGAGCAGCCGTGGGGCTGTCGATTATAAGATCTTGGCGCAGGCTTTCCCTGATTTTCGTCGGGAATGGGAGCAGCGCTTCATGGAGCAGATGGTCAACTTCTGCGAAGATGAGCTGATGGGGCGGCTCTCCAACAGCGACGAGCCTTTCCGAGACGAAACGATGGCGTTCTTTGTGGATCCTCAGATCTTCAGCGCCACCTGCCAGGTCGTCTGCGAGCTGATTTACGACAGCCTGTTCATGGAAGGGTTTTTGGATCTGCCGACCGATTGGCGTGTGTCGATGCGCGACAAGGGTTAAACCCGCTCAGAAGCTGGCATCGGTTTCGCCTAGCTCCACGGAGCACGAGACCGTGGCCACGTTCGCGCCCAAGGCTCCCAGCAAATTGAAGGGCGGACTGATCAAGCCGGCTACGCTACTATTGTCGATCACCACGTAATACTGGCCTTGGGGTAGCGGAAGCTTTTGGCGCACTTCAGCGCCTGGCTGCAAGCCGAAACCTGTGACCGGCGCCTCAGGCGGAGGGCCAAGCGGCGCTCCCAATTGCAGACCTCGCCGCCACAGATCACCTGTTCCTCGTCGAATGAGCAGCACGTCCACCGCGGGACCCCGCCCGATCATGCGTAAGAAGAGCGCTTGGCCATTTTCTACCACGTCAAAGGGTCCCAGGAAATCGACCTGATTCGCCTGAATGTCGATCGTTTCGTTGGCGTACACGAAGCGCTCACCCGAGCCAGTGTCAAACGGCTTCTTCGGCCGCGCCGGCGGCGCCAGGAAGCCCAGCGTGAAGTCGTCCCCTGTGTCCGTGTGCACCACGGTGAAGCCTTCAGCCAGTTTACTGGACACGATCTGATTGCCAAAAGTGTTCGCGAGGTAGCCCACCGGGGTGCGTGTGGCCCAATCGACCAACGTATTCTCAACGGCCTGAACTTGAAAGGTGGGTCCCGAAAGGATGCGGTTCGGCTTGGCCCAAACGTACGTGGCATCTTTGGTCAGATTGAAGTCCATGCGGTATTCGATGGCGGCATCCGCCGCAAACTGGATCCTGCCCGCGATCGGTGTCCAAGCGTAGCCACTTCCCCCAAACTGCAGCGTCACCGTCTGCGCCGAGTCGTTCACCTGGGTTTGGCAGCGCTCTGGGAAATAGCGACCGATGGTATTGCCACCTTCGAACAGCTTGAGCGGAGCTCCACGCTTCAGCATTTCCGGACAAACTTTGGCCGCGCCAAAATTCGAGAACAGCCACCACCTAAGGCCAGGGCTCGTGTTCACGGTATCTCGAAAAGCCGCGCAACTGAGTGTGAGAAAGATCGCACTCAACACCCAAAACAATCGAAAATTCATAAGCTCGCGTTCCGTTCGATCGCTGCGCGCGCCACATCTTCCAACACGTGGATAAACTCTGGATCATCATTCGGAGCCGCCACGCGCTCCCAACTTAAGCCAAACTCTTTGGCCCAACCGGCAGCCTCGATGTCCAGATCGTACAGGGTTTCGACGTGCTCTGAAACGAAACCGATCGGCGCCACAATGACGCGTTTGAACCCGGAGGTTGCGGCTTGTTTGAGCGCAGTTCTCAGATCTGGCCCGAGCCAATCACCGCCATCGGCACCTTGACTCTGATAGGCAAGCTCAATCGGCCGTGCCATTGCTGCCGACACCGCAAGAGCGCACGCGCTCACCTCCGATTGATAACGATCGCCTGCCTGAATCGCCCGCATCGGCAAGCTGTGCGCCGTAAGTATGACCTGCGTCGGCTCCGCGGAACTGGCCAAGTGGTTTTGGATCCGAGTCGCAAACCAATTCACAAAACCGGGATGGCTTCCCCAAGGCTCCACCCGAAACAGCGCTGGCCCCGGAGCGCCCTGCAGAACGCTACTTAACGCCTCCTCTGCCGCATTGCAGTAGATCTGAACGCTAAAGGGAGCGAGCGGCAACACGCATATACTAGTTAATGTTTCAGTCTGTTCTTTGAGTACGTCTGCCACCCAAGGCTTCCAAAGGCGCATGCCCCACAGCGCCGGGATCCCCAAGCGCTGCCCGAGCGCCTGAGCCTGACGGGCCGTCACAGCATTCAGTGGTGAACCACCAATCCGCCGATAGCGCTCCGTGAGTTCATGAATCAGCGCAGGGCTTGGCGGACGTCCACGCCGGATCACCTTCAAGAATTCCGGGATCTCGGCCAAGTCCTCAATCGTCCCGTGGGCCACACACAGGATGCCTAGGTTGCCCGGGAGAGTCGCGTTCGCCATCGTAGGGCCGAAGATAGAGTCGATCACTCACGTAAACCAGCCCCGACCGACACGACGTGAGTGCCCTACCCCATGAACGGATACCGCCAATCTCGCGGTGGATTGAAGTTCTCCTTGATGGCGCGCGGCGAAACCCAGCGCAAAAGATTGAGCGCTGAACCTGCCTTGTCGTTCGTACCTGAACGGCGCGCACCTCCGAACGGCTGCTGCCCGACCACCGCCCCGGTTGGCTTGTCGTTGATGTAGAAGTTGCCCGCCGAAAAACGCAAAGCGGCCGAAGCTTGAGCCACAGCAGCGCGATCCTGAGCAAAAATTGCCCCCGTTAACGCGTAGGGGCTCGTTTGATCACAGATCTCAAGCGCCTGTTCGAAACGATCGTCCGCGTACACAAACAGCGTGGCGACTGGGCCAAAGATCTCTTCCGACATCAAACGATGCCTTGGATCCTGCGTCTGCACGAGCGTTGGTTGAACGAAATAGCCAATGCTCGCATCGGCACCGCCACCCGCCAAGATCTGACAGCTGGGATCGCCCGCAGCCAAACGCTGATACTCGGTGATTCTATCAAATGCAGACTTGCCAATCACAGCACCCATGAAGTTCTTGAAGTTTCGCACGTCGCCCACTCGGATTTCCGAGATCAGCTCAACCAAGCGCTGCGTGAGCGGCAACGCCAGGCTTTTTGGTACATAGATCCGGGATGCCGCGGAACACTTCTGCCCTTGATATTCGAACGCACCGCGCACAATGGCGACGGCCAAACTCTCCAAATCTGCGCTCTTATGGGCAAAAATAAAGTCCTTGCCGCCCGTCTCGCCAACAATTTTGGGAAAGCTCACGTAGCGATCCAAGTTGACGGCCACTTGCTTCCAAAGCGCCTGAAAGACGCTCGTGCCACCTGTAAAATGCAAACCCGCAAAGCTCGGACTGGCGAGAACCTGCGTCGATATTTCCGCTGGATCTCCCTGAATCAGATTGATCACCCCATCTGGAAGGCCAGCCGCCTGGAGCAGCTCCATGATCACCTGCGCCGAAAGCGTTGCCAGGCCTGAAGGCTTCCAAACTACCGTGTTTCCCATGAGCGCTGGAGCACACGGAAGATTCCCAGCAATGGAGGTGAAGTTGAAGGGGCTAACCGCGTACACCAACCCGTCGAGCGGGCGCATTTCTAGCCAATTTCGCGCGCCCTGGGGGCTGATCAGGGCGCTTTCCTCCAACTCTTCCGCAAACGCCACGTTGAAACGAAAGAAATCGATGAGCTCAGCCGCCGCGTCGATCTCCGCTTGGTAAACCGTCTTGCTTTGCCCCAGCATCGTGGCTGCGTTCATGCGCGCACGAAAAGGACCACTCAAGAGATCCGCAGCCTTGAGGAAGATCTGTGCACGCTCCAGAAGCGGCTTTTTGCCCCAAGTCTGGCGCACCTCGAGCGCAATCAGAATCGCTCGTTCTACGTCCTTCGACGTGGCTTGAACCGCGTGTCCTAGGATCTGAGTATGTTCGTGCGGAGCGCGGATCTCGACGCTACTTCCCCCCTTCTTTCGGCTGCCACCCAACCAAAGTGGCACTTCGCACTCCGTAGTTGTTTGCCTTGCAAGCTCCAGCTCAAGTGTTGCGCGTTCGGCACTGTCTGGCGCGTAGGCGAGCACGGGTTCATTGATAGGAGAGTCACCGTTGTGCGCCATGCTGATCCTGACTCCTGAGCCGACGTTGCAGAGATGCGAGTTTGTGCTGATTTGTTGGCAACCACAACCACACACTCACGCAGAAAGTACGATGCCGACTCTCTTAGACACATTCCGCTTGCACGACTATTGAAGTTGATTCCGCCTAGCCGCTTGCAGGCCCTCCTGTATCCTAGGTTTTCAATCAAATGCGCTCTCGCCCGAACCCAGTGGAAGCCCTGGCGGCCCTGCCACGGCTGCAAGATGCGGCTGAACGCCGTGCGAATTGGCGTCAGGCCATCGCAGCATTGAGCCAGAGTTCCCCGCTTTTGGGCCCACCACCGCTGGATGGCGTCGACCGCCAGAGCCTCGAGCTAGCCGTGGGTGTCGTGGTGGATTCAGGTTTAGCGGACGATCTCGATTGGATCGCGCCCGGCTCAGCCGCGTTGGCGCTGTATGAAATCATGGCGGCGATCAGCTCTTCCAAGCTGAGGCGCGAGCTCGGACGAAGGGTGCTCTCGCGACTGAATGAAGGCACGGCCAGCACGTTTGCGGTGGTCGCGGCACGCATGGCGCTCGGTTCGGGTCGCACGTTGGAATCGCCCTCCATGCAGGCGCGCATGGCGCTGCTGTTCGATCTTTCAATCGGCAGCTCTGTGCACGCTGATCCGCTGGCGCTCACGATAGTGAGTCGGCGCGAGCTGTTTCGGCATTGGGTGGAACAGCCTTCCACCGGTGCACTCCCTGCGCGACGTTTGGCAGCTCGGCTATTTGAGCACGCGGCGCGTGAAGCCACCCACCGTGCACAAACGGGGGCACTG
>Ga0163154_10000674_pt1 | contig 52754 bp, 44 predicted proteins | sample OliLakLV19MP9P1_FD_148649 | JGI IMG/M metagenome (GOLD analysis project Ga0163154, IMG submission 148649) | Freshwater microbial mat bacterial communities from Lake Vanda, McMurdo Dry Valleys, Antarctica - Oligotrophic Lake LV.19.MP9.P1 | ecosystem: Environmental > Aquatic > Freshwater > Lake >...
CTCGCCTTCCACACCTCTTGGACTCGACTTCGCACCTGGCGCTTCGTCCAAGATCAACTGCTCTGTGCGGTCGAACCCCAGTTCTGGAAGCCGGAACTCCATGCGCCAAAATGATCTCGAACTACGCCGATGTCGCCGTCACGAACCGGACACGCATGGTGTTCCTCCTGCTAACGCGATGCAGTCGGTTGGCCCCGTTGGATTGCGACACAAGCTTAGACTTGTTGCGCGCCGCGTCAAGCCAGGATCGCACTCCGAACAGGTGCTTTCGTTGTCCCACGCAAGTACAAAGCACCTGTCCGACCCATAAACCCCATCCGAGCGTCACGTCGCACTCCTGAAGTGCGATGGTGCAGGCCGCCGACCATCGGTCCGTCGACGACCTCTCCAGTTTCGCGACCGTCGACTGCTCGCGGCTCGGGGCAGTCCTTCGACCGCCCCAGATGCGTCCGTGGCCCATGGTCGTGCCGCAGGTGCTCGCGGAGCACGCGGCTCAACTGCCGTTCGTCGCAGATCATCATGTGACCCAGGCACTCCCGCCGAGCCGACCCGATCACGCGCTCGACGAACGCGTTCTGCCATGGCGATCGTAGGGGCCGCGATCCGGGGCGGCTGTGTGCCGTAGGCCATGGGGCGGCGCGTTGAAATCGCGTCTTGCGGCCAGCACACGGGGAAACACAGCACGTGGGTGCGGGAGGAAGGAAACGGCGCGGCAAGGCCGCGCCGTTACTGCTACATAATCTTCGCGGCTCGCTCGTTCACGACGTTCCAATTCACGTTCTTGAAGAAAGTCGCGAGGTAGTCGGGCTTTTTTGAGCCGTAGTCGATGAAGAAGGCGTGCTCCCAGCAGTCGAGGGCGAGGAGGATTTCTTGGTGGGCGGGGAGGCCGATGTGGTGCTCGTACATGATGTAGGAGTGGAGCGCCTGGTCGACTTTGTTGAACGTGAGGAGCACCCAGCCCGGTGTCGACGCGGCGGCGCCCTTCATGTTCGCTTCCCAGGCGGTGAGGCTGCCGAAGTCGCCTTCGAGCTTGGTCTTCAGTGACGCGGAGATCGCGCCGCGGTTCGGGGCTAGGTTCTCGAAGTAGAGCTGGTGCAGATAGGAGCCGTTGAAGGCGACGCACTCCCGACGCTTCAGCTCGCTGAACTCGCCGTAGGAATAATTGCTCTGGGCCGGATCGGCGGCGCGGAGCTTCTCTTCGATCTCGTTGAGCTTGTTGACGTACCCCTGATACAGGCCGAAATGCGCCTTGAGTTGGGCCTCGCTCAGGCCATCCACCTGGCCGATCAGGCCGTCGAAGTTCTTCGCCTCGTGCTTCACGATGGTCCTCCTGGAATTGCGGGTGAGAACGCGCAGGCTACCACCCGACGGGGCGCAGGAGGCGCTAAAGATCTGCCCGAGACGTCACGATCCCTAGGGACGGCCATGTCCAATTCCAACGAATCCAACGAGTCCGAAGCGCCGGAAGCCAACGCTGCCGACGCCGCGCCCGACGCCGCGCCCGCGACCGCGCCCGCGACCGCGCCTGTCGAGGCCGTAGCGACGACGCGGGGGGCTTCGGTCGTCGTCGTCGAGGACGATCCGGTCCAACGGCGTCTCTACGAGACCGTGCTGACCAACGCCGGCTATGACGTAACCGCGTTCGAAGGGGCGCAGGAGATCGTGAACCTGCTCCAGTCGCTCCTCCCGCCCGCCGTCGTCGTGACCGACATCCAGATGCCCGATCTCGACGGACTCGCCTTTGCGGCCCGTCTCTTGGCCGACCGCGCGTGGTGCAAGGTGCCGATCGTGGTGATGACGGCCGAGCCGACCCGAGATCGGGTCACGTTCACGCGCCGACTGGAAGTGCCGCCCGAGGCGTTCCTGGTCAAGCCGATCCAGCCGGGAAACCTGGCCGCGGCGGTGGCCGGTGTGTTGGGACGCGATCGGCCGCTCTACGTCTTGCGAAGCCTGCAACGCGAGCGTCTGGCCCTCGAGCACTCGATCGAGATCGAGCAAAAGCTCGCGGATCGCTCCGCCCAGGCGTCGATCAAGGCGAGCTAGGACTGCCAACTGCGGCTGGCGGAAGGGCGCAAAGAGCTGCAGGAACTGCAGCGCACCCGCAGCACGCTGCAGAAGAGCAACAGCTCCACCGCCTACGAAGCAGAACTCCTGCGAGGGAAGGACGCCACCGCGCGCCAGTTGCAGGGTCAGGCCGACAACTACAAGCGCCAGAGCTATGCCTTCGAAGAGGAGCGCCGCGAGGTGCTCGCGCGGGTCCACACCATCGTGCTGAAGAAGACTCGCGAGATCCGCGCGCTCGAGGAGCGGATCAAGGTGCTGTCCGAGGTGATCAAACTCCAGGGATCCGGGTCCGAGACCCGCGGCGCCAAGGCCGCCTAACCCCTCACAGCAGCGGCCCCTCAGAGCAGCCCCTCAGAGCAGCGTTGCTCCGCCCGCCTCTCTTCCCTACCTTCCGCTCGAACTCCTCTGATCGCCCCCTCATCTCTCCGAACCGGAGGTTCGAATCGTGCGCGCGCTGCTCGCCCTGGAGGACGGGAGTCTGTTCCCTGGCCGCGCTCTCGGCGCACCCGGCCAGGCCGGCGGCGAAGTGGTCTTCAACACGGCGATGACCGGCTACGAAGAGATCCTCACCGACCCCTCGTATCACGGACAGATCGTCGTCTTCACCGCTCCGCACATCGGCAACTACGGGATGCAAGGGGATGAGGAGTCGGCCGGCCCGCACGCGGCGGGCGTGGTGGCGCGAGAAGTCTGCGAGACCCCTTCCCACGCGCGATCGCGCCAGAGCCTCGTCGCGTATCTGCGCGCGCACGATCGCTTCGCCCTCAGCGATGTCGACACGCGCGCGCTCACGTTGCGACTGCGCGAGAAGGGCGTTCTGCGCGGCTGGATGACGACGCGCGTCGAGGATCCAGCGGAGGCGGTCGGGCGGGCGCGCGAGTTGCCGCGCATGGACCAGATCGACGCGGTGGGCGCGGTCAGCACGCCGGCGGCGTACCAGTGGCGCGAGAGTCGGTATCACGATCGTTCCGACGGCGCCCGTCCGGACGGCCCGCGCATCGTCGTGCTCGATTGCGGCGTGAAGTTCGGCATCCTGCGTGAGCTGGATCGGCGCGGCTGCCAGATCACCGTGTTGCCGGCGCACGCTGAACCGAGTTGGATCGAACGGCTCTCGCCCGATGGACTGGTGCTATCGAACGGTCCGGGAGATCCGTCGGCGCTGACGGAGAGTCTGCCCCGGATCGAGCGTCTCTTGCAGCGGTACCCGACGTTGGCCATCTGTCTCGGGCATCAGCTCACCGGGATGGTCTTCGGCGCCCGCATCGTGAAGCTGCCGTATGGACATCACGGCGCCAATCATCCGGTGAAGGATCTGCGCACCGGTCACGTCGCGATCACATCGCAGAACCACAATTACGCGATCGATCCGTCGAGCGTGCCGGACGATCTGGAGGTGACGCACGTGAACCTGAACGATCAAACCGTCGAGGGAGTGCGCCACCGCAGCCGCCCGATCTGGAGCCTGCAGTACCACCCGGAGGCGTCGCCCGGGCCGCACGAGGCGAGCGGCGCCTTCGATGAGTTCGTCGCCACGCTGACCGGCGTGAGTCACTGACCGCGATGCCGCGCGACGCATCGATCCGCTCGATCTTGGTCCTGGGATCCGGTCCGATCGTAATCGGACAGGCCTGCGAGTTCGACTACTCGGGCACGCAGGCGGTGAAGGCGCTGGCGGCCGAGGGATATCGCGTCATCCTGGTGAACTCGAACCCGGCCACGATCATGACGGATGTAGAACTGTTCGGCGCCTCGGGCGCCGAACTCCGCCATCAAACCTACATCGAACCTCTCACCCTGGAAGCGCTGGAGCGCGTGATCGCCCGCGAGCGCCCCGATGCCCTGCTCCCCACCGTCGGCGGTCAAACCGCCATCAACCTCGCCCTCGAGCTCCACGACGCCGGGATACTCACGCGCTTCGACGTCCGCCTGCTGGGCGCCGGCGTCGACGCGCTCCGCCTGGCCGAAGATCGCCTCAGCTTCAAGCAGGCGATGGTCGAGATCGGTCTGGAAGTTCCTCGCAGCGGCATCGCCGGCAACCTGGAGGAAGCACTCACGGCAGCGGCGGAGTTGGGTTATCCGCTCATCGTGCGCCCGTCGTTCACGCTGGGCGGCCTCGGCGGCGGCATCGCGCGCAGCGAGGAAGAGTTCGTCGCCATCGTGCGGCGCGGGCTCGATCTCTCGCCCGTTCGGCAGCTCTTGATCGAGGAGTCGCTGCTCGGCTGGAAAGAGTTCGAGCTCGAGGTGATGCGCGATCGGGCGGACCAGGCCGTCGTGGTTTGCGCGATCGAGAATCTGGATCCGATGGGGGTGCACACCGGCGACTCGGTCACCGTCGCGCCGACCATGACCCTGAGCGACCGCGACTACCAGAACTTGCGCGACCAGGCCTTCGCGGTGATCCGCCGCGTCGGGGTGGAGACGGGCGGCTCCAACATCCAGTTCGCCGTGCACCCGGAGGACGGGCGCGTCCTCGTGATCGAGATGAATCCGCGCGTCTCGCGTTCTTCGGCGCTCGCCTCGAAGGCGACCGGATTCCCGATCGCGAAGATCGCTGCGCGACTCGCCGTCGGATACACGCTGGACGAGATCGCCAACGACATCACGAAGAAGACGCCGGCCAGCTTCGAGCCGGCGCTCGATTACGTGGTGGTGAAGATCCCGCGGTGGAACTTCGAGAAGTTTCCCGGCGCCATGTCGCTCCTCGGCTCGCAGATGAAATCGGTCGGCGAGATCATGGCGATCGGCCGGACGTTCAAGGAGGCGCTCCAGAAGGGGCTCCGCTCGCTGGAAATGGCGACTTCCTCGGGCGAGGGCGCCATGCAGCGACGGATGGAGCTGCTCGACGATGACGCCCTCCGCTCGTTCCTGACCGAACCGCGGCCCGAGCGGCTCTTCGCGTTGCGCGAGGGGTTGCGCCGCGGCGCGGAGCACGGATTCACGCCCGAGACGATCGCGGCCTGGACCGCCATCGATCCCTGGTTCCTGCGACAGATGCAGGAGGTGATCGAGTTGGAGCGGCGCGTGCAGGCGCGCAGCCTGGCCGCGCTCTCTCGGCCCGATCTCTTGGCGGCGAAGCGCGCCGGGATTTCCGACCGCCGCCTCGCGCATCTCTCGGGAACGACCGAAGAGGCGGTGCGCGCCACTCGCGCGACGCTCGATGTGACGCCGGTTTATCACCGCGTCGACACCTGCGCGGGTGAGTTCGAGTCGCACACGCCGTACCTCTATTCGACCTATGAGAGTCGCTGCGAGGCCGATCCCACCGACCGGCGCAAGGTGCTGGTCTTGGGGGGCGGGCCGATCCGCATCGGGCAGGGGATCGAATTCGATTATTGCGCCTGTCACGCCGCCTACGCGCTGCGCGACCGAGGCGTCGAATCGATCCTGCTGAACTGCAATCCCGAAACGGTCTCGACCGACTACGACACCGCCGATCGCCTCTACTTCGAACCGGTCACGCTGGAAGACGTGCTGCACGTCGTCGCGCGGGAGAAGCCGGAAGGGGTCATCGTGCAGTTCGGCGGTCAGACGCCGCTCAACCTCGCGCGCGAGCTGGAGCGGGCCGGCGTCCGCATCTTGGGCACATCGGTCGACTCGATCGATCTGGCGGAGGATCGCGAACGATTCGGCGCGTTGCTGGCGGCGCTGGAGATCCCGCGGCCCGAGATGGCCACCGCCACGACGCTCGACGAAGCGCTGGCGGCGGCGCGGCGGATCGGCTACCCGGTCATCGTGCGGCCCTCGTACGTTCTCGGCGGGCGCGCTATGCGGGTGGTCTACGACGACGAAGCGCTCCAGACGTACGCCGCGGACGCCTTCGCCTTCTCGTCGCAGCATCCGGTCTTCCTCGATCGATTCCTCGAAGACGCGTTCGAAGTCGATGTCGACGCGCTCTGCGATGGCGACGACGTCCTCATCGCGGGCGTGCAGCAACACATCGAGGAGGCGGGGATCCACTCCGGCGATAGCGCCTGCGTGCTGCCGCCTTTCAAGGTGCCGCCGCGTCATCAGGCGACGATGCGCCGAGCCGCCGCCCGTCTCGCTCGCGCCTTGCGTGTGCAGGGGCTGTTGAATGTGCAGTTCGCGGTGCGCGATGAGATCGTCTACGTGATCGAGGCGAATCCGCGCGCCTCGCGCACCATCCCCTGGGTGGCCAAGGCGACCGGGCTGCCGCTGGCGAAACTGGCGACGCGACTCATCCTGGGCGAACGGCTGCGGGATCTCGTCGATCCGGCCTGGCTCTCACCGCGCGAAGCGTCGGGCGAGGGCCTCGCCGATCCGGCTCTCGAAGCGGGCCTAGGGGCGAGCCCGGAGACGTCCGGTGAGGCGGTCCACGAAGGGCTCCCGCTTCCGCCGAATCGCGTCTTCGTCAAGATGCCGGTCTTCTCCTCGAATCGCTTTCCCGAAGTCGACACGCTCCTCGGACCCGAGATGCGCTCGACCGGGGAGGTCCTGGGGATCGGCCCTGACTTCGGCGTGGCCTTCGCCAAAGCCGCACTGGCCGCGGGTTTGCGCGTTCCGCTGCAAGGGGCGGTCTTCCTCACCGTGAATGACAACGACAAGGACGAGGCCGCCGAGATCGCGCGAGATCTGGTCGAGATGGGCTTCCGTCTGACCGCGACGGGAGGCACAGCCGCGCACCTGCGCGCGCGTGGGCTGGACGTCGAGCCGATCTTCAAGGTGAATGAAGGACATCCCAACGCCGCCGACCGCATCGCCGAGGGCGCCGTGCAACTGGTAATCAACACTCCGCTCGGACGCGCCTCGTTCTACGACGAGAGCGCCATCCGCAAAGCCGCGCTTGCGCACGGCGTCCCCTGCATCACGACGCTGTCGGGTAGCCGCGCCATCGTCGACGCGATCCGCACACTGCGCGCGGGCGGTTGGGGCGTCGAAAGTCTGCAAGAGATGCACGGGATGTATCCGGCGGCGGGGGCGGTTACGGTTGCGCCCCAGCCATCCGCGCACGCCGGGGACGCGGCCGCGCCGTCGGCATGACGGGCGCGAACGCTCAGCGGAACGTCGCCTTCAGCCTCCCCCAACTGAGGGGTGACGTCGGAACGATCGCGCAACTGCGCGAGACGTCGCCGATGACCTCGCCGCACGGCGTGAACTCGGGCAGCGCGGGCGAGTTGACCGAAACGGCGTAGTGCCCGCTCTGATTCGGCGCGAGTTCGCAATTCTCCGGCGAACAGAAGAGCGGATCGACGAAGCGTGTGGTCTCGCCGTAGGTCAAGCTCGTGAAACCTTCGACGACGACGCCGGTCGAGTCGATGAGGCAGCAGTCGAGCTGGAACGAGCCCGAGGCCTCGGCATAGACCTCATTTCCTCGGAGCGACGCGCAGTTGTTCCAGACGAGGCACCGTTCCAGCGTGAGATTGGCGAAGCCGTTGGTCTCGATCCCGCCGCCCGCCAGTGACCAATTGCCCGCGATGAGACAGTTGATGAACGTCGGGTTGGCGGAGACATGCACGCCGCCGCCCGAACGCGAAAAGCTCCCCGTGATCTCGGAGTCGATGATGGTCGGAGCGGAACCGGTCTCGATGCTGAGACCTCCGCCCTGGATGCCGGCCACGCAGCCGCGAATGATCACTTCCTCCAGCCGCGGCCGAGCGCCCAACTCGATCGAGATTCCGCCGCCGGTGAACTCGCTCTGACAGTCCACGACGACCAGGTCTCGCAGGACAGGATCGGCCGTCTGGACCTTGACCCCTCCGGCGCTGAGGTCGTGCTGCGGATCGGCCGACCGTAGGCTCGGCGACGTCGCCATGTGGCCGCGTTTGATCGTGAATCCCTCCAGGACCGAGGCCGACGTCTCGTTCGTCCCGATGAAGAAGCCGCGGCGCGGAGATTCCGCCGTCCCTTGGACATCGATGACGGTGAAGCGGGAGCCGTTCTCTGATCGGACGACGATGTCGACCGGCGCCGGTGGGGCCGGCGGATGGGGCGGGCTGAAGGTGATGTTGTAGTTGCCCGGGCCCGAGTACTCGCCGTCGGCGACCAAGACGGTGTCGCCGACCGCGGCCGAGTCGATTCCCGCCTGGATCGTCGGGACCTGCGACGGCACACGCCAGGTGGCGGCGTATGCCGGGGCGAGGAAGCACGGCAGCAGCGCCGCCGCGGTCAGCGCTGGAACCTTCCGGGAGCGAGCGTGGTGAAGCGAACGGATCGACGACATGCTTCGGTGGATTCCTCTCTGACGACCAGAATGCTGGCCGCGCGCGCTTTCCGATGAAGCCGGCCGCGTTGACCCTCTTCTCGACGCGACGTTACCCTAACCAACAGATCGAATCAGCCGGGTCTGTCGGGAGGAAGCAGCGAGTGGGAATCAAACGGCGGCGCGCCCGCTCCTCGGGCCTCGGCCTACCGCTCCTGGCGCTCCTCTTGCTCCTGGCGCCGGCTTGCGGCGACGACGATCCGACCGAACCCCCGCCGGGGAACGGCGCGCACGTCAGAGTCGACGTCCGTTACACGGTCAACGGTCGCCCCCTCGAACTCGAGACCGGGCGCTATCTGGCGGCCTCCGGGGACAGCTTCTACGTCTCGCGGGTGCGTCACTATCTGACGAACTTCCAGTTCACCTCCGCCGACACGAACTTCGTCGATACGAGGCTCCATTATGTCGACGCCGAGCAGCTCCCCACGCTCCGGTTTCTCATCCCCAACGTGCCGCGGATCGAGTACGTGTCGCTCGCCTTCCTCATCGGGCTCGACGACGCGCGCAATCGCCTCGGCGGCATCGCGGAGCCGACTCTCGACGACCTCAACATGGAGTGGCCGATTCCTCTCGGCGGCGGCTACCACAACATCCAGATCGAGGGTTTCTACTGGCGCGAGGGGGTAGCGCGGAGGCCGTTCAATGCGCACCTCGGGCGCGCGCAGGAGAGTCCTTCGCAGGGGACGCCGTACATCAACCACAACGTCCCCGTGCTCCTTCGCGACGTCGTCTTCACGGAGACCGACGGGGCGCGCTCGCTCAGCCTGGAGATGGAGATCGACCAGTGGTTCCGCACTCCGCAGGTCTACGACTTCGCGACCTGGGGCAACTTCATCATGGACCGGCACGAGCCCCAACAGATTCTGCGGGAGAACGCCGCGGATGCGTTTAACGTGGCGCGATGAAACGTCGCGTGCAGCACGCGGCGTCGCGCGCCGCGCAGCGCGGCGCGCTCCTCATCCTCTCACTCGCAACTACCGCCCTCCTCCCGAGCTGTAGCCAAGACCCCGCACAACCTCCCCCTCCCACCACTCCCGTCACCCTCTCCATCCCCGGCTTCCCTCCGCCCGCCATCCCTTCCGACAACCCCCTGACCGAAGAAGGCATCACTCTCGGCCGCGAACTCTTCTCCGACCCGATCCTCTCCGCCGACAACACGCTCGCCTGCGCCGGCTGCCACGCGCCGGAATTCTCCTTCACCGATCACGGCGAACGATTCAGCGAGGGGATCGACGGCCTCCGCGGCGTACGCAACACGCCTCCGATCATCAACGTGGCGTGGGGACGCGCCTTCTTCCTCGACGGACGCGCGCAGTCGTTGGAGATGCAGGCGCTCGAGCCGGTCACGAATCCGATCGAGATGCACCAGAGTTGGGAGGACGCGACGGACAAGATCGCCGCGGTCCCTCGCTACCGCGAGATGTTCCGCCTCGCCTTCGGTGACGAGGACGTCACCAAGGAACGCGTGACGATGGCGATCGCGCAGTTCGAGCGAACGCTCGTCTCCAATCAGTCGCGCTACGACCGCTTCCTGCGCGGAGAGGTCGAGTTCACGCCGGAGGAATTGCGCGGCTTCAACCTGTTCTTCACCGAGAAGGCCGACTGCTTCCACTGTCACGGCAACATCCTGCTGACCGATCAGGGATTCCATGACGTCGGGCTGGATAGGCTGCCGACCGATCCGGGGCGCGCGGCGGTGAGTGGACAAGCGGCGGACTACGGCCGTTTCAAGACGCCGACCCTGCGCAACGTCGCGTTGACCGCGCCCTACATGCACGACGCGCGCTTCGGCACGCTGCGCGAAGTGGTCGACCACTACAACTCCGGCGGGCACGACTCGCCGAATCGCGCGGTCTTCGTGCGCTTCGGCACCGGTTTGCTGCTCTCCGAAGCACAGATCGCGGACCTACTCGCGTTCCTGCACACCTTCACCGACTCGGCATTTGTCGCGGAGCACTCGCGGTAGGCCGAACACGTTTTGAAACGTGTTCGTGAACGTGTTCCGAAGCGAGTTCCGAGTCTGGTGACATTGTGAAAAGATGCGCAACTCGGTGCGCACCTAGTTGCGCATCTTTTCACAAGCGCGCCCGGGTTCCACGCGCGTGCGCGTGCGCGCGCTCGAGCGCGCGGACGACGCGCCCCCTGCCGCTACTTCCCTTCCATCGCGACCGCGACCGCCTCGAGATTCGGCGCCTTCATCCCGAGCGCGATCGCGGTGCGCGCCGCTTGGCCGAAGCAGGGGTCCATCACCTTGTAGCGATAGGCCGTGAGCGCGGCCGCTTGCTGGAGCATTCCGCTCTTGCCGTGCTTCTGGGTGGCTGCGCAGAGCCACGTCTTCCAGTCCCCGACCTTGCCCATCGTGACCGCGGCCTTGTAGGCGCCGTCGATCGAGCCGCCCATGCTGCTCGAGGTCGGATAGCGATCGACGATCGCCTTCCAGAGCTCGAAGGCGCCGGCGTGATCGCCCTGGTAGTAGGTGGCGTAGCGCGCCATCTGCCCGAGCGCACGCTCTCCCACCATTCCGCCCGTCTTCGCGTCGGCCGCGAAGATTCGGTCGAGCATCGCCTTGGCGTCAGCGTCGCGCTTGCGCGAGAGGAGCTTCTCGAAGATCTCGGTCATGAGCATGGCGTCGTCCGGCGTGGCGGCGAGACGCTTCTCCAAGATCGGCAACCCGTCGATGCCCTGACTGATCGGCGACGCCTCGAGCAGGAACGGTCGCTGTCCGTCATAACCGACGACGCGATCGAACTCGGTCCCGTCTTCGTTCAAGAAGATGGTGAGAGGAAGTCCGAGCACCGGATAGCGCTTGGCCAGCGCCTGTCCCTCCGGCGCCACGCTGTTGATCTTGATCGGGATGGCGTTGTTGGCCAGCGTGATCCCGTCGGGAGTGTTCCAGATCTCGGCGTCCATCACCTTGCACTGCTCGCAGTGGTCGGCCCAGACCTCGACCAAGACCTTCTTCCCGGTCTTCTCCGCCTCGGCCAGCGCCTGATCCAGAGTGAGCGGCTGCCAGTTGAGGCCGAGCGTGAATTGCTGCGCGTGGGCTGGGACAGAGGCGCCGACCAACAGCGCCGCCGAGATGAGCACCCCGACCGCGAGCGAACCGAGCGCCAGCGAACCGATGAGTCGACGAGAGAACAGACGCATCTCTTACTTCCTTTCCGCGAGCTGAACGGTCCGAGAGATCCGCTGCCCCGCACGATCCACCACCACGACGACGGAGTCGCCGGGGGCGTGGCGCTTGAGGACATCGGTGAAATCGGCAAGCGTGTCGAGGGACTCGCCGTCGAGTTCGACCAAGACATCGCCCTTCTGGAACCCCGCACCCTCGGCCGGGCTCCCGGGCATGACGCCGGACAAGAGGACGCCCCCGCTCTCCCGCGAGAAGTCAGGGATCGTCCCCAAACTCACCCGCCGCGGCGCGGGGTTGCTCGAGCTCTGCGGCTTCGCTTCGGCTGCGCCCGGAGGAACGAACGTGAGGCGTCCCGGCCGATCGGTGAGGTAGAGCAGCAGTTCCGTCACGAGATCGGCCGTCGAAGACATCCCCGCGTAATCGAGCTTCTCGGCCGTGTCGGCCGCGCGATGGTAGTCGGCGTTCGGCCCGGTGAAGAGATGCAGCACCGGAACTCCACGCTCGAAGAACGGAACCTGATCCGACGCGAACGGCCCCGCGTTCAACGCGTCTACCTGGATCCCGGCGGCCATGGCGACGCCCTTCAGCATCGAGTCCCACTCCAGCGCACTCCCCGCGCCGATCGCGAAGAGCCTTCCACCCTGGAGTCGCCCGACCGTATCGAGATTGATCATGGCGACGGTCTCTTCGAGCGGACAAGCCGGCCGCGCGACGTAGGCGCGCGATCCGAGCAGCCCGGTCTCCTCACCCGCGAACGCGACGAAGAGGATGTCGCGCGCCGGCCGCATCGATCCGTCCTGCGCTGTTTCTTCGGCGAGCCGTCGCGCCACTTCGAGCAGGATCGCGACGCCGGACGCGTTGTCGTCCGCCCCCGCGAAGATCGCGCCGCTCCCATCACGACCGAGATGATCGAAGTGCGCGCCGAGGACCAGGCAGGTCGCGGCTTCGCCGGCCGTAGCGCCGGGAGTAGCGCCTGCTGTAGCGCCTGCGCCCCGCAGGCGCCCCAAGACATTCGAATCCCCACCAGCGTCGGAGTCCAGATCCTGCCGCCACCCCCCGCCGTCTCCCGCCGGCGCCAACCCCGCCGCCTCGAACTGCCGCTCGATGTACTTCCCGGCCTCCTCGAGCCCTGCGGTCCCCGCGCCGCGACCCTCCAGCTTGGGATCGGTCAGAAACGTGACGTCTTGGCGGAGACGAACCTCGACGGCGCGAATGTTGGGGGCTTGTGCGAGCAACGGACTCGCGTTCGCCAACAGCGCGATAAGGCACAATCCGCCGATGAAACCGCGAGCGGCTCGCGGCTTCATCGGCGTACTTCCCATTTCAGGGGCGAATCGACGTCGCGCCAAATTCCCTTGCCCACGTTGCGGCTCCCTTCGAAGAGCAGATAACTGTAACGGCCGTAATGCGGGATCTTCTCGGCGACGGCGCGCATCGAGGCGGCGTCGTGCGGCAGAAGGACGATCCAGGACTCCGCTCCATCGGTCGTGGTTCCCGCCAGGACGACCGTCTGACCCGCCGTTTCAACCTCCGCCACCCGCGAAACGCGCGTGCCGGCCCATGCGATCTCCGACTGCCCGGCCGCACGCGCCCGCGCGATCGACCCCGATCCCAGATACCAGACCGCGCCGCCACGACTCCAGCCCTGAGGAAGCGTCGCCTCCTCCAGCACCGTCACCTCCAACCCGCGCCGCCACGTCTCGATCTGAGCCTGCGCCTCCGCGCGCATCGAGTCGGTCAGGTCCACACCGAGTACGACCGCGATCGAATCGGCCCCGAGGACCCGACTCAGCGTCGTCGGGATCTCGCTGCGATGGAGACGTCGCATCACCTCGAAATCGGGGTCGATCTCCACGCGCGTCAACCGGCTCTTCGACGGCGCCGTGATCTCTCCGGTCGCGCCAGAGAGCGAGATCGACAGGTTGGCCGTCGATCCATCCTCGTACTGAGCGCGCACCGGAACGTCAAAGGCGAACCAAGCCTCACCGCCGCTTTCCATCGTCTGACGCAGGCGGATCTTGTTGGGTGAATCATCGACCGAGTCCAACCAGACGGTCGGCGCGCCCGACCGATCGAGCCACATCGCGCGAAACGCCGCCGGGTCGATGGTCCGTCCCTGAGCACGGGGGAAACTCCGCAGCAGATCCGTCCAACTCGAAGGCTGGAATTCGTGCGCCGCATAGAACTCGCGCAGCCCCTGCCAGAACGCCTCATCCCCGAGCTCGCGCCGAATCTGGTGCAGAACCATCATCGCCTTGGAGTAGCCGATGGCTTGCGTCGCCGAATCATGTCGCTCGCGGAACTCGCTCAAGGGAAAGTCTTCACCCGCATCGACGTAATCGAGATACGACTTCAACGCATCGAGCCGGTACTGCCGCGCCGCCTCGGGCGACTCGCGCTCCTTGTACAAGTAATCCGCGCCGTAAACGGTCAGCCCCTCGCACCAGTTGCCGTCCGAGGGATCGACGAAAACGCCGTTGCCCCACCAATTGTGCAAGATCTCGTGTCCATACGACGTGTCGAGGATGAACGGCAGGCGGATAACACGATCACCCAGTAACGTGAAGCTCGGCATCCCATAGCCGCTCTGCCAGAAGTTCTCGACCAATGCGAACTTCTCGAACGGATACGGGCCGATCAGCTCTTCGTAGAGATCGAGGTAACGGCCTGTGCCGCGCAGGTAGCGTCCCCAGATGGTCGAATCGGTGTCGGCGTAGGTGAAGGTCATGCAGTTGACGTCGCCGTGTGACTGTTGGTGCTGCTCCCAGGGGCCGGCCACCAGGTAGATCTCCTGCATCGGATGCGGACATCGCCACGCATCGGCGCCGCCGCCGCGACAGAGGTCCGAGCCGTCATCCACGCCTTCGAACGGATCCGGTGCGTACTCGATTCGCCCGGGCGACCCCCCTTGAGACACGACCCGCCATCCGTCGGGCGACGCCACGTTCAGATCGAAGGTGAACAACTCATCCGGTCGCCACGGAACCCAGAATGTCCCGCCGGAGAGATACGCGCCGCGATTCTCGATCAGCCCCGTCGTCGTCTCGAACGACCGTCCATAGGCGACATCCGGCGCGCGGAGCGAATCGGCGATGACGCCGGAGTAGAACAACTGGAGATCGATCGACTCCGGCCAGACGAGCACCGAGGGGTCGTCCCAGTGGATGAGCACGGTGCGACCATGTTCGTAGCCGGCCAGCGCCTCGTAGGGCGGGCGACGCCAATGCGCGCGGGGATCGAGGCGATCGAGCGACTCGAGCCGCAGTTTCAGTTTCGGCGAGCGCGCGTGCGCCGCCGAGCCGACCTTCAATCCTCGGTGCAGGACGAACGAGGCGGGTTTGGACGTCGGCGTGCCCGGAGCGTGGCGCAGAGTGAACGTGACGTTGGCCCCGAGGTGTCCCTCCTCGGGACTGATGCAGGCGACGACGCCGAATCGCGTGATCGCCGCCTGGGACGGGTTGTCTAGCCTCACGAGGTCCAGCGCCGGTTCGGGCACGGTATAGAGCTGTTCGCCCGGCGGCGCCGAGATCAGCGCCTTGGTGGGATCGGCCCGACTTTCATCGCACGCCATCGTGAAGAGGACGAGAGACGCGATCGAGATCAGGCGCTTGCAGGTTCGCACGCCGGGCATCTTCGCTGGCCAACGGCGGCGCGGGCAACAATTGCGTGGATGCGGAGGCTATACTGCCGTCCACTCGAGCCGGCTACTTCGGAGGCCCTTCGTTGCGCGCACTGAGCCCGTCACTCCAGCGGTCGCTTCTCGGACTCGGGCTCCTCCTGGGCCCCATGGTTTCCGGCATCGCGCCAACGGCTTCTTTGGCCCGCACCTGGACCGTCGCGCTCGACGGTTCCGGCGATTTCACGCACCCGCAGCCCGCGATCCAGGCCTGCACGAATGGCGACTCGGTTGTCGTGTATCCCGGTCACTACGTCGGGCGCGTGTCTTTCGCGGGCAAGCGGATCGTCCTGCGGTCGTCGGCCGGGCCGGCCACGACCACCATCGACGCGAACGGGATCGGCTCGGTCGTCACGATCGCGTTCGGGCAGACGGCGGAGACGGTGGTCGACGGCTTCACCTTGACCGGGGGCGCGGGGACTCCGTTCTCGATCGCGCCTGAGGGTGAACCGGAGTTCGACTCGGACGGTGATGCCGATGCCGACGCCGCTCGGATCCGAAGCGGTGAGGGGAACGGAGGGAGCGGAGAGAGCCGGGCGACCGGAAACGCTGGCGGCGACGCGCCCGCCACGGCAGGCGGCGGCGGTGAAACCCGTGGCGGCGCGCTGTTCCTCTACGAGGCCAGCCCGACGGTGCGCAATCTCCTCGTGCGCGGAAACCACGCGAACATCGGCGGCGGTGTCTGGGTTTGGGGCGGCGCGCCTGTGATCGAAGACTGCGTCATCCGCGAGAACTTCGCCGGCAGCGGCGGCGGCATTGCGCACGAAGGCGGCGGCGGCGCGACCTGGCGACGGGCTCGGGTCGAGGCGAACCAGGCGGCGACGGGCGGCGCCGCTCGGATCTACCTGGCCCAGGGGCGATTCTTCGACTGCCATTTCGAGGGAAACGACGCCAGTGAGGGCGGCGCGCTCTACATCGTCGAGTCGACTGAGACGCCGCTCGTCAGCAATTGCGTCTTCGTCCGCAACCGCGCGGGCGAAGGCTCCGCGGTCTCCGCTCAGTTCGGTTCGCTGCGAATGGAGAACTCCACGCTGGCGTACAACGGCCCGCGCTGGGGAGACATCGCCACGGTGCTGGCGCGCAATGCCGGGAGCTACTCCGTCGAGCGGACGGTTTTCTTCCGCAACATCGCCGCGACAACCATCGGCTGCGTCAACGCGACGGTCTCCGCGAGCTGTTGCCTCTTCTGGCCCGAAGCCCCGCCCGCTTGCGCGCTGCTGGAGGACGCGATCCATCTGCCGCCCGGATTCTGCGGACGGAACGACTTCCGCGTGACGCCGCGCTCCTTCTGCCTTCCGCAGAATTCGCCGCACGGATGCGGACGCCTCGGGGCCGACTTGGGCGTCTGCGGAACTCCCAGCGTCGATATCGCGGTGGACGAACTCCCGCTCGACGCGGCGCCCGTGGAGTTCTCCCGATGAGCGCGGCGCTTTGAGCCAAACCTCCGTCCGACACATGCGTCGTCGCGGCGATCGGCGTCGCAAACATGGCCCCCTGACGATCCTCATCCTCCTGGCCGCCATCGGAGGAGTCGGCTGGTTGCTCCTGCCGGTCGCGCTCCAGCGCTACGCCCAGTGGCTCATCGTCGAGGACAGTTTCGGACGCTGCGACGCAGCGACCGTGCTCGCCGGCGGCGCCGGGGAGCGACTGGCCGCCGCGATCCAGATCTATCGGCGCGGAGATGCGGCCGCGATCCTCATCACCGGCCCCGATGTTCCCTTCATCCCCGTGTACACCGACGGAGACTCCCTCTCGCAGGGAGAGGCCAAGCGGAGAATCGCGGTCCGAAGGGGAGTCCCCGCCGACTCGATCGTCCTCTCGCTCGGTCCCACGAGCACGATCGAGGAAGCGCAGCGCACCCTGCTGGTCGCACGCGAGCACGGATGGCGCTCGGTCGTGATCGTCACCTCACCCTTCCATACGCGACGGACGCGATCGACCTTCAGGAAGATCTTCGACGAGAGCGGCATCGAGGTCGCCGTCTATCACCTACCGATCGGCCGCTCCAGCGACAATCCGGAGCGGTGGTGGAAGCGCGAACACGACACGATGGGAGTCCTGACCGAAACGATCAAGCTAGGGTTCTACGCGTGGAATCACCGGATCTCGCCGTGGGGCTGAGTTCCACGCGATAGAGGATCCCCTCGCCGCCGACGAACGTGGCGTGCGGATGCCAGAAGTCCCGGGTGAGTTCGACGAACTCGAACTCGGCGTGAAGGTCGATCGAAGCGCGGTTGAGAGCGTTGACGAGATAGAACGCTTGGTCGGCGCGCAGTTCGCGGGCGACGCGTCGCGCGGATCCTCGAAACGCGCCGCGCGGGCGAAGGCCGCGACCGCGCCGCCAGTGACGCCGTCCGTCATCGCGACGAGCAGCAGATGTTCGTCGCGCTCCTCGTCTTCCATGATCTCGCGGAGGAACCGTGAGGGGCATCCTCGAGATCGACCGACTCGCGCGCCGCGGGTCGGATCTCGAGATCGAGCGGTGTGGCTCTCCGGTCGGTGGGGATCGGCTGGTACGGCTCGAACAGCCGGGTCGCCTCTGCCTCGCTCACTGAGGCTCGCTCACGCGCGGGCGAGATGGTCGCGCAAGAACTCGAGCACGCGGCGCCAGGCGTCCGCCGCGGCGCTCGGGTCGTAGACTGACGGGCGCGTGTCGTTGAAGAACGCGTGCTTGGCGCCGGGATAGACCACCGCTTCGAAACGCTGTCCCTTGCCGCCCAGTTCTTCCAGACGACGCGCCATTTGGAGCGTCGCCGGCCCGTCATGCTCCGCGAAGAGGCCGAGCACGGGACAGGTCATCCGCTCGAGATCGATCGCGACATTGGGATGCACGCCGTAGAAATCGACACAGGCGCCGATGCCCGGATTGCTCGCGGCGGCCAACAGCGCGAGTTGGCCGCCCATGCAGAATCCGACGACGCCCGCTTTGTCGCCGGTCACCGCAGGCTGCGAGAGCAGGAACGCCGTCGCGCTCCGGAGATCCTTCTCCGTCTCCGCGATGTCGAGCGCCATGAGCAGCTTCCCCGCTTCATCGGGACTCTTCGCGATCTCGCCGTGATAGAGGTCGGGCGCGAGCGCGACGAAGCCTTCACTCGCGAATCGATCGCAGAGTTGCTCGATGTGCGGGACGAGACCCCACCACTCCTGCAGCACGATCACGCCGGGGGCCGGCGCCCCGACGTTCGGACTCGCGAGATAGCCCGCGATCTCACGACCGTTGACCGGGATCGAGACACGGGCGCCAGACATCAACGATCGTCGCGGCGCGGCGGACGTGATCCACCCGGTCGCGGACCGCCGGGTCGCGGACCGCGAGGACCGCGCGAACCGGGCCGATCGGGTCGATCGGGTCGATCACCACTCGGACGTGGACGGTCGGGGCGATCGCCGGTAGGACGACGACGCGGCGGATCCTCACTCCATGCGTCGCGGCGCGGCGCGGGGCGACCCAGACCCGGGCGAGCGCCGCCGGGTCGAGCGCCCGGACGAGCACTCGGACGAGCACTCGGACGAGCACTCGGACGACCCGTCGGCCGACTGTCGGGCCGACTATCGGGCCGGGCGCCGGGACGCCCACCGGGCCGAGCGCCGGGACGACTCGGACGATCCATGCGATCTCCGCGATCAGGCCGATCCAGACGATCGCGATCGGGTCGCGACGAACGCAGCGGCGGTCGCGGACCGCGATCGAAAGGCGGCGGCGGGCGCCGCGGGCGCTCGATCACTTCGTCGTCTTCGTCGTCGGGGAATGAAGAGCGCGCGGTCGGCGGACGACGACGCGGGCGCTCCTCGAACTCGTCGCGCGGCGGCGGCACGAACGACGGCCGCTCTTTCGGTTTCGACTCGGAACTCTTCGGCCCGCGCTCCGGGCCCTTCTCCGTCAACTTGTCGAGACGCTGCTTCATGTCGCGCGTCTCTTCCTTCAGCTTCTCGAACTCCGTGCGCAGGCGATCGGTCTCTTCCCCCTTGGCCAACTTCGCCGCCAAGTCGTCGGCCGCCATCTCGCAGGCGGCGCGCATCTGGGAGTTGGGCGTGGTCTCGGCCTTGCGGCGCAGCGGCCCGAGCCCGGCCGCATGACCGATCATGGCGAAAGCCGACGGCAGTCGCGTCGAGAGCAGCAGCTCCGGATCCTCCAAGAGCGGCGCGAGCTCCTCGACGACGCGGCGAGCCAGATGCGGACGCGCGCTGGCGAACTCCGCGGCGGCGCGCAGCGTGTTGAGGCGCGTCGCCCAGTAGCGCGAGCCGTCCTTACCGAGCGCGAGCACATCGACGAGCGCTTCTTCCGAACGCGCGGACATCAGTCCGATCGCGCAACCTTGGGCGACCAAGTCGTGCCAATCGTGTCGGTCCATGGCGCGTTTCAGCGCGGGCCGAAGCGTCGCCGCCGCGCGCTCGCCCCCGCTGCGGCCGAGGGCGGCCGCGGCCGACATCTCCACGAAGTAGCTGGCGTCCCCCTTCTCGACGATCTGCGTCAGCGCCTGGGTCGCGCGCTCATCCTTGAAGCCGGCGAGAGCCGAGACCGCCGCGCGCCGCGCCTTCGGATGGACGAGCGCCAGGCCGTCGCGCAGCAGCATCTCCAGCGCCAGCGGACTCAGGAGTCGCCCGAGCGCCGAGGCGGCCTCCGCCTGAACGCCCCAGAACGGATCCTCACGCATGACGCGCGAGAGCACCTGGGTCGCGCGCTGACCGGCCTGCTCACCGAGCTGCCGAACGTTGTCCACGCGGGCGAAAACCCGCGCATCGCGCGTCGCGCCGGCGACCGCCGAGTCCATCCACTCCAACGGGCGCGTGATCTTGACGGTGCGCAAGATCGAGCCCTCGGGATCGACCGCGACCCAAGTCGGCTTCGATGGAACGGCGAGGTAGAACGTCTGCGCCGCTTGGTCCATCTCGAACCTCTTCGCGATGATCTGGAATCCTCCGCGCGCCTTCGCATCTTCGATGCGCGCCTCGACGCGGATCGGCAGGCGATAGATCGGCGCGCCGCCATCCCGCTTCTGCGTCTGCTTGAGCGTGACCTGCACGAGCGACGTGTCGTCGTCGAAGGAGAGCGAACCCTCGAGGTCGGGATGACCGGGGGCGTAGATCCACTGGTCGAAGAATCCCTGCAGGCTCTTCCCCGTCGTCTGTTCGAAGCAGCGGATCAGGTCGATCGTCTCGACCGAACCGACCTTGTGCCGCTGGACGTAGGCGCGAAGCGCGCGCCAGAACGCCTCGTCGCCCACCGACCGGCGCAGCATGTGCAGCACCCATCCCCCCTTGGGATAGAGATGCCCGTCGAAGAGCTGGAAGGGGTGCGCATAGCGCCGCGAGACGATGGCGCGGCGGTACGGATCCAGCATGTACTCATCGACGTCTTGAACCAGCTTGTAGGCGAACTCGTCCGGCCCCGCGCTGTGCTCCTTCCAGAGCGCCTCGCTGTAGGTCGCGAACCCTTCGTTCAGCCAGGCGTGCGCCCAGTTTTCGCAGGTGAGCAGGTCGCCGAACCACTGGTGCGCGAGCTCGTGCGAGACCAGATCCTCACTGTCGGAGTCGAGCGACGCGCGCGCGTCGTGCAACGTGTTCTCGGTCTGCGTGGTGGCCGAGAGATTCTCCATCCCGCCGAACGTGAAGTGGCGAACCGCGACCTGCGCGTACTTCTCGTAGGGATAGGGACAGTCGAGCGCCTTGGAGAAGAACTCCATCATCTCGGGCGTGCGACCGAAGGCGCGGCGCCCCTCTTCTTCGCGTCCCGGCTCGACGAACGACGGGACCGGCACGTCGCGCCACGTGTCTTCGAGCTCCACGAAGACTCCGACCACCAGCGTGATGAGGTAGGACGGATAGGGCGTGCTCTCCTTGAACCGCCAGGTCTTCGTCCCCTTCAGCTTCGCGTCCTTCTTCGAGTCCTTCTTCGAGTCGGTCCCGTCGAGGAGCGCGCCGTTCGAGATCGCAGTGTACTTGTCCGCGACGGTCACGATCATCTCCGTCGTCATCCGCTCGTGCGGCGCGTCATGACACGGAATCCAGTGCCGCGCCTCTTCATCTTCGCCTTGGCTCCACATCTGCCACTCGACCTCCGGCTCGGAGGGATTCGGCCCGTAGAAGTAGAGCCCGCCAGAGGGATCCTCGACTCGATAGACGATGGCCACGTCGATCGTATCGGTCACGGCTTCGTCGAAACGGACCGTGAGCTGACGGTCGAGGTAGCTGTAGACGAGCGCGCGTCCGCTCCCGTCGCGCACTTCATGGATGACGAAGTCGATCGCGTCCAGGGTGATCGACTCGAACGGACCGAAGACCGCGCGGAGGGTCAGCGTCGCGGTGGCTTCGACGCGCTTCGCGGGGAGATCGACCTCGACCTCGAGCTTCAGGTGCTCGATGTCGCAGGTGCGATCGGGCGCGTACTTCGGATCTTCTTCTTGGAGGGTCCACTTGCCGGCGCCGGCGCGGGCTTGCTCATGCGTGTGGAGGCGACGACAGACGAGTCGTTCGAGGCCTCCCTCGAACTGTCCACTATTCTCGGCTCCCGACATCGATCCCCCTTGCGTTCAATGGATTCGTCACGCTCGCTCGCGCGGTCGCTCTCACCGTGACAATCACCGTCGTTGCAACCATCGCCGCCGCCGCCGCCGCAGTTGCTTGCACGGAAATCGGTCCGAGGGACAGCGGTCGGGTATTGTGCCGCAGGTTCAGGGATGACTCAACCAGCGCGAATCTCGAGGCGCATATCTTCGGTCTCCGCGTGTCGGAGGGTGACGTGTCGAAATTGTTCGGCGGTTGGCGGGAGAGAGTCCGGGGTTCGGGGGGAAAACGGGTTCTAGAGACGGTTGCGATGGTGGTCGTGGGGCAGATGGTCCTCGCGCCAGCGGCGCTCGGACGACAGATCGTGACTCTCACCACCGACTTCGGCCTCACGAACGAGGCGGTCGGGCTGGTCCACGGCGCTGTGCTCGCGATCGATTCCGACATCGAGGTTGTCGACCTCTGTCACGCGGTCGATTCGTTCGATGTCCTCTTGGGCGCGCTCACCCTTGCCGGAACCGAAATCTTTCCGGCAGGAACTGTCCATGTCGCCGTCATCGACCCGGGGGTCGGCACGCCGCGTGCGCCGATCGCCGTGCGGACTCGCACCGGTCAGTACTACGTCGGTCCCAACAACGGCCTCTTCACCGAGGTGATCCGAAGACAAGGGTTGGACTCCGTCGTTCGCCTCGAACCTCTCCGCGTGAACCCACGTTGGGCGCCTGGAACATTCGACGGTCGCGATCTCTTCGGCCCCGCAGGCGCGCTCCTCGCGATGTCGAGCGGCGATCTCTCGCGCGTCGGTCGCTCGTTTCCCCCGGACTCACTCGTACGACTGGATGTTCCCGAGCCGACGATCGACGTCGCGCGTCACACGGCTGTTGGGGTCGTCCTGCGCATCGACGAGCCGTATGGCAACGTGTGGACGAATATCGGCCAAAAGGAACTCGCGGCGATCGGCATCGAGCGCGGGAGTGGGCTCGAGGTGGTGATCACGCCCGCCAGCGGCGGCGATTCCGCCGATCGTGCCGATCGCGCCGATCGCGCCGATCCTGCCGATCGCGCAGCCTCGCCGGTGCGCCTCCGTCTCCCGCTCGTGATCACCTTTGGCAACGTCGCCGAAGGAAGCCCGCTCGCCTACATCGCGAGCGCCGGTACACTCGGCTTCGCGATCAACCTCGGCAGTTTTCGCGATGTGTACTCCGTAGCGCCGGGTTGGCGCGTGCAGGTCGAAGCGCAGGAGTGACTCGGCCGCGGACTCGGCCGCGGACTCGGTCCGGACCGAGTTGCGAGCGCGGGAGGTCCGCCCAGCCCGCTCGGCGTGTCGGGCCGGCACCGCGTGTCGCGTGTCGCGTGTCGCGTGTCGCGTGTCGCGTGTCGCGTCGATCCTGCCCGACAGTCTCCCGAACCAACCACGGTCCAAGCGAACTGCGTTCGGCCTCATAGCCGTTATGCGCGCGACACCGAAGCGACAGGTTCGATGCGACGTTGGGGCCCCCGCATGCGAATGGCTCGACGTGATGGAACTCGAGGAATCCGTGAGCCGAGCAGCGACGGCCGTCGGACGAGATGAATGCGCACTGGCCCCGGTCTCGGCGCCACACCTCTCGGCGCGCATCGGCCGTCAGATACCGGGACGCTCCGACAGAGGCGCGGGGGGCCCCAGCGGCGCACCTCCGGCCGGTGGACTCCGCGGGTCGTTCGCTCCGGGCCCGCTTCGACAACCCCAGCTTCCTTCGCTCGAGTTTCTCGATGAGCGCGAGCAGGGCTGCGTCGAGAACCCGGGCGACGTCTCCGTCCGGGACGCGATGCCGCAGGAGATCGCGGGCCCGGACGAGCCGACTGTGCATCTCGGCGTCGGCCGTGAACTGCACACGGTACCGATCCGGGGCGGTAGGGAAGATCGTCGCGCGATCGCACGCGGGCCGCTGCTGCGACGGCGATGAGTCGCTGTTGTCGAACAGCCGACCGGGCCGGCCGCCGTCCCCCTGGCCGGAAGTCTCGACAGCCGGTCGCGCCGCAGTGGTTCCGCCAGGCGACTTCCGCACTGGCAGCTTCCGCACCGTGGACCGCGCATCCGGACGCGGCCGCTCCGCTGCGACGAGCTCCTCGACCCTCCGCTTCGAACAGTGGCGAGCGGCCCCGAGCAGCCGAGTGTGGTTCGACTCGTCGAGCACCGGCGCAAGGAGACAGACCGCCGTGAGGTGGAGCGCCCCACTCCCGAGGTCCTCCAAGATCCGGGGAAACCGTCGGGCGGCGCGCGCCGCCTCGATCCGCGCGTAGGCTGCGTGTCCCGAGAGGTGCAAGACTTCGGTGCAGTAGGCGAAGAGCGAGGAACAGCCGCGCGCGAGATAGAGCCTTCGGAGATCCAACTCGGCTAGATGTGCGACGAGCTCGGCGGTGACTTCTGCTTCGTTGCCCGCCAACTGTGTCACCCGTGCGAGGAGTGCATCGTCCGAGAGCCGACCGGCGGAGGCGAACCTGCTGGACAGATCGATAGTATATGTATTGTTCATACTTGTTTATAACACGTGAAACTGGCGCAGCGACCGGCGCCGCCTGTTCGATCGAGAGAGCATCTTCAAGAATCCGAGCGAAGCGGCTGTGATTTTACGCAGAGGACAGCCGCAGGCGCTTTGCGGATGGATTCTGCGCTTGGTTCGTCTCTATCGAACTCGGCGATCACGAGAACGTGTCAAGCGTTGAATGTGATTTCTTGCCGTGGCGAGTATTTCGCGACAGGTGCGACGCTTGCGACAGGTGCGACAGGTGCGACAGGTGCGACAGGTGCGACGGGCGCGACGCGAGGCTGCCGCGACAATGACTTCGCCGATCCCGCGCAGCGACTTTCGGACGTGCGAAAACTGGCGCGACTTGCCGCGCGGCGAGTCGCTTCTTCGCTCACTGACCAAGTCGGGTCGAAGTTGTCCTGCGCGTTCGATGCGCGTTCGATGCGCGTTCGATCTGAATCCTGGCGGGAGGGGGCTCGGGGGTCGCGGCTCTCCTCTCACCGCTCGCGGGTCGCGACGCGGCCCTCCGGCGCATCACCGCCGGCCCCGCGTCGGGCCGAGCGAACGAGCCATCTTGGTCACCGGATGGGACGACCCTGGCGTTCGTCGCGACCTGGGTCGACCTCAACCACGTCTACCTCGCCCCGTCGGCCGGCGGGGACCCCACTCGTCTCGTGAACCACGCGGGCAGGGAGTACTCAGCCTCCTGGTCGCCGGGCGGAGATCGCATCGTGTTCGTCGCGGAACCAGTCTCCGACAACCTGCGCGAACTCTGGACCGTGCGTTCGGCCGCGGGTTCCGTCCCCACCCGACTCATCCGCCACGCACCGGAGCGGAATCTGCAGGACTGCTCGTGGTCTCCCGACGGAACACGGATCGCGTACGTCGCCTACACGACCCCGCCGCCCGACTTCGACTTCGATCTCTACATGGTCTCGGTCGACGGGGATTCGATCACCGCGTTGCTGACAGACCCCGATTCGGGTCTCGGGAATCCTCGTTGGTCACCGGACGGCGCTCGACTCGCCTTCAGTTCACGACGGACGGGCAACGGGGAGGTCTGGGTCCTGACCGTCGACACCGGCGAACTCGTGCAACTGACGAACGACCCCGGATTCGACACTTCACCGACATGGTCCCCGGAAGGCGACCGCATCGCGTTCGCGTCCGACCGCACGGGTGCGTTCGAGATCTGGACGATGTCGCCGACGGGAAAGGACCTGACACAGGTCACATTCGATGAACTCGGGGCCTTCGACCTCGCGTGGTCGCCGGACGGCTCGCAGATCGCTTTCGCACGAATTCAGAACGGAGGCTCGGACATCTGGGTGCTCGAGCTCGAGTGACTCCCGTCAACTCGGTCCGGACCGAGTTGACGCGCCCGCGACCGCGCCGGCGCCCGCCTCACTCGCTCGCCGGCAGCTCGACGATGAACGTCGTTCCCGTACCCGGCCCGTCGCTCTTCGCCGCGACCGTCCCGCCTTGCAGCTCGACGAGCTGCTTCACAATGGCGAGACCTAGCCCGGAAGACGCTTCACCCGCCGTCGGGCGCGCGGAGAGACGTTGGAACTTGCCGAAGATGCGAGCGCGGTCGTCATCGCGGAGACCGGGACCCTCGTCGCGAACGGTGAGGCGGACGACGTCACGCCGACTCTCGCGCGACGTGGCGTGCGGCGCATTGTGGTGCGCCCCGTCTGACGCCTCGCTCGACGCCGCACCCCGCGCCGCACCCCGCGCCACCACCACCCAGATCCGTTTCCCCGCGGGTGAGTACTTGATCGCGTTGCTGAGCAGGTTGTCCACGACATCGCGCAACCGGTCGGCGTCGCCTTCGACGCGACACACGCCGGATACCTCGACCAGGAGTGTCTGCTCCTTGTTGCGCGCCTGAGGTTCATTCGCGCGCACGGCGGAACGCACGACGTCGCCGAAATCGAACAGCTCCATCGTCAGGTCGAGCCGCCCCGACTCGGCCTGCGCCATCTGGAGGAACTCATCGATCGAGCGGAGCATCCTGCGCGAGGACTGCAGCACGATCCGCGCGTGTTCGCCGGTCGGTTCCTCGGTGTGTTCGACCCAGATCAGCTCGGCCATGCCGAGGATCGACTGGATCGGGTTCTTCAGGTCGTGCACGGCGATGCTGAGCAGCTCGGTTCGCATCTGGTCGGCCTCTTCGGCCTTCGCGCGCTGACGTTCGGCTTCGGCCAGCGCCTCGGCCAGCGCGCCGTTGGCGGAGGACAACGCGGTCGCTTGCTTCTTGTAGAGATCTGCGTCGCGACGGCTCTGTTCGACCTCGAAGCCGATCCGCAGGAGCCGCGTCTGCGCCTCGTTCTCACGATCGAACACTTCACGCTCGACGCGGTGCGACTCGGTCAGATGCGTCAGCGCCTCGGCCAGCCGTCCGGTGCGCTCGAAGAGGACCGCGAGCGCGCCGTGGGCGCGGCTGACCTCGGGCTGCGCCTTGATCTCGCGCGCAACCGTCAGCGCCTCGCGCAGTCGCTCCTCGGCGCCTTCCATCTCATCGCATGCGGTCAGGACCTTGCCCAACAGGATCAGCGTCTCGACTTGCCCCTTGGCGTTCCCCTGCTCGCGCTTCAACGAGAGGCTCGCCTCCAACTGCTCACGCGCCCGGGCATACTCTCCGGCGACGAAGTACGACTCGCCCAGGTTGTTCAACGTGATCGACTCGGTCCGGCGATCCTGATTGCTGCGCGTCGACTCGAGCGCTCGCAGATAGAAGTTTCGCGCGCGTTCGTGATGGCCGAGCTCGGAATGCGCGCCGCCGAGATTGTTCAGCGAGTGGCTGATCCCCTGGAGATCTCCGATCGCCTCGCGCATGGCCAGACTCTTCTCGTGGCACTCGAGCGCGCTGTGATGATCTCCGAGATAGTGATGCAACAGTCCGATGCTGTTGAGCGTCGCGGCCTCGCCCTCGCGATCTCCCACCTGCTGACGGACGGCGAGCGCGCGCATGTAGTAGTCGAGCGCCTTGGCGTATTCGCCGAGCGCCCGATAGGTGAGCCCGATCGTGTGATGGCAGGACGCTTCGCCGATCGGCTCCCCCAATCGGGCGAAGAGCGGCAACGCCTCGAAGCTCCGTTCGAGCGCCTCGTCGTAGCGATCGAGGTAATAGGCGGCGATCCCCTGATGGCGCAGTGCCTCGGCCTGGCCCCGCGTGTACCCGGAGCCGGTCGCGGCGGCCTGCGCCAAGCGGGCGAGCTCCATCGTCCGCCGCGGGTCGTCGTGGCGGATCTCCGAGGCGAGTGTGTTCAGGAGATCGACGCGCTCGGTCGTCCGCGCCTGGACTTCATCCAAGCGCGCGATCGCGTCCTCCAACTCGCGCCGCCGAAGCGCCGCGGGTCGGACGGTCCCGGGGAGGGGCTGCATGCTCTAGGTTTCGGCCGGAGGAGGCGGCGAGTTTCGTCCAGAATCGGACGAATCCGCGGGGGGCGGAATCGCCTCGAACTCGACCTCGAATCCACCGATCACGCCGGCCAGCCCGTTGTAGACGCGGGCACCGATCGCGGCGAAGAGCGCGTAGACCAGCGCGTTGAAGACCGCCGTCAGGAAACCGACCACCCCGACGACCAGCACCCCCAACGGCGCCCCGAAGCGGTGCAACTCGGGCGCGGCGGAGGCGGCGAGCTCGGGGACGACCACGAGGGCGAGCGCGTACAGGCCCGCGAGCACGAGCACCATCAACATCCCGACCCACCAGGTCAGGAAGAACATGATTCGAGACGCGGACCCCGGAGAGATCCGCCGCAGCACGCCGCGCACGAGGGAGTTCGACCGACTCAGCGCGGCATCGCGGCGAGATGGTCGAAGTAGTTCAGGAACGCCTTCATCCCGCGCGAGGCCTGGCCCCAATCGTAATGTTCGTTCGGCGCGTGATACCCATGCTCGGGCAGCGAAAGCCCCATGAAGAGGATCGGCGCCTTGAGGTGCCGCTGCATGGTGAGGACCGCTCCGATCGATCCGCCTTCGCGCACGAAGACCGGCGTCTTCCCCACCGCGCGGCGCAACGACGTCTTCGCCGCTTCCGCGAACGGTCCCGTCGGTTCGCCGAGGAACGGCTCGAGCGTGTCGAGGTGCACCACCTCGACGTCCGGATTGACCGAACGAACGAAGTCGCGCACCAACTTCAGGATCTTCTTCGGATCCTGATCCGGTACGAGCCGCATGCTGATCTTCGCTTCGGCGAACGGCGGCACGATCGTCTTGATGCCGGGGCCCGTGTAACCGCCGCCCCAGCCATGCACCTCGAAGGTCGGCTGGGTCCAGATGCTCTTCAGCACCGTCGCGTTGTCGCGGGAACGCAGCGACTTGAGCCCGTGATCCTTCTGGAACTGCGCCACCTTGAACCCGCTGGCCAGGAAGTTGTCGAGCTCCGGCTTCAAGAGGGGCCGCACGTCGTCGTAGATGTCGGGGATACGGATCTTGCCGGTTTTCCCGTCGATGCACTTCGCGATCACTTCCGACAATTCGACGAACGGGTTGCGCGCCGCGCCGCCGGTCAGGCCCGAGTGAACGTCCTTCGTCCCGGTCCGCAGACGGAACAGCATGCCGAGCAGCCCGCGCAGTCCATACGACAGCGCCGGACGGTCGCGCGAGACCCAGACGGTGTCGGAGACCAGGATCGACTGGCTCGGCATCGCCATCTTCTCCGACTTGAGGAACGTCTCGAAGTTGGGACTGCCGATCTCTTCCTCCATTTCCCAGAGGAAGCGGATGTTGAGTTGGATGCCTTCTTGCTGCGCGCGTCGCGCCGCGAAGAACGCGGTCAGCGCGGGGCCTTTGTCGTCGGTGGAGCCGCGTCCCAAGTAACGATCGCCGTCGATGACAAAAGTGAACGGCTCGTGCGTCCAACCTTCTTTCTCGCGATCGGCCGGCTGCACGTCGAGGTGGTTGTAGATCGTGAGCCAGGGGGCGCGTTGATTGGCGACGAACTCACCGACCACGACCGGATTGCCCATCGTCGAGACGATGCGAGCGCGGCCGCCGCCCCACTCGATCAACTCCGCCGCGGCGCGGGCGCCTCGCGCGATATCGGCCTTGCGGTCGGGATCGCTGCTCACCGTCGGGATCTCGACCAAGCGTCGCAGCGTCGCCTCGAATTCGGGCCTGACGCCACGGATGTGCTCGTCGCGGACGATGTCACGCCTGGGATCGAACGGATCGTCGAACTCGGGTGGAGAGTCCTTCCGATCGGCGGCAGCTCGCGCGGCCATCCGAGGGACGGACTTCGTGGGAGGTGACGCAGCACGGCGGGTCGTCGTCTTCAAAGGGTTCTCCTGGTCTGTGGCCGGCCGAGACAATGTAGGAGGCGGACGTCCGGGTAAACCCCGCGCTCAACTCTTCCTCTTCCGACGCCGATCTCCAGGATGAAGGAAGTCTTGGCCCAGCCCCGAATCAGGGGTCTCGGCCCCCCAATCCAGGAGGATCCATGCAGTTCGGTCAGTCGCTCTTGTCTGTCTACACCATCCCGACGTCCCGCGCGATCATCGCCGCTACCGCCTGTGCGATCGTCTGCGCGCTCCCGGCCCGCGGGGAGAACGAGGGCGGGCTCTTGCTCACCCATTTCAATCCCTCGCTGACCTACTCGGCCGACGTCACCAACTGGAACGGACGCTCGGGCGTCGCCTGCTTCGAGGCGCTCTCGGGAGACTGTCTTTCTTACGATGCACCTTGCAGTTACGGGGTTGACGTCGAGCCCACTTCGCCGGGCAGGGCGGGCGATCCGGACATCCTCTTCGTGCTCGCGGCCTTTCCGCAGGGCGCCTGCGTGAGCTGGAAGGAAGTGGCCTTCGGACTCCATTACGACCAGGGAGACCTTTTTATCGCCGAGTACGGCTCGAGCTCGCTCTCCGAGGCGTCGACCCCCGGCTGGCCCGGCTCCAACTCGGGGACGATCCTGGGCTGGTCGACCCCGCGGACCGCGCCGGTGACCGAGGTCGCCTGGATGCTGGTCTACGCTTACGCGCCCGCGTCGGTCCGGGTCACGGCGCATCCCACGGTCCCGACTGTTTTCACGGATGCCGCCACCCCCGCCGCCTCGACCGCGGTGGCCGGGTTCGGCCAAGCCGGCATGGCGGGGGCCGAGGGTGTCTCGCCTGACCAGGCAACCTCAGCGGACGTAAGGAGTTGGGGCACCATCAAGGTGATGTTCGCGGCCGAGTAGCGGCCGGGTAGCGGCCGGGCCCCCGGAGCGGTAGTTTCTGGGGCCGATGCTCCCTCTCCTCCGGCGCGCGACGCACCTTGCTCCTCTCGCCGCCGTCCTCGCGGCCGCCGTGGCGTTCACCCGACTCCTGGCGTCGGTCGGGGGCGGCAGCGATCGACTTCCACGGTGGGACGAGGCGCGACACGGGCTTGACGGAGTTCGCCTGGCGGACGCCGTGCGGACGCTCGACCCGCTGCGGTTCATCAGCGATCTCTGGGGGATGGCCTATTGGCCACCGGCCTATCCGCTGATCGAGCTGCCGGCGTTTCTCTGGTTCGGATCGGCGCCCGGTGTCGCCCGCGCGCTGATGAGCGGCGTCTTCGGGGCCTGTCTCGTGGCGGCGTTTCTGGCCGGCGCGTCTCTCGGTGGAAAACGAGGGATCCTCGTCGGACTCCTGAGCGCGGCGTTGCTCTCCGCCAGTCCGTTCCTGCAGCACTACGGAACGATCGTGATGCTGGAGCTGCCTGGCGCCCTGCTGAACCTGCTCGCCTTCGCGGCCTACGCGCGCTACCTCGATACGCGGCGCGCTCGAGATCTGCGCCTGGCGGGAGCGGCCACGCTGCTGCTGTTCTTCTGTAAGTACAACTTCGGAATCCTCTGGATCGCGGCGGTCGCGGTCTACGAGATCTGGGAGTCCGCGGCCTGGCGCGCGTGGGGCGAAGTTCCGAGTCGGTGGCGGCGGATGCCCACGCGAAGTCGGGCGTTCCTTGTCTTTCTCGGCGTCTATCTCGGGTTTCTCGGCGCGATCGTCGCGACCGGCGGATGGATCTGGGAGCTCGGCGGCGCGCACATCAGCGTGCGCAAGCTCGGAAACCCGGCCTCGATCCTCGCGGCGATTCTGCTGGTCCGATTTCTGCTGAGGCCGCGGTGGAACATCGCGCGAGTGCGTGCATGGCTCGATTCGCTCGCTCCGCGTCATCGATTCATGGCGACGTGGGTGCTCCTCCCGATGGCGGCGTGGCTGCTGCTGCCGCCGCATACGTCCGCCTTCTTCAACTTCGTGCAGAACCGGCCGGCGGAGCGGTCGCTGCTGGAGAACCTCCTGCTCTATCCGCGCGAGTTCATGGCGCAGTACGCGTCGTCGCCATTCTCGGGGCTGTTGATTCTCGTTGTCGCGCTGCTTCCGGTCTTCTGGATCCGCCGCCAGCCGCCGCGAGAACGACTGCTCACGTTGGCGTTGACGGTCGCTTTCGTCGCCACTGCCGCGCATCGTCTGAAAGAGACGCGCTTCCTCCTCGTCGTGACGCCGTTGATCTGGCTCTCCTTCTCGCGCGTGGTGATCGCGCTCTTGGCCAGAGCGACAGGCGAGTTCGAGCGACCTCGTCACACTTACACGCTGGCCGCGATCGCCCTCGGTTGCTTGGTGCTGCTGCAACCGACGCGTGTCGACGTCGCACGTTCCCGCGATTCGCTCGAGCGCTTCACGATCTCGCCGGACGTGCGGCCGGTGCTGGACCTCATCCACCGGACCGCTCGCTCCTCGAACGGCACGGTGCTCCTCGGACTCTGGGACGGACTGAGCCCGAATCTGGTCGAATGGCATGCGCGGATCGAAGAACCCGGTATCGACGCGCGGAGGATCGCGCGCGGACCGAATCGACGCGCGCGTCTCGGAGACCCCGGTCGGTTCTTGGACGAGCTGGCGCGTGATGAGGAGACCGAGACGATCTTGTTGCTCGGCCTGGCGGGTGCGCCTGTCTTCAGCGCCGGATTTCGCGCGGAATCCCGTTGGCTGGCGCCGGTCGAAGCGAGACTGGAGCAGGACTCTCGGTTCGAATTGCAGAGCGAGACGGAGTTCGAGCGGGCCGGTTACTCACTTCGCGTCTTCCGCCGGTCCGGATGACTCCTCGCTTCGCGGCGTCGGGACGTTGTAAGCTGCGCGTTCACAAGGTCCAAGGAATCGACTGAGACATAAGTAGGGTTCTCTCGGTCGGGACCGACGATTGCCGGGGCGCCCCCCACCACCGCTACCGGCAGACGGAACAGAAAGCCGAGGCCGCATGCCTCGAGGAGGATCCATGAGCAGCAGAGCAGCCGCGAGCGGGTTCGGTGCGCTCGTCGCATTGGGCCTGATCGCAACGGTCGCCGGTGTCGCGCCGGCCGCCGATCACCGTGAGTACACCACCGCGACAAACGACCCGGCCGCCGACATCGACGACGTCTATGCGTGGCACAACACGACCTTCGGCACGTTCACGGCAGTGATCACGTTCGCCGGCGGCGCCGCTCCCGATGTCGCCAAGCGGACCAGCCCGATCTACGACAAGGATGTCCTCTACACCCTGCACGTCGACACGACGGGCGATGACACGCCCGAGCGAAACATCTACATCCGCTTCGGACAGAACAACGTCGGCGACTGGGGCCTCCAGGTGCAGAACATGCCGGGCACGACCGCCGCGGTCGTCGGCAAGGTCAACGAGACGGTCACCGTGGCCGGCAACCCGAAGCTGAAGGTTCGCGCCGGCCTCTTCGACGATCCGTTCTTCTTCGACCTGGAGGGATTCCGCTCGACGCTCCAGTCAGGGACCCTCTCCTTCTCCAACACGCGCGACTCTTTCGCCGAGCAGAACGTGATGGCGATCGTCCTCGAATGCGATCTCGCCGCCATGAATACCGGCACGAAACTCAAGGTCTGGGCCTCGACGGGCCGGAAGTAAGGGAAGGAGAGAAATCATGACTACGAATGCAAAGCAGTTCTCGCGCGGTCTGTTCCTCGCCTGCGCCCTGGCGCTTCCACTCTTCGCGGTCGCGTGCGGCGATGACGACAAAGGTCCGGATCCGATTGTGCCGGGTGACTTCGTCTTCGAGACCTCCGCGCCGACCGCCTATGTGCGGATCGACAGGATGGGCATGCCGGCCATCGCCACCGTGGTGATCGACAGCAAGGCGTTGTACAACCAGGACGATCCGATCGACGACGTCACGGGCACGCCTTGGGCGGCGGAGATCACGGCCAAGGTCACGGGGTTGCACACCGCCCTCGATGACGACTTGGCGGGTCTCGGCCTCACGCCGTGCGCGGTGGGCGACTGCATCGCGCAGGCAGCGCCGCTCGTGATTCCGGATGTGTTGACGATCAACACGAACGCCAACGCCGGTTTCCCGAACGGTCGCATGCTTCCGGATCAGGTCATCGACATCACGCTCGCGGTGATCTTGCTCGATCTCGATGCCCATTCGGTCACGACGCTCGCGAGTGTGCCGGTCAACCCGGCGTCCAACGACCGGACGTTCCTGCAGACGTTCCCGTATCTCGCCGCTCCCAACAGCTAGGCGGAGTTCGGTGCGTTCGATCGAGACCGCCTCGGGGATGAGCCCTCGAGGCGGTCTTCATTTTGTTGCGGAGGACGGAAGCGGTCGAGAGAGAGGGGAGATGCGGATTCCTGCATCGAGAGAGCCAGGGACGGCCAGGTTCGGCGCCTCGGTGCTTCTTGGGCTGAGCGTCCTCGGCCTGCTGGCCGAAGACGCGACAGCACACGGCGTCCACGACGTTCGCTTCGCCGACGGGGCCGGCTACTCCGAAACGCTGGAGTCGCTCGCACGCGCGATCGATCTGCATCAGCAGCGTGTGAGCGAAGACCCGGTCTCTTGGACTCCGTTGGAGTCGCTGGCCGGGGCCTTCGTCAATCGCGCACATCTGACCGGCGACTACTCCGACTTCGCGCGCGCGGAATCGCTCTATGCGCGCGCTTTCCTCGTCGCGCCGAAGGGCGCTGGGCCGTTCCTGGCGCGGGCGCAGCTCCACTTCTCCCTTCACCGCCTCGATCGCATGGAGGCCGACTTGCGAGCCGAGGAGCGCGCGATCGTCGTCCTGCCCGACGTCGCGCACGGAATACTCGCGTTGCGGGCAGAATCGGCGGCATTGAGCGGCGAGTACGCGAAGGCGCAGACGCGATTCGACGCGCTCCTCGCGAACGGACGAGACCCCGGCGATATCGCTCGCGTCGCTTCGTTGGTGTGGGGACTCGGGCTCCAAGACTCTTCGGCCGCGCTCTGGGACGAGGCGGCCCGCGGCTGCTCGGGCTGCAGTTCGCAGTTCCTCGCCTGGTTGGCGGCGCAGCAAGGCGACCTCGCGACCGAGCGCGGTCACTTCGACTCAGCCGCCGAGCTGTACGCGTCGGCGCAGGATCGCTTCCCCGGATGGTGGTTCATCTATGAACGACAGGCGCGGCTCTCGGCGTTACGAGGGGATCGGACGGCTGCTTTGTTCGCCTACGAAGAGTTGGCCAATCGCACGAATCATCCGGAGATGATGGATGCGCTCGCGGTCTTGCTGCGCGAATCAGGCGACGCGGGCGAGGCTGCCGCCGCCGTTCGCTGGGTCGAACGCGCCGCTCGACTTCATGAGGCGCGGATGACGCGCTTCCCCGAGGCGGCGATCGGACATGGGCTGCGCCATATCTTGCGATTCTCCCCAGACCGCGCGCGCATCGTGCAGCTCGCCGAGCGAAATCGCGATCTCAGGCCCGGCGGCGAGGCGCGGACCCTGCTCGCGCAGGCGTACTGGCGAGTCGGTCGCAGCGCCGACGCGCGTCGCGAGATCGAATCGGTGCTCGCCACCCGGTGGAGCACGCCCGAGACCCACGCCACCGCCGCGGTCATCCTGGGCTCCTCGCCTGCCGTCGCCTCCCGTCAGCGAACACGGGCGGAGTCGCTCAGCCCCCGGGCCATGCAACTGGTGGCGTGGCTGGCCCCACTCTAGCGATCGGTGGTCGAGACCCGGCGCCGCGTGCGATTCTCGGGCCCATGGACATCGGTCTCCATCCCGTCATCGCGATCCTCGCCGCGATCGGACTCGCCGCCTGCGCGGGGCTGCGCGCGTTCCTCCCGATCCTCGTCGTCGGTCTCTCCGCGCGTTTCCTCGGATGGCCGCTTACGCCGTCGCTAGAGTGGATGACCTCCGACCTCGCGCTCGCGCTCTTCGGCCTGGCCGCGCTCGTCGAGATCACCGCGGACAAGATCCCGCTCGTCGACAACGTGCTCGATGCGGCGCACACGGTGATCGGCCCGCTCGCCGGCATCCTCGTGGCGTTCGCTCCGCTCGCTGAGATACCGACGCCGCTGGCGGTGGCGATCGCGATCGCCACCGGCGCTTCGATCGCGGGCGGTGTCCATGCGCTCGCGGCGATCAGCCGGGTGCAGAGCACGGCGATGACCGGCGGCGTGGGCAATCCCGTGCTGAGCGTGATCGAAGACGGACTCGCCTTGTTTCTCTCGCTCCTCGCGGTCTTGGCGCCGCTCCTCATCTTGGCGGTCTTGATCGGGAGTGGAGTCCTGATCGCCCGCCTCTTCTCACGGAGGTCCCCGGCGTGACGCCTCGCTCTCTCTCCGAATTCGTCCTGCGCGCGGCGCTGCTCGTCACGCTGCCGGCGACACTGTTGGCGTCACAACCGAGCGCGTCTCTGGGGCAAGCGGACTCGACGCTCGACGAGTCGGCGATCACCTCGCGTGAACTCGCGTTCGAGACGAGTGAAGTGACCGGCGCTTCGGTGGAGATCTCGCCCGACGATCGGACGATCTACTTCACGCTCTTGGGCGAAATCTATTCGGCGCCGATCGGCGGCGGCGCGGCTACGGCCGTCACTCAGGGCGTGGCCTACGATGCACATCCGCGGGTCTCTCCCGACGGTCGCTGGCTCGTCGTGCTGTCGGATCTGCCGAGCGACGGGCTGCATCTCATTCCGCTGGCGGGAGGCGACCGACGCCCGCTCGATCTGGCGCTCGAGGCGATCGGTCCCGCGAGATGGACGGTGGATGGGAAGGGATTGCTCTTCGCCGCGCGCGGACCGGGCGAACCGCCTTCGGTGCGCTCGATCTTTCGACTCGAGGTTTCTCCTGAGGGCGCGACGCCGACCTCACCGCAACGCCTCACTTCGCCCGAGATCTACGCCGACACGCCGTTCGCGGCGGGCGCCTCGCCGACCGACACCGAGTCGTGGGGATACGCGGCGTGGCGTCGCGCCTCGAACGAGACCTCCGTACAACTCGTCGAAGGGGACGCCGTCCGCGATCTGGTGACGCTTCCCGCGCGGCGGCGCGTGGTGGGCGGCGGCGCCCGGGGACCGATCGTCGTCGCCGGCCCGGATCGAGACCGACTCGTGCTCGTCGATCCGTCGCGCTCGGCCGCGCCGACGACGTCTCCGGTCACCATCTCGAATCTGCATCGCGACGTGGGGAGCGGCGTCGCCTGGACATCTCGCGGCCAATTGGTGCTCGGCAACGGTCGCGGGATCGAGCTCGGTGACATCGCGGCGACCTGGCGCGGCGCGCCGATCGCCGTCACCGCGAGCGTGCGATTGCTCCGCGCGGAGGGTCCGGCGCCGCACTACGAGGCGCCGTCTCCCCGCGTGACGTTCGCGCCGCGCGGACTCCCGGCCGTTGCCCTCGCGCGTCCCATGGGAAAGGTCACCGCCCTCGCTTCGATCGGCGATCTCACCTTGACCGCTCTCCAGACGACGAAGAGTAACCCGATCTCGGCCCATCCCCGTTGGGAAGACCGCCCGACCTGGGCATTGAACGAACGCCACCTCGCCTATCAGAGGTTCGACGGCGTCCGCTGGGAGACCTTCGTCCGCCACGCGGTGGAGGATGGAACGCAGATCGTCGGCCTGCGGATGGAGGAGGAACGGCCGGTCCCCGATCCGGGCGCATCGGTCACGCTCTATGGCTGGGATCCCGAAGGGGAGCGGCTCCTGGTCACCGCCGAGGATGCGCGCGGACGCACGATCTCGCTGCTCACTCCACAGACCGGCGGACTCGACGCGCTCTGGCGTCATGAAGATCCGGTTGATCCGCGACCGTTCTTCGGCGAGCAGGACCTCGCGCTCTACTTCACGGCGCTCGACGCGGACGGCATCCCGAACCTGCACAAGCTGACCGTCGAAGGAGGCAGCCAACTCGCCACGCCGGTGACGCGATTCGCACGCGGCGCCTGGGGCGGACTGCTCTCTCCGAACGGCGAGACGGTGGTCTTCCGGCGCAATCGCAGCCTCTACGCCTGTTCGATCTCGGGTCCGCTCGGCCCGAGCGAAGACACCGTGACTCTCCTGACGGACGAATGCGACGGCCCCTACAGTTGGTTTCCCAACTCCCTCTCGATCTGCCTCTCGGTCGGCGGATCGTTCGTCGCCGTCCGCATCGAGGATGGCGAGATGCTGGAGTTCCCACTCGAACGACGCTACGGGCTGCCGCCGAAGGGCGACAACTCCGTGATCGAACGTGTCTCGATCGTCGATCTCGAGAGCGGCGACGTGCTCTCCGACCGCACGATCGTGATCGAGAACGGCCGCATCCGCGAGATCCTCGACGCAGCGTCGGCGGCCGGCGGGTCGGCCGGTTTCCCGCGCGGGCCGCGCGTCGATGGGCGCGGCTTGTTCGCCATCCCCGGGCTGTTCGATCTGGATACGCGCTTGGGAGATGTCGATCCGCGCTCGCTCTTGGCGGCCGGTGTCACCTCCGTGCGCGATCTGGGCGGTGCGTACGCCTCGAGCTTCGCCATGAAGGACGCGATCGACGCGTTGTTCATTCCCGGTCCGAGGCTGTTCTTGTCGGGCCCGCTGCTCGATGGTCCGGCCGACTTCTTCGGCGAGCCGAGCCCGCCGCGACGAGGCTCCGCGCGCGAGCACATGTCGCTCGACCAGGCGGCAGAGACAAGGCTCAGGGTAGAGCAGGCCTGGCAGCGCGATCTGCACGAGATCGACCTCGGCGTCGATCTCCCGCGCTCGCTGCGCGTGGACGCCAGCAGCCGGGCGGGCATGCGCGGACTCGGCCTCGGCGCCGACGCGTACGAGCTGGAGGCTCTCGTCGCGAGCATCGTCGACGGCGCCTGGTTGTTGCAGGGATCCCCCTCGACCCCGATCGGTCGCGACGTACTCGCCTTCGTGGCGGCGAGCGGCGCGGCCTGGTCGCCCGGCCCCGAGATCGACCGAATCGACGCCGACGCGGCGCGTGAACTCTCGACCCGACTGGTGCTGGGAACCGGCGAAGACACGCCGGGACCGCTCCTCGGCGCGTCTCTGATCCAGCGGATGCTCGAATGGCGCGAGGCGGGACACTCGGAACTCGTGACCCTCCGCGCCGCCACGTTCGAGGCCGCCTCCGCCCTCGGTCTGCAGGACAATTTCGGCGCGGTGAAGATCGGGAACGTCGCCGACCTCGTATTGCTGGCTGCGAATCCGCTCGATGGGCTCGAGGCGTTCGAGCGCGTGCAGTGGGTGGTGCGCGAGGGTCGACCCTACACGCGGTTGGATCTCTTGGATCCGCCGGGCGACACGCCGTCCGCGGCGCCAAAGTAGCCGCCATGTACGAATTGCGCACGGAACAGACGTTTCCCCGACCGATCGAAGAGGTCTTCGCCTTCTTCGCCGACGCCGGAAATCTCGCGCGTATCACGCCGGAGTGGCTCGAGTTCCAGATCGAGACGCCGCTTCCCTTGGAGATGCGCGTCGGCGCGCTGCTCGACTACACGATCAAGCTGCGCGGCATCCCGATCCGCTGGCGGACCGAGATCACACACTGGGAACCGTCGCATCGGTTCATCGACACGCAAGTGAAGGGGCCGTACGAGGTCTGGATCCACGAGCATCGGTTTGCTGCGGTCGAGAGGCAAGGCGGCGGGAGCGGCGGCAGCAGCGAGAAAACTACCGCCGTCAAGATGAGCGACTCCGTGCGCTATCAGCCGCCGATGGCCGCGCTGACCTGGAAGTCGTTCGTCGGTCCCGAGGTCGAGCGCATCTTTCGTTTCCGCGAGCAAGCGATGCGCGAGATCTTCGGCCAGATCGGCGAGGCGACGCTGGAGCATCAAGAGGTCCGGTGAACTCAGCGGACGACCGGGCGGCGGACGGCGGGGCCGCTGACGACTGGGCTGCCCTCGATCTGCGCCCTCACGCCGAAGGCGCCACCATCCCGCTGCGCGTGAGGCCGAAGGCGAACGTCGCGCGCGTGCAGGGCGTGCACGACCGCGCGCTCAAGCTCTCCGTGACCGAGCCGCCCGAGAAGGGGAAGGCGAACGAAGGGGTCTGTCGGCTGCTCGCGCGGATCCTCGAGCTGCCGCTCGCGGCGATCGAAGTGGTGCAAGGCGGTTCGAGTCAGGACAAGGTTGCGCTGGTGCGCGGGCTGAGTCCCGAGGAGATCCGCGAGCGACTCGGTAGCTGAACACGTTTCAAGACGTGTTCGTGCTTTCGTCCACAGCCGCTCGAGCCGAGCGGTCGAGGATCAGGATCACTTCCTCGATTCCGTCTTCGATGCTGGTCGGGACCTGCTCATCCGGCCCCGCGACTCGGAATCCGCACTTCTCCAACACGCGCAGGGAGCCGAGATTGTGTTTGGCTGCATGCGCGTGGAGTGGACGCTCTTCGATCTGTGACAGAAAGAGCGCGAGCGCCCGGGTCGCATAGCCGCGTCCCCAGAATTCCTGGCCGATCCAGTAGCCGACGTCTCTCTCGCCGCCCTGCTCCCAACTCACGAGACTGCCGACGATCCGGCCGTCGACGAAGATCGTCTTGTTGTAGACGGTGGGGTTGACCGAGATCCGACCCCAGTGCGCCATGAACCGATCTCGGGCGAGATGCCGCTCGAGCCGCTCCGCTGCTTCGGGGGACGGCGGAGTCGCGCCCCTCAGCCCGGCCACCTCGGCCCCGACCGCCGCGATGTGCCCCGGCAGATGATGGTCGAGACCCGGTTGGGCTGGTCGGTCAGCTTCCGGATCTCCGCCAACACCGCCGCCGCCGCCGCCGGGGTTCCGTTCGAATCGAAGACCAAGACGCCTTCGTCCGACACGATAACGACGGAGTTGCCGTCCAGTCCGACATCGAAGTAAGCGGGAGTCGAGAAAAGGTAGATCCCGTCCGCGACATCGGTCCGCGTGGGGGCGGCGTGCGGTCGAGCCGACGCCGCGTCGGCGAGCTCGGTGATCCAGGAACCGAGGACGTCGGGGCGCGAGCCCGCTAGGCGTGGTCCGCCGCCATGGCTTGAAGTTTCGTCAGCCTCGCCCAATTGCGCGTCACTTACCTTCGGACGGCCTGGAGCCTGGGAACACGTTGGCTGCATAGGGACGCCGCACTCCAACCGGCCGGTACCTACCTACTGTCCCGCCAGCACCAAAACCTTCCTGGTCATGACGACTTGCTTTCCGGTGACGCGTACGAGCTGCGGCGTGAAGGCTTGTCTTCCTCGCACCTGACCGCGTGGCGGAAGGAACGCGACGCCAGCGCGCTCTCGACTCGGTTGACCCATCGGCTACAGCGGGCCGAGACCATCATCGAGGTCCGAAAACAAGTGGCGTCCATGCTCGGCCACCCTCTCGAGAAGAGCGAGAACGCTTGATGCAGGCCGCGCGCGAACTGGCCCTTCGGTCGCCGCGACTTCGGCCTGCGCGGCGCTGGAAGCCGCTTGGATCAACCGACCGAAACCGGCAAGCGAAGCGAGCCGGTGGTTCAGTAAACTCAGATGATGGGTGTCTCAGAATCGTTGACACGTTCTGCTCCACGAGCGCCATCAGTCCCTAACTCTCGGAGTCGCGGTGGACGAAGTACGGTTTGCGTCGATCCTCTCGAATCTGGTCGCGGCGCTCGACCAGCCGCCGAGCGAGCGCGTCGCGTTTCTCCGGAGTCGCATCGGCGATGACGAAGAAATGTTCACACTCGCCTCCCACCTCTTGCCGTCCGGGGAAGCAATGGCCCCGCGGGAGACGTCCGGCGACTGGCCGGGACTCTCCTCGGCAGAGGACTCGTCGTTCGGTTCTCCACTCAGTGCGATTGCGCGCCTGGCCGCCTCGATTGTCCCCGGCGAGCAGTTTCCCGAACGCATCGGTCGGTACTCCCTGCGGTGGCGGCTGGGACGTGGGGGAATGGGTGACGTCTATCTGGCCGAGATCGATAGATCCTCAGGCGAACCGAGCGATCCACTCCCTTTCTCCCCTGCGGGAGTCGGCACAGTGTCCCTCGTCGCGCTCAAGCTCCTCCGTCCCGGCAGCTACTCCGACGACGGTTTCGCGCGGTTCCGACGCGAGGCGGAGATTCTCGCGCGCCTCGACCATCCCGGCATCGCGCGGATCTACGACAGCGGCATGTCAACAGTGGGCGGACGCAACTATCCGTTCATCGCGCTCGAGTACGTCGACGGAGTGACGTTGCGAGAGTGGTCGAGGAGTCGCGGGCCATCGGCGGAGGATTGCGTCCGGCTCTTTCGGGAGATCTGCCGAGCGGTGGAGCACGCGCATGACGCCGGCGTCGTCCACCGCGATCTGAAGCCCGAGAACATCATGATCGACCGCGAGGGTCGCCCACACGTCTTGGACTTCGGTGTCGCCCGACTTCGTCGTGAAGAACAGAAATCCGCGAGCCACACGGAAACAAGCGCTGTGCTCGGCACTCCTGCCTACATGAGCCCCGAGCAACTCCGACGCGAACACGACAGGGTCGACGCGCGCTCGGATGTGTTCACCCTGGGGGTAATCGGCTACGAACTGTTGACGCGGGCGCATCCGTTTGCGGTGGGACGCGGATTGGCTGCGATCCAGGCCGCCGATGTGCTCGCACGCGAGCCTCGGCCCGTGACACGGAAGGATCCGTCGTTGCACCGAGATCTCGACGCGATCTTCGGCCGAGCACTCGAAAAGACCTCGGCCCACCGTTTCGCGAGCGCCGGTGAGATGGCGGACGATCTGGAGCGCCATCTCCGAGGAAAGCGACTCGGCCTTCGGACGCTGTCTCCTCTGCGCCGAGCGCGTCGTTGGGCGAGGCGGCATCCCACCACCTTCCGGTCTTCCGTCGCCGTCACCGTGGTCGCGCTCATCGCTGCGGTTGCTGTGGCCGCCCGCACCTCGGCCCCGCCGTCGTTGGATCCTCAGGCGGTCTACACCAAGGCCAGCGCCGACATCGACGAAGCCGACCGCCTCATCTTCATCGCGGAGTGGACAGACCAGAACAAGCTCGATGCTATGAAGCTGCTGCACGGAGCGCGTTCCGCCATCGCGAAGGCTCCGGAGCGCTCGTACACTCCGCACTATTACGCACACATTTATCGCCGTCTGGCCGAGGCAAGTATCCACATCTATGGGCCGAAGTGCGATCGATCCGGGCTCGAGGCGGCGCGAGGGTACTTGCTGCAGGCAGCCAAGACCGACTGGACTCCCGACGGACTCGACACGCTTTCGGAGACTTCCCCTCTTTACAAGAAACTGCGCGAGAACTCGCGCCACGCACCAGTATCTCTGCTTCGGATGGTGACTACAGACCTCGCCGAGCTCGGCGAGCCAGTGGGAATGTTGAGTCAAGCAACAGGGTACAGCGAGCAGGCTCTCGCGATCTGGAATCGGCTTGGTGCAGACAACTACGGCTCGCCGGAGGTTGGGTATGGAGTGACCGGTTACGACAAAGCCCTGCTCCTCGGGGGGGGGTTGGGGGAGCAGTTCGCCGATTCGGCTGGGTCCTGCAGATCCAGGAGGTGCACGATGAGTGCTTCCCCTATTTCGCGCAGGCCGACACCGTGCACGCGCTCGAGTGGTGGCCAGACTCGTATTCATCGTTTCTGGCGAGCTATGGCCTCGCATATCTCGAACGAGCAGAAATGTCGGGAAATGTCGCCGACCTCGATTCGGCGCGGACACTCTTCGACCGTGTCTTCGAGATTCGAACCAAGGCGAGAGGCGGGCCGGGGTATGCATCGCCCATGTCGGCGCGCGCACGTTCGTGGCTCGCACAGAGCCGCCTGGCCAACTCTGGGTCCGAACGCCGAGATCTGTTGGAACGAGCCGTCCGGAATATCGACGCGGCACGGAGCTCCATCACACCCGAGCAATGGCCGATTGACTGCGCCGAGGTGGATCTACAGGCGGCGGAGATTCATGATGACCTCGCGCTATTGACGCGGGATTCAGCAGAGCTGACCGCTGCGGACTCTTCGCTCGCGCAAGTCGCACGAGCCGTCGACATGGACCGGTACCCGGTTCTCTACTGCGACTTCCTCGCAGGGCGGACGCGCCATGCTCGAATTCGCTGGCAGATCACGGGAGACCAGACGGCTCGCCGCGCCGCGCTTCGCGACATCGATGACGCCAAGGCCATCTTCTCGCACTCGGGCTACCCCTGGCTGCACCAGCGGTTGGAAGCGGAAGCGCCGCTACTCGAGGCAGCCTCCGCCATTGATCAGACCGCGAGGTGACGCGTCAGCCAGGCGATCCCCTCCACGTATAGGTTCTGAGCCTGTCGCTCCTTGACTCCGAGCAGCGGTGCGAGCTGTCCGAAGGACATGTCGCCGAAGACCCGGCATTCGACTGCGCGGCAGAGGCGACGGTCGTGCTGCTCCAACGCCTCCATCGCCTCGCACAGCGCTAGCACGTCGAGATACTTGGGCTCGGATCCGGGCAGGTCCCCGCCGAGAGTGACCCGGACCCCTCGGCCGTGCTCAGCCCGGCCGTGTTCGATCAGCACCCGCCGCATCGTCATCGCCATCAGGGCGCGCAGGTGGGCCTCGTCCACGATTTTCAGGTCAATGCTGCGGGTGAGCCGTAGCCATGCGTCGTGGACGAGCACAGTCGGCTGGAGCGACGCGCAGACTCGCTCGGAACGGAAGTAGTCCCTGGCGATGCGGCGGCACTCTTCGTAGACCTTCGGCGCCAGCGAACGCAGCCGATCGCCCGGAACCCAATCCTCGTGTTGTGTCATCGGAACACTGCTCTCCGCTTTCGGCGCAACCGTTTCGGGTGGCGACTCAGACCGATTGTGCCTTCCCGGGAGGACATACGAGCTGGAGCCGTACTCCACGCTCCGCGCCACATGGTAGGCGCCGCGGATCTCATCCCGACACTTTGGATTCTGCATGATCCAGCAGCACTCGAGCTATCGGACCGCGAATTGATCCGATTCCTTGGAAGCGAGGCTGAGAGAGTCGGATGGCGCCCGCGAGCTACGCGTCTGCAGCCCGCCTTTCTGGTGCGCGCAACCGCAGCACCATATCAAGCTGTACAGTTGCTCCGAATGGAAGCTGGACGACGCCCGTCGCTGTTCTGGCGTGTCGCCCGCTCTCGCCCAGCAGCTCGACCCAGAGGTCGGAAGCGCCGTCGATGACTTCCGGCTGCTCGGTGAACGACGGGGCCGAGCGGACGAATCCCTGGAGCTTCTCGACCGAGACGATGCGGTCCAGATCCCCGATGTCATGCTGGAGGATCGCGAGGATGTCCAGCAGCGTGTCGCGCGCCGCGGTCTTGGCCCGCGCGGTGCTGACCTCGGATCCCGCCTCGCCTCTCTGCGCGCTCACCCGTCCCGAGACGAAGAGCAGGTCGCCGGACTCCTTCGAGCCGAGGTAGTTCGCGACGGGCGCCTTCGGCGGAGGGAGCGCGAGGCCGAGCTCGCGAAGTCGATCTTCGAGTCGGCTCACGAGCCTTTCACCCCGGGGAGCCGACGGCCGGCGGCGGAATGTTCGATCAAGGCGAGCAGCCGCTTCCGACGCGTCTCTTCTCGCTTCGCGCTCACGATCCACCAGATCGCCGTCTTTCGATACCACGCCGTCTCCGCCTGGAACTGTTTCCACGCCGACTTCTGCGCGCGAAATGTCTTCTCGAGCGGTTCGTCGAGTTCCGCCGCCCCCCGTTGCTCGTACGAGTAGACGCCGGATTTCTTCTCGGTGCGCGCTTCGAAGGCCGCGAGCCCGGCCGCCCGCACTCGATCGGCGCCGATCAGCTCCGACATCCGCTTGGTGTTGATCGCGCTCCAGTTGCTGGTCTTCTTCCGCGGAGTGAAGCGGACGGAGTAGCTCTCGTCGTCGATTCTCCGCCTCACGCCGTCGATCCAGCCGACACAGAGCGCCTCGTCGACCGACTCCGGCCACGTCATGCTGGGCCGCCCCGAGTCCTTCTTGTAGAAACCGACCAACAGCTCTTCGGAAATGTTGTGATTCGCGGCGAGCCACCGGCGAAAGTCCGTCGCGGCGGGGAAGAAATGCGGCTGCGCGGAGGAGGGCACGGCGTCACCGATCCCGCTGTGGCGGGGGCTGGGGCGGGGGCGAGAACTCGTACTCATGGGTGGAGGAACTCCGCCACGGCGCCCGCGGGAGATCGTGGAGACGTTCGATGGTGGAATGCATGCGGCGTGTCAGCGGTAGATCGTCCTGATTCTCCCCCAACTCATCCGGATCTGCGGATTCTCTACGGGCGCATCGCCGATCCCCGACGTCACGCAAGGGTTCGGAGCGCAGTCGCCGTCCGGGGTGTAGACGCCGTCGTGCTGGAAGCAGTCGTCGAACGTGATGACGAAGCAGTTCTGACCGAGACAACAGGCGCCCGTCGGCGGCAGACAGAGTTCGGGGTCGCACGGGACGGCGCTGCCCTGGAACACGCCACTCACTTGTACACATTCGCTCTCGGGCAGGATGACGCAATCGAAGTTCTGCAAGCAGCAGGCGCCGATCCCTTCGTTGATTGCGATCTGCACACCGATGCCGAGCGCGTCCGCCGGTCCGAAGGCAACGCTCACGTGGTTCCATCCGTCAGGAAAATCAAGGCTCGGCGCGATGTTCGTGTAGGGACATCCGTTCTGGAAGCTCTGTCCATCGACGCCGAGGTAGTAGCCCGCGGTCGCTCCCTCCCAGTTGCCCCAGAAACCGACCCAGTACGAACCCACCGGATCGATCTCCGGAATCGGGAGGATGTGGCGGCTTACTTCCGGCCACGGCGCGACCGGACCTGGGTCGACGAAGTTGCGCACGGCCAGGATCTCGCCCGGCGCGCCGTCGTCGTCGGCCCAAACGTAGAGGTCGACCGTGTGATCGGCCTGTCCACCGGTCTGCGTCAGATCGAGCACGATCCCGCAGATCGGACCCTCGACCGAGAAGCACTCCGCGAACGCGCCGTAGTACGGAAGCTGCGCGCCCTCGCCGTTCCACGAGATTCCGGTGTAGTACGTGTCGTCGGAGTGGATGTAGACGACTCCGCAATCGCGTGGGCCGCCGTAGTCGAGCAGCTTGCCGACGGCGGGTTCGAGCGTGACGGCGGCGGGGTTGGCGGCAGGGTTGGCGGCGGGGTTGGCGGCCCAGGAGGGCGCGGCGGAAGACAAGCAGATTGCAAAGGCGACGACGGTGGCGGTGGCGGACGGACGGAGCGTGTACATCGAATCTCCTCCGAAAGGCGGTCGCATCCACATCGGGATCGACCGGTGATGAGCGAGTCCCCGGCGCCATCACAGCGCAGCAGAGGGTACGCCGCTCGTCTGGCGAGGACAAGCGGCGCGGTCGCAGCGCAATCGCGGCGCTTTCGCCGGATCGGCGTCGGTTGGATCACGGGCTCCGAAGTCCCAATCCCGCGAACTCCGCCTCGTGCTGGTTGTGCGCCCGGCAGCGGAGCTCGAGGCTCGTCACCGTCGTTCCACCGCCTCGAGCGAAGGGATCCACGTGATGAAACTCGAGGAATCCGGTGGCCGAGCAACGTTTGCCGTCGTCCGCGACAAACCGGCAGCGCCTTCCGTCGCGACGCCAGACCTCGCGTCGGATTGCACGTGGGGTGGCCCTGGTAGTTTGGGTCGTTCGCTGTGTCGTCGGGCGAGGGGATCCCGCTCGCGCTGCGTCTCGTTCGCCGCAACGGGGGCGACCCTTCGCGACCGAACCGCACTTCTGCTTCTCGAGCTTCGTCAGTAGCTCGATCAAGGCCGCATCGATCACCCCGGCCAGGTCTCCGTCCGGAATGCGATGGCGCAGCAGGTCCTGTAGGCGCTGAATGCGCTCCCGCATTTCCGCGCCAGCAGTGAACTGAACGCGGAAGCGCTCCGGCGCTGTGGGCTGGATCGAGGGCCGGTCGGAACGGGGAACGCCGTGGTTCGGACTCGCGCTGTCTTCCAGTGAAAACGCTACAGCTATCTCGTTGTCGACACGTTTCGAAACGCGCTCCGTCCGTTTCGGAAGTCGACGGACCCGTGAGGGTGCGTCGGGCTTCGGCCGTTCGCGCGCGATCAAACCCTCGACGTCGCGCATGGAACGATGCCGCGCCTCGCTGACCAGGCGATCGCAGTTGTCTTGGGTGAGCACAGGCGCAAGTCGACGGACTGCGGTGAGGGTCAGAGATCCCTCCGCCAGGCACTGCAACAGCCACGGGAGACGCTTCGCGGCGCGCGCGACCTCGATCCGCGCAAAGGAAGCGCTCTCCGACAGATGGAGCCGTTCCGTGCAGTAGGTGAACATCGACGAGCAGCCGAGGCCGAGGTAGAGCCTCCGTACATCTACCTCAGCCAGATGGGCGACCAGCTCCGCCGTGGCCACACTCTCCCTCGAGACCAACTCATGGACACGATCGAGGAGGTCGGCGTCAGGGAGAAATGAGAGTGAATCGAGACACAATGCATGGTTCTGGGCATGGTTCGAGGCGATGAAATTGTTCATTCCTTATCTATATCACAGCCGATATCGAGGCTCCGGAGTGGCTCAGGCCGGGCTGCAATCCACGCACCATGGCATATTCGCTCTACTTCGACGGTCGCCTTGCCTGGCGTTCGCACGCGATTCTGGAGGTACTTATCGTGAAGTTATCGAGTGACTAATTCTTCGACTGTTATATATTCGTCAACAACTATATTTTAGGTCTACTAGATTGTTTTCGTTCACATCGGCACGATTTTGCACGACAGGCCGTCCGCGGGTCGGCGTCTCGTCCCAGGTTCCCCGCGCCCGGACCGACGATCACATTGGCGTCTGATCGTCCCGGCGGCGGCAGTGCCGAGAACGTTCGACGCCCACTGAACACGTTTCAAGACGTGCTGGCGGTTGCGCGCAGAGGCGGCGCGACTGGCACGCCTCTGCTGCTGCTGCTGCTGCACCTGCCGCTTCTGCCGCTTCTGCTGTTCCTGCCCCTGCCGCGCCCGCGCCCGCGCCTGCTGCGCGCGCACGCTGCGCGTGCTGAGCCGACCGCGCCTACTTCTCCTGCTTCACCACCGCGTCGATCTTCGTCATCGTCGCCCAATTGCGCGCCGTGACATGGTCCCCCAGTAACCGGTCGAGCGCGGTGAAGAGCTTGCCGGCGAGGATTCCGTCGGCGCACCAGACGTAGGCGACTCGCTCTCCGACCGCGAGCAGTTCGTTGCCCCAGTCCTGTTTCGCCAACGCCTTCACCTTCACTCGATCGGTTGGATCCGCGAGAACGGCAACGAGCAGCCGCGAAGGATCAGCAGCGACGGGCCCGAACGGATTGCCCGCGAGAACGGCGGCGAGTTCCTGGTTGCTGAGCACGACAACGGCGGCCGACACGCCGGTCTTCTCGACCAACGCCTTCTTCAACCGCGCCGCGATATCCGTCGTCGTCTTGCGCGGCGTCGTGAAAACCACGTTTCCGCTGTTCAGCAGGGTGCGCACGTCGAGATAGCCCTGTTCCTCGACCAACGCGCGGAGATCGGCCATCGCGACGCGTTTGGCCTTGCCGATGTTGATCCCGCGAAACAGAGCGACGTAACGCAGAGGGGTCTCATTGTTCACTGTCGTCACCCCGTCACCCCGTCACCCCGCCACGCCGCCATCCGATCATCGCGTGTCGAGAGTGGACGCGGCGGACTGGATCGGGTGCGCGGGATCGGCGGAGACCGCCGGGTTCGCGATCGCATAGACCGCGCTCAGAACCCCGTCCATCTCGATCTCCTGGTCGAAGGTGAGCCCCGCCCTCTGCGCCGTACGAATCGACGCGGTGTGCTCGGGATCGATCAGCGCGATCAGCCGCGGCAGGCGCAGCTCGTCGAATCCGTGTCGGACGAGCGCCTTCGCCGCCTCTTTGGCCAGCCCCTGTCGCCAGTAGCGCTTGTCGATCATGTACGCGACCTCGATCTCCAAGGCGCCGTCGATCGTCCAGGGCAGCAGCCCGCAACGCCCGATGAACTGTCCCGTCTCGCGGTGGATCGTGGCCCACAGTCCCAACGCCGGGTACTTGGGGTGTCCCTGCAAGAACCACTCGAGCTCTTCCTTCGTCTCTTCGAGGGTCAGCACGCCTTCAGGGAAGTGGCGGCGGATCTCGATGTCGCGATAGAGCGCGAAGAGCGCATCGAGGTCGCTCTCCACCAACCGCCGCAAGATCAGCCGTTCCGTCTCGAGCACGATCATCGCGACACCGTCAGCACGACCTTTCCGATGTTCTCGTTCCGCTGCAGGATCTCCTGCGCCAGCTCGGCCTCGGTGATCGGCAAGATCCGGTGGATCGTCGGCTTCAATCGACCTCGCTCGAACGCCGGCCAGACCAAGTCGCGCAACTCCTGGATCGCCTCGCTCTTCTCGCTTGGCGGGCGGCTGCGCAGCGTGCTCCCGATGAGCCGGATCCGCTTGGAGAGGAGCGACCGCAAGTCGATCGTGGCCGAGCCGCCACGCATGAGGCCGATGAGGATCCACCGACCGCCGATCGAGAGCAACGGGAGATGCGCCGCGAGGTCCGCGCCGCCGAGGCAATCGAGCACGATGTCGATGCCGCCGGTCGGCGATTCGGCTGCTAGTTGCGTGAGGCCGGCGGTGACATCGTCGCGGGTGTGGATGAGCACATGGTCCGCGCCGTGCGCGCGACACGCGTTCGCCTTCGCTTCGCTTCCGACCGTGGCGATGACGCGAGCCCGCCGTTCGCGCGCGATCTGGATCGCCGCCAGTCCGACCCCGCTCGCGCCGGCGTGGATCAACACCGTCTCTCCCGACTGCAATCCCGCCTCGATCGATAGGTTGAGCCACGCCGTCGTGAATGCTTCGGGCAGCGACGCCGCCTCTTCGAACGAGAGCCCCAACGGACAGGGCAGGACGTGCTCGCGCGAGACGACGACCTTCTCGGCATAGCCTCCTCCTGACAACAACGCGCAGACGCGGGCGCCGGGTCGCCAGTTCGAGCCGATCCCCGACGTCTCCGGCTGCCCGACTTCGATCACGACGCCGGCCGCTTCGAGCCCCAACCACGGAGGCGCGCCGGGAGGGGGCGGATAGAGTCCGCGCCGTTGCAGCAGATCCGCGCGATTCACCGCGGTCGCGTGCACCTCGAGCAACAGTTCACTGGCGCCGGGAACGGGATCCGGGACTTCTTCCCAACGCAGCGAATGCGCGGCGTCATCGCCGACCGTGATCGCCTTCACTCTTCGGAACCTCCTTACATCGCACCCTAACTTGATTCCCACGCCGCGCGCGGCGATCATCCGCCGACCGCTCGAGCCGGACAGCTTCATGGACTTCGATTCGCCTCCGAAAGGATACCGCTGGGATGCAAACCGCTCTCGTCTTCCGCCGCGCGCGTGCTCTCGCACTCGTGCTCGTCGGCGTGCTCGCGATCGTCGTCGGTCCGCTCCTCGATCGGCCGTACGATCGCGCCGCCGCCCAGAGCAACGAGACGACGGACGCAGCCAAGGAGGATCGCACTCAGAAGCGTCCCTCCAAAGTGCGCGTCGAAGTCCCGATCGAGAAGCTGCGCGTCGACGACGGCGACACCGTCGATATCGACTGGGGTCCCGGTGACACCGAGACCGTCCGCATCTTGGGGATCGACACGCCGGAGACGCAGCACGTCCCGCACAACATTCCGTACGACCAGCCGTTCGGTCGCGAAGCGCTCGGCTTCGCGCGCGGTGTCTTCGCCGCCACCGAGAAGGTCGAGGTTCTGCGCGCCGACATGATGGATCCGTACGGGCGTTCGCTCGGCTACATCTTCGTCGACGGCCAGAACTACTCGGTGCTGGTGGTGCGGGCGGCGCTGGCCGCGGAATCGGTCTCACACTACGGCGACAATGGATTCCCCGCCGAGGCGCAGGCGGTGATCGAAGCGGCGCGCGACGCCGGTCCGCTGCCGTTCGAGCCGCCGTTCGAGTATCGGCAGCGGATGCGCAAGGTCTCGGATTGGATGAAGGGGAAGCAGGAACCGCGAGAATGAGCCGCGGCTCGGCTTTCGATCCGAGAGTCCTCCGGGCCGCCGCGCTCTCAGTGTCCGCAGGAGTCTCCGCGCTTCTCGCGTGGAGTTGCTCTCCCGGCCCAACGGTCGATCGCCCGCATCCCGCCGTCGCGAAGAACGTGATCCTGCTCATCGGCGACGGTATGGGCGCGCCGCAACGATCGTTCCTCACCTACTGGCTGGGACGCGAACCGTCGATGAACTCCATGCCGGTGAGCGGCCTCATCTCCACCCACCCGGCGCCGCGCGACAGCAGCCAGATCGAGATCACCGACTCCGCCGCGGCCGGGACCGCGATGGCCTGCGGCGTGAAGACGTTCAACGACGTCATCGCCCAGGACACACAGGGCCGCCCGGTCCCGACCATCTTGGAGGCGGCCAAGCAGGCGAAGATGGCGACGGGGCTCGTCGTGACCTGCCAGGTCACTCACGCGACTCCCGCTTGTTTCGCGGCTCACGATGACAATCGCGATCACTACGACGCCATCGCCGTCGACTACCTGAGCACGCAGCCCGACCTGATCCTCGGCGCGGGGACGGACTATTTCCTCCCGACAGGCGCGGGGGGCGGACGAACAGACGGACGCGATCTCCTGACCGAGTTTCGCGCGGCGGGATATCAGGTCATCCGCGAGAACGAAGCTCTGGCGGGAGTCGTGACTCTCCCTCTGCTCGGTCTCTTCGCTCCCAAGTACTTTCCCCCGGCCCTCGACGCCACACCTCACGAGACTCCGACGCTCCCCGAGATGACCGGCAAGGCGCTGGATCTGCTCTCCCGCGACCCCGACGGCTTCTTCCTCATGGTCGAAGGGAGCCAGATCGACTGGGGCGCACACGGCAACGACGCCCCGTACACGATCCATGAGCTCGTCGCCTTCGACGAAGCCGTGGAGGCGGCGCGCGAATTCGCGCATCGCGACGGGGAGACGCTCGTCGTGGTCCTGGCCGATCACGAGACCGGCGCGCTCTCGCTCGGCCGCGACTACGAGCTGCACCTGGATGTGCTGCGTGGGATGACCGCCACCTGCGGACGCATCGCCGATGAGATAGAGAGCGACACCACGCGCACCGTGGAACTCCTCCGCGAACTGGCGGGCTTCGAGCCGAGCGCAGAGGAGCGGGGGATTCTTCGCACCTCTCGCAAGACGATCGACGGCGTGAACGAGATCGTCAATCGGCGCATCGGACTGATCTGGGGAAGCCACGATCACAGCGGCGGCCATATCCCCGTCACCGCCGACGGCCCAGGCTCCGCCGCGTTCGCGGGATTCTTCGACAACACCGAGATCGCAACCAAGATGGCCGCCGCACTCGGCCTCTCGTTGAGGGACGTAAAGCCGCTCAGCCCCTGAGCGGCCCCCCACGCGCGGTGCACCCCCGCTGCGCGCACCCTGCATGCATCCCGCACTCGCCAGTACCCCTGACGTTGCGTCCTATCGAAGAAAGGCCGTCCCCGGCCTTTCTTCGATTCCCCACTAACCGCTGTCGATACGTCACCCCAACCGCTTGCCCTAGAGCCCGTTACACCACCGCGCCACCGGGCCCTCCCCCTCCC
>Ga0163154_10000675_pt1 | contig 52753 bp, 42 predicted proteins | sample OliLakLV19MP9P1_FD_148649 | JGI IMG/M metagenome (GOLD analysis project Ga0163154, IMG submission 148649) | Freshwater microbial mat bacterial communities from Lake Vanda, McMurdo Dry Valleys, Antarctica - Oligotrophic Lake LV.19.MP9.P1 | ecosystem: Environmental > Aquatic > Freshwater > Lake >...
GCAAAATGGTGCAGTTTAGAATAGCAGAAAATGTAGAAAAAGCAGGGAAAAAGAAGTAAACGACCCGTTCACTTTAGTAGCCGATACTTTATCAAGCAGCGGTATAAAACTCCATTTGTCGGCTATACTTCTACCGTACCGATAAATTCCCGCTTAATGATTACGCTATTTAAATAAAAACCTTATTTTTACTGGGAAAGTCTTTCAAAAGCGCAAACCCTGCTATGATTCACAAATATATACAACCCAGCCCGCACCTAAAAACCTACATCCTAGAATACTGGCTGTTACACTTCACCTTTGATGCCAGTGCGCTGCCACCCATGAAGCCTTACCCCGCCACGCCAGAGCAAGGCATTCGATTCTTTACGAGAGGGCTGGTATGGTCCAAAAATCTGGAATCCGGTACTTCAATAAAAGTACCTCCCACACATATTTTTGGACAACATATTGCTCGACAAAACCAATTGCTCCCGCCCGAAATGTTAATGCTGGAAATTACTTTTCAGCCTGGAGCATTATATAAGTTCTTGTGCATCCCGCTGACCGAATTTACGGATAAAAACATGGATGCTGAATTGGTACTTGGCAAGGAAATCCGGGAAGTGAGTGAACAATTGGCAAATGCCCCCAGCTATGCTGCCATGTTTCCAATCGTAGAAAACTGGTTATGGAAAAAAATTCAAGGACTAAATTACCACTTCCGCGATATGGACAGCGTTGGAAAACAAACGATGGATACGCCTGCCTTTTTGATGTGGATAAAGCAGCGCATCAAACTTTTCCAAGTCCTCGCCAGTTTGAACGGATTTTTTTAAAACAGATGGGGGTATCTCCTAAGTTTTTCGCGCGTATTTGTAGATTTTATAAGGCTTTTGAAACTAAAGAACTCAACCCACACCTCAATTGGCAAAAAATTGCTTGGGATGCGGCTTACACCGACTATCAACATTTGGTCAAAGACTTTAAACAATTCTCCGGCAGTACCCCCAACACGCTCGTACAAGAAAACACGCAGTCGCCTGAGCGCTGGATAGGTACGCAACAACGGACGAAGTAGGCAATTTCCGACTTCCTACCTCCCACTTCCGACTTCTCAATAAATGTCGTTTTTTTACCACCTCTTTTTTTCCAAGAAGCCTGAATTTTGTCTCGTCGCAATAGGTGATGAGATAACGGGAGCATAAAGAGTTTGAATAAATGGCTTATGTAGTCTGAGCCTTCCTTGTTGCTCCTCCCTTTGCGGCAAAAGCAATCCTATTAGTACATTATTTCACTAAAAAACCAAAGACATGAAAGCTGCATTTTATTTGTTTACCCTGTGGGCACTGATGCTATGCGTTGCCTGCCAAAAAGACGATACTTCGTCCACGCCTAACCCGGTCGTAGCTCGCAATAGAATGGTTGGCAATTACACCGTAAAGTCAAACCCCTGCACATTCGTTCCTTTAAAAACTGGCGATTCTTTTATCATTCGGGCAGGTATAGCACCAGATGAGCTGGATATTGACAATGTTTTTAATGCTACCGTTAGCGGTAACAATTTTAGTATCCCTAAAACAACTACCAGCAGCGGGGTCGTAACTGGTACTGGTACGTTGAGTGGAAAATTACTTTTGATGACCCTCGTCGTTGAAGCCACAGCAACCGTACCCAGCACGAGTTGTACCGTAGAATTTTTAAAGCAATAAAAGCTAAATTTTTCTTGTGTTGTCGGATGCTTTTGAAGCGTCCGACTTCACAATGATATAATGATGTCCTCCGCAATCACAAAAACTTGATCCCCCGCTCTCGGCTGCACTTCTGCCATGCCGGTAAATTCGCCAAAAGCGGGTAAAACCCCTTGATTGTCCGTAAAATAAAAGCACGGCAGCCGCATCGTTTGTCGCCCGTAGCCACGCAGGCACACGCCGGGATGAATATGTCCGGCGAGGTTATAACGGTTGCCCGGAATGGTTTCGAGCGGAATATGTGAAAATATAAACGGTGGGACTTCTAAAATTGGTGGATGTAATAACAATCGAGCTTCCGTGTAATGTTGTGCAAATAGAATATCATGATTGCCGGGTACGAGTTCAAATTCAATCGTTGAAAATTGCGCGGTCAATTGGCAAAAATCATCCCATTCGGCATTCAAATCGCTGTGGAATAAATCGCCGAGGAACAGCACTCTTTTTGGTTGAAAATCAAAGAGTAAACTTATCAATTTATCCCAATTTACATCGCTCAATGCCTTTGGTACCGGAATGCCACCTTTGCGAAAATGTGTGGCTTTTCCTAAATGTAAATCACTCAGCAATAACATCTCCTCCCGCTGCCAGTACATTGCCCGAAAGGGATGTAAGTGAAATGGTTCTCCAAAAATGTGGGCCTCAACGACTTTCATTTTTTCTCGCAAGTTGCTCAAGTGTTTTGATTCAAATAAGTAACTGAGCAGAATTAAACGACATTTTTATTTTAGAATAATTAATTGATTTTCAATGTTTTGCTAACTGCAAACTGCTTACTGCAAACTGCTCGATTACTTATTCGTCGCTAACACTCAAAAATTAAAGATAGTTGAAAATTATTTTTTCCATTTTGCACTCTTGGGTGCCAGTCTGAAGACTGGGGTACGGTGTCAGCCTAAAGGCTGTGCTACAATGTGTTAATCTTTTATTAATCGTCACTGGCACAGCAGCGGCATTCGACAAACGGCGTTACTTTTGCAAACAGTTGAAATATAAACAAATAAAATGATGCGCATTTACATAATTTTTCTGTTTGCTATTCTTTCCAATGCCGCTTGGGCACAGCATTTGAATCCCGTGCATTGGAGCTACGAGGCAAAAAAAATAAGTGATACGGAATATGATTTAGTACTCACGGCGCACGTCGACAAAGGCTGGTTTATTTATTCGCAGTATTTAGAATCGGACGAAGGACCTATTCCGACGAGTTTTGTTTTTAATGAAAATGAAAAGTATGAAGTAGTGGGCGAGGCAGCGGAAGCGGGACATAAAAAAGAAGGATTCGACCCGATTTTTGGGATGAATTTGATAAAATTTGATGGCAAAGTGCAGTTTATTCAACATATCCAATTGAAAGGAAAAATAAATGAAGTGACCGGTTCGCTGGAGTTTATGACTTGCGACGACGAACGTTGTTTGCCGCCGACGACGGTGGAGTTTGTAGTAAAATGGTAGCACAGCATTTATGCTGTCCACGTCCCACAGCCTTTAGGCTGTGGAAATGATTAGTATAAATATTCCAAACCCTTGAACTAAAAAAAATCCATGAAAAAAATAACATTCCTCTTCTTCTCTTTAATGTCAATGATTGGCTTACAAGCCCAAATTCTCACCCCAGTCACCTGGACTTGGACTTCCAAACAAGTGAGTGACACGGAATTCGACCTCATCTTTACCGCCACGATTGACGAAGGCTGGACGGTTTATTCGCAATATTTAGAAAGTGAGGATGGTCCTATACCGACGAGTTTTCATTTTGAAAAAAGCAACCATTTTGAACTGGTTGGCAAAAATAAAGAATCGGGTACGATCAAGAAGGGGTATGACGATATCTTCAGGATGAACCTGACCAAAATTTATAAAAAAGGCATTTTTACGCAGCGCGTACGGATGAAAGATTTTAGCAAACCGATTGCCGGTTATTTGGAATTTATGACCTGTGATGCCAAGCAATGCTTGCCGCCCACCGAAGAAGAATTTTCTTTTCAACTGACCGCCGCGACCATAAAAGGCATCGAAAAACCAGCAAAAGATGCAGTCATTGTAAAACCAGAAACTTTAAACATTCAACCTATCGCCTTTGATACCACCACGATTCCGCAGCAAGCCGAAGAGATCGTTGCCAATATGTCGACTACCGATACTGCTTCCATAAATCCTAACAGCCCCAATCAAATTTTATTCGGCGGTTTGCAAAAACCAGACTTGGCAAATCCCGTAGCGGCGTGTGGCGATGCGACGCTTCAGGCAGACGGTAAAAGCAATTGGACCATTTTTTTACTCGGTTTTCTCGGCGGCTTGATTGCCCTGCTCACGCCTTGCGTGTTTCCGATGATTCCGCTCACGGTGAGCTATTTTACAAAAGGCAGTGAAAATCGGCGCAAAGGTATTACCAATGCTTCGCTGTACGGATTTTTTATTTTTGCAGTCTATTTATTACTAAGTGTGCCGTTTCATTTATTAGATAATGTAAACCCTGATATTCTTAATGATATTTCTACGAATGTATGGCTAAATATTGCATTTTTTGCGATTTTCATGATTTTTGCTTTTTCGTTTTTTGGATATTATGAACTGACTTTGCCGAGTAGCTGGGTGAGTCGGGCGAGTTCGGCAGAAGGCGTTGGTGGGGTGATTGGCGTGTTTTTTATGGCGTTGACGTTGGCGTTGGTGTCGTTTTCCTGCACAGGTCCTATTTTGGGTTCGCTGCTGGCGGGCGCGTTGAGTTCGGATGGTGGCGCGTGGCAGTTGACAGCGGGCATGGGCGGATTTGGACTGGCATTGGCGTTGCCGTTTGCGCTGTTTGCAGCATTTCCGAGTATGATGACTTCTTTGCCCAAATCCGGCGGCTGGTTGAATACGGTGAAAGTGACCTTGGGTTTTACAGAAGTAGGATTGGCACTCAAATTTTTGTCGAATGCAGATTTGGTAAAAGACTGGGGCATTTTGAAAATTGAGCCGTTCCTCGCTGCGTGGTTGCTGCTTTCGCTAGGCTTGGCGGCGTATCTTTTTGGATTTATAAAATTTCCACATGATTCCCCGATTAAAAAATTATCCATTACCAGACTTGTAATTGGACTGACATCGGTAGCATTCGCCTTTTATTTAGCAACGGGTTTTATTTATGATGAAAAAGCGGGTTCTTATCGTCCCTTGAAATTGTTGAGCGGCTTGGCTCCGCCCGTTTGTTATAGCTGGTTTTATGAATGTGATTGTCCGCAAAATCTGAATTGTTTCAAAGATTTAAAAGAAGGCATGGCGTACGCGAAAGAAGTGAATAAACCTATCATGATTGATTTCACGGGTCACGCTTGTGTGAATTGTCGGAAGATGGAAGAGCACGTATGGCCCGAGCCGGAAGTATATAAATATTTAAAAAATGATTATGTTATAATTTCGTTATACGTAGATGAAAAAGTAGATTTGGAAGCAGCAGAGCAATTGGAAGTGGTAAAAGCGACTGGTGGTAAGCGAACGCTGCGCAATCACGGTCACAAATGGTCGCATTTTCAAACGGAATATTTTAATGCAAATTCCCAGCCCATGTACGTTTTGTTTTCGCCGAATGGCAAATTATTAAATAACCCGGTCGGCTACACGCCTGATGAAAATGAATATGCCAGTTTTTTGCAATGTGGCTTGGATGCTTATAAAAGCTTGGAATTAAAACCTGTTTTGGGTGCAAAGTAAATTTTGACTATCAAGTTGTATTCAACAACCTACGCCATCGCAAACGCTGTATGTTGGCAATAATATTCGGGATTATACGCAAATACAACTTATTGTTTATCAACACATTTGTCCAAAAGCAGGTTGGCGAATCCATCTTCGGTAGTACCTTCCTGAATCCAAATTTTACCACTAATAAGGTCGCCCTGAAATATTGTATAATAATCATTCTGTTCCCGATCTACTGCAAATAATTCATATTTATCATGTTCTTCATCTGTAATTAATCGCAATCAAAATTTGGTACATTTGAACCATAAAGACAATCCCCATACTCGGTCATCGCTTGAAAAACGCTATCTCGAAGAAAAATTATTCTTTCTATACACTTCAAAGTTGTTCTATAAATTTAGAAAAAGCAACTTTACAATGGAAAGAATCCTTACCTTATAGTGTCCAAATTTGAAAAATACCTAAAACACATGAAAAAATACCTTCCACTATTCGCTATTCTCATTCTCAACCTCCATCTATCCTTTGCGCAAGAACGCAAAATCGCCGTTGATTCTGCCGTTGTAACGAAACATCAGGTGACCATTAAAGGTACACTTGTTCCTTATACGGCGACGACTGGTACGCAGCCCGTCTGGAATGAAGAGGGTAAACCGACTGCTACACTGTTCTATACATATTACGAACGTTCAGATGTGAAAGACCGCTCGACACGCCCGCTTGTGATTTCTTTCAATGGCGGTCCAGGTTCGGCTTCCGTATGGATGCACATTGCGTACACGGGTCCACGCAACATCATGATTGACGACGAGGGCTATCCGGTGCAGCCGTATGGCATTCGAGAAAATCCGCATTCGATTCTGGATGTAGCAGATATTGTGTTTGTAAATCCAGTGAATACGGGCTATTCACGCATTTTGGATAAAGATGTAAAGAAAGAAACTTTTTTTGGTGTGAATGCTGATATTAAATATCTCGCAGAATGGATTAATACGTTTGTGACGCGCAAAAATCGCTGGACTTCGCCGAAGTATTTGATTGGCGAAAGTTATGGTACGACGCGCGTTTCCGGTTTGGCTTTGGAATTGCAAAATACGCAATGGATGTACTTGAATGGCGTGATTCTGGTATCGCCGACAGAATTGGGCATTGAACGTGATGGTCCGGTAGAAGCGGCAAATCGCTTGCCCTATTTCGCAGCGACGGCTTGGTATCAAAAAGCGTTGCCGGCGGAATTGCAGCAAAAAGATTTAGACCAAATACTGCCGGAAGTAGAGGCTTTTACAATCAATGAATTGACTCCAGCGATGGTGATGGGCGGTTTTTTGGAGGAGACCAAGAAGCAAGCGATGGCTAAAAAAATGGCCTATTATTCGGGCTTATCAGAAAAAACGATTTTGCAAAATAACTTGGACGTTTCGTATCAATATTTCTGGAAAGACTTGCTGCGCGAGCGCGGCGGCTACACAGTTGGGCGACTGGATTCGCGTTATCTTGGTTTGGATAGTAAGGAAGCGGGCATCGCGCCAGAATACAATTCAGAACTTACATCTTGGTTACATTCATTTACACCGGCAATTAATTATTACATTCAGAATGATTTAAAATACAAAACGGACATCAAATATAATATGTTTGGTCCGGTCAATCCTTGGGATAGAACGAACGACAATACGGGTGAAAATTTGCGGCAAGCGATGGCTCAAAATCCGTATTTAAAAGTGATGGTGCAATCGGGTTATTACGATGGCGCTTGTACTTATTTCAACGCAAAATATTCTATGTGGCACCTCGACCCGAGCGGAAAAATGAAGGATAGATTGAGTTTCAAAGGCTACCGGAGTGGACACATGATGTATTTACGGCAGGAGGATTTAAAAAATGCCAACGATGATATTCGTGAATTTATTAAAAACTCCATTCCACAAAAAGGGCAGGCTGCAAAGTATATGGTGACGAAACCGTAGGAAGATGCCAGATAGGGAGATGCCAGATGCCAGATAAATAGATGCCAGACTTGGCACGTGGCACGAACTAAATTTTAGAAAAAATCCTGACAGTATCAAAAGATATTGTTGGGATTTTTTGTTGTAAAGGCATTGCAAACTCAAAAACCTATCGCCTTATGTTTTTATTTAATTCAATGAGACCCCGTTGGAGATACATCAAGTCTTGGATGGAAATTGATGCGCCGCAATTGATTGAAAGTTTAAATCCGGGTGCTACGAAATCCGATTTTATTACATTGGAAACCGCCATTGGCAAACGCTTACCCACCCCTTTTAAAAACTTTTACAAGATTCACAACGGGCAGCGGGAAGGAAGTGATGGCTTGGTAGATGCTGAAGAAATGCTCTCCACCGCACGGATGCTGGGCGAGTGGCGCACTTGGAAAGAATTGCTGGATGAAGGTATATTGGACGATGCAAGAGCCGAACCCGATAAAGGGGTGAAAAAAGTTTGGTTCAATCGCTACCGGATTCCTATTACATTTGACGGCGCGGGCAATAGTTATTGCATGGATCTGGACCCAGCGAAAGGCGGCGAGGTAAGTCAAATCATTCGGATGGACCACGAAATCGGGCGACGCGAGTTAATTGCACCGACTTTTAAAGAATGGGTGAAAGATTATGTAAAGAAATTAGAAACGGGTGAGTATATTTACTCCGCTAAATGGGGCGGCATTGTAGATAAAAAGAAAATTGAAATGTGGGAGCAAGGATAATGTGTTATTATGTTATTGAAATTGTAATATGAAATATAATTTGGACTGGTTGATAAATGAATCTCAAAGTAGAAGAGAAATAAATTATCTTTTTTTCTGGGGACATCAACCTAATAAAGACGGCACTATCGGAAAAAGTTGTTTGAGTCAATGGTGGGAAAGTGATTTTGAAATGGATAGTGTAACTTACAAAACCGCCGAACATTACATGATGGCGGAGAAAGCGAGATTATTTGAAGATGAAGCAATATTACATAAAATCTTGATTGCCAAATCCCCAGCAGAAGCGAAAGAATTGGGGCGGCAAGTCAAAAATTTTCAACCGAAAGTTTGGGAAGAGATTAGATATGATATTGTAAAGAAGGGAAATCTTTATAAATTTGGACAAAATCCCGACCTTAAAACGTATCTTTTAAATACGAAAAATCAAGTGTTGGTGGAAGCAAGTCCGGTAGACACCATCTGGGGAATCGGAATGGCAAAAGATAATCCAGCCGCAGCACAGCCTGAGCAATGGAAAGGCTTAAATTTACTGGGATTTGCTTTGATGGAAGTACGTGATGAACTGAATATTCATTTGCACCCAGCATTTAGCATCCAGTATTAACTCACCGTTAAATTTGCTATAAATCACAATTTTTTTTGACTTGTTTAAGCGAAAGCTGCAACTCTTGGCGTTAACATTTCGTACAACCGCATGAGCGCAACTTCTACTTGCTAATATTAAAATAAATATAATTTGTCTTGTCTTGATACGTCGCATTTGCATCAACCTAACTTTAAATAATGTATAATACTTTGACTTTAAATAACTTATATTTAATTCTGAAACACGGGTGGCGGCTGCCGGCTAATCACGCGGAGCGGATTGATTAGCCTAGCGTTTCCCCGACCTTTGGTACGGGATATTCCATTTGGTTACTTTTTTGGGCAATGCAAAAAAGTGACAAAACTTAAGCACAGAGAAAAAAACAAAAATAATTTATCGAAAATCAAGCCAATACATATTAGTTAAAGTTAGGTTGATGCAAATGCGATACCCGGAATTTGCCAAGAAACGCCAAGCTCTGCGGTTAAAATAAAATGGACTCGGTTACTGATTTTCTCAATGGACATAATCCTATTTTCTAACCTATAAATTCAAACACCATGGCTTTATTTTATGCATCGGGCGAAGACCTGATAGATGTCGAAGAAATTAACCAGCAAATTGCGCTGGGTACTTGGGAACCTGAAAATGGGCACTCCAATGGCGAGCGTAACACCGCTCAAGCCTTCACGCCAGTGGGCATCGGCAGACCATTGTTAGTAGAAATTTTGACCGTTTACACAGGCGACGCGCCGGGTGGTTTTCTAGGTGGCAAACCAGATTTGTTAGTCGTTTCGGGTGTGAAAGGTGCTCAAACTTTTGATGCCGCGCCACGCGCTATCAACCAATTGGAAGAAGACATTAAAGACCGGCAGTACGTGCAGCAGGCGGCTTTTTCTAAGGGTTCGTCTATTGTTTATTACACCGATTGTTTAGAAAACACGACTACGCTTTGCTCGTTTGAATTGGTGGTGGATTCGTTGCAAAAAAATACGGTAGATTCAGTTGCCAAAATGTTTGCGACAGCGGCGGGTTTACCCATTTTTGTACCAGCCAATTTGTACTTGTTGGCGGGTTCTGTGCTTATCAAATTAGTTGGAGAGTTGGCGAATTCTTTTGAAGCCCGTCCGTTTTTGTCGGATACGATGGACTTGCGCTTTTTGACTTCTGGTATGCCCAATTTCAAATCAGGACATTACATTGTGTATAATAAAGAAGACCGCAATGAATTTAGCGATTACAGAATTGATATACAAAATGATGGTTTTGGGCGGCTGGAAATAAGACTTGTTCATTGTCAAAATGGAAAAGAATACAAAGGCAACGCGCCTTATATTGTTGTAAACATTGATGGTAAACACCGCCCGGATTTGGAAGGTTACGCGCCAAAACTGGCTTCTGCCGCGCTGTTGGAACAATTCTATGGCAAGAAAAACCGCTCTGGTCAATTTATTCACACCTTAGAATCGGCATTAGAATTATATAATGACTTTACGTACCGCAAGAAAGCCGAGCAATTATTGGATAAAATTCAAGGCATTCCTATTGGTTCTGATGAATTTTTATTAGCCAAATTATTATTTGAAGCTTACATCAATAATATTCGGAATGATATTTTTAAGTTGGAATTGCAAGACGCGCTTCCGATTTAATTTTTGAATAAGAAAATTTGCATATAATGGTCAGCCGACTCCAAAATCGGCTGACCATTTTTACATTATAACAAAAACCGATACGTAAATTTCACCAAAAAGATATTGCGCGGCTTGCGCGAAAATAAATCATCGGTCAAGCTGGGAAAAAGTTCTTTCTCCGGGTCGCCGTCGTTGGTGTTGCCTTATGACCACACTAAGAAAACTTCCGAGCCGGGCACGTATTCCCAACGGGCAACGAGATTGGAACGGAATTGTAAAAATGTAAAATCGGGCTTGCCAAAACTGTAATCATTTACATCATCTCTGTTTTCATCAATAAAATATTCATCATTTTCAAATTGAACTTGATTGGCATCATAATTATTAAAACGGTCGTACAAATTTTTGGCTAATGGATTGGTTATGTATTTAAAATCTTTATATTTCGCTCTGAAAACAAACGGCTGTCCATAATATTGCAACGTTATATCTGGTGTAATGGAATAATTTAAACGGAAAGTCATGCTCAATTGCTGCTGGTCCAACGAACCGACGATGTATCGGGTTTGATTATCAAAAGTTCGGTCGGTCACATTTTGCACTTTTCGATTTTGAATACTGTAGCCGGGACTGAGCGATAAATTCAGGGCATTGGAGGGCTGCACATTCATACCGAGCGAATAACTTTGATAGCGCACGGCGTTGGGTTCATCGCGGTCAAATCCTCTGGCAAACTGCACGTTCAGGTTGAATTGAACAGGCTTGCGCCGGTCGGTACGAATGTAATTCCAAAAAGCCAAGCCTCTCGAACGCCGCAGCGCGGGACCGCCAAACAACGCATTGTTAGAGATGTCTTTATTCTCATACGTCACGCCGCCGCCAAAGTCCCAAAAGTTGTTGAACTGCATGTGGGCGTTGCTATTTACGGCTTGGTAGAGATTGCGACCACCAAAATCCCAGCGCGACCAATGGTTGTAATTGATTTGCATAAAACGGAAAATCGAGAACGGTTTGGTGAAACGATAGCCCGTCCACAAGAAATAATTGATTTCATCCGCATTGCTCATAAACCCCAAGTCATTCAATTCTAACTCCGGCGAGCGCCAATTGACACCCGTTTCAAATTTCCAATTTTGATTCAGACGACCCACTTTAATTGTGCCGCCGTGCCCAGTGAGCGAAGTCGCATTCGTATCCACCTCGACGTGGGAAGCGCCCGGACGCTGGAAATAATGCTCGAAGGATTGTTGCGTGTTGGTAATGGCTTCTTGGCTGCCGTTGACGTTGCTGAACACGCCGTTGACCGAGACGAAATAAGTCCGTTTTTTCCACCAATGCACAAAATCAACACCGCCCGAATACGCCGAACGATGCAAATAATTCAACTCGCCGCCTTGCAAATCGCGCACCGTAGAAGTGAAAATACCACCCAACACGGTTTGTCCTTCTTTGAAATCTTGCGTGAATCTGCTGACAAAATAATTCGTGAGCGGCTCCACGACTTCCTCGCGTCGCTCGCCTTTGTAGTCAATTTCCGCCATTTCTCGTTGGGTTACGCTCTCTAAAATACCGATACCCAAGCCCTTTTTTGTTTTACCACTGAATTTTGCTGCGCCGAGAATGGTAGCACTGAAAGGTACATCCGCGAACTCTTCAGGACCCAAATTCGGGCGACCATGTGGCTGCTGCCCAATGCGACGCGAGTAGAACAAATTGTCGGATGTGAAATCGCCGCCTGCTTCTGCGCCAGCATATTGATAGTCGAATAAATTGCTGTTTTCCACAAAAAAAGGTCGCTGTTCGGCAAAGAAAATCCGATAACCACTCAGATTCAAAGCGGAAGGGTCGGCTTCTACTTGTCCGAAGTCAGGATTTACGGTCAAATCCAACGTGAGGTCGCCCGTAATGCCGAGTCTTGCGTCCACGCCGCCGGTGAGGTTGCTTGACGAGCCGGTTGCAAACGGATTGCCTATTTCTTTTTCAAAAGTCTCGGTTTTTGCTACAACGTAGGGTTGAATTTCAATTTGTTTTTGCGGTTTAATCCCTTTCAAACCGCGCAATTCGCCGAAGCCACTGACCCAATTGCCCATGTCGTTTTGCGAAATCGGCTGCCACACGGAGCGCGCTTGTTGCCGAAAATCCCGCCGCGTCGTCTGAATGCCCCACACCGGCTCTTCTTGATTGCCATAGCGAATCTGGCTCAGCGGAATACGCGCCTCCGCCGTCCAACCCAACGAATCAATATTCGTTTTCGTCAGCCAAATCGGGTTCCAACTCTCGTCCCAATTGTTGCCATTATTCGATACAAATTCATCACTTTTCACACCTGAAACCGAAGTTGTAAAAGAAAAAGCGGTGCGTTTATCGAAATAACTATCAATATTCAATTCTATCCAATCCCCGTCAAAGCCATCCCGACGCGACATCCGGCGCACGATTTTAGCTGGCTCTGTATCATAGCATCGAAACGCTACATACAAATATTTATCATCATACAAAATTTTAAAAGCGGTTTGCTGCGTGGGCGGCACGCCCTCCGTCGGGTCGAGTTGGATATAATCGCTGCCCCATTCCACCTGATTCCAACAAGTGTCATTCAACATCCCATCTACATCTGGCGCTTGGTTGGTGATTCTTTGGGTATAGTAGGCTTTTTTTATTTTTGGAAGTGTGGTGGAATCAGGTGGAGATTCAGATTGAGCCAATAGGGAAACGCTGGCAAAAAAGGTAGCCAAGAGTAGGATAGATAGGTTTTTCATGGTGTCGAAGGTGATTTGGTTTACTTAGCCGCTACAAAGGTAGCATTCTCCAAAAATACAAAGACTGGAAAAAAGTGGAAAGGTTACAGATTGATGGAGGGATTTTTTCGAGAATAGAATATTAGCGGCTCACTTTTGAATTTCCTTTATTTATTTGTAAATTTGGATGAAAATAAATGTTAGTACAGCTATGACGATTGAAAAAACACTTGCGTTAGAGGAGAAACAAGTTGAATTTATCCAAGAATACGCAAAATATGGATTTCATAGCTCGGATGAGTTGGTTGCCAAAGCGATTGATTTGTTACAAGAAGAATTAATAAATATTCAAACTTTGGAGGCCTCAGCAGCCTTGTATGCAGAAATTTACGAGGAGGATGAGGAAACGAAAGAATGGACAAATTCAGCTACGCAAGATTGGAACTAAGCTATGGAACTAAAGCGTGGCATGGTAATATTGGTTAACTTAAATCCTACCAAAGGTTCGGAAACGGGTAAAGTGAGACCTTGTGTAATGGTAACAAATGACATTTATAACAAAAAAGTGCCTGTCCTCCAAGTCGTACCAATTACAGAATGGTCAGAGAAAAAAGCGCGCATCATTACCAATGTAACTATTGAACCCTCCGCAGAAAATGGCTTGTCTAAGAAGTCAATTGCAGATTGTTTACAAACTCGTCCCATTGACTACCGAGAGCGATTAATTGAAATCAGCGGTTCTCTCACCGGAAGCGTTCTGCGCAAAATTGACACCGCGTTAAAATTTGTTTTTGATTTAAAATAAAAGCAATTATTGCAGCCAACCGCCGTTTGCTCAAGTTTTCAATTCAAGCAAAAGATAGTGAAAATATAAGATTTCGGTTACTGTGCTATTAAAATTATAACCTTAAAAATAATATGAAGCTTATGCCGCCTCTTTTTTAACACACCCAATTTTTCATTATTTCTATATTTGAAACGATATATTTGTAGTATTAAAAACCAAAAAATTATAATACACAGTATCTTGACCGGCAATCCAAAAAATCAACCCTTTATGCAAAACGACGTATTTCAAGAAAATAACCCCACCAATAATTTCTCGGAGGACTTATCCCCAGAGACACTCCCCGTGAACACACCCGAAAACCAATTGTTACAGAATCGCTTGGATCTGAGTCACATACGCGATGGCGTGACTGCCATCCGAGCGGAAATTCAGAAAGTGATAGTCGGGCAGGACGAAACGATTGACTTACTGCTGGCGGCGATTTTTTCAGGTGGTCATGTTTTGATTGAAGGCGTGCCAGGCATTGCCAAGACGCTGCTTGCCAAGTTGTTATCTAAAACGATGCAGATAGATTTTTCGCGCATTCAATTTACACCCGACCTAATGCCGAGTGATGTGCTGGGTACGACGATTTTTAATATGAAAACCTCAGACTTTACATTTAATGCAGGTCCTATTTTTTCCAACATTGTACTGATTGACGAAATCAACCGCGCGCCAGCGAAGACGCAAGCCGCGCTGTTTGAAGTGATGGAAGAATACCAAGTAACGGTGGATGGCGAAACACGCCCGATGCAGTTTCCTTTTTTTGTAATCGCCACACAAAATCCGATTGAACAGGAAGGCACGTACAAACTGCCGGAGGCGCAACTCGACCGCTTTTTGATAAAAATCAACATGGAATATCCGAAGCTGGAGGAGGAAAAAGCCATTCTGCGCCGCTTTCGCAATGACTTCAAAATCGCGCAACGAGACGAAGTGCAGCCTGTGTTTACCGCCGAAGACGTGCGCAAATGCCAGCAACTCACCGAGCAAGTCTACATCAGCGACACGTTACTTGATTACATCGCCGCCATCGTGTACGACACGCGCAGCAACGGCGACTTATTTCTGGGCGCTTCTCCACGCGCATCGCTGGCAATTCTAAAAATGTCAAAAGCCGTCGCCGCATTATACGGACGCGATTTTGTAACACCCGACGACATTCAATACGTGGCGTATCCGGTACTTAACCACCGCATCATCCTCACGCCCGAGCGCGAAATGGAGGGCTACGAAACGCGGGAAGTGATACGGGATATTATTAAAAAAATGGAAGTGCCGAGGTGAAAGGGAGGATGGGAGGATTGGAAGATAGGATGACCGAGTGACTAAGAGAAAAGAGAAATAGAGAACAAGAGAACTGCTTAATGAAAAACTTATATTTGACCAATCGCCTCTTCTGGCTACTCGGCGCATTTATTTTGCTCTTTGCGCTCAGTTTTGCGGTGCGCGTGTTGTTTCCGGTGGTGCAGGCGTTGTTTGTGATGACGTTGGTGGTGATTGTGTTAGATAGTTGGCTATTGTTTAATAAAAAAGTGCGAATTCAGGCGGGGCGGGAAGTCCCTAAGTTATTCAATCTGGGTGACCCCAATCACGTAAAATTACAATTGCAAAATTTGTCTAACTTGAAGTTGACTATCAATGTCATTGATGAATTGCCGGTACAGTTTCAAATTCGAGATTTTGAAAAAAGTATTGTTTTACAATCTGATGAAAAGCGCACGATTCAGTACGAGTTGCGACCGACAGCACGCGGGGAGTATATTTTTGGAGCGATTAATTTGTATTTAAATAGTTTGATTGGTTTGGTGCAACGCCGCATTCGCGTGGAGGCGGAGGCGAACGTGCCGGTATATCCTTCTATTTTGCAAATGAAACAGTATGAGTTGATTGCGTTTAATCGGATTTCCCAATTTCAGGGGATTAAAAAATTGCGTCGCATTGGACACAGTTATGAGTTTGAGCAAATCAAAAATTATGTACGCGGCGATGATTACAGAAGTGTGAATTGGAAAGCGAGTAGCCGACGGGCGGAATTGATGGTCAACCAATACGAGGACGAACGCGCCCAACAAGTGTACATTATTTTGGATAAAAGTCGAGCGATGCGCCTGCCTTTCAATGGTTTAAGTCTGATGGATTATGCAATTAATACCTCGTTGGTGATTGCCAATATTGCCTTGCAAAAATACGACCGTGCCGGACTGATTACATTTTCTGATAAAATTGGAGCGACGATTAAAGCGGATAACCAACCGATTCAATTGAATAAAATTTTACAAGCGTTGTACAAAGAAAAAGAGCGCACGCTGGAATCAAATTATGAATTACTATACCACGCCGTGCGGAAACTCATCAATCGCCGGAGTTTGTTGCTTTTATATACCAATTTTGAAAGTATATATGCCTTGGAACGCGTGCTGCCGCTGTTGCGCCGCATCAACAATTTTCACTTGCTGGTGGTTGTCTTTTTTGAAAATACAGAAATCCGAGATTTTGCAAAACAAAAAGTAGAAACTTTAGAAGGCATTTATCGTCAAACCATCGCGCAGAAATTCCTCGCTGAAAAAGCCCAAATGGTGCAAACGCTGAACCAATACGGCATCCAAGCCGTCCTCACCGCACCCGAAGACCTTTCCATCAACACGATTAATAAGTATTTGGAATTGAAATCGAGGGGATTGATTTGAGGGAGGATAAGAGGATGGGAAGATAGGAGGATTGCGCTCATCACTTGGTCACTCTTTCTCTCGGTCTCCCGCAGATACCCCAGATTTTTATTTGCGCTCATCACTTGGTCTCTCCGTCTCTTTTTCGCTAGGTCCCATTTTCGCTTCATTCTTCTATCTTCCCATCCTCCTATCTTCTCATCCTCTAATTTACCGCTTCAAACTCCGTTCTCCGATTTACCTGCCGTCCTTGCGGCGTGTCATTGGTGCCGATGGGCTGGCTTTCGCCAAATCCCTTATAACTCAGGCGTGCGGCGACGATACCTTGTTGGGCGAGAAAATCATACACCGATTTAGCGCGTTTTTCAGAAAGCGTGAGATTGTCTTTATCTGCGCCAACATTATCAGTATGCCCGTTGATACGAATTTTAAGTTTCGGATTTTCGTCCAATAATTTTTTCAGGCGATTCAATTCCGCTTTCGATTCGGAACGCAAGGAGGCAGATGCCGTTTCAAAAAATACATTTTTCAACACAACTGGCTTGGCTTTTCCAGGCGATCCATCGGCTACGACTTCCGTTATTGGCACCAATTCTATTTCCAACAAAAACGGTTCTTTAATTGAATTTTGCTCCGACAAATCAAAATTTTCCGAATGGAATAAATATTTTTCTTTCGCTACATTCAAGGCATAATCTTTCCCTTGCGGCAAGCACACTAAAAACGTGCCTTCTACATCGGTCTGTGAAGAAGTATACACTTGGTCATTTTTCAAATCTGTAATTTCTACTTTTGCGACCAGCGGCAATTTTGTATTGGCATCTATCACTTTGGCTTTCACGTAAGTGACTGGGTTGGGACGCGCTTCCGGGTAAAGGGTGAAGCTGTAGATGTCCAGATTTTTACGCGCCAACATTTGGGCGTTGGTTTTGTCGGGTTCATCCGTGGCGAAATAGGCGGTTGTGCCATCTAAATTTACAACCAGTGCTCCTTCATTTGCTTTGGTATTGATCGGGTAGCCGAGATTTTTAGGAACGCCCCACGAGCCGTCCGCATTTCGTTTTGAAAAATAAAGATCGAAACCGCCCATGCCCGGATGCCCTTGCGACATGAAGTATAAGGTTTGCCCATCAGGATGTAGAAATGGCGCTTGGTCATCCTCTGGTGTATTGACTTGTTTTCCAAGATTTTGTGGACTTCCCCAAGTGCCACTCACTTGCCGGCGGCTCATCCACAGGTCACTACCACCCAAAGTACCGACACGTTTGCTGGCGAAATACAATTCATTACCATCAGCGGAAAGCGAAGGTTGGGATTCCCAATCCTTAGAATTCACAGGCGCACCCAGATTGCGCGGCTTTGTCCACTTTCCATTGCGAGATACCGAGAAATAAATATCACAACTACCTACGCCATCCTGCCTTCCACAAGCTGTAAACACTAACAATTTTCCATCGGCAGAGATGTTTTGCGCACCCTCATTATCGGTGGTATTTATATTTTCAATCGGTTTCCCAAGTTGCCATTCGTCCTTTATTTTTTCACTGTAATAAAAATCTTCCTGCCCTTTTATAATTGCCGTATACACCAGAAACTGCCCGTCAACAGTGAGCGAAGGCAAGTATTCTGGATAAGGCGTGTTTATATTAGCACTGAGTTTGGCAGGTTGGAATGGCACCGGATTTTTGATAGCAGTAGCGGCAAAACGCGCATTACCAATCCGTTGGGTTGCTTTTCTTTGCAAATCTGCATTCTTATTGCCTGATTTTAAAAATGCTTCAAAAAAAGGAATAGATTCCTCGTATTTTTCTTGATTAAAAAACGACATCGCCAGCCGGTAATTTACAGTTAAATTATAATCAGGATAAATTTGTAATACTTTTTTGTAGGCTTGTGCTGCGTCTTCATATTTTTGAGAATCAAACTGAATATCTCCCCACAGCAAATGTCCATCTATGAATGTGGAATCTTCCTTAAAGATTTTTTTTAACTCATCCAACGCATCTTTATACTGCTCGCCAGCACTATAATGCCGCGCCTTTTGATACAATTTTTGAATTTTCTCACTGGCGTTATCTTTAGTTGTGAATGTTTGTGCAAAACCAAATACCGTCGCCAATAGCAACCCTATAAGCAATCCTGCTTTTTTCATCTTTTTAAAAACTTTTTGTAGGAAAATAATACGAACAGGGTAGGTGTTTTATTATTCATTCTATTAAAAGTCCATGCCCAGCGAGATGTACCAGCGGGGGTCTTGCACGACGCGGGTCTCAAGCCCCCAGGCGTAATCTACCCGAATAAAATAGCCAAACAATACACTGCGTATGCCTGCGCCATAACCTGCTACGATTGGGTCGCGGAAGTAATTGAGTTTTAAAATAACATTCGGGTTACCGATGGGTCCGTTCTCTATGATTTTGGTATTCAATGGATTATCTTTTGAAAATGGGTCATTACCCGTCCAAGCCGTACCTACATCAAAGAAGCCGACCATCTGGAAATTTTGTAAAAAGGGCGATTTAATCCGCTGCCAAATCATCCGAAAAACAGGAAGCCGCACCTCGGAGTTGAACACCACATACGAATTACCATTGCGAATATTGGTGCCAAAACCACGCATATTAGTTGCCAGTGCCTGATACGCAATTTCACTGTTGACCGCCGGTAAGGGAACATCTTCTTCCTGCTTTGCGAAAAGCCAATTATCCACCCCACCCAAGAAGTACAGCATCCGTTCAGAGCCGAAAGACGTAGCTCCCGCCAGTCGCAGTGCCAGGATTGGATACTTGCCAAGTCGCTGATAATGCCGGGCATCCAAGCCAATTACGCCCATCGCGCCTTTTGCAAAATCAAGTTCTACGCCGTCCGCCACGTCCAAATTGAATCGCTTTACCACTTCTGCAAATATCTTATACCGCGTGCCATTTTTAATATTCAACGCTACATCAAATGTATTATCAAACACATATTCTACCTTCAGTCCTACACGCTCCTCCGTCGTAGTCGGGTCGCTCAACTCGTATTGCCCAGTCTGCAAAGTATCTGCGTAGGTAGCGAGTTGCGTAGCTCGGTCGCGCCGAATCGTGCCGGTAGCGCGGATGCTGCGGAAAATGTCCAAGGGATAACGCACGCCAAATTGTCCCAGCAAAATATTATATTCCCGTCGGTCGGGTATATTCACTTTCGTATTTTCTTGCGAATCGCGCGTTTGGCGGCGGTAGATAGAGTAACGTTTGTCTAATCGCTTCTTCTTATCATTAAAAGTTAAAAAATATTCAGAACCATTGAAAGTAGTCGGAATACGCACACCGCCTTCAAATTCATAATCTTCAAATAGGTCTTTAAAATTGGCTTTAAACAAGATGCCCGGCGGCGGATAGGTGAAACCACGGCCTGGGTCAGGGTTGGCAGCAAAACTTTCTAAGCCTTCAAACAATAGACTATTATCCAATTGAGTCGTCACATAATCTGTTCTAAATTGCAAGCGATACGGCGAGATGCGTCCCGGACGGAAGCGATAAATCGGTCTGGGTTCGGTTTCTATTTTCGTTTTTGGCAAGTCGCCCGGCAGCACGATGTTCAAATTACCAGATGGCGATGGCACTTCGTCCGCATTTAATATGGGTTCTTCCTGCGTTTTGACCTGCCTGGGTTCCTCTATTTGCACTTGCGCCGGTTTTTCCCGCTCTTCAAATTCACTTTGAAAAAAATAATTATCAATATCCACTTTGCCCGTGTCCTTTTCTATAATCGGATTAGGTACGATGATTTCTTCGACGGTATTGACAGGTATTGGCGCAGGTGTTGGCAAGGTATCGGTTCGTTCTACTGGCGACTGGATTGCTGGACGTGTTTTGGGCATGGGCAGTAAATTAACCGGAATTTCCTGCCCTAATTTGATGGATTTTGCAATTTTCCGCTGTTGAAAGCGCGTGAGTAATGGCGTGACGACCGTATCAGGATTTATTTCCAATATAAAAGCCTGCGGTTTCCGATTAATCGTAATCAATTCCACCAGCCGCCCAGCACGAGGCGCGGTGTTCTGTTCTACAATATCTCTCGCATAATTGGAAGAAGCGTGATTAATCGCTCGTTCTTTAATAACTGGACGAATGATAACCGTATCAATTTGAGTAGAATCCAGGCTCGTAAGCGTCGAATCGGCGTGCAAAATAATCTCCGACCCATCGTTCAATGTAATTACTTGCTCATAATGATGCAAATATTCTTCCAGATAACCTGACTCCCGATTCATAATGCCGGAACGATTCGTCAAATAAGAAAAATAACTAGTATCAAGTGCCACCGGCTCGCGTTCATTGGCGAAAGGCGTACTCGTCACCCGCACCAATTCTCTAGCTTTGGTATCCAGATTAAAATAAAATATATCAAAATTGCCCACCGGAATAATCGTATCCATACTGGAAGCCGAGAGCGGATTGATGATAGAATCCGTCCGATTGGAAGCAAATAAAATACCTTTTCGACCGCGTACATTCACAGAAACTGCGTCCAAATCATCGTAATAATCATTGGTCAAGCGCTCACTCTGTCGGGTATTCAAATAATATAAATACAAGTCTGAAAAGCCGCGTACCGTAGCCGAAAAGAGTAAAGTATTTGGATTTACATAATCTATACTATGTACGCGTTGGAATTGCGTGGACAGTTCTTCTGTCTTCATTTTTTTATTCGCAAGGCTGTACATCAGCAACTTCGGCATATCGCGCCGCTCAAATAACATCGTAATTTCTTGCCCATTTGGATTCCAAGCCAGTACCGGATATTCATAATCAGTCGCCTGAAATGGATTGCGAAAACCTTCTTTCAAAATACGGGTGCGTTCGCCGGATTGTACGTCTTGTAAATAAATACTGAAGCGTCCGATTTCATTCAATACATATACTATTTTTCTACCGTCGGGACTGACTTTCAACTGATTGAGTGGCAGATTTTTGCGATTTTTAATTTTAATCGGACTGCCAACGGATGCAGTGCGTTCCTGTGTTTCGCCTTTATATCGTTGTTTGTAATAAAGCAGCCAACTGTCGGTAATAATATCATACGGACTTCCCAATACATATAAAAATCCGCTCTCCACGCTGCGATTGATTCGAGTCAGATATAGCAAATTAGAAACCGTCGTTTTGCCAAAATTCTCTGCTATAAAATACCAAAGGGAGTGCCCCGCCAATTTCGGATTTGCCTCTGCAAACCGATTGAATCCCGGAAAATCGTCGCTCATAACCGCATCGCGCAATTGGTTGTCCAACTCACTATTCCACTCTTCGCCTGCGTAAGAAGCCAATCCGTCTTTGAACCACACCGGCAGGTTCATCATCACCGCATTCTGTACAATTTCTTGCAAATTAGACCCGAAAAGCATGGCATCCAGATAAACCGAAGCGATCCCCTCTCGTATTTGCTGGCGCAAGTGATTGTGATTGCCATCAAAATACACAAAAATTTTACTGCCTACAATCTTCGTCTGTCCACCGATATTGTTGAAAGTTTCCTCGCTGCCAATATTGCTTTGCTTGAGGTCGGTGAGGTCGGTATAGACGATAATTTGAATTTTATCATTGATGCGGTGCTCCAGCAAGCCCTGAATATCTTGAAAATCTTGCTCCGCTATCATCACCACCGATTGACCAATATTGCGTGCCTCGCCGTACCAGTAGGTGATAAAATTGTCACTTTCGTACTGCGACCATTCGTCAAAATCGGTGTGATATTGCACGCGGTTTTTGCCGTAAGTGGTTTGCGTACCTTGCGCAGCGGCATTTCCTACGATTGTAAAAAAACCTATAAATAGAAGGGCGTATTTGTATAGTTGCATACAGGCGTTACTTTTACAAAATTTAAACAGACTAACAATCATACTTCGTAAATCGTACTTTTAACGATTCAATATAATGCATTTATCACCAAGTTCCAACATTCTAAACGGAAAAACATGGCTGAGGTTGTCTGTCTGACATTTAATCCTTTTCAGGAAAACACTTATTTAATATACGATGAAACAAACGAGTGCGTCATTTTCGACCCCGGCTGCTACGATGCTGCGGAGAAACGAGCCTTGACGGATGTTATAAGACAGCTTCACCTCCAACCAGTCCGCTTAATAAACACACATTGTCACCTCGATCATATATTTGGCAACCGATTTGTGGCAGAAACCTACGATTTGTCACTTGAAATACATTCCGGCGAAATTCCAGTGCTAGAGCAAGCGCCACGAGCCGCGATGATGTACCACATTCCCTATCCAGAATTATCTCCTTCACCTGGCAGTTTTATTGAAGACGGAGATTTGATTACATTTGGAAATACGACATTAGAAGCGATTCTCACGCCTGGTCACTCGCCTGCCAGCCTCTCCTTTTTTTGTCGGGAGAGCAACTTTTTAATTGCGGGTGATGTCTTATTTTACGGAAGTATCGGTCGTACCGATTTGCCCGGAGGCGATTACGATACGCTCATCGAAAGCATCACACAACGTTTGCTGCATTTGGGCGATGACGTAAAAGTTTATCCAGGACACGGCACTGATACAACCATCGGCTTTGAGAAATTACACAATCCTTTCCTTTAAGATCTTAGACGGTGGACTTTAGACAATAGACCACATTAAATAGTCTAAAGTCTACCGTCTAAAATCTAACGTCTTAAAAAAGTTCTCCTTGAGTAAGTGCGGGTAATAGTTTGAAAGAAAGTCTATGATGAGGCGTTTGACCGTATATTCGGATGGCGTCCCGATGGGCCTTTGTGGGGTATCCTTTATTGTGCGTCCAGCCGTATAGAGGGTATTTCGTAGCTAATTGCATCATATAATTATCGCGGTACGTTTTAGCTAAAATAGACGCGGCGGCGATGGACGCATATTTACTATCTCCTTTTATAATGCAATGAAATGGTATGTTTTGAAATGGATTGAACCGATTGCCATCAATGAGCAAGGAGGTGGGCGAAACGTTTAATTGTGCAATGGCGCGGTGCATGGCTACAAACGACGCATTCAAAATGTTGATTTCGTCTATTTCAAAAGGTTCAACAGCAGCAACAGCATACGCAAGTGCTTGATTTTCAATAATGATACGCGCTTCGTTTCGCTGTTTTTCCGACAATTGTTTAGAATCTCGTACCAAAGGATGGGCAAAATCGTTGGGTAAAATAACGGCGGCGGCAAAAACCGGACCGGCAAGACAACCCCGACCGGCTTCATCACAACCGGCTTCCGTGGCATTTTTGTCGAAAAAAGAGAGCAGTGGAGCCATGAATTTATTTTATTGGGTGGAAAGTTACAAACTTTTTACAGCAGTTATTTTTGTAATAATTCTGTGTTATAAGCAAATTGGCATATCAATTTACATTTATGAAACGCTTTTTTTACTTATTTACTTTTTTATTGCTAAGCTTTTCTGCTTGGTCGCAAACCCGCACCATCAAAGGGCGCGTGACGGATGCAGACACGAAAGGCGGCTTGCCGTTTAGCAACGTCTATTTTTCGGATGGCAATGCCGGCGCGGAAACGGATGCGGATGGCTATTATACTTTCACGACCTCCAAATGGTACGACACACTCGAAGTGTCGGCGGTGGGCTACGACAATGTGAAAAAGTTGATTAAAAAAGACTCCGTTATAACGGTTGATTTTTCGCTGACTGCCGTTGATGCAACATTGGATGAAGTTGTTTTTTTGAGCGGCGAAAACCCTGCTAACCGCATTGTGCGTGGCATTATTGCAAATAAGGACCAAAATCGGCTCGAAAATTTAGACGCTTTCCAATACGAAAGTTACGCGAAAGTAGAATTGGATTTGGAGAATATTGGCGAGAAGCTGCGCAATAATAAGTTGATGAAGCCTTTCGATTTTGTATTTGATAATATTGACAGCACATCTGATGAAAAACCGTTTCTACCATTATATTTGAATGAAGTCGTCGCAGATATTTATTACACCAAAAAAACGGGTCAGCCCAAAACGGTGCTACGTGCCCAGCGCACATCCGGTGCTGATAATGAGACTGTTATAGAATACATCAAGAAAATTCATGCGCCATTCAGCATTTATGATAATTGGATTTATGTGTTGGAAAAAGGCTTTGTTAGTCCGTTTTCTAATTCTGGTTTAGGTTATTACGAATATTACATCGCCGACAGTACGAATCTAAATGGACATTGGAGTTATCAACTTCGATTCAAACCAAAACGCCGACAGGAAAACACGTTTTCCGGCAATTTTTGGGTCGCGGATACGTCTTTCGCTGTGCAGCGCGTGGATATGCGCATGAGTCCTGATGTGAATATCAATTTGGTGCAGCGTATTATTATTTATCAAGAATTCGAGCCGCGTGACAGCGCATGGCTGCCCGTCATGCAAAAAATGATTGTAGACTTTATTCCTACCAAAAATACGCCCGGACTCATCGGACGACGAACGGAAACCTTCAAAAATTTTGTTTTAAACGGAAATGAAACGCGGGAAGCCTACGCCACAACCGATAGCAAATATTATAATCAAGAAGACTTGGAGCGCGACAACGCCTACTGGGACGAAGCCCGACACGTGCCGCTTACCACGACCGAAGCCTCGGTGTACGCCCTGATTGACAGCATCAAAAGTGTGCCGCTTTACAAGACTTACACGCGCGTCATTGACATTATTTTCAATGGCTATTTCATTCTCGGTCCGATTGAGTTGGGTCCGTATTCGTCTGTTTTTGGCGTGAGTCCGATTGAGGGTACACGCTTGCGATTCGGCGGGCGCACGAGTTTGAATTTCAGTAAAAAAATGCGTTTAGGTGGCTATGTTGCGTATGGCACTAAGGATGAGGAATTTAAATATGGTGGTGATTTTGTATGGGTTACAGATGAGTATCCGCGCACTACGATTGGCGGCAGTTATAAAAAGGACATCAGTTTAAACAGCGAAAGCAGCGAAGAATTTGTGGAAGCCGACTTTTTTTCCGGCACGTTTCGGCGCGATGTTCCTTGGAAATTGATTCGTATAGAAGAAGGTAAATTCTTTTATGAACGCTACTGGAAAAAGGGTTTCTCCAATCGGCTTACGCTGTTGCACCGCCGCATGGACCCGTATGGCGGCTTCAAAGAGGATAGTTTTGACTATGGTTTTGTAGAAAATTCAGAGGCACAAAACGGGATTGATACGACTATTACAACCACAGAAGTGCTGCTTAAAATGCGCTTCGCTTTTGATGAAACGGTGTTGGATGGCAATTTTGAGCGGGTCAGTGCCGGCTCTAAACATCCGATTATTGAATTGCAATATTCTGCGGGTATCAAAGGTTTGCTGGACGCGGATTACAGCTACCATCGCTTGTCGCTCTATTATCGTCATTACATCAATATCAATCCGATCGGCTGGTTGGCGTATCGCTTGGAAGCAGGTAAAATCTTTGGGAAAGTGCCATTTTTATTGATGGAAGTGCATCCGGGCAACGAAGGTTTCTTCATGGCGCGCGGCATTTTCAACACGATGAATCGCTACGAATTTGCCAGCGATACGTACGCGCAGCTTGTGCTCGAACATCACTTTGATGGCTTCTTTTTTAATAAAATTCCTTTGTTTAGAAAATTAAATTGGCGAGAAGTAGCCACTTTTAAAGCGGTGTACGGCACCATTTCAGATGAAAATCGCCGTGCGAATCAACCCAATCTATTCAACCCCACTGAAACGAATAATTATAATGGCTTCCGTGCACCCGATAAGCAGCCGTACATGGAATTTGGTGTCGGCATTGAAAATATTTTTAAAGTATTTCGCATTGATGCACTGTGGCGTACGAATTATTTGGACAATCCGCAGGCGAATCGCTTTGCGTTTGTTGGAGGACTGTATTTTTTCTTTTAGGTTGGGAACGCTATTTACGCACCCTTGTTACGTAATTGGAACGCGGATGACGCGGATTGGGCGGATTCACGCGGATTATTTGACTCTTGTTACTGCTTTACTATACAAGCTAAGTTTAGCACAACTTTTAGAATCAAGACTTATCAATTCACGTTAAATAAAGAGAGAGCGAAAGAAATCCGCGAAAATCCGCCCAATCCGCGTCATCCGCGTTCCAAAAATGTTTTGAGGGCGCGTAATATTAGCTACTAAAATAAAAGTAGAAACTGCATACTGTGCAAGTCATACGGGAACTCAACCTTCTAAACCTTTCTCAACTGCCTCCACCTTTTTATACTTTCGCCACAAAATTACACCGCCCACAATCCCCGTCAAAATCAATCCCACTGCGATTATCTCCGCTTGCGTCGGGTTCAATCCAAACAACTTATAGCGCACATTTACCCGAATACTTTCTACCCAAAGCCGTTCTACCCCATTCAAAAATACATATACAAAAAATAATAGTCCAGGAATGAATTCCAATCGCTTGCGCAATGCCCACAAAATACCGGCAATGATAAAAGACAAAATCACTTCATAAATCGGAGTCGGATAAACGGGCGGCACCAAGCGCGAACAATAAATCCCTACGCAATCTGCTATTTTCACGCCATCATTGACCACATTTCTTGGATAATCAAACGCCCATAACCAGTCCGGCAAAAACCACCACGCAGGCTGGGCCGCTGCTACAATTCCCCAGTCGCCATCGCCCGAAAATTGGCAGCCTAACCGCCCTACCCCATAGCTAATAATCAACGCTGGGGCTATCGCATCCATCACATAAATCGGACGAATATTCTTCTTTTTTAAATACCAAAATACCGCGATGAATCCAAAAATCAAGCCGCCATAAATCGCCAAGCCACCACCGGAGAGTAGCATTCGCAGCGGATTTTCAAAAAAATCGGGCAGGTGTTCTAAAATATCAAACACTTTCGCACCCAACACACCCGAAATCGCCGCTATAATCGTGATGTCGCCGATGCGATGATGTGGATAGACTTCATTGACGCGTTCTCTGGGCGTTGGTAGTTTATTTCGATTGCTTTCCCAATATTTTAAACCAACTAAAATCGCCAATCCTAAAAAGCCACCAAGCCAATTACCCAATCCTGACAACACCACGCCTGCCGGGTTTGCTTGAAATGCTGGGAAGTTTTGGACGATATAGAGCAGTTTAAATCCCAAAATAAATCCGAAAATCGCATTGGAAATATATTCCCAAGTCGTTGCTGGCTTGCCTTCTGTTACTTTTACGATTTCTGGTTGGAACAAGCCGTTCTGTGCTTTCCGTTTTAATTCGATGTATAAAAAATATGCGCCAGACAAAATTGCCAGTACGAGAAATAAGCCGAATGTTTTAAAAATGGATGTCCAGTTGTCCACTGGCGTGCCGAATAGGTCGTGCAAGAAGTAGGAGAGGTCGGGATACATATTTTAGACTTTAGATTTTAGACGATAGATTTTAGATGCCAGACGGTAACTGATGGATTTTGGAATTTAAATATCGTTGCAAAAGTAGGAAATGCGGCTCACTTTTCTCCCGCAGATTTTCGCGTTTTCGCTTATAGCATTTTTTTTTAACCGCAGAGAACTCAAAGCTCTTGTTGCAAAAAGGACGCGGAGAGCGAATCCTGCCAATCACAAAAATCATAAAAATCACACTTCAGACAATTGACACCTTTCGTTTCACAATTCACCCTTCCCAATTTGCGTTTCACCTTTCCCAATTTGCGTTTCACCCTTCCCATTTCACACCTCACCGGAAAACGCTGGCTTCCCCCTTCCTTTTGTAACACTTTTGCAATGCAATCGAAATTTATTACTACAAAAAAATAAGCCATGTTAAACCTGAAACAATCTACATTTTTCCTCTTTTTCCTTGTATTTTCTGGATTTGCCTTCGCGCAAAACACACAAACGGTACGCGGCACGATTCTCGACCAACAATCAGAAGTGCCGCTCGTCGCCGTGACGATTGAACTCATTACCATACAGCCCACAATTGGCACCCAAACTGACAACGAAGGACGATTTGCATTAGAAAATGTGCCGGTCGGTCGCCACAGCTTTCGCATCAGCTACATTGGCTACAATTCGATTACGATTCCAAACGTGGTAGTTACTGCCGGTAAAGAGACGACACTCAACTTAGGTTTGGAGGAATCGGTCACGCAAATGAACGAAGTCGTCGTGACCGCGCGAACCGACAAAGACAAAACGGTGAACGAGATGGCGGGTATCAGCGCACGGAGTTTCAACTTAGAGGAAGTCACGCGTTTTTCGGGTGGTCGCAATGATGTGGCACGTTTGGCGGGTAACTTTGCGGGCGTGTCCGTAGCGGATGATTCGCGCAATGACATCGTGATTCGCGGCAACTCCCCAACGGGCGTGCTGTGGCGTTTGGAAGGCATTCCGATTCCGAATCCAAATCACTTTTCGACCTTGGGGACGACGGGCGGTCCGGTGAGTGCTTTGAATCCGAATTTGCTGGCGACTTCTGATTTTTTGACTTCCGCATTTCCAGCCGAATATGGCAATGCCGTGGGCGGTGTGTTCGACGTGGGCTTCCGCAGTGGCAATCGCGAGAATTATGAATTTACCGCACAGTTAGCAGCTTTCAGTGGTTTGGAATTTATGGCGGAAGGTCCTTTGAATGCAAAGAAAACCAGTTCGTTTTTGGTCAGTTATCGCTACTCTTTTGTAGGACTTGCCGGTGCATTGGGCATTCCAGTTGGAACGAATGCGACGCCGAATTATCAGGATTTGTCTTTTAAACTCGATTTTGCAAATGGCAAAGCAGGTAAGTTTTCCATTTTTGGAATCGGTGGCTTAGCGGATATTGACTTTTTGGGCAATGAAATTGATGAGACGGATTTATTCGCCGACCCGAATGAAGATGGTTACGCCGATTCGCAATTGGGTATTTTGGGTGTCAAACACAATATCATGGTGGGCGAAAATGCGTACATCCGCACGATTTTGTCGGCTTCAACGGCTCGAAATGGTTACACGCAAGATAATTATCTCGATGAAGGCACTCGAAAACTCCGCGTGACCGATGTAAAAGATGTGACCGACACCTACCGTTTGTCTTCTTATTTGAATAAAAAATACAATGCGCGCTTCTCCCTGCGTACAGGCATTTTGGCACAATATTTCAACCTTGATACCAAAGTGGACGACCGCGACAAACGCCCCGATTTGGACGGCGATGGCGAACCAGATTGGATTACAGTGCGCGACTTCAACGGAGGCATGACGCTGCTCGAAGCATACGCCCAAACGCAATACAAAATCAGCTCAACATGGACGCTCAACACCGGCTTACATGCGCAATATCTGGATTTCAACGAATCAACGGCGATTGAACCGCGTGCTTCTGTCAACTGGCAATTTTTACCGAATCAAAGTTTGAGCGTAGGCTATGGTTTGCACCACCAAATGCAGCCGCTGCCTGTGTTTTTCTTCACGGAGGAGGTGCGTCCGGGCGTGTACGAGCGTACGAACGAGGACTTGGATTTTGTAAGAAGCAATCATTTTGTGTTGGGTTATGACGTACGTTTTGGCACGGATTGGCGCACGAAGTTGGAGGCTTATTACCAGACTATTGACAATGCGGCAGTGGAAAGTACGCCGAGTTCTTTCTCCTTATTGAATGCTGGTGCAGACTTTGTGTTTCCCGAACGCGGCTCGTTGGTGAATGAGGGAGTTGGTTCAAATATCGGTTTGGAATTGACTGTTGAAAAATTCTTTAGCAAAGGTTATTACGGCTTGCTCACCGCTTCTGTTTTTGATTCCAAATATGAAGGCAGCGACGGCATCGAACGAAATTCAGCTTTCAATAATAATTACATCGTGAATCTCTTGGCTGGTAGAGAATTTAAAGTGGGCAAAGACAAACGCAATGCGTTCACGATTGACACGAAAATCACCAATGCCGGTGGACGTTACTACACGCCCGTTGACCTCAATGCTTCCAAAGCAAAAGGTGACGAAGTCTTGCAAGAAGACTTGGCATTCAGTGAGCGTTACGACCCGTATTTCCGCTTTGATGTGAAGGTTGGCTTTTTGAAAAATAGCCGCACGCGCAAGTTCTCGCAACAATTCTTTCTTGATTTTCAGAATGTTACAAACAGAGAAAATATTTTTCAAAAAAGATATAATAACTTGACCAATCAAGTAAATGATGTGTACCAATCAGGCTTTTTTCCTGATATTTTATATAGAGTTCAATTTTAATGTACTAATATGCTTATGTGCCAATATGCTAATAGTTGGCACGGGTTATTAGCAAATCAGCAAATCGAATATTATCCGCATTTATTCTGATAAACCGGCGCTGGTTGTCTTTGTATAATCAGCGCCTTTTAAAAAAAACTGTATCTTCCGTAAATTTTTTAAGCCATGACCACCAAAGAAAGGCTGATTGCAACCATAGGCGTGGATGACCGCATAGCGCTGCTCATCGGCATTCCGGTTTTGGCTTTTGTGATGCCGTTGTTGTTTTTGAAGGAGAGTTTGTCGGATGGATTAGTCGCTTACCTGCCCAAATTTATTGGCTCTATCATCCATACAGTCACCTATTGGCTGACGATTCGCTGGATAATTGCTCGACTGCGTCGCCGCTTTCCCGAACAAAAAGACACCCAAAAACGCATCTTATATTCTGCATTACTCACGATAGTTATTTACATTGCCCTTAATCCAATATTAGATGTTTTACATCACGCAGCAGGCGACCCGGGAAGACCGGATTTGACCGAGTTTGACTATGCAGTAGCGTCGTTTACCGTTATTATCATTGTTATCACTATTTACGAAAGTATCTTTTTTTATGTACGTTGGAAACAGTTGGTAATAGAAACCGAACGCCTACGCCGCGAAAACATTGAATCCCAGCTCGAAGGTTTGCGCAATCAAGTCAATCCACATTTTTTATTTAATAGTTTGAATACCTTGATTTACATCATCCCAGAAGACCCACAAAAGGCAGTGAAATTTGTACAAATGCTCTCCAAAGTATATCGTTATATTTTAGAAATCAGAGACAAAAAGCTCATTCATTTAGAAGAAGAATTACAATTTTTGGATGCTTATAATTTTTTATTAAAAGAACGCTTCGGGGATAATTTACACATTGAAGTCAACATTCCGAATGCTGCCAAACACGACCAAATCGTGCCGCTTTCCTTGCAGATTTTATTTGAAAACGCCATTAAACACAACATCATTTCCAAAGATAAGCCCTTAAAAGTTGAAGTTTTCACAGAAAATGGACATTTAGTCATTCAAAATAATTTACAAAAAAAGAAACAAACCATGCCCTCTACTAACGTTGGTTTGGAAAATATTCAAAGCCGCTATGCCTTTTTTTCCAACCAACCCATCGCCATCTCCACCGACCAAGGTCATTTCCGCGTCAGTTTACCCTTGCTAAAGTCTGTTATGTAAATATCGTTATTGGTTATCCGGTATCTTCTAATCTGGCATCTGGCATCTCACCCAATAATGAACTCTTTTTTTCGTTTGTAGTTGTGTTTAAAAATCAGAAAGAAAAATGCGGCTATACAACATCGTTTTTTTGGCGACGATTCTACTTTTGCCCTATAAAAAAGGGGACTTAGTGCTACAAGTCAGCAATATTGAGACACCGAGTGGCTCGCTGCGGGTAGCCATTTATGATTCCGAACAAAATTTCTTGATAGACGGTAACGAAATTAGTTTAAAAATAGCACCCGTAAAAGCGACTAATGCCTTACGAATTTCCATTTCCGACCTGCCTTTTGGCAAATATGCCATCGCCATTTACCATGATGTGAATAACAATGGGCAATTAGACAAAAATTATCTTGGCATTCCAATCGAACCGTATGCTTTTTCTAATAATCCAAAAGTAAAATGGCGCAGTCCCACCTTCACCGAAACCCAAGTAGAACTGGACGAGGCGCAAAAAGATTTGAGCGTGGAACTGAAACGCTGGCGTAAGCATTGAGTAATAACCAAACTTGTTTGGTTTATTTCAACCAACCAAGTTTGGTTATTAAGAAAAAATTCGCTTTTACCTATTGCATAGCATTTAATAAAACCCGATATTTGCATTCGCTTTCAAAAAATGGCGCGGTAGCTCAGCTGGTTAGAGCGTGCGATTCATAATCGCAAGGTCGGGAGTTCAAGCCTCCCCCACGCTACTTCTTATCATCAACTTATATTCCGGTATTTGTAATTACTCTTTTCTATTTCCGCTACTTAATCAATATTCTTAATTTCTTCCATCCATTTTTACAGTTGAATCATGCGCAGCTTCCAGCTTTTAATTCTTTATTTTAAACAAAAATACGCCCGATTCAAATGTCACATACAGAAATTTGAAGACTAAAACCTTCAACTGATGAGAAAGAATTGGTTAAAAAGTATTTTAAACGCAAACGATAAAGATACAATATTTTAAATTTTGAATGCTTGATAAAATATTATTTCAATGTAAACCGTGTTTTGCTTATTTATAAGCGATTATTCCATAGCTGTTAAAAAAGACGTTATTTCTATTGCAGATCTCAAGCAATGCGCTTAGTTTTGTGGCGATTCTTGGACGAAACGATCACTCGATTTTAGTGAAAAAAATATACAACATATACTTTCTCACTTTCCTGATTTTGGTACTGGGTACCACCAACAGTCCTATCCTACCTTTTATTACAGAGTCCAAAGAATCAATCGAAGAAGAAGAAGGCTGTTTTGGAAATCACGCTGCGGAAGACGAAAAAATTAAACAAACTGGCGCAGGCGGCAGTGGTTTGGAAGAGCATATAAATCCGATTTTTCAAAAAAACATCGTCCAGACTGCCCGTATTTCCCTTTTACTATCGGTATACTTTAAAAGTTTTTCTTTAAAAACATATCATAATTATCTTCTCAACACCCTGTATTTCCCCAAATTGTACATCCTTTTCCACTGCACGAAGGCTTTTCTTTCCTAAATTTTTAAGTTTAGAATAATTCCTATGCCATTGATAATCAATTGCTTGCGCTAATTATTTCATTTATTTCAATGATTTTTAACTAAAGGGAATGTTCCGCAATGGCAAACCGCCATTCGCTGTCTTAACATTCTATTACATTCATTTTAAAATAGTATAAATATGTCGAATATAAATAAATCCACTTTACCAAAAGATGGGCTGCAAGGACTGCGAGAAAATGTCAGTGCCGATGCCGTTTCTGGTTTTATTGTTTTCCTGTTAGCGTTGCCTTTGAGTTTGGGTATTGCTAAAGCGAGTGATTTTCCGCCGGTGATGGGCTTAGTGACTGCTATCATTGGTGGTATTCTGGTGAGTTTTTTAGCAGGTTCTCGGCTGACGATTAAAGGTCCGGCGGCGGGTTTGATTGTAATCGTGGCGGGCGCTGTAGCGGATTTTGGCGGCGGCGAGACGGGCTGGCATTTGGCGCTTGGCGCGATGGTGATAGCGGGAATTATCCAAATCTTATTTGGAATTTTAAAGATGGGCAAATTCGCAGATTTCTTCCCACTTTCCGCAATTCATGGAATGCTGGCAGCTATTGGCTTGATTATCATTGCCAAACAAATTCCAGTATTATTGGATATTAATCCGGCGCTGACCAAAGGTAAAGGCCCGTTTGAACTCTTGGGCAGTATTCCAAACTACATCGCCCATTTCGACCCAAAAGCGACGCTGATCGGGGTTGTCAGTTTGGCAATCATGATGGGTTGGGGGTACATTAAAAATCCGATTATCAAAAAAATCCCTGCTCCTTTGGTCGTGCTGCTGCTCGCTATTCCCGCCGAACTGCTGATGGATTTTCAACACACGGAACCCCCATACGCGCTGGTGCACATCGGCAATTTATTTGAACATATCACTTGGAATGTAGATTTTTCGGGCGTGGCGCAGACCAGCGTTTTCATCAAATATGTAATTATGTTTGCCTTGGTGGGTACGCTGGAAAGTCTTTTGACCGTGAAAGCCATTGACTTGCTCGACCCGTACAAACGCAAATCGAATACCAATAAAGACTTGATTGCTATCGGTGTAGGCAACACGCTGGCGGCAGTGCTGGGTGGTCTGCCCATGATTTCGGAAGTGGCGCGTAGCTCTGCCAACGTCAACAACGGCGCGAAAACGCGCTGGGCAAATTTCTTTCACGGTTTTTTCATCTTGGCTTTTGTGCTGCTGGCGACGCAATTGATTGAATTGATTCCCAACACGGCGCTGGCGGCGATGCTCATTACGGTCGGCATCAAATTGGCGCATCCAAAAGAGTTTATCAATACCTTCAAAATTGGCAAAGAACAGTTGGCAATTTTTCTCGTCACCATCTTTTTCACCCTGTTTGAAGATTTGTTGGTAGGTATTGGAGCGGGCATTGCGCTGAAAATGATTTTCCACATTGTACGCGGCACACCCATTACTTCCATGTTCAAAGCACCTACGCAGGTGTCATTTGAGGGCAATGAGTATCTGGTGGAAATTGATAAGGCAGCGATTTTCAGTAATTTCTTGGGCATCAAGCAGAAGTTGGACGAAATTCCGGCAGGCTTTCATGTGACGATTGATTTGAAAAATACTCAATTGGTAGACCATTCCGTAATGGAAAACTTGCACCATTTTCAACATGATTATGAAGCAACAGGCGGCACCGTGAAAATTGTTGGTTTGGAAAAGCATAAACCCGTTTCCAATCACCATTTGGCAGCACGGAAGAAAGCGGTCATGGCGGAATAATATAAGTTGGAAGTCACTAACCAATTTAAAATAGATTTTAATAAAATTTTAAAAACATTATAATGAATATAATGAAATCAGCTCATTTTGACGAGGCGCACGTGCTGCATGAATTGAAGCATTATCTGCCCTCACAAACGCCCTTGAAGGATTTCATCCATCATAATTCGCTGCACGCTTTTCAGGATTTGAATTTTTATGATGCTATTTTTAAAGCCTCTAAAATATTTGGTTATCACGTCACTTTGAGTCTCAATGAGTACCGGAAATTGTATAAAATAGGGCGTATCAAAGAGGCGGTGCTGGATAGAATTATTGAAGCGCGTAAAGGAAGTAATCAGCTTGATAAATGGAAAGACCGATTGCTATATCAGACTTATAAAAGTGCAAAAGAGCCACGCATCGGCAACTTGCGGGCGTGTTGGAAAACCGCGTACCATCTTGATTTGGACAATTTGGTGCAGCCTTTGTTGTTCCGCATTTTGTGCAGCTACCTCGACCAAGGCATCGCGCTGTGGCACTTTCCATTTGAAGATAAAGGCTTGTTGAATGCGATTCGGACGCTCGAAACGACCAGTTTTACCAGCTTTTTTAAATCCAAAAGAGTGAAAGCTTTGCTGTTGGATGAGGCGCAGTGTACAATGGAAAATCTGTTGAAAATTGTGGTCGGAAAAGCAGCTTATTTTGAGCAATATTTATTTGACCAGCAGTTTAGCCATCGCGGTTGGTCGGGCATTGCATCGGCGATAGAAGACAATCCGCATTCCATTTTATATCCAAAAAAGATTGACTTGCGGGATGTGATTTTGCTTGAATTGCTGTTGGAAATTGACAACCTGGATACTTATTTGGGTAAAAACTGGCAGCCATTGACGACGTACGTCACAACGCCGCCTGTGGATTTATTTACAAAATTAGAATATTCGGAACTAAATGAGGTGCTGTCACTTTGGCAAGACGCGTTTGAATGGAGCTATTATGACGAGGTGCTATCGGGTTTGAAACAATTGAAAATCAACAAATCAGACGCGGTAGAACCAGCAGCACTGCCAAGTTTTCAGAGCGTTTTTTGCATTGACGAGCGCGAATGTTCGCTGCGGCGGCACGTAGAATTTGTGGATACCGAATGCGAAACGCTGGGTTCGCCTGGCTTTTTTGGAGTAGAATTTTTCTTCCAACCGCAACATGGCAAATTTTACGAAAAACTATGTCCCGCGCCCGTCACGCCGCAATACCTTATCAAAGAATACGATGTAAAGGAGCATCGCAAACAGGAATTATTGTATAGTAAAAAATCGCATACCTTTTTGCAAGGGTTTCTCATTTCCTTATCCTTAGGCGTGTGGGCGGCGGTGCAACTCATGCTCGCTATTTTCCGGCCCAAAATGAGTCCTGCCATCTCCAATGCCTTCGCACACATGAATGTAGAAGGACAATTGAAAATCGAAAACCAAAGTGCGGATGACCGTGAAAATGGGTTGCAAATCGGTTTCACCATAGCTGAAATGGCGGTGCGTACGGAAGGCTTGCTGCGCGGTATCGGCTTGGTGGAGCGTTTTTCGCCGTTGGTTTATCTCGTGGCGCACGGCTCAAGCAGTGCCAACAATCCGCATCACGGGGCGCACGATTGCGGTGCGTGTAGCGGTCGTCCAGGGGCAACCAATGCACGGGTTTTTGCATTCATGGCAAACCACCCAAAAGTGCGGGCGATTTTAAGCAACAATGGTTTGCACATTCCTGAAACGACCCAGTTTCTTGGCGCGATGCACGATACGGCAAGCGATGAAATGGCTTTTTACGATGAGTCCATTCTCTCGCTGGAAAACGCGAAAGCGCACCAACGCAACAAGCAAAGTTTTGAACGCGCATTAGATTTAAATGCCAAAGAACGTTCCCGCCGCTTTGCTTCGATCAATACCAAAGCCAGTTTGCAAAAAGTGCGCAATGCGATTCGCCGCCGCTCCGTCTCTCTATTCGAGCCGCGCCCAGAGTTGGGTCACGGTACAAATGCGCTTTGTTTTGTCGGTCATCGCAGCCTCACCAAAGGTTTGTTTTTAGACCGGCGGGCGTTTATGAATTCGTATGATTATCGGACGGATTTGGACGGCAAGTTATTATTGAATGTAATGAAACCATTACCACCCGTTTGTGGCGGTATCAATTTGGAATACTATTTTTCCAGAGTGGATAATCAAAAATTGGGTGCGGGGACAAAGTTGCCACATAATGTCATGGGTTTGATTGGTGTGTCGAATAGCAGCGACGGTGACTTGCGTCCAGGATTACCTTTACAAATGATTGAAGTACACGACCCGGTGCGCCTGATGATTTTGGTAGAACATTACCCAGAGGTCGTCTTAAAAACCATTCAGATTCTACCAGAATTGTATGCGTGGTTTACCAAAGGCTGGGTGCATCTCACCGCGATTCATCCTGATACGAATGCGTTTTATTATTTTAAAAACGGCGAGTTCGTTCATTATTTACCGATAAAAGACGAAGTAGAAATGACGCAAAGCATTCACGATTTGATAGAATCAGCTAAAGAAATGGATTCTAATTACATCGTGGACGCCACGCAGGAGAATTTGCCGGTTCATCTTGTCAAGTGAAAGGAGACTGGTGAAAGGTAAGATGTGCTTGTTTAGGCTTTGAATTGTCGTCAGAGCTTTCTTTTTAGTATTATTAAAAAATTAAACATGGAACATTTATTGCAATATTTTATCCTGCCTCCTTTAGTGGGTTTTATCGCAGCGTCGCTGGTGCCTGCGCGGAAAGAGACAGCATTGTTTGGTGCGGCGGCGGCGGCTATTGGCTTGCACTTGGTGGGCGGTTTGCTGTTCACGATTTTTTGGATGACGCAAGGAATGCCCAATACTTTTGTAGAAGGTTTCACTTTGTATAAAACCAATAATTCGGATTTTTCGCTCAGTTTTTATTTTGACCGCATTACCGCTATTTATATTTTAGTGGCTTCTGTTATTTTATTTTTAGTCACTATTTTTAGTCGTTATTACTTACATCGAGAGAAAGGTTATAAGCGTTTTTTTACCAATCTACTATTTTTTTATTTGGGTTTGAATTTAGTGCTATTTGCAGGCAATCTCGCTACTTTATTCATCGGTTGGGAAATCATCGGCATTACCTCGTTCTTTTTGATTGCGTTTTACCGCGACCGTTACCTGCCCGTCAAGAATGCGCTCAAAGTAGTGTCGCTTTACCGCGTGGCGGATATCGCGTTGCTGCTCGGCATTTGGCTGTGTCACCATTATTTTGGTAAGAATATCAGTTTTTTAGAACTCGCTGATTTACAGGCACATCATGCGGCGATTATTGAGAAACCTTCTTTTCGACTCTTGATTCCGAGCATTTTTTTAATCGCCGCTTTGGTCAAATCAGCACAATTTCCGTTCTCCTCGTGGCTGCCGCGTGCGATGGAAGGTCCGACTACGTCGAGCGCCATTTTCTACGGTTCTTTGTCGGTACACATAGGCGTTTTTCTGCTGCTGCGCATTTATCCGTTGTGGGAAGGCAGCGTCGTTTTTAGAATCCTCATCGGAGCGATTGGCTTGACGACGAGTGTGGTGGCGACGCTGATTGCGCGGGTACAATCTTCCGTAAAAACGCAAATTGCTTATTCGTCCATCGCACAAATCGGTATCATGTTTGTAGAAGTAGCCATGGGTTTGCACACCTTAGCTTTACTTCATTTTGTTGGGAATGCTTTTTTGCGAACCTATCAATTGCTGGTATCTCCGTCAGTATTGAGTTATTTAATCCACGACCAGTTTTTTAATTTTATTCCGCCGCAACATGATACGGGCAACTCATTTTGGAGTAAAGTGAAACGCTCGGTTTTCATCCTCTCTATTAAAGAATGGAACTTAGATACCCTGATGTATCGCTTGCTGTGGCAGCCGCTGAAAAAAATCGGACATCAACTCTCGTTTGTCACGCCGCTCGGCATCGCCGTTTTGTTTTTGCCAGTGTACGCCGTTGGGTTATATTTTGTGTATCACAAACAAGACGTGCCGTATGCGCTGCTGCGATTTTTGCCGATTGTGATGGCGGTTTTGGGATTGCTTACCATTTTGAAAGCTTTTGTTGAGCGCAAGGAAGCCAGTAAAGCGTGGTTGTTAATTGTTTTAAACCAACTTTTCACCTCGCTATCTATCGGTTTCAATGACCAATTTGATTTTACGCAGATTCATATTTATCTGAGCGGCATACTCGTGTCCGGCGTGATTGGTTATTTGTGTTTAAATAAACTTCGACAATCCAAAAGGGCAGTGGATTTGAATCGTTTTCATGGGCACTCCTATGAGCATCCACGACTGGCGTTTGTTTTTTTGCTGGCAAGTTTGGGTTTGGCGGGTTTTCCAATAACGCCTACTTTTATTGGCGAAGACTTAATTATTGGTCATATCCATGAAAATCAACTCACGCTGACGGCGCTCACAGCATTGAATTTCATTTTGGATGGCTTGACTATTTTCCGCATTTACGCGCGCGTCTTTCTGGGTCCACACGAAAATGGATATCATGAAGTGGCGTATCGGTCGTCGTAAGTGGTTGACCATTTATTATTGACCATTAACCGAACCGTAAGGCACTAATAATCAAATCAATCATCTATTGGGCTGTGACGCTTATTTAGGTCGAGCTACTTATACCATAATAATAAGAATCAGGGGGTATCCGTTTTTCGACAAAATCAGCCTCTTCCATCCTTGATTCACATTGTAATTAACACAATCTATTTTTTAAATGAATAACAAAAGGAAAGTGTTTTTCTGTAAAATTGATTCTTTTTTATAACAAGGAAGTGTTTCGGTATCGTTACATGATTTTTTGTAGCTGCCGCATCATTCCGTGTCTTCGATATATCATTGCATACAGTCAATTTATCGTTATTTACGGTGTACGAGTAAGGAAATGATTTCAAAAAAGCATTTTATGCCTACTGCAAGGTGCAAAGGGACCTTTATACATAATGAACAGAAGCCGTAAAATGAATAAAAGATGGCATAATACTACTTATTGACTACATGACATCATGCGGCGACGACAAAAAATCATAGGGCGACAGCAAAACATCATGCGGCGACGACTCAGAATGGCTTGTACAAGATGTATTAGGCACTGAAAACTGACATATTTTGGAAATTTCAACTGATAGGATACTTGGAAATTATTGTTTATTTCTTCTTGAGTAATTGAGCATATTTAAACCACAGCGTTTATAAAGTTTCACAGAGACTTACTATTTGATAATCAACACTTTGCGGCTTTGTATGAAATTATAATTTAATACTGCTCTGTTACTTAATGTAAAAATGTGTTATGTTTTTGAATATCTGACACGTGTTTAAATCCTTTTATTTCAAAATTATAAATCATGAAAAAAAATATTTTATTCTCTCTATTTTTAATATGTTTTGCTACGTTGGCAGTCGCCCAAAGCCCTCGTAAATATACAGACAATAACAACGCCTGGCTGATGTACTTCGGTACGCATAAATTTGCCAACAACTGGAGCTTGCACCTCGAAGCGCAATGGCGGCGCAATCAATTGTTCAGTGACCCGCAGCAACTTTTGCTCCGCACGGGCATCAATTATCACCTCAATCCACAAGCCACGCTTACGCTCGGCTATTGTTTTGTCGAAACTTATCCCTACGGCGAGTTTGCCGTGAAAACCAGCTTTCCTGAAAATCGTATTTGGGAACAATTGCAATTGAAAAATCAAGTCGGGCGATTTGAATGGATTAGTCGTTTTCGATTGGAACAGCGCTTTTCCAATGTACCGGTTTTGAGAGAAAGTAACTATGAGCCGGGAGCTGCCGTTTACACCAATCGTTTTCGCTTGCTCAACCGATTTTCCATGCCGTTCAAAGGCAAAATAATTGCCGACAAGTCGTTTTACTTATCAGTGTATGATGAATTTATGGTGGATTTTGGAAAGAACGTCGGTACGAATATATTCGACCAAAATCGCGCTTACGCCGCCATCGGCTACAAAATACCAAAAGTTGGACGCTTGGAATTGGGTTACCTAAATCAACTTATTTTTAAAAGTGATGGTATAAAAGTAGAGAATAATCACACTTTGCAAGTGGGGCTGACGTGTACAATTGATATAAAAAAGCCAGCGATGTAAGAATGAATAGCAAGTAGCAGGACGTAAATTTTCCCGCAGATCGCGCAGATCGAATTGCCATCAGGCAATTCTGCGAAATCTGCGGGTAGACTTATCGCAGCGTCCCACTTATTCTAATCTTACCATACGAGTATCATCATTACCATTATCATCATCAAATTAGTCAATTTAAGCGCCCTTCATTTTTTGAATAACCCCATTGAATCTTTTTGACGGGACTGGACATATTCCTTGGCAGCAGCCAATTTTCTGAGTGCTTTTTTATAATCCAAATGAATATCCATTAACGCATCGCCAATCTGCTGACCAGTACTTTGTTCTATCTCAAACAACCAATCATTCAAGCCCACGTCACGCCACATTTGCCCTTTGCGAGTGTCGGTTGGCTGACGCAAATGGATAGCCGGAATGCCCGCCGAAAAAGCAATAATCGGCGAGTGCATCTCAAAACTCACCAGCGCGCGCGACCGTACATACACCGATTCTGCTTCGTCAGGGTTCCAGTAGGTCGCGCGCCACACCACGTTTTTCTTGATTTCTTCGGGTAGGGGGTCCTTTAGCAACTTCCATTTCGTGAATCATTTCGCTGCTTTTACAATGCGTCCCTCTTTGGTTTTATCTACTGTTTTGGGCAACCATTGGGAAGCAAAGACCAAGTCATTTTTGGCAGATTCGTACACTTCCTTGCGGATATTGCATACAAAATCGGCTTTTGATTTTAAATATTTAGCTGGATGGTGCATATTATAATTCAGCTTGCTTTTATATAATTTACCTCATTTCCATTTCTTTGCTTGTTCTTGATAATAATTTTGCATGACAAAAAAAGCTTTTTTCTTTTGCCCTTGTTCGGAGAGCAGCCCTTTTCGGTTCCAGCCATCTTGAAGATGAGGCAGTTGGCGGCGGGGCGACCGAAAATCAGTCAAAATCCAAGGCGTAGTGCCACGCAGGAAAGAGATATTACGAAACATACCAATTTGACGCTGATATACCTGCTCCTGATGCTCTTCGCTCCAAGAGGAAGCGAGGTCTTTGTCGCCGTGATTGCCGTACAAGGCTTCGCTACCGAACTCGCTGACAATCAACGGTTTGCTGTATGGGGTCGTCCAAGGAATCGTAGTTAACTCAGCTCGCCACGGCACATACCAACCAGCATATTCATTACAACCTAACACATCAAGGTACTCGCCGAGCGGGTCGTCAATTGCTATTTCTTTTCCCTGCCAACCTCTTACTTCCAGCGCAGCAGTGAGGAGTCGAGTGTCGTCGAGTTTACGGGCTTCGTCAATCAGGGCTTTTAGAAAATTAGTACGAGGTTCGCTGACAGGCGTTTCATTTGCAACCGACCAAAGCACAACGGAAGCGCGGTTGCGGTCGCGGTTAATCATATCGGTCAACTGCTGTTTGGCTTTGCCGAGCACCACTGGATTCTCAAACTGAACCGTCCAGTACACAGGGATTTCCGACCAAATCATTAAACCCAATTCGTCTGCCACGCGGGTCATGTTTTCGTTGTGCGGATAATGCGCCAAGCGAACGTAATTGCAACCGAGTTCCTTTGCCCAGCCAAGTAACATCCGCGCATCTGCCTCTGAATACGCACGCCCCATGCGCTGCGGCACTTCCTCATGCAAGCAAACACCTCGGAGAAACGTAGATTTTCCATTCAACAAAATATCCTGCCCTTGTACTGTGATGCTGCGGAAACCAATTTTTTCCTCCACTTTGTCGGCTCCAGATTCCACTATTACATTGTATAAATAAGGATTTTCTGGTGTCCAAAGGGTTGGTTTTGCTGGAAAGCTGATTTTGGCGTAGCCGGTAGCATCTGTCGTAATTTTTTGTATGATATTTGCTTGCGGAATCGTGATCGTTACGGGCTGTGCTTGCGTAGCGCCATTCAGTTTCACCCAACCTTCCACTTGATTCGTGCTGTTCTTTTTTAATTGTATAAAATAATCTGCTATAAAAGTAGTAGGCATTTCCAATAAAGTAACATCTCGTGTAATACCGCCAAAATTCCACCAATCTGTATTGAGGGTAGGAATGTAATCAGCGGCGCGTTTGTTATCCGCTTTTACGACCACAAAATTCTTTCCTTCTTGCAGCGAGTCGGTCACTTCAAAATAAAATGGCGTAAAACCACCCTCATGTACGCCCAGTTTTTTACCATTTAAATAAATATACGATTTATAATTGACGGCACCAAAATGTAAGAAATAGCGTTTTCCTACCTTTTTACTAAATGGAAAAGCTTTGTGATACCACACGGTGCCTTCATAATATAATAAGTCTGCTCGCTGTGAGTTCCAGTCGCCCGGCACATTGAGCTGGGCAGCGCCGTCAAAACTATATTCTACAAAATCATCTTTACCGGTAGGTTTCGCCGCTTTGAAAAACCCATTAGGATTTTCAGTGTAACGATAATTATAAAAACCGTTTTCATAAGGGTCAATCAGAATTTGCCATTTACCATTCAAACTCATGCCGCTTCTGCCGGGTACGTTGGTAATGTTTTGAGCAAATCCGACCCTGACAAAAGCGAAGAGCGCAAGAAGAAGGGTATATTTTTTCATAACCATACGATTCATGTAATAAAATTACAACATTATTTCAAGTCTTGTAAAGAAGACAGTAATAATTTTGATAAATGCGGCACATTTTTGAAACGAGCCACATTCTTTTTACACATCCACCGAATCATACACTACTACTTTACTCCACAAATGTGCATAATCTTTTACAAAAGCTAAATGAATCGGGTCTACTTGATAACTGTCTTGGTCCGCTTTATTTTTGAAAACGGTGAGCCAAGAAATCGTGTAGGAGCCATCAATTACGTCTCGACTCGTATCGGCAGGTTTCCCCATGTGCAGGCTGCGGATGGATTTTACTTTGGACAACTTCTCCAATCCTTCCAGTAATTTGGCGCGGTCTTCGGCGCTATCCGCATTTTTTAACCAGAAATAAACGTGGTGAACGAAGATATTCTTCATAGGCTTTTTAACGGCTGTTTTTGTAGAAAAACCAAAAAAACTTGTGACTGCCAGCGTGAATCCGGCGGTATTGAGAAAAGAGCGACGCGATTGGTATGACATAGGTACTTTATTTTTTACGGCTAAATGTACTATATGTCTCTCATTTTTGTCATTTTTCGTTCATAAATATTGACTCGTTTTACGAATTAAAAACATTTTGTCCCTTTTCGTTATTTTATTTTAAATACAATATTTACATGATACAGATAGGATTAGTGCTTTCCGGTGGCGGTTCGCGTGGTGCTTATCAGATGGGCGTGTGGCGAGCAATGCGCGAACTGAATCTGGAGCCGCAATTAAAAGTGGTGACGGGCGCTTCAATTGGCGCGATTAATGGGGCGTTGATAGCACAGCAGGATTGGAAAAAGGCGTGGGATTTGTGGCAAAGCGTACATCCAAGCCAGATTTTTGATGCGGATTTTAATTATAAAAATTTGATGTACGATTGGATGACGCAAGGCGGTATTCGGGTAGATGGATTGAAAAAACTGTTGCGCGAGCATTTGGATGAGGGGGTCATTCGGCAATCGCCTATTGATTTTGGGCTGGTGGTTTATAATAAAACGGCACGCAAAGGAGAGTCGCTTTTTACACAAGAAATTCCGGCGGGTTTGTTGGCAGAATATGTGATTGCCAGCGCGACGTTTCCAGTTTTCCAGCCGCATCAGATTGGAGAAGAGCTATATTTGGATGGTGGTTTGCACAGTATTTTGCCGATAGAAATGGCGTTTGAAAAGCCCCTTGACGTAGTGATTGCAGTAGATGTAGCAGAAGTGTCGCGGTTTTCACCCCAGCAATGGCGCTGGCACAAACAGTATCACGAACAACTGATTTACATTCGACCCTCGAAAATGCTGCCTTCGCCGCTGAGTTTTGCGGACAAAGCACGCAATTTTCAGTTGGAATTGGGTTATAATGATGCGGTGAAGATTTTAAATCAAAATATGGCTTTATTACAAAAAGAAAAAGTAGCATAAGATGATGTCATCACTCCAAGTGATGACATCATTGTACCTTATTTAATATTCTGTTTATCAATTCGATAAAAAATCTTGCTCACAATTTTCCACTCGCCATTGATCTTCAACAAGTTGAAATAATCGTGAAACATGCCTGTGCCGAAATCAATTTCTACTTTCGCTTGAGCTGCCGTTCCATCTATATCATAACTTAAAATTTTTGTTTTACGGTCGCTTTTTTTACCCGCACTTTTACGAGCGCCATCGAGGTACGTCGCAATCGGTGTGTCTTTGAATTCGCCTGTTTTATTGTCCACAAATTTCATAGAAGCTGAAGGGTGAAAAGCAGCGATGAGGCGCGTGGTATCGCCATTTGTGCCGCCTTCGAGGTAATTCAACAATGTTTTTTCTACTGCCGCTTTTTCTTCTTTGCTTTGCGCAGAAAGCGTTGTAAAACTTGCAGTCGCAACGAGCAGAATTAATAAAAATCGAGTGAATGATAGCATTGTAATTGAATTTTAGGTTATGAAATATTTTGTTAAATAGACTTGCCTAAAAATAAAAAGTTGCCTCATCACGCCGCATGGCGAGATGAGGCAATTGATATTCTTAAAAATTTATTTCCGAACGATTTAAATAATAACTTAAAATATGGCTCGTAAGTCTATTGCTTCATCCCTTTTTTTACAACTATTTGTCCTGCCTCATTTATATACCGAATAAAATATAATCCACTGGGCATATTTTTAGTATCAAATGTAATAGTTTGCAAACCTTGTAAAATGCTGCCGAGCGACTTTTGTTGCATAACTTGACCCAACGCATTTACTATTTCTAAACTTGATTCCTGTTGAACCTCCGTCAAATTTAGTTCTACCAACAGCTGCTCTTTAAATGGATTGGGAGAAACTTGCATTTGTATCACATTGTCAGACAAATCATTAACGCCCGTTGTTTTCAAAATTTCGACACAATAATCTTCCACTTCTGCGCCGCCTTGGGTGGAGGTGAAACTACATGGACCCCCAGGCGTAAGGAATTGCATCGCTACTCGCAGGCGCGTGATGCCCAACTTAGCGGTGGCAGAGATTGTAATATTGGCTTTAAAATTGCTGGTGCTGTTGCCTTGTTGAAAAATGGCTTCGCTGTCCACAAAAATGCCGTCCTGATTGTAATCAATCCATACAATAAAATACTCCGAATACGGAATGCCGATGTAGCCAGGCTTCAAATCCAATTCGTACGTGCTGCCGATGGTTAATTTGGTGGGGGTCATGCCTGTGTAATCGCCGTAACCTTCATTGGAACCAGTTGTATTTAATAATCCACCAAATTTTACGGAAGCAATCCATTCTTGAGCCGCATCCAGATTGTTCGGGATGCAATATTGCAAATCGCGGCAAGCACCACAGTTGGGCGTTCGGAAGGTAGTAATATTGCCAAAATCAGACAACGTGCCATTGCAAAGCGAAGCTAATTGTAGTTCGTATTCAGTACACGCAATTAAGTTATTCAAATTAAAAGAAAGATTTGTGGTGGTAGAAGTCTGCCAATTTTGAGTTCCCTTCACCCGAAAACGCAAGGTGTAACTGCTCGCCGCCAGCACTTTCGTCCAGCGCACGGAAGCTACGGCACTACCAATAAACGAAATCTGTGGCGTAGAAGGAGCTACACAACAGCCATCCGTTTTGAAGAGTACACTTTTAGAATACTCGAGGGCTTCGCCGCCGCAGTAGGGTTTGAGTTGAAATTCGTAATTGGTACAGGCTTGCAGATTCGTTAAATTATAAGGACTACTTACATTCGTTATTTCCGTCCAAGTCGCTGCGCCCACGGCTCTCCAACGTAAGTCAACACGGGTGATTTCTGCATTTTTAAGCCAGCCTAATTTAGCAATTTTATCTGTAATTTCGGTGGCACTCACGCTCGTCGGCGGGAAACATTCGGCACAAGCCGCAGTTAATTGTCGCAAACTGTTATTCAGATTCAAGCGTCCGCCAGTCGCTACAAAATTGGTCAAACTCGCTTTTGGAGTCACGCCCTGCAAAATAAATTGCCGCGCGAATAACGCTGCTGCTTTAGGATCACTTTTGTACAATGCCGCAAAACTCGCACACGGCGCACTGTACAACAAAGCAATCGCGCCTGCAACTTGCGGCGTGGAGTAAGAAGTACCTGTCACCGTGCCGTAATCGGCGGGAGATTGGGTGGTCCAAATATTCTCTCCATACGAACCCAAATCAACACTCATCACACCATAGCCTCCTTCTTGCGAAAGGTTACCCTGATTGTCCAGACTCGTTACAGCAATCAAATAATCGCTTGGGCAAGTCGTGGGCAGGTCGCCTTTTATATCCACATTTACATTTGAATTAGAAGTGGCACCTGCATTCAAAATACCTTGTGTACCCAGCGAATCATACATGGCGCACCAAAGCGGCGCATCGCGTGCGAATAAATTGGGCGCACCCCACGAGGAATTGGTCGCCACCACAAAAGCACCCTGCGTGCCATTGGAATTATTGTATCGGCGGCGCATGGCGAGCGGATACGAGTACGCCGTGAGTGCCTGTGCTTCTGTTTCGGGAATACCCGCTACGATCATGAGTTTGACATTCCAATTGACACCCGTTACGCCCGCGCCGTTGTTGCCTTTTGCGCCTATGATGCCTGCGACGGGCGTGCCGTGTGTCGTGCGCTGCGTGATGTCGTCGCTATTGCGTAAAATATTCCAACCCCGATAGTCATCTACATATCCATTATTATCATCATCTATCCTATTGTTGGGAATCTCTTTGCGATTCACCCACACATTATTACCAAAATCAGGATGCGTCAGACTCAAGCCGTCATCAATCACGCACACTACAATCGTATCTCCAGATGGAGTCACGCCGCCGGTAGTGATATCCCAAGCCAAATCAGCGTCCAAATCTTCGCCTACGCCGCCGCCGCTTTGCCCCACGTTGAGGTAGTGCCATTGCATATCAAATTGTGGATCGTTCGGTACGGTAGAGCGCGGTTCTACTAAATGATTCAACTGTGCAATTTCAATAGTTGCGTCTAATCGAATGGCATTCAATAACTTAGATTCATTTACTGTTGTAAAATCGAAGGTACACAACCACACATTCATTGGCTCAGAAACCAATTCTTTTACTTTTAAATTCGTCGGTATTCCTTCCAACGTCTGCCACTCTTTCACCCACTTTTGAATCGGAATACCCGCGACGGGTTTTATCAACAATTCACCTTGCACGTGCGTGAGTTTCTGCGCGATATTTGCCGAAAGGCTGGAAATTACGATGAGTAAGGATAGAAAAATCTTTTTCATATTTTTGGGATGTTTTATTTCAAACCGCAAAATTACTCAACTGTTTTTTAAATGGATTGGCAATAACAGAGTTAGGATAGGATTTGACAAAAAATACTGATTTGCGAATGTGCGAATCCCGCTTTACGGGCCAAGTTGTGCCAATTTGCTAATTTGCAGCATAAAATCCAAATATTGGCTATGACAAAACGAACTTTCCTTCAACACCTGCCCGTTTTCGGCTTGGGCGCGCCTGTTTTATTTAAAAATTTAGACCATTGGGTAAATAAAGTCGCCCATTTATCGCCAACAGAAGTGGCTGAGAATGAAGATTTTTGGTTGCAAGTGCGCAGCGATTATCGTTTGAAGCCGGATTATATCAATTTGGAAAATGGCTATTACTGCATTGCGCCGCAGGAGACGCTGGAAAATTTTATTCATCAGGTGCGGGAAGTTAATTATCAGGGTTCGTATTATATGCGCACGGTGCAATTTGATAATAAACAAGCAGTAGCCGAAAAATTAGCAGAACTCGCAGGCTGCACGGCGGATGAATTGATTATAACTCGTAATACGACGGAATCATTGGACACAATTATTGGCGGTTTTCCATGGAAAGCAGGCGACGAGGCAATTATGGCGGAACAAGATTATGGCGCGATGCTCGATATGTTTGAATTGCAAAAGCAGCGGCATGGTATTATTTTGAAAAAAGTATCCGTTCCCAATCATCCCAAATCAGATGAAGAAATTGTAGAATTATACGCAAAAGCTATTACATCGAAAACGCGGTTACTCATGGTTTGCCACATGGTGAACATCACAGGACAAATTCTACCCATTCGGAAAATTTGTGATATGGCGCACAAAAAAGGCGTGGAAGTACTCGTAGACGGCGCGCACGCTTTTGCCCATATTCAATTCTCTGTCAAGGATTTAGATTGTGATTATTACGGCTGTAGTTTGCACAAATGGCTGAGTACGCCGCTCGGTGCGGGAATGTTATATATTAAAAAAGAAAAAATTCCACAGATTTGGCAAACGTTTGGGGAAATGGGAAGAAAGGAGGACGACATTTTACGTTTGAATCATACCGGGACGCATCCTGTTCACACGGATTTAGCGATTGCCAATGCCATTGAATATTATCAGCGACTTGGAGCGGATCGGAAAGAAGCACGTTTAAGATATTTACAAAATTATTGGACAAATAAAGTACGTCAGTTACCACACATTATTTTGAATACGCCAGAAGATCCAAAACGCTCGTGCGCCATCGCCAATGTTGGTGTAAAAGGTATGAAACCTGCGGTATTAGCGGAAACATTATTGAAAAAATATAGAATTTGGACGGTAGCAATTGATGGCGCGGGTGTACACGGTTGTCGCATTACGCCGAATGTTTATACGACTATAAAGGAATTGGATGTGTTTGTGAAGGCGTTAACGGAATTGGGTTAAGTTAAAGTAATAAAGTGTAATGTTGTATGCTAAAAATTTGTTATATTTATATAAATTAGATTGCTATGATACAAATGCACACTTTCGATGAAATGATTGATTTTATTGCCGGATACGAACCGGAGCGGGTTATTAATTTCCATCCTTCTGCAAAGACGTAGGAGCACTTAGAGTATGTTTAAATTTCCATTTACTAAATTCGATTAATAATGATTTGACAATTTGCTAACAATATCATGGTTTGAGCACTTTTAGCGGTCTTTTCCACCTCTTTGCTTAATCGGCGAAAATAGTTGAACCAGCCAAAAGTACGCTCTACCGCCCAGCGCCATTTGATAGGTGGCGATTTTTACCATCCCGCATTTCTGCGGGATTGATGCGAAGAACCAATGTTTGATTAACCACAACATTTCCCGATATAAAATCGGGAAATGTGTTTACGGAGCACCGAACCGCCAATTTTGCCAAACCGATGTTAGCGGTAGTGCTTTTCTGTCTCCCATATTGCCTGTTTAAAAATAGTTTAAAATTTATTGGAACAATCGTTCCGTTATTGTTATCTTTGCAACTCACAATTTAAAAAAGACGGTAAAATGAGTAAATTAAAAAACAAAATTGCAGTTGTCACAGGTGGCAATGCAGGTATTGGCTTTGCGACAGCCAAAGAATTTATTGCACAAGGTGCAAAAGTAGTAATCACTGGTAGAAATCAGTCAGCGATTGATGAAGCTGTGAAAGAGCTAGGCAATGATACCGTTGGAATATTATCTAATGCTTCAAGTGTTAAAGACACAGAGGCATTAGTGGAAAAAGTAAAGGCAAAGTATGGCAAGGTTGATGTCTTGTTTGTTAATGCTGGTGTATTTTATCCTACGCCAATTGGTCAAATTACCGAAGAAGGATTTGACGAGCAGATGGGTATAAACTTTAAAGGTGCAATCTTTACAATTGAGAAATTTCTGCCTTTATTGTCAGAAGGTGCTTCTATCATCAACTTGTCGTCTGTGAATGCTTACACGGGTATGCCGAATACTGCTGTATATGCTGCAAGTAAAGCTGCTTTAAATTCTTACACAAGAACTGCTTCGACTGAATTAGCACCCAAAGGTATCAGAATTAATTCTGTAAATCCTGGACCAATAGCAACTGGTATTTTTGGAAAGTCAGGTTTGTCTGAGGAAACGATTCAAGGTTTCGCTACTGCTTTGCAAAATAGAATTCCTTTAAAGCGATTTGGTCAGCCCGAAGATGTTGCCAAGTTAGTTGCGTTTTTGGCTTCTGATGATGCTTCATTTATTACAGGTGCAGAATATAACATTGACGGTGGAATTACAGTAAATCCATTGTTGGGATAAAAAAATTTGAACTTATATGGAATGTTTGTTCCACATTTATTACCTTTGTGGAAAGTAAAATATTCCACAAGGGTTTTTTATTATGGCAAGAACAAAAGAATTTGACGAAAACAGTATTCTTACCAAAGCGATGAATTTGTTTTGGTGTAAGGGATATAATGCTACATCTGCTCAAGATTTAGTTGATGGTTTGGGTATCAGCCGTTCAAGTTTATATGATACATTTGGTGATAAACACAATTTATTTGTGCTGTCATTGAAAGAATATCGTAAACAAATGGGTGGCGGTTTAATTGAGATGATTGAAAATTCTACAAATGCCGAAAAAACCATCAAGCAAATTTTTCAAGTTGCTACCACCGAAACGATTGAAGACAAACTGCAAAAAGGTTGTTTTATGGTAAATTCCACTATTGAATTAGCGGCAAGCGACAAGGAAATTGCCAAAATTGTCAATGAAAATATGCAGGATATTGAAGACGCTTTCTGTCGAATTGTCAAAAAAGGTCAAGATTTAGGTCAATTCAATTCACTTCATTCAGCTCAATCTTTATCAAGGTTTTTATTCAATACTATTTCAGGAATTAGGGTTGCTTCACGGTCAGGAGCGGATAAAAAAGTCTATGATGATATTGTTAAAGTTACATTGTCAGTTTTGAAATAGGGTGTCTTTTAGCATTACCACTAACGGTTCTGGTATTGGCGATGTGGCGGAATTCGAAGCACAAAACTTCAATTTTGCACTAAAGTTCAATTGAAAAACTGAACTTGATTTTAGCACTAAACCCGCCATATTGCCAAACCGATGTTAGCGGTTCGGCTTTTTTGTTGTTTTTAATTTCATTTTCTGATTTTTTTTCAATTCTCATTGTAACTTTTTACCATTCTTGTGGTGGGTTTCCGTCAATCGCCCAAGTAAAACCAGTTATTCCTTTTATTTTTAATCGTTCAATAAGTTCTGCTGTGTGATGTTGAATGTGTCTGATATTCATTAGATGTAATTCTAATCTTGAGAAAGCATACCATTCAAAGCCCGACTGTTCATTTAGTGACAATGATTGAAGATTTTCCATTAGTCCACTCTCAAGAATACCAATAAATGACAATAATTCTTCAGAAGTATTTTGTCCAATAACAGAAATTCCTTCATCAGCATTTTCCCATTCTTCAGCACCACCTAAACTTTCCGCTCCTTCAATTGCCTTG